>Ga0105044_10006738_pt1 | contig 15805 bp, 8 predicted proteins | sample MAT01_FD_78092 | JGI IMG/M metagenome (GOLD analysis project Ga0105044, IMG submission 78092) | Freshwater microbial communities from Lake Fryxell liftoff mats and glacier meltwater in Antarctica - MAT-01 | ecosystem: Environmental > Aquatic > Freshwater > Ice > Liftoff microbial mat | place... | reverse complement strand
TGTGAAACTGAAAAGGACCTGGAAGATTTTCATACAGAAATGCTGGATCGGTTTGGCCCAATACCTGCCCCGGTAGAAGACTTGTTTACCACGGTAAGGTGCAGGCGCATTGCAGTAGAACTGGGCTTTGAGAAGATGATGCTAAAACATGAAACCCTGAAATGTTTTTTTGTAAGCAATCCTGATTCGCCTTACTTTCAAAGTGAAACCTTTACCGGTATTTTGCAATTTTTACAAAAAGGCACCAATAAAGCAAAACTAAAACAGGTAGGCAAAAATGGTATCCTGGTAGTGGAGGAAGTAAAAACGATGAAAACTTTATATAATTTTTTACATCGCATGCGGGATTCTCTACCGTAAATTTGCGTAACTTTTATTCAGTCGGTTATCCGCCGAAATTAACCAACCCTTTTATCAATTGGCAGAAACTGTTATTTATCCATATTCATACAACAAAAGCTGGGGCAAGGCCTGGTCAAATAATTATTTCAAAGCTAAAATACTGACAGGAGTCTTTGTATTTGTAAGCATCTTGCTTTATCTCCCTCACTTTTTTTCCATCATCGAAGCAAGGCAGGGCATAGTTCTGAACGACCGGTTGCTGCATGTGCTTCCATCCGGTGATTTTTCTGTTGTCATCTTTATACTTGTATGGGCAACATCCTTGTTGGTAGTTATCCGATCAGTTAGCCAGCCGGCAATGGCTTTGAATCTACTGTATTTACTGATTGCTGTTACAATCATCCGAATAATAACTATTTCTTTGTTTGCGCTTGATCCACCTGCCGGGTTGATCCCTTTGAAAGACCCGTTGACGAGTCTTACTTATGGTGGCAAAGATTTATTCATTACAAAAGATCTTTTCTTCTCGGGACATACTTCCAATTTATTGATCTGTTTTATGTGCTTGCAAAAGAAAAGAGACAAGCAGTTTGCATTGGTAGCAACCATACTTGTTGGCTGCCTGGTTTTGATGCAGCATGTGCATTATACGATTGATGTTGTAGCAGCTTTTATATTCACTTACGGGCTGGGCGAGGCAGCAAAGCGACTGAATTTCCTGAGAGTTTGACACTGTTATTAACCCGTGTTCCTTGTGTTATCTTTTTGAATCACTTGTACAAAATTTGCATAACAACCGGGAAAAATATACTGCTTCTTCAAAGCATTTTATTTGTAGCGGCTTTGCGGTACCTGGCATCCCAGGGTAGCAATAAGCAATCTTCGGTCGGGTAGAAAATGTATTCACCGATAAGATTGCTGAACTTTTTAACAACTACCTTTCAAAAGGCTTTGCTACCGACATCGCTTAACAGAAGGCAAAATTGGAATTTGTTAACCCAAGTTCATCAATGGAAAAACGATTAGCTTACTTCCGGGCAGGAACAATCTTAACTGGCAAAGTGGAAAAAATAAGAATTCACTAACATTATCCATGAACTGCTATTGCGGCAGGTACGATATTGTTATTGGGCGTAGTTCTTTTTATCAGACAATACCCAAAACGTAAAAAAATAATTATTTTTTTAACGCATAATTTGGAATTTCAGGGGTAGTTCGCACTAATCTAACATGCAAAAAGGCCATTCGCTTTTAACGAATGGCCTTAATAAATTTACCAGAATTAAAATTACCAGCCTTTCTTAGCTACGCCATCTTTAACGGCTTCCAATGCTCTTGCTTCACCAAGCATAGTGGTCATTTTATTACCCTTGCCGTCATTGCCTTGTGCCATATATCCGCCACGGGCTGTTTTGGTTATCACTGCATCCTGCATGGGAACGTCCTTTTCTTTCGTTTTCATGCAATAAGCTGTTAACATTTTTGACATTTTGTAGAATTTATGGTTAGTAAATATGATTGAAGTATCAAACTTCAGAGTACAAGCTACTAAAAATATTGGTTTTAGCAAAAAATACAGCGGAAAGTCTATGTCGGCTCAAAACCTGGAAATCCTTTTGAGGCGAAGTTTTTGGGTAAAAGAAGAAATATCGGCCAACTGACTAAGCTCACTATTATCCTTCTTGTTGCTAAAAAAACAGCCCGACCTGGAGGCCGGGCTGTTTGTATCATTATTTGAAAGCCATAATACATCTGTAAAAGCTAGACATCTATTTTAGCATATTTAGCATGTGTTTCAATGAACTCCCTTCTTGGCGGCACCTCATCTCCCATCAACATACTAAATACAAGATCAGCTTCCGCAGCACTTGAAATGGTTACCTGCTTTAAGGTCCTTGTGGCAGGATTCATGGTGGTTTCCCATAATTGATCAGCATTCATTTCACCTAATCCTTTATATCGTTGTGTAGTTACGCTATCATCTTTTCCCTGTCCAAATTTTGCGATCAACCCCTTTCGTTCCTCGTCAGTCCACGCATAATCTGAATCCTTTCCTTTTTTAACAAGATACAAAGGCGGTTGGGCAATGTAAACATACCCCTGCTCTACCAGTTCTTTCATATACCTGAAAATAAAAGTCAAAATCAACGTAGCAATGTGACTTCCATCCACATCCGCATCAGTCATGATGATTAATTTGTGATAACGAAGCTTGGAGAGGTCCAATGCTTTAGGATCTTCGGGTGTACCTATCTTAACGCCTAAAGCGGTAAACATGTTCCTTATTTCCTCATTGTCGTATATTTTGTGCTCCATCGCTTTTTCTACGTTCAATATCTTACCTCTCAACGGTAGAATAGCCTGGTAGCTTCTGTCTCTGCCCTGTTTGGCAGTTCCACCTGCGGAATCTCCTTCCACCAGGTATAGCTCACAACGATTAGGATCCTTATCACTGCAATCAGCCAGTTTGCCGGGCAATCCACCACCCGTTAACACGCTTTTACGTTGCACCATCTCACGGGCCCTTTTAGCCGCTGCCCTTGCCTGTGCGGCAAGTATTACTTTTTGTATGATGGTTTTGGCATCTTTCGGATTTTCCTCCAGGTAGGCGTTCAATACACGGCTTAAAGTGCTATCCACCACTCCCATTACCTCGTTATTTCCCAGCTTGGTTTTAGTTTGTCCTTCAAACTGCGGCTCTGGCACTTTTACAGAAATAATCGCACTCAGTCCTTCCCTAAAATCATCTCCTTCAATTTCAACCTTTGCCTTCTCAAACATTCCTTCTCTTTCACCATAGCTTTTAAATACTCTGGTAATGGAACGACGAAAGCCAGCTACGTGGGTGCCGCCTTCAATGGTATTGATATTGTTTACATAACTAAATAAATGCTCCTGGTAGCCGGTATTGTAGATCATCGCTACCTCAACAGTTACATTGCTGTTGGCATCGTAACCATCGCAATAAATAACCGTAGGCAACAAGGAGTTTCTATTGGCATTTTTATCTAACATTTCAACGAACTCAACAATTCCTCCTTCGCTGTAAAATGTTTTGGTGTATGCTTTACCATCTTCCCCAACTTCCCTAAGGTCATTGATAATGATGGTAATTTTTCTATTCAAAAAGGAGAGCTCTCTTAAACGACCTTCCAATATTTCTCTGTTGTAAATACCAGAGGTAAAAATGGACAGATCCGGCCAAAATTGTACTGTTGTGCCATGTGTATCGGAAACACCGGTTTCTCTTACCGGATACTTAGGAACGCCCTTGGCATATTCCTGCTCAAAAGACTTACCATCTCTGTTGACAGTTACATGCAGTTTGCTACTAAGCGCATTTACGCAACTTACACCCACACCATGCAATCCACCTGAAACTTTATAGGAATCCTTATCAAATTTTCCGCCGGCATGAAGTACCGTCATTACCACTTCCAATGCACTGCGATTTTCTTTGGTGTGTAATCCGGTGGGGATGCCACGACCATCATCGGAAACGGTGATGGAATTATCTTCATTAATGATAACCATGATGTTGTTACAGTGACCAGCAAGAGCCTCATCAATGGAATTATCCACTACTTCGTAAACCAGATGATGCAATCCCTTAACACCGATATCACCAATATACATGGCAGGGCGCTTACGAACAGCTTCTAAACCTTCTAAAACCTGGATACTATCGGCACCATAGCCGTGAACCTCGGGAACTACTACTTCTTCAATTTCTGTACTCATATTTTTGGGCTAATTCTCTTTAAAATTAACAAAATCTATATTCCTGCAAATATAAGGAAAATCAAGGGTTTAAGGCAATTTAAACCGGTGCCCTGAGGATTAGTTCCCCCAAAGATTTCCACAAAAACCGGGAATGATTTGAAAAATATTGGATTCCATTAAGAAGGCCAATATTCAACGCTTATATGTAATTAATTTATGATCGAAAGCTTATAAAAAACAATAATTCTTTACCTGTTTTTCTTCCACGAAAATCGCTTTTTAAAAATTACTTAATCTCTTTTGAGGTTGCTTGAATTTTAAATGCTCCTTTTTACGGTAGACTTTTATTCATGCTTTTGCTCTATATTTGCATCGAAGTTTATCAATGAATCAATCTAGTCATATACAAAATATTGCCCAACGGGAGCCTCTTCTATTTGATGAATTAGATGTTTTGCAGGATATTGACCGCTCAGTACCCGGTTCTGTACATTATTCAATTAAACGATATAAAAAGGAGCCTGAATGGAGTATGGAGGATACTGGTATGCTGGTATATCACTATGAAAAAAATAATGAGAACGCCAATTACCTGGAACTGAAATTTTGTGTAACTGGCAATGTATATTGTCGCCAAAAGCAAACTGAGTGCGATTTCTGTAAATTCAATGCGTCTAAAATCTGTTTGGAAAAAGTAGAGAGCGTTGATATATTGAGTTTTAGTTTTAAGCCGTCTTATCTTACCCAATTTGTGAAAGGAAAAAAACAATTGAATATTTCTGATGAGGTATTGTCTTTCACGCATACTTCTTCTTTTTCAAAAACTTTACCTCTTTGTGGGAAAACAAGAAAGGCCATTGAAGCCCTGTTAAACCACACCTACACTGATACGCTGGAAAATATTTTCATCAATGCTCAAACGCAGATCCTATTGTTGTATAGTATGGATTGTATGCTGGGCGAAAAAGAAGAAGTGTTTACCTGTAAATTTCTGGCCAATGCAGATGATCGGGAAAAAATCACCAAAGCAAGAGAAGTATTATTGCAACATATTGGTGAACCCCTTACCATTAAAGAACTGAGTCGCAAAGTGGCCATTAATGAATGCTATCTTAAAAAAGGCTTTAAAGAATTATTCGGCACCACCATTTTCGACTTTTACCAAAGCCAGCGGATGGAACATGCTAAATATCTTTTATACGAAAAAGGATTGAGCGTTACGGAGGTCTCTCTGCTGCTGGGCTATTCTTCTATCTCCCATTTTAGTACTGCTTTTAAAAAGCATACCGGCATTAAGCCATGCGAACTTCTGTTGAGGTAATCTGCCTTTACGTTTCTTTTTGAGAAAACTCAGTTTCCGAACATATAGCCGCACATAGGGAAGGAGAAGTTTTTTTGCACTTAGAAGAATATTGAAAAAACTTTTAAATGTTCAATTTCATCATACCCGAAACTTAAATAAATGGGTACATTCCTAAGTTTCGGATAATTGCCTATCATCCAAATAAAAAACACTTTCTTACGATTAGGTACTGTTGTGCTACTTTTCCTTCAAACTTTTATAAGCTGTTGTGGCCGTCAATTAAGAGGAAATAAAAACGTTATCTGTTGACATGGATTAATAAAAAAAGCCTACTGGAAATCCAGTAGGCTTTTTTGTTTTGCTTGAATAAAGTTTCGCTTTCCCAATTGAATTGGTCATAGTTCAAGACATGGAAGTGTTTTAAATTGGATATTGAATGGATTTTTAATGTTTGATTATATCGGTAGGAATGGATTTTGAAAAATAATATTATGTGAGATTGTGATTCAGGAAAATTTTAAAAGTGACGGGAGTAGGAATACCCCCGTCTTTACCCTAATAAAACCCTAAACCAGCAAAGATTTCAATCAAAATTGATTTCAACCTTGCAAACTCTTATTTCGAATGAATTTGAATATTATTGAGTTTCTTCATTTAATAGCAGTTTTTAGTCAAACTATCATAGACACTAAAAGAAATCGATTCAATTTGGTGAAATACAAATCCAAACCGGATACCTCCAACTTCTTTAAGCCACAATTCCGTTTTTGCCAATACTATGCCAAAGCAGCAAAATGTGGAAAACTATCAAGAACAAACTGTCTTCATTTTATCAATCATGTTCAGTGCAATTGAACGCATAGGTTAAAAAGGGAATAAGGTTTACCCGGTTTTTAAAGAGTGTTACGCATTGTAACAGTCTGTAAATAAGGTTGACAAGTCTGTGCAACGATTTGAATTATGCCCGGCATGATTTCGTTCTTCAACAAACAAGCCGATTTTACTACCTTTGCCAACATTTTATATTACAGACAGTTAGATTATATGAGCGCTAAATACAATGAATATCAGCAACTGAATTTACCGGGCATCGGTAATGAAATTTTAGAAAAATGGGGGAAGTTGAGTGCTTTTGAAAAAAGTGTAACCCTTAGGGAAGGACATCCGCCTTTTGTGTTTTATGAAGGTCCACCAAGTGCCAATGGTATGCCTGGTATTCATCATGTAATTTCAAGGACTTTAAAAGATTTGGTTTGCCGGTATAAAACCATGCAGGGATTTCAGGTAAACCGAAAAGGTGGCTGGGATACCCACGGTTTACCAGTTGAATTGGGCGTAGAAAAACTACTAGGTATCACCAAGGAAGATATTGGCAAAAAAATATCAGTTGAAGAATATAATGCCACTTGTAGGAAAGAGGTATTGAAATTTAAAGACAAATGGGATGACATTACCAATAAAATGGGCTATTGGGTTGATCTGGAAAATCCATATGTCACCTTTGAAAACAACTATGTAGAAACGCTTTGGTGGGTATTAAGTGAATTGTATAAAAAGGGCTATCTATATGAAAGTGTAAGCATTCAACCTTATTCGCCGGCCGCAGGCACGGGATTGAGTTCGCATGAACTGAACCAGCCAGGTACCTATAAAGATGTAAAGGATACAAGTGTAGTTGCAATGTTTCGCATACCAAACCCATCCGAAGCAGGAGCCGTAGAACATCGTGCCATTTCCAAAATCTTTGCCGCTATATCAGTAGACACTGTTTCAATCCCCCCTTCGGGGGGAGGGGGAGCTTTCTTTATGGCCTGGACCACAACTCCATGGACTTTACCTTCCAACCTTGGCTTAACTGTTGGTCCCAACATTGATTATGTATTGGTAAAAACGTTCAATCCTTATACCCATTTGCCCATCAATGTTATTCTTGCAAAGGCATTATTGGGTAAATACTTTAAGCCGGAAGCAGAAAACGGAGACTTCGAAGCGTACAAAGAAGGAGATAAAGTGTTGCCTTGGAAAATACTGATAGAATTAAAAGGAAAGGAGTTAGATGGAATTGATTACGAACAACTACTTCCCTCGGAAGCAAATACGATTGTGGCAATAAAAGAAACAACACCGGACGCCACACCGTTCAAAATTATTTTGGGCGATTTTGTTACCACGGAAGATGGAACAGGTATTGTACATACTGCCCCCGCATTTGGTGCAGATGATTACAAGGTAGGTAAAAAAAATAACCTCGGCATTTTAACGATGGTTGACAAGCAAGGCAAATTTGTAGATGGATCAGGCGAATTCAGTGGCCGGTTTGTAAAAAATTACAAAGACGAAAAAGATTATGTGGATGTGAACATCGACATCAGCGTAAAGCTAAAAAAGGAAAACCGTGCCTTTAAAGTTGAGAAATACGAACATAGTTACCCTCATTGCTGGAGAACAGATAAGCCAATAATCTATTATCCACTGGATGCATGGTTCATAAAAACCACTGCCGTAAAAGACCGAATGATCGAACTAAATAAAACCATCAATTGGAAACCGGCAGCAACCGGAACAGGCCGCTTTGGTAATTGGCTGGAAAATATGGTGGATTGGAATCTCAGCCGTAGCCGTTACTGGGGCACTCCGCTTCCTATCTGGCGCACGGAGGATGGTACCGAAGAAAAATGCATTGGTTCTATTGCAGCGTTGAACCTTGAAATAAAAAAGGCAGGCGAAATATTGGGCGGCGACACCAACCAACATTATCTGCATGGCGGTATTCTGGATTTACATAAACCTTATGTAGACGATATCATATTGGTGAGTTCCAAAGGATTGCCGATGAAAAGGGTGGCCGATCTGGTAGATGTTTGGTTTGACAGCGGTGCTATGCCTTACGCTCAATGGGGTTTACCCGACACTTCCTCCAATGAATTTGGTCCACTTAGCACTGAAAACTTTTGGCAATACCATGCAGCATCTGCAACATCGCCTATCAGCGGCAAAGGAGCCAACGGTGCATTCCCCGCAGATTTTATTGCAGAAGGCGTAGACCAGACAAGAGGGTGGTTTTATACTTTACATGCGCTGGGCGTTCTGCTATTTGACAGCGTAGCCTATAAAACAGTGGTTAGCAATGGCCTTGTGTTGGACAAGAATGGCAATAAAATGAGTAAGCGCACCGGCAATGTGATTGATCCTTTCGAAACCATCAACACATTTGGCCCCGATGCTACCCGGTGGTACCTGATTACCAACGCTTCTCCATGGGACAGTTTAAAATTTGATACAGAAGGCATTAAAGAAGTACAAAGGAAATTCTTTGGTACACTCTATAATACCTATCAGTTTTTTGCGCTATACTCCAATGTAGATGGATTTAGTTTTAAGGAAATTTACATTCCGGTAAAAGAAAGGCCGGAAATTGACCAATGGATTTTGTCATCGCTCAATAGTTTAATTAAGTCCGTTCAGCAGAGTTTGGACGAATATGAACCTACGCAGGCTGGCCGGGCAATTGAAGATTTTGTAGATGCACACCTGAGTAACTGGTATGTAAGACTCTGCCGCCGCCGGTTTTGGAAGGGTGAATATGAGCAAGATAAAATATCAGCTTACCAAACTTTATATGAGTGCCTTGAAACACTAACGAGGTTAATGGCCCCGATTGCCCCCTTCTTTGCAGATTGGCTATTTCTGAATTTAAACAGCGTAACCAGCCGTTTTACAGTAGAATCGGTTCATCATACCGATTTCCCTACTGCAACTGAAGCAGTCGTTGATACTGACCTTGAAAAAAGAATGCAACTGGCCCAGGATGCATCATCACTGATTTTATCATTGCGCAAAAAAGTGAATATCAAAGTTCGTCAGCCATTGCAGAAAGTGTTTATTCCGGCAATGGATGCTGAAATGGCTGCCAGGATAAACAAAGTAGCGGATATTATTAAGGCCGAAACCAATATAAAAGAAGTGGACATCTTAGGTGCAGAAAATGATTTTATTCAGAAGAAGGCAAAAGCAAATTTTAAAACACTTGGCAAGAAACTGGGACCTAAAATGAAATGGGCCGCAGATGAAATAAGTAAATTTAGCAATACAACAATAGACATGGTGTTGGAGGGCGAATACTTACTTAATCCTGATCATTTACTAAAAAAAGAAGCACCTATCTTTATTAATAGTGACGATTTGGAGGTTTCTACTGACGAAATTGCCGGATATGAAGTTGCCAACAAAGGTGCATTAACCGTTGCATTGGACATAACAATCAATGAATCGCTGAAAAAAGAGGGAGACGCAAGGGAATTTGTTAATAAAATACAGAATATTCGCAAAGACAGTGGTTTTGAGTTAACGGACCGGATAATTGTGTCCGTATTGGAAAATGAGGGTATGCAAGATTCATTAATTCAATTTAAAGATTATATTTGCGCCGAAATTCTGGCAGATTCGCTTGCTTTTTACCCTGCTTTGGAAGAGGGATCCGAAATTGAGGTGAATAATGCCATCTTAAAAGTGAACGTACTTAAAAAAGCAGATTAGTATGGCAACAAAAAAGCAGATTTCTTCAAAACCAGGAAAAACAACAATTAAACCTGTTGTAAAAAATGAACCGAAAGGCGTTAAAACTGTTCTTAAAAAAGCGGTTGTGGCGACTAAGGTGGTAGCGGCAAAAAAAGCTGCCCCTAAAAATGTAACAATTAAACCTGTCCCGAAAAGTACAATCAAGCCTGTTGCAAAAAATGTAGTTGCTAAAGCCGCTCCGAAGAAAGCAGTTAAACCAGTTCCCAAAAAAGTAGCCTCCAAACCCATAATCAGCAAAGTAGCCAAACCGGCTGCTAACCCTGTTAAGTCATTGGCTAAAGTAGCACCTAAGAAAGCTATTGAAGTTGAAAAAGTTGCAACACCAGCTCTTAAACCTGCTAAACCAGTGGCCAAAGTAGCACCGAAAACAGCTATTTTTGTCGAAAAGGAAGCAACACCAGTTGAAAAAAAGGCAACCAAAACAATTGAAGTTAAAAACGTATCAATTAAAGCTGTTAACCCAGCTAAAAAAATTATGGCAAAAAAAGACGAAGTTAAAAGTCCGGCGGCTATAGCCCCCACTAAAAAAGCAGTTGCGGCAGTACCGGCTGCAGAAGTAAAGGCAAAAGACATCAAAGTGCCTGCACCAAAACCTGTTGTGATTCCAAAGATTTCCACTAAAACTGTGCGTAAATATCAACCGGAATTTACAAAATCTGTTTTGGATAAGGCTCAAAGAGACCCGGGCGCTCCTTCCCAACGTTACAGCGATTCTGAGCTGCAGGAATTTAGAGAGTTGATTCAACGCAAATTAGAAGCCGCTAAAAAAGAATTATCCTACCTGCACGGTTTAATTACCCGTAAAGATGAAATGGGTGGCGATGAAGGCGATAACCGCTACATGACCATGGAAGACGGAAGTCTTAGTATGGAAAGAGAGCAATTAAGTCAAATGGCCAGTCGCCAGATCACTTTTATTGATCACCTCGAAAAAGCAGTTATGCGCATTGAAAATAAAACTTACGGAATTTGCCGGGTAACTGGTAAACTGATCGATAAGGCTCGATTGCGTGCAGTACCTCATGCTACTTTAAGCATAGAAGCAAAGATGTCTGGTAAATAATACAAGCTTGAATTAAATAATTGAAAAAGAGAATGAACCTTTCATTCTCTTTTTTTATTGGAAAAACCCATTATTTATTCCATATCCAATTTTCAACAACTTCTCCTAAAAACCTACATTTGCGTTTACTCAACTATCTATGCAACTTATTCCCATAAAAGACAGCGCTACTGCCAAAAAATTCCTACAAGTGCCGGTAGCATTATATAAAATTGATCCAAATTGGATTCGTCCGCTTGACAAGGATATCAATGAAGTATTTGATGAAAAAATAAATAAAGCATTTCGTTTTGGTGAAGTAGAGCGCTGGTTGCTAATTAATGATGAAGGAAAATTGATCGGCAGAATTGCTGCTTTTATCAACAAAAAATATAAAAATAAAGGAGACGATGTGCTGGTAGGTGGTATCGGTTTTTTTGAATGTATCAACAAACAGCAGGCGGCCGACCTTTTACTGGACAATGCCAAACACTGGCTGATTCAAAAAGGTATGGAGGCAATGGACGGTCCGATAAACTTTGGTGAAAGAGACAAATGGTGGGGCCTGGTTACAAAAGGGTTTGAGGAGCCCTTATATGGTATGAACTATAATCCGCCCTATTATGCTGAATTGTTTGAAAACTATGGTTTTAAACCCTTTTTTCACCAGGTATGTTTTGGCTTGCATCCAAAAGCACCGCTTGAAAAAAAGATTCATGACAGGCATGCTGTATATGATCGTAACCCTGAGTTTTCATCAAAACACATCAAAAAAGACCAACTGGATCAATTTGCTTACGACTTTGCCACTGTATATAATAAGGCATGGGCAGGCCACGGCGGTTTAAAACAAATGGCCAAAGAGCAGGTACTCATTCTGTTTAAAAAGATGAAACCGGTAATGGATGATAAGCTGATATGGTTTGCCTACCATAACAATGAGCCCATTGCCATGTTTGTAAACATCCCCGATTTAAACCAATGGTTCAAATACCTGGATGGCAAATTCGATCTGTGGCACAAACTCAAATTTCTTTGGATCAAAAAATTTAAGCCCAACAAAAAATTCAGCGGAATTGTTTTTGGCGTAGTTCCGGAATGGCAGGGCAAAGGTGTGGATGCCTATATCATAGGCGAATCGGCTAAAGTGATACAGCAACCTGAAGTTACCTACACCCAATATGAAATGCAATGGATTGGAGATTTTAATCCAAAAATGATCAATGTAGCCGAAAGCCTCGGAGAGACTTTCCGAAGCAGGAACCTCACTACCTACCGCTATTTATTCGACAGAACAAAGGAATTTAAAAGACATCCAATGCTGGCGTAATAGCGAACCATTACTTTAGGTATCAGAAATAACTCAAAGAGCAAGGATCAGTTGGTTAATAAAAATAGTTGGTTCGACTTAGGTAAACAGGCACTTCTTTTTAGCCAACGATTTTGGATAAAAGCGTCAGTTGTTTGTTAACTTGCAGCTATCAATTCAAATCAAAAAGCGTTCGCCCGATGGCGATTTTATATGGATAAATTCATTGTTTCAGCACGTAAATACCGTCCGCAGATTTTTTCAACCGTAGTTGGACAATCTCATATTACCACCACTTTAAAGAACGCCATCAAAAACAACCAATTGGCGCATGCTTTTTTATTTTGTGGACCAAGAGGTGTGGGTAAGACTACCTGCGCCAGAATTTTATCCAAAACCATCAACTGCGAAAACCAGACAAAAGATGGAGAAGCATGCAATACTTGTAATAGTTGTGTTTCGTTCGATGCCGGCACTTCCCTCAATATTCATGAATTGGATGCTGCCAGCAACAACTCGGTAGATGACATACGGAACTTGGTGGAGCAGGTTCGCTTTGCACCACAGGCGGGTAAATACAAAGTGTACATTGTGGATGAGGTTCACATGTTAAGTTCTTCGGCCTTTAATGCCTTTTTAAAAACGTTGGAAGAACCTCCTCCCTACGCCATCTTTATTTTAGCTACCACCGAAAAGCATAAAATACTGCCCACCATTTTAAGTAGATGCCAGATATTCGATTTTAAAAGGATAACCAATAATGATACAGTAGAACATCTACAGGAAATATGTGACAAAGAATCCATCACAGCCGAAAAAACCGCCCTTCACGTAATTGCCCAGAAAAGCGAAGGTTGCATGCGGGATTCGCTTAGTATTTTAGACAAAATTGTAAGTTTTACCAACGGAGAAGTAACCTATAAAAACACCCTGGAACATCTGAACATTTTAGATGAGGATTATTATTTTAAGCTGTTGGATTTTGTACAACAACAAGACCTGAGTAGTGCTTTATTGATGTTTGATGAAATTAACAGGAAAGGATTTGAAGGCGACCTGGTATTAAATGGCTTTGCAGAATTTTTACGCAATCTGCTGGTAAGCCGGGATGCCAAAGTAGCCATGCTGCTGGAAGTAGCGGAAGATTTCAAACAGAAATATTTACAAACTGCACAAAAGATAGCACCTGCTTTTACAGTAAGTGCCCTCAATATTTTAAATGAAGCGGAGATCAATTATAAACAGGCCCGCAACAAGCGATTGCATGTTGAGTTAACCATCATCAAGCTAAGTTATTTGCAACAAGCTTTGGAACTGGTAAACAACGATGGGGTTGTAAGTAAAAAAAAACTAATTGATGGTGCAAAAACAGTCGCATTCAGGGCACTACCGATCATAAAAGTGGCCGGATCACATCCGGTAGAAGTTGCAAATGCTGCACCAAACACCGGTGCAAGACTCATCATCGAAGAGCCTGCACCGCAGATAAAAAAGCAGGTAAGCAATCAACCGTTGCCAACTTTACCAGTAAAAGATTTAGTTGAATCAAAACAGTCTTCCCATGTTCAGGAACCAAGAGTATCCTTTGGTTCGCTTTCAAGTATCCGTAATCAAATAACAAAGAAAAACAGTGAAGGTGGCGCAGATAAAAAACCTTTAAATGAGGAAGAATTACATGCAGCATGGGGCTTGTTTGTAGAGAAGTTAAGAGAAAAAAGCAATTTCTCCGCAGTAACAAATTTTAGAGCTGCTGAGCTAAAAATAATCGATGAAAATACCATAGAGATCATCACCAAGGGTGATATTCACAAGGCTTTTGTAGAAGTTGAAAGAACCGATCTGATTACCCATTTACAGGAATATTTCAATAACCGTACACTGATTTATCAATTATCAATCAATGCAAATGATGAAGAAGAAAAGGCTGTAACCGAAAAGCCCTTAACCAGAAAGGAACAATACTTTAAAATAATTGAAGAATATCCGCTGGTAAAGGAACTAAAGGAAAAATTAAGGTTGGAACTGGAATAAGTGTTTTTGGCCGGTAAAGAATAAGCGTTTTAGCTGCTATCCCAACGCAATGATGCCCTTAACCATATCTGTCTTCTGGCTACCGCTTTTTTTGCGGTAACCGGAAAGACATCATGAATATTGTTGCAAAAGAATTGAGGTGCCACCAAAATAAGATGGTAAAAGAGTTGTATGAAATGCTTTACCAAAACCACAGCGAGTATATTTTTGATTCTTCCAAATTTGAAAATGCTTTTGATATGCAGGCCACTTTCTATGAAGAAGGGGTGAAGCAAACCGTACAATCCTATCAAAGTTGATATTTCTCCTTATCGAATATGTACATTCTCAATTTAATAACCCCATATATAAAATGAGGGCTAATAATAGGGTAGATATTTGCCATTTTTGCATTAATTTCGGCTTCCATTTCAAAACAATAGAAATTATTAATTATGGCAGAAGTGATTAGAATGCCCCTTTTGAGCGATACTATGACCGAAGGAAAGATAGTAGCCTGGAATAAAAAAGTTGGAGATACTGTTAAAAGTGATGATACATTGGCCGATGTGGAAACCGATAAAGCGACCATGGAAGTAACGGGTTATGTTGATGGGGTTCTTTTGTATATAGGAGTTCCGGCCGGTGAGGCTGCCAAAATAAACCAAATTATAGCAATTGTTGGTAAGGCAGGCGAGGATTATAAAGCATTATTGGAATCTGACGCACCTGCTGCTGAAAGTAAAACCGATACTGCCACAGCCACTGCTGCTGCACCTGCGGCAGTTGCGCCAACTATAGCAGCAACTGCAAAGGTTGATTCGATAGCTATCGGATTACCGGCTGGTGCTAAAGAAATCAGGATGCCTTTGTTGAGTGATACTATGACCGAAGGGAAAATTGTAAGCTGGAATAAAAAGGTTGGAGATCTTGTGAAAAGTGATGATGTATTAGCTGATGTGGAAACAGATAAAGCAACCATGGAAGTGGTAGGTTATGAGGAAGGAACATTGTTGTACATTGGCGTAGAGGCAGGAAATGCTGCAAAAATAAATGAAATCATTGCGATAGTAGGAAAACCTGGTACCGATGTAAGTGCTTATGTTGCTGCAGAAAAAGCAGGAGCAAATGCAGCTCCGGTTGCGGGAGTTGAACCTGTTGCAAATGAAATAGAGGCTGTTGCTCCGGCAGAAATTGTACCCGAAGCAGAAGTTGCATCAACATCGGATGGCCGGGTGAAAGCATCTCCACTGGCCAAAAAATTAGCTGCTGACAAAGGAATTGATTTAAATAAAGTAAGTGGCTCAGGCGATAATGGCCGGATCACAAAAAAAGATATTGATAGTTATGTGCCTGCCGCTGCCCCGGCTGCGAAGGCTATAGAACAAACTGCTCCAGCCGCTGCTCCGGCTGCGAAACCCGCTGCAACTGTAACTGCGTTTGTAGCCAACGGACAAGAAGGATACACTGATACACCGTTGACGCAGATGCGTAAAGT
>Ga0105044_10006734_pt1 | contig 15810 bp, 19 predicted proteins | sample MAT01_FD_78092 | JGI IMG/M metagenome (GOLD analysis project Ga0105044, IMG submission 78092) | Freshwater microbial communities from Lake Fryxell liftoff mats and glacier meltwater in Antarctica - MAT-01 | ecosystem: Environmental > Aquatic > Freshwater > Ice > Liftoff microbial mat | place... | reverse complement strand
CCTTCTCCCCATGGGAGAAGGGATCAGGATCGACACCGGCTTCGAACAGGGCGGCGAGGTCAGCCAGTTCTACGACCCGATGATCGCCAAACTGATCGTGCATGCGGAGACACGGGAAGAGGCGGCGGAGGCATTGGCTAACGCCAGTTCCTTGGTTGAGGTCTGGCCGGTTCGGACCAACGCCGGATTCCTTGTTCGGTGTCTTGAGCATCCGCGCTTCGTCGACGGCGACGTAGACACGGGCTTCATCGGCGCGGAAGAGGAACGACTTATCGCCTCAAGCAACACGACCGAAGTACAGGCAGCCGGTGCGACGTTGCTGATTTCAAGGGATTACTGGCGGGAAGAGCGGAGCTCGGACAAGCCGACCCCTTGGGAAGCGGGTAGGGGCGGACTATTCAGCTTCCGCCTGAACCGCGAGCCGGGAATGACGAGAACTTTTGTCGATAACGGCGAACTGTTTCAGGCACGCTTCACCGACTCGGGGAACTTCGACGCTTTCGTGGTGGTCGAGGAGAAGTCTCATGACGTGCGAATCCGGCATCGGTCCATTCGCCATGATACCCAAGCCCGCGTCACCGTGGATGACACGGCATATCCCTTCTTCCACCGTGAGACCGTGGCGGTCGTCTTTGATCGCGGCAACGCCCATCAGATCAATTGGCCATCGGTCGGTGGCGCTGACGCTCACTCTCCCACCTCCGACGGTGCCCTCCGCGCCCCCATGCCGGGCAAGATCGTCGCTACCCCTGCCAAACCCGGCGACACCGTCACCAAGGGCCAGCCCGTCGTCGTGCTGGAAGCCATGAAGATGGAGCACGCCCTCGTCGCGCCGTTCGACGGCGTGGTCGGCGAGATGGGCGTCTCGGTCGGCGATCAGGTGGCGGACGGGACCGTGCTGGCCGTGATCGAGGCCGCGACTTAGGTCCAGCCATGCCCCTCCACATGATCAAGCTCTGCGTCGGTGTCTGCCTGTGTGTGGTCTGCGGCAGCGGGTCGCAGCGGAAGCGATGGTGACAGGTTGCCCAGATGCGGCGAAGGTGGAGGTTGGAGGACAGTCATGACCACGCTGATGATCGCCCTGGTGGCCGCACTCTCGTTGGGGACGGTGGCCCCGGCTGTCGCCCAGGAGACACCACAGGCTGAGGCCGATCTGCGTTGCTACGCGGTCAGCCGTGTGCTCGAGGCCATGGCCAGCGAGGGAGACCTTGTCCTCGCGGAGGGGACTATTCCCAGTCAGCAACTTTTGTCGGCGAGCCGGCTGATGACAGTGCACTATCTGGATCGACTGAGAGCACGTGAACCCGGCGTGGATTGGATGGCCAGGGGCACGGCGATGATCTTCATCGAAGGGCAAGCCGAAAGCGAAGAACTGATGGTAACCGACCTTCCACGTTGCCTCAACGAACTGGCAGCCGGCTAGAGGCGGCCAGCGGATAGCACCCCGACCTGTTTACGATCCGGGGCGGGCGCGGTAGGCCAGCCCATGCCCCTCCACATGATCAAACTCTGCGTCGGTGTCGCCAAGGTCGAGACCCTGGAGCGCCGCGCCGCCAAGGGGGACTGGCTGACCGTCCACACCCGGATGACGCCCAAGCGCTCGGCGGAACTCGAGGACGGCGGCTCGATCTACTGGGTCATGAAGGGCTCGGTCACCTGCCGCATGCCCATCCTCGACGTCTCGACCCACGGCGAGGGCAAGACGAGCATGTGCCATATCCGCCTGTCGCCCGATCTCGTCCGCACCGCCCCCCAGGCCCGCCGCCCCTTCCAGGGCTGGCGCTATCTCGAGCCGAAGGACGCCCCGCCCGACCTGTCGTCGCTCGACGCCGGCGAGGTCCCCGACGATCTGGCCAAACGCCTCAGGGAGATGGGGGCGTGGTAGGTTCGAGGGATTAGGGATTAGGGAGTAGGGAGGGATGCTGCGACGATAACCGCTAGCAAATCGATCCCTACTCCCTAATCCCTAACCCCTAGTCCCCGCCATGCCCGCCAACCGCTCCGACCGCCTCGAAGACGCCCTCCACCGCATTTTCGACGGCGGCAAGACCACGCGCGCCAGCTGGTTCGCCCTGACCGGCGGTGAGACCCTGTTCGCCGAAGGTGACCCCGCCGACACCCTGTATCTGCTGCGCAGCGGTCGCCTCGGCGTATTCCGGCGCGAGCACAACGACCAGCCGCCCCAGTTCGTCGGCGTCATCCGCCCCGGCGAGCCGGCGGGCGAGATGGCCATGCTGGCAGGCACCGAACACACCGCCGACGTGGTCGCGCTCCGGGATTGCGAAGTCCTCGCCCTGCCCCGCGCCGACTTTTTCCAGGCCGCCCGCACCGAGCCCGACCTGATGGTCGAACTGTCCCGGCTGATGATCCAGCGCGCCCGCGACCGCCGCTCGGGAGGCGGCGAGCCCAGCGTGTTCGGCTTCGTCTCGGCCCGACCGCAGCCGATCCGCGCCTTCGTCGAGCGCATCGCCGCCGCCATCGAGGCCGACAATTTCACCTGCAAGATCATCGACCATTCGGCCCTGTCGTCGGCTGTCGAGTGGTTCTCGCGCGTCGAGGACACCCACGACTTCGTCCTTTATGTCGCCGAGATGGACGAACCGGCATGGGCCGCCCTGTGCGCGCGCCAGGTCGACCGGGTCTTCGTGGTCGGCTCGGGGCTCATGGCCCCGCCGAACCGGCCCATGCCCCACGCCGGTGTGCTGGACGCCCAGCGCCGCACCGACCTGATCCTGCTGCGCGATCCCCGCATGGCGCGGCCGGCCAATACCTCGGTCTGGATCGACGCCATCCAGCCCGGCCGCTGGTTCCAGGCCGTCGAGGGCGCCCAGGCCGACGCCGACCGCATGGCCAGGGTGGTGACCGGCTCGGCCGTGGGCGTGGTCATGTCCGGCGGCGGAGCCCGGGCCTATTCCCACATCGGCGTGCTCAGGGCTTTGCAGGAGGCCAGGGTGCCGATCGACTTCGTCGGTGGGTCCTCGATGGGGGCCGTGATCGCCGCCGGACCGGCCATGGGCTGGTCGCTGGAGGAGCTGGAGCACCGGATTCGCAAATCCTTCGTCGAGAGCGACCCGCTGTCCGACATCACCTTCCCCATGCTGGCGATGAGCCGGGCCAAAAAGGTCGATTGCCTGCTCAAGGAGGCCTATGGCGAGATCGACCTCGCCGATCTGTCCAAGCCCTTTTTCGCCGTGTCCACCAACCTGACCAGCGGGCGGATCGAGGTGCACCGCCGCGGCCTGATGCGGCGGGCCATGCGGGCCTCCATCGCCATTCCGGGCCTGTTGCCGCCAATCGTCATCGACGGCCAGGTGCTGGTCGACGGCGCGGTTCTGAAGAATCTGCCCACCGAGGTCATGCGCCAGATGCACAGCGGCCCGATCATCGGCGTCGACATGTCCGAGGCGCGTGGCGTCGATGCGTCCCTGATCGAGCATCCCCCCTCGATCTGGCGGTTGATCATGACGGGGGCGTGGCGGCGGGGTCCGCCGATCGTCTCGATCCTGATGCGCTCGGCCACCCTGACCACCGACGCCGATCTGGAAAGCTCGCGCGCGGCCACCGATGTGCTGATCCAGCCCATGCCCGACGGCCTCGATATCCGCGACTGGAAGGGCTACGATCTCGGCGTGGCCGCCGGCTATCAGGCCGCCAAGGAGGTTCTGTCCCGGCTGGACGGCCCCGTCACCGGCCTGCGCCGCCGCCAGATCACCGCCGACGAGCCACCAGAAACAGCCGCGGAAACGGCAGCAGGGTCACCCCGTCCGGCCGCCGCGGAAAAGCCTCGTCGAGCCGCCCGCCGAGCTCGGAAAGAAAAGCCTCCCGCATAACCCCCTCACCCAGCGCGGTCAGATACGGCCGCAACGCCGTGCCCTTCATCCACTCCAGCACCGCCTCGGGCCCGGTCAGGGCGTGCAGATAGGTCGTGGCCCAGACATCGACCTCGCCGCACCCTTCCGCCAAAACCGCATAGTAGGCCTCCGGCTCCAGCAGCGCGGCGATCGTCTCGACCCCGGCCAGCCGCCCGACCCACGGTCCGTCCAGCGCCGTCTCCCGCATCAGGCCGTGGTGCCGCGTCTCGTGGGCCATCGGCATCTGCACCGCCAGCACGCCGCTGGGCGTCAGCGCCCCGACCAGCCGGCGCAGCAGCCCCGCATGATCCGGCAGCCAGTGCAGCGAGGCGTTGGCGAGGATCAGATCGACCGGATCGTCGGGGGCCCAGCCCGCGATGTCGCCATGCCGCCAGTCGACCTCGACATCCAGTGCCCGGGCCTGGTCCAGCATGGCGCTGCTGGAATCCAGCCCATGCACCCGGGCCAGCGGGTGCCGACGTTTCAGCAGGGCCGCATGCTGGCCAGCCCCGCACCCCAGGTCCCAGATCTCGCGCGGTTTCAGGTCCCCGGGCAGCCGCAGCAACAGGTCCAGGGCAGCGCGGTCGCGCTCGGCTTCGAACCGGAGGTACCGAAGGGGGTCCCAGGTCGCGGGGGCGTCGCTCATGCCGGCAACGCGCTCCGTCGAAAAGGGAAGGATGGTACCGCCTCTCAGGCTTGAACTGAGGACCTCCGGTTCCACAAACCGGCGCTCTAACCAACTGAGCTAAGGCGGCGCGATCAACGCGAGGGCGGTTGTCTAGCGGCAGCGCCCGGCGTGGGCAAGCAGGTCTCGCGCGGAATCGACAGGACCCATACGAAAACGCCCCGGAGGCGGAACCTCCGGGGCGTTCGTATCGGTCTCGCAGTGGCCGTTCAGTCGGGGCCCAACACGAAGGTCATGTTGAACGTGACCCGTGCACCGACTGCGGCACCGTCGACTTCGCGGGGGGAAACCCGCGCCCGACGGGCACCGGCCAGCGCGGCCTGTCCGAAGCCGGCGCCCGAAGGCTCTTCGGACGTGATCTGGCAGTCCGACATCGAACCGTTCGGATTGACCGCGCAGTTCAGACTGACGCGACCCCGTTCGATACCGCGCGACTGGGCGCGTTCGGGGAACTCGACCGCCGGCTGACGCGACCAGCTCGGGTTCCGGATCACCGACGGACGCGGCGGGGCCGGAGGCGCGGGCGGAGGCGGCGGGCCTGGAACGATCGCCGGAGGACCCCTGTATTCGACCCGGTCCGCTGCTTTTGTCGGTTCGATGTAAACCGGCGGAGGCGGCGCGACCGTTGTCACCACGGCGGGAACACGGACCTGCAGCTTGGGCGGCGGGGGCGTGTCCGGCGGCGGAGGCGGCGGGGGCGGAGGCGGAGGCGGAGGCGGGGGCGGAATCAGTTCCACGTCCACCGCGTCGTCCTCGAACTCCATCATCTTCAGCTCGAACTTGGTCTGCTGAATAAAATAGATCATGACCGCAAAGAGCACGATCACCACCGAAAAGGCGATCAGCCAGGTGCCGGTCGAGACCCCCATGAAACCCTTCCTGCGAGGGGCGTCATAGCGACTGCGATGATAATCGACGGGTGCTTCTGTCATCTGTGACTCCCCTAGACCGGCGCGTTGTCTTCGCCGACCAGGGCGACGCTGTAGAAGCCGGCGTCCTGGAGTGCATTCATGACCTGCATGAAGTCGCCGTATCGGGTCTGTTGATCTGCCCGGATGAATATCCGTTCCTTGGAGGGGTCCCGCACGCCGATCTGTGACGTGAGTTCCGCTCCCAACGTGCCGACGTCGAACTTGCCGTCCCCGATGAAGACGTCTCCGTCAACCTGGATAGAGATATAGATCGGCTTCGGCGGGCTTGCCGCGGGCTGAGCGACCGCGGTGGGCAGTTTCACCTCCACCGCCACGGTGGCCATGGGAGCGGCCACCATGAAGATGATGAGGAGGACGAGCATGATATCAACGAACGGCGTAACGTTGATTGCGGCGTTCTGCTCGACGTTATACTTCCCGCCGCCGCCACCTGAGAGTTTGGCGGCCATCCGACTTACGCTCCCTTGTCGAGGTTACGCGAGATGCCGTTGAGCAGTTCGGCGCTGAAGCCGTCGGAACGGTTGCCGTAGGCCGAGATGCGGGTGTTGAAGTAGTTGTAGAAGATGACCGCGGGAATGGCGGCGAACAGACCGATACCCGTGGCCAGCAGCGCCTCGGCGATACCGGGGGCGACGACCGCGAGGTTGGTGGTGTTGGATTCCGCGATGCCGATGAACGAGTTCATGATCCCGTAAACGGTGCCGAACAGACCGATGAACGGTGCGGACGAACCGGTGGAGGCCTGAAACTGCTGACCCGTCGAAAGACGGGCGGCGAGGCCGGCCTGGACCGCAGATACGGCCATCTGCGCGCGCATCAGGGACGAGTCGCGATGATCGCCGGTGACCGAAAGGCCCGCCTGACGCGAAAGCTCGATTTCGTCGGTCGCCGCAGCGGCCATGTCGGCCAGCGGGTTGCCATCGAACTCGTCCGACGTCGACACGCGCCGCATGTCGGCGATGGTGCGGGCACCCCGGAAGCTTTCAAGGAATTTGTCGGTCTTGCGATTCAGCCCGCCGAGTTCGAAAAACTTGATGATCAGCAGGGTCCACGAGAAGATCGAGGCCAGCAGCAGGCCGATCATGACGATTTTCACGACCGGTGTGGCGATCATGAACATCGTGATCGGGGTGAGGCTGCCGTGGCCGCCGCCGGCCGCTTCAGCGACGGTGGTCGGGTCAGCCGAGTCGACCGGAGCCACGGCGACCGGAGCGGCGACCGGGGCGGCTGCAGTGGCGGTGGCGGCGGCCGGATCGGCCGGGGCCTGCGCGAGGACTGGCGTACCGGCCATCAGGATGGCCGCGCCGGCCATGGCCAGGAGGATGTTGGTCTTCTTGAGATCGAGCATTGTGCGCCAGTTCCTGCTGTTTAGTCTGACTTGTGGAACCCAAAGAAACGGTCGCAGACGACGACCGCCTCCCGATGAAATTCTCGTCCGGTAGCGCAAGGGCTCGGTGCCCCCGTTCTAACGCAACGCCTTCTGACCTGTCCGGTTGCCCCATGGCGTCCGGCGCGGCGCCGACGGGATGGGGAAACCGTTTTCCCCGCCTCCGCCGACCGCTCGCAAAAGAAAGCGGTCAAGCTCCTTTGGCGAACGCATACCAGAGCGTCAAGTGCGGGATGCCGCTTTTCCCCCTTGGGGGGAGCCACAGCGCCGCTTCCTGTGACTTCAGGCCAAAAGCGACATTTTAGTGATGGCGGAACCGGCCCTTCCACTTCGGGAAGGGCGATGGTGCCTGGGGGCGGATTCGAACCACCGACACGCGGATTTTCAATCCGCTGCTCTACCAACTGAGCTACCCAGGCAAGCCGTCCGCTCGCGCGAGGGGGGGTCTATAGGCGAGCCGTCCGGGGGTGTCCAGCCGTCAGATCAGTCTTCCTCGGGCCCGCCCGTCGGGACGTCGCCACCGCTGTCCGGCAACACGTATCCGCCCGTGAACCAGCGTTGCAGATCGACGTCGGCGCAGCGTTTGGAACAGAAGGGCTTGTAGACGGGATCGGCCGGTTGGCGACGGCAGGTCGGACAGGTCACCATGATCTCAGCTCCCGACCACATCGAACGCGCCCGGCGCCATGGCCGGATCGGGCTGCAAATAGGCCCGCGGACCCAGCCGCGCCACCAATGGCCCCGCCGATGTCGCCTCGACCGGCGCGCACCGAAGCGTGAACCGGGCGACGGTGGTGTCGGACAACAGATTGAAGCGTAGTCCACGCACCCCGTCCTGCACGCGATGCTCCAGCCTGCGGCGGCCGTCGGGGCCGTTCAGCAGCTCTTCCAGCGGGGTCAGCCGCCATGGCAGGGCCAGTTGCAGCACGCCAAACCGGTTGATCGGGCCATAGGCGATCTCCGGGTCGGCTCCGAACGCCTGCCGCGCCGCGCGCAGGATCGCCTCTCCGTCGTGGCCCACGCCGATCAGGTCGATCGCCGCCAGTCCGCCCCACCGCTTCAGACGAATCGTCCGCGCCGCCTGAAACAGCCCCTGCCGGTTGGCCCGGTCCCGCGACGCCGCATTGATCGTCACCCCCGCCGCCACCGCCAGATCCAGATCGACCGCGATCAGGGCTCGCGTGCGCTCGACGGCCATGTCCAGGCCGGTGTCGGGAAACAGCGCCCCGGCGCACAGCGCCTCCTCCTCGGCCTCCCGGCTCGCCTGGATCGCCGCCGCGCCGGTGACGGCCTCGACCCCGGGGGCCAGCCGCGCCAGCGTCTCGATCACGCCCGGTCCGTCCGCCAGCAGCCCCGGCTCGCCCTCGCCCGCCCCGATCCGGCGCAGCGTCGGCCCCTTGCGTTCGCGCGGCTCGGCCGACACCGCGACCTCCAGCTTCTTTCCGACCGCGACCCCGTCGCCCTTGCGCGTCGCCAGAAAGCCGAACGGCTGGCCCGCGCCCAGATCGACGAACGCCCCCTTCAGCCCCGGATGAACGTCCACCACCCGACCGATGCAGCGCGCGCCCAGCCGGTGTTGCGCGACATCGTCCTCGCGCTGGATCAGCAGGTGTTCGAACCGGCCGTCCCGCGCGATCACGCCGCGGATTTCGCCAGGCGTGTCGTCCAAAAAGACCTCGACCCCGCTCACCGGACCGGGCTCATGGCCGCCAGCCGGCGCCGTTCAGCAGATTGACCGTCTCCAACAGCGGCAGACCCATGACGGCCGGATAGCTGCCGACCAGCCGCGTGACAAAGGCCCCGGCCCGGCCCTGGATGCCATAGCCGCCGGCCTTGCCCCGCCATTCGCCGGAGGCGACATAGGCGGCGATCTCGGCCTCGGACAGAACCTTGAAGCTGACCCGCGTCTCCACCACCCGCCGGGTCGTGCGGCCTGCGGCGGCCACCGCCACCCCGGTGAAGACCCGGTGGTTGCGCCCCGACAGCAGGTTCAGGAACCGTGCCGCTTCGGTCGCGTCGGCGGGCTTTTCCAGCAGCCGCCGGCCCACGGCCACGACGGTGTCGGCGGCCAGCACCACGGCCTCCGGGGCCAGGGCCGCCACCGCCTCCGCCTTGCCGACGGCCAGACGCGCGGCCAGACGCGACGGCGTCTCGTCCTTCAGCGGGGTCTCGTCGATGTCGGCGGGAAGGATGCGGTCCGGCGTGATGCCGATCAGCGCCAGCAGTTCGATCCGGCGCGGGCTGGACGAGGCCAGCACCAATTCAGCGCGATCCCGAAAAGTGGACCCCGGTTTTCGGTTAGGATCGCGCTGCATGTAAAAATCCGACGGCTTCGATCAAAAAATCGAAGCCTGGGCGCGCGGCATGCGCGCGCCCTTATTTGAAGCGATAGGTGATTCGGCCCTTGGTCAGGTCATAGGGCGTCATTTCGACCAAGACCTTGTCCCCGGCCAGCACGCGGATGCGGTTCTTGCGCATCTTGCCGGCGGTGTGGGCGATGATCTCGTGGTCATTCCCCTCGAGCAGCACGCGGAACGTGGCGTTCGGCAGCAGTTCGCTGACGACGCCGGGAAACTCGAGCAATTCTTCCTTAGCCATGCGGCCTCTCGCGCCCTGTGAATACGAGTCTGAACGCGCGCCGGGCGAAAGCGCGCGTCGTTAAGGTGCGGGCCTATGCCTGAAAAACTCCGGATAGTCGAGGCGGGGTCGAGGAGCGGAGTGATTAGTGGTCAGTGATTAGTGGTTGGATGAGGCTGGCGACGTTGCCTGCTGATCCAAAGCTCCTGCCTGACGCTGGCAATCGCTAATCACTGACCACTAATCACTCCCCCTAGCCCCGCCGGTATAAGGCCGTCACCAGCGTGAACAGCCGCCGCGCCGTCTCGTGGTCCACCGTGATCTTGCCGTCCAGCCGGGCCTTGAGCAGTTCGGCCCCTTCGTTGTGCAGACCGCGCCGGCCCATGTCGACCGCCTCGATCTGCACCGGCGACGTCCCCCGCAACGCATCGTAATAGCTGTCGCAGATCAGGATATAGTCGCGGATCACCCCCTTCAGCGGCGACAGCGACAGGCCGTGCGCCCGGACGAAGTTCGGCCCCTCGACGTCGAACACCAGCCTGGCGTCCTGCAGCGACAGCTTCAGCCGGTAGGGCCCGCCCGCCGCCCCCGCCGGCTCGAAACTGTTCTTCTCGATCAGATCGAAGATGGCCACGCGCCGCTCGTGGTCGATCTCGGCCGTCGCCGCCGGCAAGGTGGCGGCGTCCAGTTCGACCGCGCTGAGACGATGATCGCTCACGGGGTGTCGGCTTCCTCGGCCGGATGGGTCGGGGCCAGCCGGGCCGGCCACCGTTCCGACAGGTCGGTCAGCACCGCGTCCAGGCATTCCACATCGATACGCAGGTCGCCGCCGCCCGCGAACATCAGGATCACCCGCCCGCCCGGGGCCTCGGCCGGCTCGAAATCCATGGCCAGCAGTTCCAGCGCGCTCTCGGGCAGACGCGGTAGGCGGCGGCTCTTGACCGCCACCACATCACCGAACTGCATCGCCGACATCACCCGAGTCCCGCCACACTCCCAGCAGAACCGGCTCAGCTTCAGCGTCACCCGCCGTCCCGACGGCTCCCAGACGATATCCACCGGCCGCAGGATGGCGTCCTGCAGCGCCGCCGACATGATGTGCAGATCGTCGGCGTCCTCCGCCAACAGCCGCAGCGGCTCGGCCGCCGCCCCTGTTGGCGGCATGCCCTCTTCGGTCAGTGCGTCAGTGGTCATGTCTGTCGCCCGTGATCCGCCGGATGTCGGCCCCGCACGCCCCCAGCTTCTCTTCGAGCCGCTCGAAGCCCCGGTCCAGATGATAGACCCGGCCGACCGTGGTCTCCCCGACCGCCGCCAGTCCGGCGATGACCAGGCTGACCGAGGCCCGCAGGTCGGTGGCCATCACCTGGGCCCCGTGCAGCACCGGCACGCCCCGGACCACCGCCTGTCCGGCCTGCACCGTGATGTCCGCCCCCAGCCGCGCCAGTTCGGGCGCATGCATGAAGCGGTTCTCGAAGATGTTCTCCTGGATCACGCTGTCGCCGTCGGCGGTCGACATCAGGGCCATGAACTGGGCCTGCAGGTCGGTGGCGAAGCCCGGATAGACCTCGGTGGTGACATTGACGGCCTTCAACCTCACCGCCGGATCGCGCTTGACGATCACCCCGTCCGGGGTCGGCGTCACCTCGACGCCCGCCTCGACCATCTTTTCGGTCAGGGCGGTTATCAGTTCTGGCCGCGCCCCGGTCAGCCGCACTTCGCCCCCTGCCATGGCCGCGGCCACGGCATAGGAGCCCATCTCGATCCGGTCGGGAATCACCGACCAGTCGGCACCGCCCAAAGTCGTCACCCCGGTGATGACCAGTTCGTCGGTATCGATCCCCTCGACCCTGGCCCCCATGGCGGTCAGACAGCGCGCCAGGTCCCCGATCTCGGGCTCGCGCGCGACGCATTTCAGCACCGTCGTGCCCTCGGCCAGCACGGCGGCCAGCAGGGCGTGCTCGGTCGCCCCGACCGAGACGAACGGAAAGACGATCTCCGCCCCCTTCAGCCCCCGGGGCGCGCGGGCGATGACATAGCCCTCGTCCAGCTCGATCTCGGCCCCCAGCGCCGTCAGCGCCTGTAGATGCAGGTCGACCGGCCGTGCCCCGATGGTGCATCCCCCCGGCAGGGAGACCTTGGCCTCCCCGGTCCGCGCCAGCAGCGGCCCCAGCACATTGAACGAGGCCCGCATCTGCCGCACCAGATCGTAGGGGGCGAAGGTCGAGGTGATGCGCGGCGCGTGGAACAGCGTCTCCTGTCCGTCGGCGCCCTCGCTCTCGGTCACCTCGACGCCCAGCTCGCGCAACAGCCGGCCCAGAAATTTGGTGTCCGCCAGTCGCGGCATATTGGTCAGGCGCAGCGGCTGATCGGTCAGGATCGCGGCGGCCATCAGTTTGAGCGCGGAATTCTTGGCGCCGCTCACCGGGATCGTTCCGTTCAGCCGGGCACCGCCGGTGATGGCAATACTGTCCATGTCGTCTCTTGCGACCCCGTGCAGGGCGCCAGGGGGGATCGGCTATCTAGCCCGGACGCGTGCGGTTGCGAAAGGCCGACATCGGTCCCGACGATGACATTCAGTTGCTCGGCTTTTCCGTCGGCCTCGCCCGGCCCGCCGCCTTGCGGCGCTTCAGATTGTCCCGCAGGGCCGTGGCCAATCGCTGGGCCCGGACCGTCGCGGGCGTTTTCACCGGCGCGAGGGGGTCGGGCAGGTTCGTCGGCAGGTCGGGACGGGGCGGCGCGGTCTCGGACTCATCCATGCGCCGATCAGACCTGCTGCCGAAGTTTTCCGCAAGCGGCTGAAACGCGCGAATTCGCTCTTGGGGGCCGCCAGCCTTCAAGGCTCAGTTTCGCGCCACTGGCCATTCGAACGACTTACGCTTCGCCTGCGAGGCATAAAGTCGTTCGGGGGCTTCCCCCTTCGCCCCCGGTTGGCTATAGGGCCGCTTCCTCAGAACAGGCCGCCGTAGCTCAGTGGTAGAGCGCATCCTTGGTAAGGCTGAGGTCGTGGGTTCGATTCCCCCCGGCGGCACCATCTCTGAAACGCGAAAGGCCCGATCCTTCGATCGGGCCTTTTGTCATTCCGGGCTGACGCCTTGCGGCTGGATCGGCAGTCGCCGGCGCGGCGGACCGCCCGGACGCATCACCCGCGACTCATACTCGGCGGCGGCACCGGGCCGATAGCCGGGAAAGGCATAGCCGCTGTCGTCGAAATAATAGGGATCGCCATAGCCATAGCCATAGCCATAGCGGCCATAACCGTTGCGGACCTCGCGGTAGCGGATGTCCAGCCGCCCGGTCTCGCCGAGCGGCAGCGACACCGCCGCGCCGTATTCGCGATAGTCGCCCGTGCCGAAGGCCACGGTGACCTCGCCGTGCATCTTGCGGTCGTCCGACGTCCCGGCGGCACCCCCGGCGAAGGGCGTATTGTCCGGCGTGCGCGCGGCGATCCAGCGGTCGATCTGCGCGTCGGTGCTCAGGCCATGCGGCACCTCCGCCTGGGCCGCGCCCGCGACCGACGGCGCGACCGGTCCTGCGGTCGCCTGAAGGTCCACGGTCGTGGCCGGGGCGGTCGTGACGACCCCCTCGGGCTCGCCCGCGCCGAGGGCTCCGACCATCAACAGTGCAGCGATCAGCATGAGCCCAACTCCGGTACCGCCTCCACCCTAAGCCTGATTGCGGCGGAAGCGTGAACGCAAGGCCAGACGCTCAGACTGGCACCCAAACCGCCGCGTCCCCCCGCCCCAACGGATCCGGCATCGCCAGGCTCTCCGGCACGAAGGCCAGGGCGACGGAGTTGATACAGTAACGCAGTCCCGTCGGCGGCGGCCCGTCGGGAAACACATGGCCCTGGTGGCTGTCGCAGCGGGCGCAGCGCGTTTCCGTGCGGGTCATGCCGTAGGCGCGATCGGTGACCGCCCTCACATGGGCCTCGTCGACCGGTTGGGTGAAGCTCGGCCAGCCCGTGCCGCTCTCGAATTTGGTCCCGGTCCGGAACAGCGGCAGACCGCATTCCCGGCAACAGAACACCCCGGCCCGCTTCTCGCCCAGCAGCACGCCGCAGAACGGTGCCTCGGTCCCGTGCGCCAACAGGACGCGCTTCTCCTCCGGCGACAGATCGGCCTCCAGCGCCGCGCGCTCGGCCGCGTCGGGCGGGGTCAGGTCATAGCCGGATGGGGAACGCAGGGCGGCGGCGGTCATATCTGTGTCGGTCATGCCCCAATCTAGGAAGCGGTCGCGAGACGCGCAAACCCGGCGATGGAACAGGGGCCCCGGCGAACCGTTGCCACGCCATGACCGACCCCCCGAACGCCCCCCCGAATCCAACCCTGATCACCGAGCCGCTGACGCCCACGGCCAAGCACGGCGTCGTCAAGATCGTCGACCCGCCCTTGGCCGCGATCAACCTGACCGCCGATGCCGCCGAAATCTCCGGCCTTCGCCTCGTCGACGCCGCCGACCGGGCGCGAAAGCGGGACTGAAACCTGACCGCGGCGTTCCGGCAAGGCAGGCGCGCATGCGTCCAACATTTTCAGGTTTTGTCGGTGCCCATGGCGGACCCGGGGCCTTTCGAACATGGTCGGGGTCTTCAGATCCGTGCGCCTGACGCAGCCACTCCACTGGCGCCGGTTCGCGAACGTTTGCAAACAGGCTGCGGCCAGAATTGAGCCGCTTGGAGGGCGGCGGCCTTCGCCGCAGATCGCGATCCCTGAGGCAACTCGTTCGACGTCGCAGCCGCAATCAGCCCGGCCTCGCGCCGGCCGCGCCGGCGGCGATCGTTGCGGCCGAATAAGGCTTCTTGACCACCCCGCAGCCGCGATGCTCCGGCGGCAGTTGGACCTCGTCGCCATAACCGGTCGCGAACACATAGGGCACGCCGATTTGCCGAAGGCGGTCGGCGATCGGGAAGCTCATCTCGCGGCCCAGATTCACGTCCAGCAGAGCAAATGTCGGTGTCTCGGCGTCGAGCAACCGCATCGCCTCCTGCACGCCACTGGCCGTCGCGACCCGTTCGGCCCCCAGCGACAGCAGCATCTCCTCTACATCCATGGCGATGATCATGCTGTCTTCTACCAGCAGAACGCCGCCAGAAAGGCGGAACGCAACGGCAGGAGCGGGCGCGGTCGGCAGGGCCTGGGCCGCCTCGCCGTCGTGTTGGACGAACCTTGACGGGATGACGAAGCGCGCCTCCACACCATGCAGCAGGTATTGGATGCTCGCCTGCCCGTGCAGGTCATGGGGCACCGAGCGCTCGATGATCGTCGTTCCGAAACCGCGTCGGGTCGGCGCCTGAACGGGTGGGCCGCCCATCTCGCGCCAGTGGATGATCAGACCATCGTCCTCGATCGTCCATTCGACAACCACACGCCCCAAGCGATCGCTCAGCGCGCCATATTTCGCGGCGTTGGTCACCATCTCATGGAGCACGAGAGCCATGGTGGCGAACGCCTGCGGTTCGAGCATCACGCGCGGGCCATCGACATGAACCCGGGGCGCGCCGCCGCTCACATAGGCCCCTGCCTCGTTGGCGATGAGGGCTTCGAGGGGGCGAGGCCCCCAGTTGCTTTCCGTGATCTGGTCATGGGCGCGCGCCAGAGCCTGGACCCGTCCGCCGATCGTGGCGGCAAAACTTTCGATATCGGTCGCGCCGCCCTTGCTCTGGGATATGAGACCCCGGATCAGGCCCAGAATGTTCCGAACCCGGTGGTTCAGCTCGGCAATCAGCAGGTCCTGCCGTTGCGTCGCTCGGTCGCGCTCCTGTTCCGCCAGACCGGTGAGACGCAGAACTACTTCCAGCACCGTGACGCGAAGTGCGTCGGCCGCTCTCAATTCAGGCTCCGTCCAGACGGCACTTTGACCCCGGACGACCTCGCGCCAGGCCTCGAAGCTCTTGCGCGGTGTAAGCCTGATCCCGTTGGGTCCGACCTCCACCGGCTTGGCCGGGTCGCCCGCCCAGGTGATCGATTGTGCAATCTCACGGCGGAAAAAGATCAGATAGTCGCGCGGGGTTCGCGACACCGGGATCGCCAGCATACCGGCGGCGCGTTCGGCATAGTCGCGCGCGGGCGGATGCACCTTGCCCAGGTCGTTGACGGCCAGCACCTGACTGGCGGCGCTGCGGTCCAGGAACCGGGTGAGATCGGCCATATGCTCAAGTGTCGGCGTGGACCCGGTCAGAACCGTCTCGTCGCCGATCCGTATAGCCATCCCGTCGCAGGTCACGACCTCGCTGATCCGGTCGGCCATCACGGCCAGGTTCGCGGCGGTCGAGCCATTCTCGACGATCGCGGCCATGAGGCTGTCATGGAGGCGGCGGGTGCGCTGCTCATAGTCGGCGACAGCCTCGCGTTCTCGCGTCTCGATCAGCAGGGACAGAACCTG
>Ga0105044_10006732_pt1 | contig 15812 bp, 14 predicted proteins | sample MAT01_FD_78092 | JGI IMG/M metagenome (GOLD analysis project Ga0105044, IMG submission 78092) | Freshwater microbial communities from Lake Fryxell liftoff mats and glacier meltwater in Antarctica - MAT-01 | ecosystem: Environmental > Aquatic > Freshwater > Ice > Liftoff microbial mat | place... | reverse complement strand
GTCAGCGGGCTATTCTGTCAGCCGAGCCAGCACTTCGTTGGCATCGGAATTTGACATGCCACGCAGAGACAGTTTGACCTCGGTGTCGCTCCATGCTGCGGGACCAACTTCTGCCAGAGGTTTCCCGTGCAGCATGACAACGAAAGTACGGACGTCTGTTTGCGCACGAAAACCCTGCATCTGACTTTGACCTGCTGTCGATAAAATCAGAATGATCTCCGGCGGGTTCGATTTGTAATCGTTCCTGAATGATTGAAAATCCTGAGCCGTGAATGTGATGTCATCCGACACAAAACGTATTGATCCGTCGGGCAAAGTCAATCTAGACGAGGCTGCGCGGGGCTCCGCGGCGGATTCGCGAAACTCGAGCGATGCTGTAGCCGACACTAATTCGTGGCCAAGTCGCGGGATGACATACGCGTAGACCGTTGCCAGAATTGCAACAAAGACGGCGACACCTGTGATCAAAGTCCATGCAGTACCACGGGGTGATTTTGTTTGATCAACAGCAATGGGAGAATTCATGGGCAGCAATTTCAGCCGTGCGCAGTTCGGGCTGGTTGATGTCGGTGGCCATCAGGCAGTAAGTCCCGGAGACCATTGCACAGGCGGTGTCATAGGTTTTCAATGCGATACAAATGCGTCGTTGATCTCAGATATATGGATTTTTCTGCGACTGCCGGGGATGCCATAAAATCCGCATCGAGCACGTTCTTTGCCAGCACTTTGAATTCATCGGCCGCCTGCAACACTGTGCATGTGCCGTTCTGGCCACAGAAATAGAGATGCCCTTCCGATTCCAGTGGCGATGCGGAATAGTCGCCAGCCAATCGATCAAACCAGATGTCTTCGCCAGTTGTAGGATTCACACAACGGACGATGCCCTTGTCGCTCACAAAGTACAGCCGGTTCTCATGCAGAAGCAGCGAGGGCTTTTGAGGAATCTGCTTATCGGCTTTCCATGCGACATGTGTTTCCGACACGTCGCCATTGCCATCTGTTTTGACAGCAATCAAGCGAGACTGCATGTAGCTGGTGGCGATGTAAACTGTGTCTTCAGATGCGACCGGACGCGGGACAGTGGAAAAACCAAGCTGGCCATACGACGCTTTCCATATTTCGCTGCCATTCTCAGGGTCGTAGGCATAGACCCAATTTGCCGCTGGAGAAATCACCAGAGCACGACCTTTGATCTTCGCCAGACGTTCTTTTTCTTCTTCGGCCGTGAGGTCTTTCGTGATGGCTGTGGTCAGCCAGATTTGATCACCAGAAATCACGGGCGACGAATGCCCTTCGCCAGGCACTGCGGATTTCCAGACAATATTTTCCTTCTCGCTCCACGTTGTCGGCAATCCAGTAGCCGACGCATGTCCCTGCCCGTCTGGTCCTCGAAACTGAGGCCACTCATTGTCGGCGACGGCAGAAACGCACAAGCAGAGTGCAGCTTGAAGAACACACGAACATCGCACAAGTAAATTCATACTCACTATCTCCGTTCGGCGATCCCTTGCTTGCTCATCACGACGAGCAATTTTACAGCCGGTCACAACGACCGCATTCCTGCAGATCAACCGCGTTTCAAAATTCCCTTGTCCAGTTCTTCAACAACCTTCGCAAGGACAGCAGCGTCTTTAGACTGCATGACGTGCGCGATACGCGTTGCCGGGATCTTCATGCGGGTCATCAGTTCTTCGGCCGACTCCCACATCCTGGCCTGCTTCTTGGGCGGTGCCAGATACAGATTGGTGACAAGTTCGCTCAGCCGCTGTTCGTCGATCTGATCTTTGTTGTCGTAGTATCGCTTAATGACTTTTTGTTGGAATGAACTGTAGTCTCGATCGGCCATCGTCAGAAACCTGAGGGAAGAATAGAAGAATAAAAGGTTGCAGGCGGGATTTTAGCGAGTCGCAGAAAACATCGAAACATCGAATTCTCAAACCACTTTTCAGACACCACGTTTGTAGAACGGCAATGCAACAATAGTCGCAGGAACAAGCGTGCCTCGCAGGTTCACTTCAACGGCCGTTCCGATCGAAGACGAAGAGACCGGAACATACGCCATCGCGATCACTTTCTGTAGCGTCGGCGAAAATGTTCCGGAAGTCACTTTCCCTGCTTCCTTGCCATCAACATGCACGGGTGATTCTTCACGAGCGATGCGGCGGCCTTCAAGTACCAGGCCGACTCGCGCCATGCTGACGCCGCTGCTCTTGATTGTTTCCAGAGCTGCCTTGCCTGGATATTCAGACTTGTTGAATTTGACGGCGAATTCAAGTCCAGCAGTAAGTGGATCGACCGTTTCGTTCAACTCATGCCCGTACAACGGCATCGCGGCTTCCAGACGCAGTGTATCGCGACAGCCGAGACCGGCTGCAATAACCCCATATTTCGCCCCATGTTCCAGCAGCGTTAACCAGACTCGTTCTGCATCGGCGGCTGGCATCACAAGTTCAAACCCGTCTTCCCCTGTGTAGCCAGTGCGCGACACGACGCCGACGGTTCCGAGGTATTGCATTTCTGTCGCCGAGTAATATTTCATTGCGGCAAGATCGAGATTCGCTGCATCTTTCAGCAGCCCCAGTGCTTGGGGTCCCTGGACGGCGATCATGCCGGTGGTCAGAGTGCAATCGGTGAATTCAATCGCCGCAAATCCCGCCGCGTGCTTAAGCCAGCTAACGATCTTGTCGCGGTTCGATGCATTGACGACCAGTTCCCAGCGATCGGGCAAACGATACACCAGTACATCATCCAGAATACCGCCGTCCTTGCCGCAGACCAGCGAATATCGAACGTCGCCAACTTTCAACTTCGCCGTATCGTTCGTCAACACGCCATTCAGAAATGCCTGACTGGAGTCACCACGGAACTGCAAACGGCCCATGTGGGAGATATCGAACAGCCCTGCCGCGTTTCTCACGGCATTGTGCTCTTCTACAATAGAAGCATATTGGACTGGCATTTCCCAGCCTGCAAAATCTACCATGCGGCCCAGATGTGCAAGATGCCACTGATTGAGAGGTGTCGTATTCATGGCGGAAGTGTATTCTTCCTCGGCAATACGGGCAAACGCCTTCATTTTCAAGGACTCGAAACAACATGAAATCCGCGCTGCCGAGAATTCTGATCGTATTTCTGTTGTGCTCCCCTGTCACATCCGGTGCTGACGAAACATTACCCATGGTGGACGGCTGGCCTGGTCTATTGATTCTGTCTGGCGGCAGTGCGGTCCCGGCCGAAGCCGCAGCAGCGCTTAAGGACGCCATTAAAACAGGTGGTTCGCTGGTTTTGATCACCGAGGCCGCTTCTGATCCCTCGACGGTCGCAAAATCCGTGAAGTGGCTGAAAGAACACGAGCTTTCGGACTACGTGACAATTAATTCTGCTTTGTCGGACAGCGAACGACGAACCAAGACCATTCAGGCGATTGACGCGGCTTCAGCCGTGTGGATCGGTGGCGGCCAACAGGCAAAGCTTGCGAAGTCGTTTGACGATGGCAGCGTCGAGGCGGCATTGCAAAAGCTGCTTTTACGAGGTGGAACCGTTGGCGGCACGTCTGCGGGCGCGGCGATCATGTCAAAAGTCATGATTGCTTCCGGGGCCAATGAGCCGACATTGACCAGCGGTTGGGATATGTTGCCAGGGGCAATTGTCGATCAGCATTTCGGTCAGCGAAACCGTATGACTCGTCTGCAGACGGCTGTGGAACAGCATCCGGAATGTTTCGGTATGGGAATAGATGAACAAACAGCCGTGTTTGTCAAAGGCCGAAACATCCGCGTGGTAGGGCAGGGAAGTGTCTCAATCCTGCTGGCGAAATCCGAAGATCGAGATCGCGAAGTGCAGCAATTGCATGCTGGCGACTCGGCCGATTTGACTCAACTCCGCCGCGCATCGCGGCGAAGAGTTTCGCGGATTGAAACCCGTGTACCGCACAATGGAAACAATGCCGCAAATGCCGGAGCATTGGTCATTGTCGGTGGCGGTCCGATGTCTGATGACATCGCAGGAAGATTCGTGGAACTTGCGGGCAGCAGAGACGCACATATCGTTGTGCTGCCAACTGCTGTGGCTCGCGATGAAGCAGCTCAACAGCCGCCAGGTTTTCTTAAGAACGCAAAGGTGAAAAGCGTAACGGTGTTAAATCAACGAGGTCCCGCAGAAGTCGTCACAGACGAATTCAAATCCACGCTGAAATCCGCAACCGGAATCTGGTTCGGCGGCGGACGACAATGGAACTTCGTGGATGCCTATGAAGGAACCGAAGCTCTGGAATTGTTTCGCGATGTCCTGCGACGTGGTGGAGTCATCGGCGGCAGCTCTGCCGGGGCGACGATTCAAGGCGAATTCCTCGTGCGCGGTCACCCGCTTGGAAACACGGTCATGATGGCTGAAGGATATGAACGAGGATTTGCGTTTTTCCCCGGCACAGCAATTGATCAGCATTTCTCGCAGCGCGAACGGCAGCCGGATTTGTTGCCTGTTGTGCGGCGTCATCCCAACATTCTGGGAATTGGAATTGACGAAGGTACCGCCATTGTCGTCACCGGAACTAAAGTGGACGTCATCGGGCAGCATTCCGCTCACTTTGTTTCAGGTCAACAGTTGAAGAATCTTCCGTCAGATCAACCACTGCCCACGACTGCCAAAGAAGCCGCGAAGCTGTACGTTTCAGTCAAGACCGGAGAAACGTTCGACCTGGAATCAATTTACAGATAAGGCGAGCGACCGCGCCAAACGCAGCAGAAGAATCCCATGCTTCGCCTGTCGAAGATTTCAATTGTCTCATTCGCTGCGGCCTTCGTGTTGTCGGCGATGCTCGTGGATCATGGCACGGTCGGAGCGAAACTGCGTGGGCCGGGATTGACGATTGACGAATCGTTCAATATTCAGCAGGGCGTGTATTTGGTTGATGCGTTCGCTCAGCACGGCCCGTTGGTTTTTTCTCCGTCCGGAGCCCGTGAAGTTTTCGGCTCACGGGACTATTTGCCCGATCATCCTCCGCTCGGTCGTGTGATACTTGGTGTCGCTCACTATCTAACTTCCTGGTGTATTTCCGGATCCGAATCAACGGCCTACAACGTTCCCGCAGCAAGACTGGGTTCCTGTTTTGCCTTTGCGATGACGGTTCTGTTGTTAACCGAATTCTGCATTCGTCGCTTCGGCTGGGCGGCGGCTATTTGCGTGCCGATTCTGATGATCAGCACGCCCAGTTTACTGGGACATGCTCGACTTGCGGCACTGGAATCTGCAACCAATCTGGCGTGGGTCGCAGCCATGTTGCCTCTGCTGGCATGGTGGACCGAGGCACGTCCGCCATCGACGTGGCGAGCGTGCGTCTCCGGAGTTTTCTGGGGGCTGTTGCTGCTGACGAAAGTACAAGGCATTCTGCTGCCGCCGATCGTTTTCCTTTGGGCTGTTTGGCGATTTCGCTGGCAGTGCGTGCGACCTTTGGCCTGTTGGTCGGTGTGCGGTGCGGTCTTATTTGTGTCGGCATGGCCATGGCTGTGGCTGGACCCGATTCACAACATTCCGCAGTATCTCGGCCGCGCGTCCGTGCGTCCGACATTGTACTGCTGGTACTTCGGCGAACGTTTTGCCGACAAACAGGTACCATGGCATTACCCGTTTGTACTGACGCTGTTTACGTTGCCCGTCGCCGTGATTCTCTGTCTCATAGCCAGAATCAAACGAAGGCTGCCTGACGCGACTGATCAGCTCTTGTTGCTGAGTATCGCATTTCCTCTACTCGTATTCGCCCTGCCCGGAACACCCGTCTATGACGGCAATCGTTTGTTCCTGATTGTGATGCCGATGATCATTATCGTTGCTGCTCGAGCCTTCTCGCCATTCGTGGCGGTGACAACATCGGAGATTCCCGTAGCACCGTCAACGCAGCGTTCGATCACGCGATGGAAGATTGCGGTGCTGTTATTTCTGGCTGTTCAACCGTTCGGTTCGTCCATCTTGTCGCCGTACGCCATTTCTATGTACGGTCCATTGGCTGGAGGTAACAACGGAGCGGAGCGGCTGGGCATGGAATCCAGTTACTGGTCCGATGGACTCAACGGCAGTTTCTGGAAGCAGGTACCAGAGAATTCGACGGTCTACGTTGCACCGGTCAGCCATCAATATCAACTGCAGGACATCATGTCACTTGTCCCGATCGTCCAACAGCGTAACATCCGCCTCGTTGCGTATGAATACGATCCGGACAAGCAGAAGGGCCTGCTGCTGCTCATTCATCGTTTGGCTGATCTGCGGCCTGAACTCCGGACGGTGCCTGAGGGAGCGACGATTGTCGCTGAAGTGCATCTCGATGCGGTCGTACTCGCGCGACTGATTGATACCAGCACAACGCCGTAGGTGCTTTGTGGACAAAAAAGGAGGCAGAAAAATGAGTCGCACAGTTCTGCTGAATTCAGTCTTATCTTTCTGCCTCCGTTTTTCTGCCTCCATCTGCGTTTTCGTCAAACGTTTGAGAAGTCGGGCAGTACGGAATTGGATGCACACAGTAGGTGCAGCGCTGGAGTACAGGCTTTAGTCTGCGACCACTCTGCGATTTTCGGGATGTGGTGAAAAGAATCGCAGCAGCCTGAAGGCTGGACTCCAGCGACCAGGCTTGCTGAATCGCACATTCAATTTGAAGATGACGTGATGCCAACACTTTCTAGGGATTTTGGCTGAAACAAATTTTTGTTGTTTCTAAAGAAAGTCCCCAGGTCTGCTCCGGGCAATTTGTAAAAAACTTTGTTGAGTTCAGGAAGCGATGATGACTTCTCGGCGGCGACATACTGCGCCGCCCAGTCGGTCTGGAAATCCAAATGTTTTAACGTTTCCTGAACGGTATCAATCTTGTCTTCTTCCTCCAGATAAACCTCAATCGCCCGGATCAAAAGTGCAGCAATGTCCGGACGATTGAGTCGCTTGCATCCCTCCAGAGCAACGAATCCGAAATCAACACCCTTGTTGACAAAGAACTGAAAGAAGCCGCCGTTCTCGATCTCGCCTCGAAGCCACCACAGACTGTAATAGGTCTGAAAGCCGACCGGCAGACTTTGAATGACTTCCAAGCGGGGGCAATCGGAGTGTCGGTCAATCTGATCATTCACATGATCTATGACAGCGTCGTCGATTTCATCATCGTCCAGAACGTTGATCAGTTCGTCGCTGAATGTCTGATAAGTGGGCCGATCTGTTTGTTGAAAGCGGAAACGAATGCGCTCAGTTATTGAAGGTTCTCCAAATGCGGTTCGGAACCAGTTGGGCAACCAAACGTAGAACGGACCTCGACGACATCGAGCATCTACAAATGCTTTCAAACTCGGGGAATAAAGTGCGAGGATTGCAAAGCCCAGATGCAATACCAGAAGTACCACTATCGGGCCAAGAAACAACCGCATCATCTGCAGCCAAACAAGGACGGCAGGACCGCCTCCATGCTCCTTTAGCGGCTTGAGCAACATCGGCAAAAGTGCGACTAATGTTGCGGCCGGCGAATATGCTCGCAGTGCCTGAAAGAGAGCCGTCGTTTGTCTTGAGGATGGATTACCAAGCCACATTCCTGTCATATTGCGAAGGATGACAAGAGGAATGAGGATGGAAACGAACCATCGAAGCCCGCTCTGATTTCGGGACACTGCCGCGATGAGATTCCACAACTCCGATGGGATTGTGACCGCCAGCATTGCCAACAAAATCCACTTCCCATGTCTCTCAAACACGGCTTGTTTTAGTCTTAGATTTTCCGGCGATGGCATATTTTTCCGAAGACCTCAATTTATCGTTGTGGGGTGACGTTAATGATCGACATCCGACGAGTACAAAATCGCTCCTCTTCCAAATGCTCATCGTGGCGATGACTCCGTCATCCTTGCATTAAACGCCAGACTTCGGCGTTCCCCGGATCCTCGAAATGGTTCTGCTCCATGAAGCAGCCAGCCAGGGAAGATGTAAAGATCACCGACGCACGGCTTAAAGCTGATCAATGAACGCGAAAAACGCTGTTTGCCGCCGATGAGGAAATTGATATAGCCAGCTTGCCGCCCGTTGATGTAGTTCCTGTGTTCTTCTTCTGGTGCCAACTCGGGCACTTTCAGATAAAGGACTCCTGAAATCTCACCCGAATGAAAATGTACCGGACTCGGTGTCCCAGCGTATTGACTGACAACCCAAAAGACATCGAACTCTATTGCACCCACATCGTCGTTTTCGACACCACGTACGTAACGTCGAATTGATTCGGCGACGACATTGGAGAGTGAATCATCTCCGCCGTAGTCGCAGGCGGATGACGACAAATGGAACTCAGCACCTCGCCCTGGCGTTAGAGTTTCATCAGCAATCGAATTCAAATGGTCAATTAGATCGGCAGAAAGTTTTGTCCGGGCAATGAATGGCCCAAAAGGAGACAGGAAGTCCATTTGCGGCACATCATGCTGACTGAACGTCACCAGTTCAGACGCCTCATATTTCTTGAGACGTCGCGTTTGCTCAGACGGATTCATTTGCAAAGACCATCCTGAAAAGGGCTGAAAGCCGCGGGAACGCTGCGAGTTTATAATCTTTGTGAGCGGCATGCGTGAGCTTGCAGGCTGTCGATTTAATCCTAACCCGAAGCGTCAGCGAGGGATGCTTGGCGAAAAACGCTGATAATTTTATCCCTCACTGACGTGTCGGGTTGTGAAAACCCACTAAATCGACAGCCTGCTTGCCGGTACATGAACGCCGTTGAGTATTCGTTACCACTTCCAGTCAGTCACGCCTTTTAGATTTTGAATGCACTCGGCTGGCCATTCGCCACGACTCAGACGAATAATAATGTTCGCGCCCAAAGCCCACGTGTCTTCGTGCGATTCGTTGTCCATGCCTGCAATGTGGCCGCTGAGCAATACATTTGGCATCGACATCAGTGGACTGCTCGCTGGCAGCGGCTCTACTTCAAACACGTCAAGACCTGCCGCTCGAAGTTTGCCAGACTTCAGAGCACGAATCAAGGCCGCTTCATCGATCAATGGTCCGCGAGCCGTGTTGATGACGACCGCTCCATCTTTCATCGTCGCGATGGATTTGTCATTGATCATATGCTTCGTCGTTGGTGTCATCGGTGAATGCAGCGAAACGAAATCAGACTTGGCCAGCAGATCCTCCAGCGACACCATCGTGATGTCGTACTGCTTTACGAAATCCGCTGATGGATACGGATCAAATGCCAGTACCTTCATACCCAAACCGACCGCGCGTGTGGCTGTGGCTTGGCCAATCCGGCCCAGTCCGACAAGGCCCAATGTGCATTCAGAAATGCGAGGCAACGGAATACGTTTCCACTCGCAACGTCTGACTTCCTGATCCAGTGCCGGGAAACCTCGGCCAATCGCCATCATCATCGCGATGGCATGTTCGGCAACTGCATGATGATTCACTCCCGGAGTCGTTGCGACAACAATCTTGTGTTCGTCGCAGGCTGTCAGATCAATGGCGTCAAATCCGACACCCGCCCGGGCCAGCACGCGAAGCTGTGGACTCGCCGCAATCACGGCAGCGGGATACGGCTCTGATCCGGCGATAATAGCATCGAATCCCCGAATCACTTGCGTCAGGACTTCGTTGTTCCATAAATCCTGAGACCGATCCGGAACCACGCATTCGTATCCGGCATCTGCCAGGAGTTTGAAATGAGGACCGGTCTCACCATTCAATGCCGTACACAAAACGCGTACCATAAAGCTTCCCAGATAAGCAAATTTGGTTAAGAGTGGTAATAATTTTCGGAGCGGTCTTTGAACGCCGTCCTATGGAAATCCCAGAGAAACCCGGATCATTCAATGCGGAACGTATCAATCAGTCTCAACGCAGACAATCAGATCGAAGTCCAGATCGGCAGCGAATCCCGCGCAGGGGAAAGTTACTATCTTGGACTCCAACCAGCCAGCGAGAATCATGATTTCCGTCCCGCCACAGGCACGATGCAACTGGTTGGCGAATGGATCCGATTGCTCACCGACCTGAAAGATGGTCAGCAGTTGTTTTTGCCATTCGATTTTTCCGACGAGTACACTCGATGGCTCACATTGCATCGCGAAGGTCGGGACGTCACGATCATCTTTGGCTGGGCCACGGTCGAAGGCTGGTCGATCTCCCCACGAGATTTGTCTCAATATGCGTATGGCGTTCCAGGCTTCATGACTGATGAACCATTTCTTCCGCAGACGTTCTACCTGCCTCGCGTCATCAGCAATCTCCGCAATTGTTACGCGATTCTGGCGGAGCAAGCCTGTCACGAAGAAATGTATCCCATGCCCGGCGGCGAAATGCTGACGTAGATATCAATATGGCCACCGAAACAGCATTCTCTTTTCACCGAGTCACGCAGCAGTTCGACTTGAACGCCAGTCCCGTATTTCGAGATCTCAATCTCTCGATTGACGCCGGGCATTTTGTCACGATTGTTGGTCCGTCTGGATGTGGCAAATCGACGTTGCTGCGACTCATCGCCGGGCTCCAATTACCCACATCCGGAAGCGTCGAACGAAATCAGGGCCGTCTCGGGGAATCCGTCGGCTTCGTCTTTCAGCATCCGACGCTGCTGCCGTGGAGAACAGCCGAACAGAACCTGCATCTGCCACTGGAGCTGGGCACTGCAAGTTCTGTTGATGCGACTGCCAACTCCGGCCATACAACAACTCAACAACTGCTCGAACAGGTTGGACTGTCGGCTCAGGATGCAACCAAGCGTCCGGCTCAGATGTCTGGCGGGATGCAAATGAGACTCTCGCTGGCCCGAGCCCTCGTGACAAACCCGCGCGTACTGCTGCTGGATGAACCGTTCGCGGCCGTCGATGACTTTCTACGCATGCGGCTCCAGGAGGATATTCGCCGACTGCATGAGCATCGAAAACTGACAACAGTCCTCGTCACTCACAACATTCAGGAAGCCGTTTTCCTGAGCGATCAGGTGGTCGTCATGGCAGGTTCTCCGGCTGAAATCAAATCGTCGATTGCCATCACCTGGCCAGGTTCACGCGACGCAGCGTTCCGCAACAGTGACGCATTGATTGATTTCACGCGACAGGTGAGTCGATTGCTTTTTCCGGATTAAAGGGAGTTCACCATCAGGAGTCGGTGATCCGGAAGACATGAATGACAGGCAATGATTCAAACTCATTGTCGCTGGTTTTTCCGGCGTCAACCTGAACCAGGTAGAGCAAATTCCTCTGACGGTCATAGGCAATGCCGCCAACCTGTTGACCACACGTGTTAAACATGTACTGGTTCGGACCACCGCCTTCTGATGTTTGATCCCATCGCATCCAGGGGGTTAGCCCGAGTGGGCGCATGGCTCCATTGGCGGTCCGAATCAAACTGGCGGGTGAATAGAAAATCAACTCAAGTTCATACGGCGGGCCATGGTAGCCCTTGTCCGACGTACAGTCTTCCGGCCGCGCTTCTCCGTAGTAAAACGCACCGAGTGATTTCCTTCCGGCGATCACCACGGCTTGTTTGTTGCCGAGTGTCAGCCACGCTCCTCCAGTCCAGCGATCAGCCGGATGGTGGCCGGCCATTGGCACCTCCTGAGAATACCACGCGAGCGGAACGGCACTTAGGGAAGTTCCGATCGGAGTTCCTGAAGGCGGCAGAGAATATGCGAACATCGCAGGTCCCTGACTCGATGCCTGTAATCCCGTGCTGATCTGAAGCCCAGAAATCAGATTTCGGCCACCAAACCAGCGAGTCGACTCAGCAGGCGGAATTTCAAAGATGTAACCGGCATGCTTGTAAGAATTCCATTCGGGATTTGCTGAATTCACCGGCCCCAGATGCCACGGTCCTTCCAGTGCAGGCGACCGAAGATTCAGATCAGATCTGCAATGCGACAGATAGTCAATGTTTTCAACGTTGTAATACTTGTACATCGTCCAGTGCATCTTGCCGTTCGTGACGTGCAATCCACCAAGGCGAAAGTGTTCGGAAGATCCGTTCGTCATCTTTTTCAGCAGCCCGTGCGAGATATCTCCAAACGGCTGAAGAAATTCAGAAACCGGCAGGTCATCTGCGTTTTTATACTTCGAATTCACCGGGGCTGGAATGGAGATCTCGGCAATCATTTGTTGCTGTTGGTGGCCAACCAGATAAAGAGACCCCGGAAACCCATCGTCGAGTCCGTCGGGGTCACCGTCATCGCGATAGGCGATTCCCCAACCTCCATATGAAAATGTCGTTCCTTTGCTCTCGCCGCGCGGAGGAAGGAACGCGCCGAGGTATTCGAAGTTTCCAGGAGTAATCATTTCGGGATGGAGGCTGGCGGGATGTCGCTGTGTTTCAGGCAACGTCTTCAGATCCTGCGAAATAATATCCGCAACTGGCGACAGCGCAGTGTTCTGTTCTGTGACGTCTGCATTGACATCTAACGATCTGCCAACGTCAGTTACCGGCGTCTCGACGCCTTCTCGTTCAGTCGCCGCTCGCGCCACGGCAGTTCCGCCGTACTGCGTCGGCCAGCGCTGAGCATTGTTCGGAAAGTAGCGAACTCCCAGAACCATCATGCCAGCCATCACGACTGAAGTCAGGATTACATTCGAATTTCGCATTGCGACAACTAACTGCTAAAGACGAAGACAGAAATCAGTATCCTGTATCCTGTATCCTGCGTCCGAACGACATCGAGCGCGCAGAATCTCCCGGCTGATTTCAAATCTATGTCTCAGACAGGAAACGGAAGTCCGTCCGATTCAAACGAACCGTAAAAGCTGCGAGGATCAGGCAAAGAGGTCTGGTTATGCGGAATATGCTCAACGTGCAGTGTTGAAAGACATAATAAGTTGCGGAATTTTTGTGCCTCCGCATATCTCAACAAGCGAAGTGGCAGTGCCCGAAAAAGAACTGCACTGGACAGAAGTCCCTGGATTGCGAATAGAATCACGCAAAGCTCGCCACAGAAAACCTCGACAAATTTTAAGGTCTAAACATGAAGCCTATGAACCTGAACGTGATCCTTGGTCTGTTGGTCGGAACATTTTTGTTCGCAGCCGCAGATGGCAGCAGCGCGACGGCCGCCGACTTGAAGACTGACTGGAATCAGTTTCGTGGGCCAAATCGAGACAATCTCAGCGAGGAAACCGGACTGGCAGATTCATGGCCAGACGGCGGCCCAGAGTTGTTGCAGACAATTACCGGTATCGGCGAAGGTTATGCATCGGTTTCGCTGGTCGGCGAGTTGATGTACACGATGGGGAACGTCGATGGCGGCGAACAAATCATTGCATTGAATCGGAAGACTGGCGAGATCGTATGGAAGGCACGCAATGGCGATGAATATCGCGAAGGGCAGGGCAACGGACCTCGCGGAACCCCGACTGCCGTAAACGGAATGGTCTACGCACTGGGTGGCAATGGTGATCTCTCGTGCGTGAACGCCAACAGCGGCGAAGTCATCTGGCACGTGAATATCCTGAAGGAGTTCGGCGGTGGAAACATCACATGGGGCATCAGCGAATCTGTGCTTATCGACGATGGCAACGTGATCTGTTCACCCGGCGGCAAAGATGCAACAGTCGTGGCACTCAATGCTAAAACCGGCAAGGTGGTCTGGAAGAGCCTGGTTCCCGAACAACCACAGGCGTCCTATGCATCACCAGTCGTAGCGACGATTGGTAAAGTAAAGCAGTACATAATCTTCACTTCGAAAGGCATCTGCGGAGTCCGTGCAAAAGACGGAGAACCACTTTGGGGACAGAACCAGTCATCCAACGGGACCGCAAATTGTGCGACACCGCTGGTATCCAATAACTACGTGTTCAGTTCTTCAGACTATGGCACCGGCGCTGAACTGGTAGAGCTCAAGGCTCAGGGCAACAACGTCAAGGCCAAACCTGTCTACTTCACAAAAAACATGAAGAATCATCACGGTGGTATGGTGTTGCTGGACGGTTATGTCTACGGTTCCAGCGGCGATCTTTTGTCATGCGTGGATTTCAAAACCGGCAAGCCAACCTGGCGCGAACATGGAATGAAAGGTTCCGTCGTCTACGCGGACAAGAAAATCGTCTTCCGCAACGAACAGGGACCGGTCTTACTACTGGCTGCTGATTCTAAAGAGTTCAAGCAACTGGGACGCTTTGAACAACCCGATCGCAGCGACCGTCCAGCATGGGCTCATCCGGTCATCGCCGATGGTAAGTTGTATCTGCGGGATCAGGACAAGTTGCTTGTCTATAGTATGAAGTGAGCAGACTATCCCTAACCCAAGAAGTGCCACTCACAATTTTGCCAGTGGCAATTTCAAATGGAATCATCTTCTGATGTGAGTTTGTTGCCATCATCTGCTACTCCTAACATTGGGGCATTGAACTCCTGCAGCAACTTCGCTTGATCGATGGCTGGGGGAAAGTAGACGTATTTCAATTTGAATTGTTTCGCCATGTCCTGAATCCTCCTGTAGAACCACCGAAGCAGCTGTGCTGCCTTGAAGACTCCGTTGGTCAATTCAACGAGTGACTCGGCATCGACGATCCTTAATTGCCTCCCCAAGTCCAACGTCATGGATCGAATTGGGCCTTCGTGTTCAATCCAATCTGAATTGATTCCAGCAAAAGATTCAAGACTATCAAGCTTTCGCAATTGGTTCTGTTTGATGTACGCAGAGAGCAAAGTGTATTCAGTTTCACCGGTTTTATGTTCAGCAACGGACTTGACCAAGTATGCGATAGAGTCAGCGATTTCGCGTACTGCGTCGAATCGCATAAACCCTGGAGAGGAGTAATGAAGAGCTGTCAGCCACATACGATCTTTGTGGGGAATCTCCTTCAAGAGAATGTTGTTTGCATGGTACCCACTGAATCCGCCACGAAACGGAAGTGTGCCAAAATCAGGTATTCCGTGACGGAGATGTGAGTACATGAATGAGTAGCAATAGCGGATGTTTTTCTCGAATTCAAATAGTTTTTCGCCTTCCCAGTTTCCATCCAATACGACGACAAACGAGTCGGCCTCTGTATCCGGTTGTGGATGAACAAACACGCCAGGTTTTGGCTTATAGGCTGAAGGAATTGCATTGCAGTCGAGCAAGCGGATCACCGAGACCTTGGCGTCTTCCCCGCAATCAACGAAGTAGACGAAATCGTCCTCCACGGCCTTTGGAAGCACAAGGTGAAGTGGAATCAAGCCATTCCTTAATCTCAAAGCAGTGGCTTCAGAAACTCGTGCAAGCATCCAACGCGTTATGGTTTGGTTGGAATCGCACCAGAAATAGAGGAAGCTACCGCCCTTTGGATGCGAATATTCCGAGAGAATCGGCGTTCCAAAACTGATGAGATCTCGATACCAAGTCAGCCCTTCGACAGGCAACCGGTCGAGAAGTATTCCGTCAAGTTTAATCATTGAATCAATGCCACTTCCGAACTTTGTTTTGAAAGCTCGAAATCCTTTGACTGGAACAGGTTGAAATGTCCGTCGGCATTCGGATTCGTCTGAAGACCATGATGTTCATTCAGCTGAACCGTAGCAACATGTGTTCCTACCGTTTCCGCAAACCTGGCACTCGTCCGAGAAATCCTGGAATAAAATGTGATCGCGTGTTCTTGGGTGGTAAAAAAAGACAAACCCCATGAATCACAATGCTTTGGGTGCCCAGGTGGAAATCGTCCAGGAATAATGACTGCAGGTGGCAGATTGTTGTTTGGATGATCCAAATCCTCTTGGACAAATCTAAAGGCGATCCGTTTTCTTGCAATGGCTTCAGCTGGCGGGCAAAAAGGTGTTCGAAGAATCTCTGTTGCAAATCTCATCATTTCGAACTTTCGTGCATTTGTACCACATCC
>Ga0105044_10006731_pt1 | contig 15812 bp, 9 predicted proteins | sample MAT01_FD_78092 | JGI IMG/M metagenome (GOLD analysis project Ga0105044, IMG submission 78092) | Freshwater microbial communities from Lake Fryxell liftoff mats and glacier meltwater in Antarctica - MAT-01 | ecosystem: Environmental > Aquatic > Freshwater > Ice > Liftoff microbial mat | place... | reverse complement strand
GCGGTTCGGCCGTGGTGGGTGCCTGCAACGTCGGGTGCATCGGCATCAGCGGGGCCGGGATTGCGCCGGGGGTGGCCCCGGTCTGGAAGTAGTAGCCCGGATTGACCGGCGCGTAGACGCCATCCGGCGCGTACGGGTTGCGGCCGGGAACGGGGGCACCGTACCCGAACCATCGCCAGGCGGGGCCCGCCACCGCCACTCGCGGCATCGGCATGGGTGCAATGGGTGATGAGGGCGACGCCACAACCTGCGGAACAGCCGCTTGCGGCGTTGCCTTGTGACCATGCGCCACATTCACCGCGACCTGTGTCTTCTGCAACGGCGCGGGCGGCAGCTTTTCTTCGTCAACGGCGTCCGCTTCGTTCCCGGCGATGCGGTCCCACATGCCGGCGAGGGAGACGTCCTTGCCGCGCTTGCTGTAGGGAGGTGGAAATTTGAAGTCGGCCGGGCGCGGGCGTATCTTGGGTGCGTCGGGCACCGGATCGAGCGGGATGACATCACCATCACTGGCGCGCTGTACCGGTGCCGACTGGGGCGGCAGCAACGCGGCGGCCGGTTCCCCGGCCACGATCGGCGTACCGAACGCCAGGGCGGCGGCCAGCACTTTATGAATCGGCATGATGCTCACGGTTCCATCCCCCGCATCAATCGGATCGGATCAGCGGATGTTCGAGCCGCCACTCGTTCTCGGCATCAATGAGCCGCCGCCCTGTTGCGGACGCTGCTGCATCGATCCGGTTCCGCCGAAGTAATTCAGCGTGTTGTTGAAGCCGCTCATATGGCCCGAGGGCCGCAAGCCGTCCAGCGGACCGACCCCTTCCGCCTCGTAGAGATTGTCTACTTGCGGGAAGAACGTCTGCCGGCCCGACTGCCCGCCGCTCTGGGCGCCCAGCGGCGAGCGGAACGGGCCGCCCATCACTCCCGGCTGGACGCCGTAGAAGTAGTTGACTGCCGGACTGCCGCCACGCAGCAGGTTCAAATACGGGCTGAGCGGCTGCGTGTTCCGGTTGAAGTAGTTCGGTGCATACGGTGACGCGTTATTGCCGGACTGGTTCTGCTGGGCGTGGGCGAACGCGGCAGAACCAAGGGTCAGCAGGAACGCGATTTTAAGTTTCACCGGTAACCTCACGGTTGAAGCGGCATCCCTGCGGGATGCCCGCTAAACCTAGTTGTTGTTGTTGATATTGTTATTCAACCCGCGTCCCGAGATATTGTTCACCGTCGTGCTGCCCAGCAACGTGATGCCCAGCAATCGTTCGATCGGTGCCAGCGCCTTCTGCAGCATGCGGTCGACGCGGAAGATCTTCTCGGCCCGGACGTAGATCCGGTCGCCCGGCAGCACCTGGTAGTTCGTCTGGGCAACGCCATGCTGCGTGATGCCGACATAGTCGATCGGCAGAATCTGTTCCGGCATGCCAGGCATGGGACTGCGGCGGGCGATCCAGATGTCGCGCTTCGAGGCGATGTCCGGCAGGCCGTTCACTTTGGCCAACGCGTCAAGGACGGTCTCGTTCCCCATGGTCGGGAAACTGGTGATTGTCTCGCCGAAGCCGGCTCCATCCATGATCACGAAGTAGTTTTTGCTGTTGTAGGCTAGCACATCCACGGCCACGATCAACTTCTCGGCCGTATCGAGTTTGAATTTATCCGCGATGCGCTTGTCGCTGCGTGTCCTGTTGAACACATGCAGACGGATCGCATCGGTCGCCTGGTCAAGACTCAGGCCCGAAACGTTCACCGAGCCCCAGATGCCCATTCGCACCGTGCCATCGGGATTCACCAGGTGCTGCCCGGTGATCGGCTGTGGCCAGAGCGCGACGGGCGGCTTGGTCACGTCGAGCGAATCGGCGTACACGTCGATCAGGAGCACATCGGGGGCCGCGATCACATAGGGCGGTAGCGTGATCATGTTCAGTTCGGAAGGGAACACACCCGGCGGCGGCGGCACCAGCATGCCCTGCTTGTGTCCGAAGCAGCCGACGCCCGTCAGCAGCGTCGCCACCAGCAGGGTCGTTACGGTCGTGCGTGCCTTCGCCATGATTGATGCTCCGAAATTCCGCGAACGGCGCGGGATGTCATTCGTGTTATCGGCACGGCCGGCGCGACCGCTGAATTCAACCTGCCGGGAATCTTCGGAAAGATCGGCAAACTCGCTCCAAGTTCACCATGGACTGGCCGGGAATCCGCCGGACCGTATCGTTAGTAAGATGCGAAGTCCTGCGAGTCGGGAGAAACCGTGGCGGTTTCACGGCGGACTTGAGGAAATTCGGGACGGAATTCGCGATTATCCCTCCCGACAGCACCGTCGCTGACGGTAATCTGTCGGTTCTGTCGCACGCTGAGAGTGCCTCTCCGCCACACTGTCGTGGAGCCTGAACGCGTCATGGCTTCGTCCTTGAAATCGTGGTTTGAACGGATTCGCCCGCGTCATTACGGCCGCAAGCACGGGCTCGTATTGATCAACGGCCTGGCCGAGCAGCAGGAATCGTGGTACCGGAACCACCGTTTCTGGTCTCGCTACTTCGACGTGCACATGCCCAACCTGCTCGCCTACGAAGGCGAGGCCCTCCATCGCCGGATTCGCGCGGGCGAGGCCATCACGGTCGACTACCTCGTCGAACAGCTGCATGTGTATCTCGATCAGTTCGTGCAGACGCCGCCTTATCATCTGGTGGCCAGCAGTCTGGGCGGCAAGGTGGCGATCGAATACGCGCTGAAATATCCGCAGATGATTTCACGCCTTATCCTGATCTGCCCCTCGGGCATGGGGGATGAAGAGCGCCTGCCGATCATGGACGGCGTGAAGCACAACGACCACAAGAAGCTGATTTCGAGCGTTTTCCACCGGCCGCGGCACGTCGATCGCGAGATGCTGCTGTACTACAAGTCGAAGTTCCAAAGCCGCAAGTGGAAGATGGGCATGCTCAAGACGGTGAAGGGCACCAACGACCACGTCGTTCGCACCAAGCTCAAGGACGTCACCAAGCAGACTCTGTTCGTCAGCGGCGAGGACGACAAGATCGTCGATCCCGAAACGGGCCGGGTTGCCGCGAAGGAGATTCCGAACGGGCATTACCTGTCGATCCCCGACTGCGGTCATGCCCCGCAGATCGAGAAGCCCTGGTTGCTCAATCGCCTGGTCGTGCATTTTCTGACCTCTCCCCGTCCGAGCTCGCATCCCCGGTTCACACAACTGATCCTCCACAAACCCAGCCGAGTGTCGACATGAGTCAGACCACGACCACCGCCCAGAAATCAGCTGCACCCTCGGCTCCGCCGAAGAGCATCAGCCCCGACTGGCTGCTGATGCTCAGCAAGTTCATCCGGCACGGCAGTACCATCGCCTCGTTCGTTCCGAGTTCGCGCTTCCTCTCGAAGGCGCTCATTCACGGGATCGACTGGGAGAAATCGCAGTGCCTCGTCGAACTCGGTGCCGGCACGGGACCGATCACCAAGCAACTCGTCAAGCACGCGAAGTCGCACACAAAACTGATCGTCATCGAGCAGGACCCCGACTTCTGCAAACGCCTGCGCGAGAAGTTCCCGCATGCGACCAATCTCGAAATCGTCGAAGGCGATGCCGGCAAGCTCGATCAGATCCTCGCTCAGCGCGGCATCACGATGTGCGACCATATTCTCTCGGGGCTGCCGACACCGTCGCTGCCGGTGAGTCTGCGCGAACAGATCATGGCGGCATGCCAGAAGGTGCTGCCCGAACATGGCCTGTTCCGCCAACTGACGAACATGCCCTGGGTCTACTTCGGGTTCTACAAGAACTACTTCGAGAAGGTGAACTTCCGCGTCGTCCCGCTGAACTTCCCACCCGCCGGCGTGTACTACTGCAAGGGGTACAAGGGGATCAAGGCGGATGAGAACAACGCCGCTTAAAGCGAAGAACAGCTCATGAAACGAGCCGCGACCGTCAGGGAGCGGGGGATAGCGTTCCCCCGCTCCCTGACGGTCGCGGCTCGTTGTATTTCATTCGTCTCAGCGGTTCGTCCACACCCGCATCAGTTTCGTCAGGCCGGCGATCTGTTTGAATTCCAGCATGTCGCGGATCGGGTCGAGGTCCTTGTCGGTCGCGATCAGGTCATGCCCCCAGCCGCGTGACAGTGAACTGGCCAGCAGACGCAGGCATTCCGCCCTGATCTCCGCTTTGCCTTCGGACGCCAGCGCCAGTGCACATGCCGCCCGGTACAGGTGTTCCGGGGGCGGGTTCAGCTTCGCCACCGCGCGAGCCTCGGCAATGGCTTCATCCGGCTTGCCGGCGCGTGCCTTCAGAATCGCGCGATAGGCCAGTGCCCGCATGTTGTCCGGGAATCGGCTCAGCAGGCGGTCAAGCACCGGGATCGCCTCGGCCGGTTGCTTCATCTTCACCGCGTAGACGTAGGCCTGGTTGTTCAGTGCCTCGATGCAGCGCGGGTTGCACTCCTCACCCTTAATGAAGTCCGCCAGCGCTCCCTGCGGGTCGTCCGATAGTTTCGCGAAGCCGCGCGCCACCCAGCTGTAGGCGTCCCCCGGCGGTGTCTCAAGTCCCTTCAGGTGATCGCGCGTGGCGCCCGGGGCATCGCCCAGCGCCTGCCGTGCCCGGGCACGGATGAACCAGACCCGGCTGGGAACATCCTGATGCGTCAGGGCCGCGTCGAGATCAACGATCGACTCCTTGTACTTGCCCAGTGAGAACAGCACCAGCGCCCGGTCGATGCGAGCTTCCAGCAGGTTCGGCTGATGCCGCACCGCCTGATCGAGATCCTGCAGCGCCTGTCGGGCACGTGTCTGCTGTGTGACCAATATCCCGGCGCGGGCCACATAGCTGCGGGCGTACGTGGGCCGCAGGGCGATGGCTGTGCCGTAGGCGGCCAATGCTTCCGCATCCTGATCGGGCGCCTGATGACAGCGCCCCTTGAGCGACCAGGCACCGAAGTCATTCGGGTCCTCGGTCACGACACCGTCGATGATCCGCAACGCTTCGCGGTATTCACCGCGCACGGCATGGTCGCAGGCGAGCAGGAAGCGGCCGCGGGCGTTCTGTCCGGCGACATTATCGAGCATCTGCCGCAAGCGGGCGCGTTCCTCGGGGTCAAGCTCACGCCGCTGGATGGCCGCTTGCTGGCGCACCAGCGCCGGCAGGGCCCCATCATCCAGGTTACGCCCGGCAACTTCATTCAGCTTGATCGCCTTCTCTGCTGTTTCATGCGGCGTCGCGTAAACCGCATGCGCCATCAGGAAGGTCATCTCGCCGACCTCGCCCTGCAGACTCGCACGGTCGGCGGGCGAAAGCTCGGCCACCAGCGGCAGACTTGTCCAGTCGGCCTGTTCGAGTACCCGGTAGTCGGCCAGCGATATTTCCGCCTGCTTCAGGCCGCGGGTCAGCTGCGTCGGGTCTTCGGAGGTGAGCAGGCCCTGCGTCGTACGGTATTGGTCCTGGAATTCGTGGTAGCGGTTCAGCGCATGCTCACGACGGGCTTCCACTTCCCGCTCTTTATTCCGCAGCGACAACCTCACGCTGCCGGCCACCGCCAGCAGCAGTATGGCGGCTACGATGAACGTCAGCGATGTGGGCGATGCGAGCCGCGGGTTCCGCCGCGCCCACTTCGACACGCGTTCGCCGAATGAAGGCTCACGCAGGTGCATCAGCGGCAAGTTCGCGCGTTGACGTTCAAGATCATCCGCGAGGCCGCTCGCGTCGGCGTAGCGGTTTGCGGGATCGGGCTCAAGACAATGCTGAATGATCGCTTCGACGGCCGGGGAGATCGCCCGATTCAAGCGGCGAAGAGACGGTGGCGGAACGTTGCGGTCTTCAAGAATCTGCGGCAGAATATCGCGCGAACGGCCGCGGCGGATCGGGAACGCGTGCTGCCCGGTCAGCAGGTGGAACAGCACCAGCCCCAGCGAGTAAACGTCGCCCCGGGCATCGACAATGCCTTTGCGGTCGCGGTAGGCACGCAGTTGCTCGGGGGGCATGTACGGCAGTGTGCCGCCCATCGCGGCAACCGCCAGCGCCGCGGGCGAGTTCAGGTCCTCGGCCATGTTGAAATCGAGAAACATCGGCTGGCCGTCGTCGCAAAGCAGGATGTTCGCCGGCTTCAAATCGCGATGGACGATGCCCCGCTCATGGGCATGTGCCAACCCGTCCGCCAGCCGCAACGCCATCCAGAGGATCGCTTCGACGTAGCTCATCTTCTCCAGCTTGAGGAGTGCCGCGGAGGGGCCATGTGCGGCCGGCGGTTGTCCGGGCGGTGTCGGCGGATGAGGATTACCAGGCAGGGTCGGCGAGGAAAGGGCAGAATGCGACGGATCGCCGTGCCCTTCGGCCGTGCTGTGGCGGTTGACCAGCGTGCTGACGATCTGCCGGCCCGAGGTCGGCAGCGAAGGCTGGCTGCCAAACGACTTGCAGAGATCAGCCAGCGTGGCACTGCCGAAGTAAGGCATGCAGACTGCAAAAAGGTCGCCGCGGCGGTGTTCCGAGTAGATCGGCACAATGTTGGTGTGCTGCAACCGGGCGAGATGCTTCGCTTCGCCATGAAGGGCAGCTGTGATCTTGAGCGCGACCAGTCGCTCGGCGAGTGCCTGCTGCCGGGCGAGGAACACCCGGCCGAACGCCCCCCGCCCCAGCTCCGAAACGAGTTTGAAGTCGAGGAACTGTTCGCCGACGTGCGGCATGGCGGCCATGGCCGCTTCATAACGTTCGGCGGCGGCGGGATCGCTTTTGCGCAAGTCGGCCGCGGCGGCAAGATTCACCGCCACGTCGACGCGGCGCGTGTTGGCGATGCCATCCGCGGGTGGTGCGGCAAGCGCCTCGGGATGGCGCACGGTCGGAACATCAAGCGGGTCCGCCACGACGGTAGCCATCGATTTCTCACGATTCGGCAATCGGCGAACGAGCAAAGAAACTCGCCGACTGCATAGGAATGATCCAACATCCAGCGGCAGGATCCTTCCCGTGAAATCCGTCCCTCCGGGTTCCGTGACCGCGTCGAGTATGCGGTGGAGGGTAAACTGATGAACAGAGTGGGCGCAGACCGTCATCCGACCGTCGCGCATCAATTCATCAGTTGATGCCCAGCATAGTACACGCTTTCCGATAAATGCGAACTTTGCGACTATTCGCAACATACCTCAAAAATCCACACGGGCAACAATCCGTCCAAACTGCGCGATCTTCATGCGAGTATTGAGTAAAGTACGTGCAGACGGCACCGATTGTCGCCATGGCTCCGGAACGCAGCATCGCGCCTAACTGTTGTTTAAGCATTGATTTGCGACGATTCAACGTCGTGAAGACTTGAAGGCATGTAAGTTGCGTGCAAATTGGCTGCTTCAGTTACCCAACTGACGCTTTCCCGCCCCCGATCCGAAGCTGCTGCTGAGAAATTCCGTGAAGCGTTACGACCACCAACAACCGGGTATTCGACTGTCGTCGCTGCGATCGCAGAGGCAGCAGGCCAACCATTGTCGGCAGCGGCACGCGAGCATTGTTGACTGAAAAACACGAAGGAACGGTCTTGCAGACCGCTCCTTCTTTTTTTGTACCGGAACAGGACGTCCCGGTACTGGACGCGAGAACCGAAGTTCCCGACGATAAGGAAGCCGTGCCGATGGCCGCCATCCTGATGCCTACAACGGAAAAACCGACGAACCTCTCCATGAATTTGCAGGGCCGAACAATCGCGCTCGCCGAGGGCCGACAACTCGAAGATCTGGCCGCAATGCTCGAACGCGAGTCGGCCGATGTGTTTCGCTGCCCGATGCTGAGCATCTTCGACCACCCCGACTCCGAACGTGTGATGACTTGGCTGCGGCAGCTCACTGCCGGCCGATTCACGCATGTCATCCTGTTGACGGGCGAAGGGTTGCGAAGGCTGCTGTCGCTCGCGGATCGGGAGGGAATCCGTGAGGATGTGATCACGGCACTGACAAAAGTGCAGATCATCACAAGGGGGCCAAAGCCGGTTCAAGCCCTGAAAGAAGTGAAACTCACTCCGACCAGGATCGCCAGCGCCCCGACCACCGAAGGTGTGATCGCCACGTTGAAGCTTGAAGACCTGTCCGGTGCTCGCGTCGGCGTTCAGCTTTACAACGACTGTAATCAGCCGCTCTCGGACTTCCTGGTTGAAGCCGGGGCGGAGGTATTCACGGTCAGCCCCTACGTCTATGCTCCGTCGTCAGACAGCGAGCGCGTGGCTGACCTGATCCACAAGTTGGCCGACGGTCACTTGGACGCCATCGTCTTCACCAGTTCCCCGCAGATCGATCGACTCTTTGAAGTGGCGGACGAGAAGCACCTTGCACGCGAACTCTTGATCGGCCTGCAGCGCGTCCGCGTTGCCGCGGTCGGACCGGTGGTCAAGGAACGGCTGATGGCCCGCAACGTGCGCGCCGACATCACGCCCGAACAGGGGTTTCAGATGAAGAACCTGGTACAGCACATCAAGCGGGCGCTGAGCCGATAGTTCGGTGATGGAAGACGACGCCGCAAGCGGCTGAGTAGAAAGAGAGAGAGGGGACGTCGCAAGCGACGTCCCCTCTCTCTCTTTACGACCAACTACTCGGCACCCGGGATGAAGTCGAGCTTCACCTTGGCCTGCTTGCCGGACGTGCCGGCCGAGTCGAAGACGGGCGACATCTTTACCTGTACCTTACGGCCATCCTTCGACATGGTCGTCTCCTGACGGATCTGCAGGCCGCCCGGCACCGACGAGGCGATGCTGGCCTGGTGGTTCAGTTCCACCAGCGGCGACTCACCTTCCGCATTCGCGGCCGACTGACCCACCATACCGGTGCCGCCGCCAAAGCCGCTCATCGCGTTGCTGGTGCCCGTGGTCATCGCCCGCAGCTTGTCCATGACCTGCTGCTCGCGATCCGGCTTGCGGGCCGTGTCCATCGCCACGCCGCCGGAGACGACCGAAGCAAGCGTCTTGCGACGGCCACCCTCGAACGTGAAGCTCAGCGTCGACTGCTTCGTCAGATCGAGCGTATGGATCTCGACCGACTGTTCCGGTGTACCCTGGTGACGCGTCACCTTGATCATCGCCTTGTTGCCCAGCGGCCGACCCCAGACCTTGTCGACCGAGATCTGGTAGCTGCCGTCGAACGCTTCCGCGGCCGCGTACGACTCGGCCCGGCTGTCGTCCTTCTGGGCGAAGTCGTCGCACAGAAGCACGCCGCCTGCCGATGTCTTACGTTCGATCGACGAGCAGTGCGTGCCGATCGGCTCACGCACCTTCATGTCGAGGTCCGCCGCACCGGACCAGAGCAGTTCCACCACCAGGTCGCGGCGGGTCTGCTGATCCATCACTTCCCTGATCTTGGCCACTTCGGCCAGTTTGTTCTCCGCGGTGAACTTGGCGGACTGTTCCTTCAGATGCTCGCGGGCCCGCAGATGGTACTCCGCGGTGTCGATCGTCCAGTCGCGTGTCAGCAGGTTGCCGGCCGCCCAGGCGGAGATATCCGAATCGAGCGTGGCTTTCTTGTCGCCGGCGAAGACCATCGCGTTGATGTACGGATCGGGCAGGTTCGGCTCGAGCTTCGCGGCCACCCGGCAGAACTTCAGCGCCCGGTCGGGCTGGCCCAGGTCGGCCATCGCCTTCGAGGCCTTCACGTACGCATGCGGGCTCTTCGGGGCCAGGTCAATCGCGGAGACCCGCGCCCGTTCGATTTCTTCCTTCGAACCCTGCGATCCTTCGAGGGCGATGGCCAGTGCCTCCTGTGCCCACGGCTCGGCGACGACACCCGTCCGCAGGCCGGCCTTCAACAGCTCGGCCGCATGCTTGAACTGCTTGCAGCCAACCATGAACTCGGCACAGGCGATGATCTCACCCGGGTCGGTCAGGCCCTTGTCCAGGATCATCTGATAGATTTTCTCGGGGTCGAGGTTCTTTTCCTTGTCGATGATGGCAGCGACAATCTCTTCGCGTTTCTTCTGCTGTTCGACGGCCGAAGGCTTCGGGCCTTCCTCGGGCTTGTTCTTGGCGATGGCACCGCCGACCTTGCCCACCACATCGACCTCGGCCGGGCGGAAGTTCACCATCGGCATTTCGTTCTTCTTCTTCAGCTTGCTGCTCTGCGAGCGATGGATGCGCGACGTGCCGCGGATGATCAGCGCCCGCGACGGCGGCCAGTAACCCATCGAGTTGAGCAGTTCGGGCGGCAACGTGGACGTGGCATCCATCGGCGGATCGACACCGCCCGCACCGCCGCCGGCGCAGAACAGGTTGGCGGAGGCGGCCCACTCGCCCCTGGCGACCACTTCGGTGATCAACTGTGTGAGGATCGGACCATAGTCCTGTCCCTGGAAGCCGAACTGCCCGCCCAGGTTGCTGCCGACGTTGCCCTGGATACCGCCGGCAAAGCCAGAGATACCGCCGGCACAGCCGCCGTTGAACAGACCACCCGCGGCATTCGCACCGTTGTTCCCCATGTTGTTCTGGCCACCGCCGAACACTTGGAAACCGCCGCCGCCGATGTTGTTGCCGTTGAACACAACCGGCCCTCCCTGGGCACCGCCGCCCAACGAGAACGTCTGGCCCAGAACCGAAAGGCTTTGGCTCAGGGCGCTCTGGTTGACGGCATTGGGGATGCCGATGATCAGATCCTCGACAGGGAACACCCGCGTCACCTTCTCACCGATGGCGACGCTGAACGGGACGATCTCGATGAAGTCGCGACGGACGATGTAGGTGCACTGGCCGGGAAGTTGCTCGCAGATGAGCCGCAGCACCGTGGACAGGGCCACGCCGCTGAGCTTCGAGACGAACTTGATCTGCGTCCGTTCGATGTCGAACATGCCACCGGCGTCCGCGGCGATGCCCGCGGCATCCACGAGGATAGTCACGCGCCGGCTCGGATCACGGTCGGCACCCGGAGGGCTGGCCAGGGCCGCAAGGGTTTCAAGCAGGAGCGGCAGGGGCAGTTCGCCTTTGTCGATCTCGGCGATCGGGTTGTCGAGCGCGCTCTTCAGGAAATCCATCCGCCTGCGGGCACGCGGCGGCATATCGCCTTCGAAGTCGTTGGACGCGTAACGCTTGCGGGTCTCGAGCAGATCGCGCCACACCTTCGAGGGCGGGAAGTGCACGGGCGGTTCATCGGGGAACGGAATGGCCGACTTCTCGACCTGCATCATGGTGAGCAGGAAGCGGTCTTCGCGGATGCGTGTCAATTCACGCATTTCACGGAGATTGGTCGCGCGCTGGCCCATCTCGTAAACAGCCTGGGCTTCGATGCTCGCCGGCCGGCCTTCGTTCACCTGTTCCTGCTGCATGACCAGGGCTTCGCGGTAGGCGTCCTCGAAGCGGGCCTGCCGCATCAGGCTGGTGAAGGCGATGATGCGTTCGCGGTTGCGTTCCTGCCGGGCCTGCTCGGTTTCAACGGCCATCAGCTTGGCGCGGGCACGGGCCACACGTTCGCTTTCCTCGGCACGAGCACGAACGATGGCTTCGCCGCGCTGGCCCACGTCGGCCAGCAGCAGTTCCATCTTGTTGAGCAACTGAGTCCGCAGCGCCTCGCCGATATCGGGGTTGGCCTTGATCGAATCGCGCTGGGCCAGAATCAGGTCCTTGGCCGACTTCGGATCACCACCGCGGAGCAGTTCACGCCCGCGGGACAGTGTCTCCTGCACGGTCAGGGCGACCTGCTGTTCGAGGATCGCACGGCGGGCCTGTTCGCCCCGCAGCAACTCCTTCGGATCGCCGACCGGCACGTTCGGCACATCGGCCTTCGGGGCAGGGTCCTGGACGACATCTTGAATATTGACGCGCTCCATGGCGATCTGGCCATCGGCCTGCTTGACGAACTTCATGCCGATGCGGTTGTTGGTCGCCGCCTTCAGCTTCTCCAGTGTCAAATCGCCGTTCTGGAGTTTATCGATGATCTTGTTGAGAGCCTTCACTTCGGCGTTGTCGGGATCGATCTTCGTCGCCGCCGCGGAGAGGGTCTTGGCCGTCTCGAACTGGTTGGCCCCCAGCGCCCATTCGGCCTGGGCGAGATACTCTTCCCGCGTCAGCCGACCCTGCTCGTAGGCCAGCGCCAGCGTACGGTCGGCCCGCATCGCGGCGGGGGCGTCCTTGAACGAAGACTCGCCCCACTGGCGGACGATGGTGGAGAGGAAGAAGTTCTCCGGCGCCGCGGCCGGCAACACTTCGCTGAAGCTCACTTTGCTGTCGGTGGTGCCGATCCGGCCCTCGATGGTGCCTTCGATCTTCGCGGGAACCTGGCCCTTGGCGAACTTGCCGACAACCAGCGACGGCGAATCCGCACGCAGCGGCGGCAGACGCGTCGGGTAGATTTCCAGTGCCCCTTCGGCGAACATCGCCTTCGTGGGGTACAGGACCGGCACGTTCAGGGCATCGGTCAGCTTCTCGATCAGGTTCGTGTAGAGTTTCTTGCCGTCGCGGATATCGTCGCTGAAACGGACGACGCTGCCGCCGGTGCCGTTGACCAGCCCGTGCATCGTCAGACCATTGATCGCGGTGCCGAGCGGTACGGCGAAGAACTGCACGCGGGTCTCACGAATCTTCGCGGCCAGCTGATAGCGGTCCTTCTCGGCCAGTTGCTCGTAGGCGCTTTCCGCATCGCCGAGGTAGATGATCGCCTGCTGCCGGGAAACCTTGCCGTCGAAGTCGTTCAGGGCTTTCTCGATGGCGCTCCGCAGATCGACCGCGCCCGAGGCATACTCGTTGTCGAGATCCTGCATGACGCCGGTCATGATCTCGTTGTTCTTCGGATAGTCGAGCCCCTTGGTCAGCCGGCGCGTGGCGCCGGGGGTGTTGATGACCCAGACGCTGATGCGGTCTTTGGCGGTCAACTGCTTGGAAAGTTGATCGACAATCTTGCGCGAGGCATCGAGAAACTTGCCGGCCTGACTGGCCGAAGTGTCGACCATGACGACCAGATCGCGCGGCGGGGCATCCGCGGGATTGGCAAGCGGCTTGAGAGCCGGCTTCAATTGCAGGGCGAACAGCGTTTCACCCTGCGCGGTCTCGTAAGCGACGACGGTCTGCTTCGAGAAGCGGTTGCCCAACAGGTCTTCGTTAAGCTTGACGCCGGTGGGGTTGAAGCCACCCAGTGTCGGCTTCGGGTTGGGCTCGCCGCGAAGAATCGCACTGGTCACGACGGCGGAAAGCCCGAGCACCGCGGTGGCCAGTTTCAATTTGTTGACAATCGTCATAGTCCGGACGCTCCTGAAGAGTTCCGAGAGATGCGTCTGCATGCCCGGTTATTCTAACGCGGATGAAGCGGGAAGAACAGGGAGCTTACGCGCCCCGCTCGCCTGGATAGGGAATTTACACTCCCCGCTCGCCCCATCTAAGGATGTTCACCCAACTCAACAGTGGAGCAACCGAATCGTTGGCGCGAAAGACCCGCGAAGGTGAAGTTCCGGATGTACAACCTCGCCAGCCGGCAAACTCTGCCTGACAGGCCATTTTGATTTGACTTGCACGACCCGCATATTAGGTTGGAGAGTCAGCTTTGATTTGCTCGGGACAACCGCTGTTGATTACGGAAGCCGCAAAACACGGCTTTCTTCGCCCAACAGTGCAGATCCCCCAATTTACCAGAAGAAGAGGCAGGCCAATGGCCATCCCGACGTCCCCAACCCGGCTCAGCCCGGCGGAATTGCGCCGCCGGCTGCTGTCCCCACCCACCGATAGCACGACCGTTCCGGCCATTCCCGATGAACCGGCGCCCGTTGCCCGCCGTCGCGACCCGAATCGGGTCAACACCAACAGCCAGGCCTCGATTGATCTCGACGCGCTGATGCACGAAACGTCTTCCACGGGCAATCCGCGGCTGACGCCGTTGCCCGAATCGCGGCTCGATTCGACGCTGTTCCGCAAGGAACAGGCCGCCGCGACTGTCGTGCCGGTCAACGAGGAAGTGTCCCATCTGCGGATTCAGAACGCGGAACTGTCGCGAATCATCGAAGAAATGCGGCCGCTGATCGAGGAAGCGACCGCGGTCGAGTCGGCCACGCAGGGTAAGGAAAAGCGCTTCCACGACGTGATTGCCGAGCGCGATCTGCAGCTGGAAGAGATGGAATTGAAGCTGTCGGAGGCGGAAGAACGGCTTACCGCCATGCCCGCGCCGAAACAGGCCAAGAACCGCGATGAACTTGAAGAATGGAATGACGAGCTCGAACAGGAAGCGGCCAAACTTCAGCAGATGCGCCGGACGATGGACGACGACCGCAAACAGCTGCGGGACGACGAGGATTCGCTGGAAAGGCAGATGCGCGAAATGGAATGCTCCATGGCTCGCGAACGGGCGATGATGGCCCGCCAGGAAACCGAGCTGAAGCGCCTCAGTGCCGAGATCCAGCACGAACTCGAACTGCTGCAGCGCGGCGACGGCACCCTGCGGGAACAGCTCAGCAAGTTCCAACGCCGGCATCAGGAAGTGTTCTCCCGCACACCCGGAACCGGTCCGACGCCGGGCTCGACGTCGATGGCCGTCGCCGAGCCATTGCCCCCGACCGCGATCCCGGTTAAGAAAGACTCCGGCCTGTTCGGCCGTATCTTCCGCGGCAACAAGTAGTATCTGTCGAACACCCTTTGACTTGCAACCCCCGTGCTTCATGCCGGGGGTTTGTTTTTTCCCGGCACCACCATACCATTTCCCGTGCCCGGGTTTTCCATTTCCCATCGAAGGAGTCGATATGCGCGTGCTGACCGCGACCCTGCTGCTGCTGGTTGCCTCGACTGTTCAGGCCGAAGACGCCAAGCTGTCCGGCACCTGGGCGAAATCAGCTGATGGTTTCGATCTCAAAATCGCGTTCGTGAGCAAGGACGCCCTGAAGGTCACCCTCGGCGATACCAACGAAGGCTGCGTACTGGATGCCAGCTACACCGTCGAGAAAGACGGCACTGTGAAGTGCGAAGTGACCAAGTTCGAGAAGATCGGCAACTTCCCGGTCACGAAGGAAAAGGGCTACAAGTTCAGCTTCAAGACGACAATCACCGGCGACAAGGCGAAGATCACCGACTTTGAAGGCAAAGACATCGACGACGAGGCAAAGCGCGTCTTCGAAGGCGAGTACGTGAAGAAGTAATCTGCAGCCACTTGCGGCGTCGCCATCACGTTGCAATGATGGCGACGCTGCAAGCGGCTCAGCACTACTCGCCCTGGCGTTCCGGGCGCAGCGAACGCACTTCCTTGCCGGCTCGCCACATTTCGCTCTCGGCCACTTCCTTGAGTTCCTTCTCCAGCGACGCCCGATAGTCGGCCTTGCCGCAGGTGTCGAGTACCCGGCGGGTCTCTTCGCCCGTCTCGACACTCTTGTACAGCGCTTCAAACGTCGGCTTCGAGGCATCGCGGAACTTCTTGAACCAGTCGAGCGCCCCGCGCTGGGCGGTCGTCGAGCAGTTCGCGTACATCCAGTCCATCCCCTTCTCGGCAATCATCGGGTACAGGCTCTGGGTCGCTTCTTCCACGGTCTCGTTGAACGCTTCGGAAGGGCTATGGCCGTGCTCGCGGAGCACTTCGTATTGAGCGAGCCACAGGCCGTAGATCGCGCCCATCAGCACGCCGCGTTCGCCGGTCAGATCGCTGACGACTTCCTTCTTGAAGGTCGTTTCGAACAGATACCCCGACCCGATGGCGATGCCCAGCGCCAGGCAACGATCCTTCGCCCGACCCGTGGCATCCTGATGAATGGCGAAGCTGGCGTTGATGCCCTTGCCTTCAAGGAAGTGCTTGCGGACCGTCGTGCCCGAGCCCTTGGGGGCGCACAGAATGACGTCGATATCCTTCGGCGGGACCACGCCGGTCTGATCGGCGAAGACGATCGAAAAGCCGTGCGAGAAGTACAGCGCCTT
>Ga0105044_10006726_pt1 | contig 15819 bp, 14 predicted proteins | sample MAT01_FD_78092 | JGI IMG/M metagenome (GOLD analysis project Ga0105044, IMG submission 78092) | Freshwater microbial communities from Lake Fryxell liftoff mats and glacier meltwater in Antarctica - MAT-01 | ecosystem: Environmental > Aquatic > Freshwater > Ice > Liftoff microbial mat | place... | reverse complement strand
GTATGGGCTGCCGGTGAAGAGCCTCATGGTGGGGCTCGTGCACGGGCACGTGTACATCACACCCGAGCCCTTGCTGGGCCAGCCGAGCAACTCGCTGCCGCCGCTTCCCGCGCTCTGGGCGGCGTCGCGTTTGTTGCCAGCGTTTCGTCGGCGCACGAAGGCGGCCCGCTCCGTGTTGGCCAACCGACCGTGGCTGGCCGACGCCGAGCGGTGGTACGCGACGGAGCGCGGCGGGTGGATCGCCGCGAGTCGCCAGCTCGAAGCGGAGGACGTCGACGCCAGCGACGACGCGGGCCTCGCGGACCATCTCCAGCGGGCACGCGCCCACGCGTCGGCCGGCTACCGCCGCCACTTCGCCCTGCACGGCCCCGACCTCATCCCCACGGGCCTCCTTCTGGCGCGTTGCGAGGACTGGGGCGTGGCGCCCGATGCGGTGCTGCCAGCCCTCACTGGCGCCTCACCGGCGTCGCTCGGTCGAGGGCCCCTGCTCGACGCGCTGCGGGCGACCGCGGCCACTGCGGCCACGACTCCCGAGACGATCGACGAGCTGCGCTCTGTCGCCGGTGTCGAGCTCGACGCCTTCCTGGCCGACTTCGGTTGGCGCACCGTGACGGGGTACGACCTCGACTCGCTCACCCTGGGGGAGCTCCCGTCGCTCATCGTGCAGCTGGCCCGGCCCGCGCCCTCGTCTCGAGCCACGGATACCGACGGCGAGGCGGCAGTCGCTCGACTGCGATCGCTGGTGCCCTCGGTCCACCATGCCGAGCTCGACCAGCTCGTACACGATGCGCGGGCCACGTTTGGCGTGCGCGACGACAACGGCGCGATCACGGGCGCCTGGCCGATCGGGCTGCTGCGCCGGGCCATGGTGGCGGCCGGCCGCCGCCTGGCCGCAGGTGGTCGGCTCCGGGATGCGCACCACGCGCTGGAGGTGGATGTCGACGAGCTGGTGCTGCTGTTGGGCGGCGCCGCGGCACCCACCGCTGACGAGGTGGCCATTCGCGCCAAGGAGCGGGCGGAGCGCTCCGAGCTGGTGCCGCCGCCCACCCTCGGCCCACGGATCGGCATCCCGGTGGACGCGCTCCCCGCGCCGATGCGCACCGTCTCGCGTGCGCAGCTCATCCTGCGCGACTCGTTCTTGGCTCCCGTCGGCGCCCGAGCCGGTCTCGACGGCGATGGGATCGGCGCGGAGGTGTATCGCGGGCGCGCACTGGTGGCCGCCGACCCGGGGGATGCACTCATGCGCCTCGAGCCCGGCGACGTGCTGGTGGCCTACGGCACCACGCCCGCCTTCAACATGGCGCTGTCCATCGCCGGGGCCGTCGTGGTGGAGGAGGGTGGGCTGTTGAGCCATGCCGCCGTCATCGCCCGGGAGCTGGGGCTACCTGCGGTGATCGGCGCCGCCGGGTGCATGAGCGAGATCGCGGACGGCGCCCTGGTGGAGGTGGACCCAGTCCGAGGCCAGGTGCGGGTGCTCTCCGGCTCCGCGTGGACCGAGTCATGATCTCGGGGTGACCCCCGATCAGGCGGTGGCCAACGCCCACGAATGGTTCGAGCACAACAGCGGCTGGGCCCCACCGGACGACGGGACGATGCTCGAGTGGCTCGCGGATGGCGTCTGCCGTGCCCCCGACGACTGCCTCGTCGCCCCCACCGCCTGGTGCGAGCACGGTCTCGCCAGCTGGAAGCTGATCCTCGACGCCCTCTAACCCATCCCAACCCGGGTGCGAAAAGCGTCAGAAACGAAGCACTTCGCACCCCGGTTCGATCGAGCTGGGGGTTCGGGTGGGTTGCACCCGGTGGGCGCCGGGTGTGGTCAGGGCTCGTCGTTGTCGTCGTGGTCGTCGTCGGTCCAGGAGCCGAGGCTGCCGGGGCGGACGGGGACGAGGTCGTCGGCGATGGGCGCGATGCGGCGATCGTCGTCTCGGTCGAGCAGGGCGCGCACGGTGCCCGCCACCTGGCTGAGCCAGCCGTCGGGGAGACGGGCGCCGTCGCGCAGGAGGTCGTCGAGATGGCGGCGCTCCTGGAGGTGGATCGGGCTGGGGATGCCAAGGTCGGCCTGAGCCCCCAGCAGCTCGCCGAAGCCGGCGGCGAGCTCCGATCGGGCACGCGGGCTGCGAGGTGACCGGTTCACCAAGGGCAGGAGACGGGGCCCCTCGATGCCGTGGGCGAGGAGGTCGCGCGTGGTGCGCAACAGCCCGTGGAGCCCTTTCATCCCGGGCTGGCCCACCACGACGATCAGGTCGGCCGCAGTGGTGGTGACCCGCGCCATCGTGTTGCGCTCCTCCACGTCGAGTGACCCGGAGGTCTGCTCGCCCTCGACATCGGCGTCGACATCCGCCACGACCACCCGAAAGCTGCGGCGCAGGCCGTCGAGCCCTGCCGAGAAGGCGCGAGGGCGGACGGCCGTCCAGTCGCGGTGGCGGCGCAGGCCGAGGAGGAGCTGGTAGCCGCGGTCCTTGACCCGCCAGGTGAGGGCGCGCACCTCGTCGATCGACGGCGTGCCGCTGCGGTGGGCCTCGGCCAGCTCGACGACACCGGGCACGACGTCTCGCGCTCCGTGGAGCATCGCGTGCTCGGCGTCGAGCGCGAGATCGGCCAGGCACACCATGTCCAGATAGCGGGGGTCGGCGGCCAGGCCCTGGGCCAAGGCCATGGCGACGGTGGAGCGGCCGACGCCTCCGGCGCCCGTCACCGCGACGAGGGCACCGCGGTAGCCCGCAGGGCCGCTGGCGGTTACCGCCGTCGGGCCCTCCGGGTGGTGTCGCAGGATCGGAGTGGCGACCTGCGCCAAGACCTGATGAAGCTCCGATCGGGTGAACTCGTGGGGCAGCACCGCCGACGCGCCGAGCTCACCCCACTGTCGGGTCGAGCGGCCGCTGTCGACCACGATGACGGCGCAGCCGCTGTCGCGCGCCAGCTCCACGAGGTCGCGATCGAGGCCGGCGAGCGAATCGTCGATCAGCAGAGCCGAGAACCCGCGGCCCGACCGGAGCCGCACGCGCACCTCTGCGACCGACATCGACTTCACGAACTCGATCGGGAGCATCGCGGAGTTGCCCCAACGGGCGACCTCGCGGAACCACGGGCTGCGCACCTGGGCGGCCCCGAGCACGACGTAGCGCTCGGCGGTCATCAGTCGTCCGTGGCTTCGGTCGTGGTGGTGCTGTCGGCCTCACCGCCCGAGCCAGCGCCACCGAAGACGAGGGGGTCGTCCGCCGCGGCGTTCGCGAACGTGGAGCGCACCACCGTGACGTCGCCCGTTCGCAGCGCGTGCACGACGGCGGCCACCCCTTCGCCCGATGGCACGGCGACGACGAGCTCGATCTCCCGGTCGCTGGTGATCGAGCCATCGCCGGATGCGCCGATCTGCACTACCTCCGCGCCGCGCACCACCGATTGGGTGACGTCGTCGTAGGTCACGAACACGTCCACCCGTTCGCCCTGCTTGAGCCGCCCGACCGCCACTTGCGCCCGCGGCAGCGTGATGGCCACCTCGTGGAGGGCGCCCTGGGTGACGTCGTCGGTGACCATGCCGGTCTGGACGAGCTCACCCTCGGCGATGGGCCCCAGCGCAATCCGGCCGACGACGTCGTCGGTGGAGGCGAACGTGTGGCCTGACAAGCCATCGGGCAGGTCGGCCTCGGCGATGCTGAGGTCGCTGGCCTCGATGGTGTCGCCGACGCGGATGCGATCGCTGGCCACCACGATCGGGGCGGTGGGGCGCTCGTTGGCGCTCGTGTAGGCCAGGAACACACCGACAGCCGCCACCGCCATCAGCAGGCCCCCGACGACCGCCCGCCCACCAGGGAGGCTCCGCCGTCGGTCGATCTGCTTGTCCATGGCCCCCGCCCCTTCCGATCGACACCATCACGGCCGATTCGAAGAAGCACGAGACTACATGAAGACGACGCGGCTAACATGAGCGCATGCCTTCGTCCGCTGACATCGACTGGCTGTCCACCCAGGAGGCGTCGCGGCGCCTGGGGATCACCACGCGCACGCTCTACCGCTTCGTCGACCAGGGAGATCTCCCGGCCTATCGCATGGGGCGGGTCATCCGGCTCAAAGCGACCGACATCGACGTGTTCATCGAGGGCTCGCGCATCGAGCCCGGTTCGCTCGAACACCTCTACCCCGACACTCGCCCGCCGTCCCCGTAGCGGGTGGTGGCTCAGCCCAGCCCCACCTCAGTGATGACGTCGGTTCGCACATAGACAGGCGTGGGGGGATCGCCGTCGGAGCGCACCGTCGCCACGTCGATCCCGACGCTGCGAAGCTCGCCGGTCACGGCGCCGTCGGCGGACTGCGCCACCAAGAACACGTGGGCCCGGTCGGCGGCGAGCTCACCGAGCACCTCCACGAGCCGCAGCTCGGTGGTGACCACCCGCTCGCCTCCGGCGACGTCGGTCGGGCCGGCGCGCACGACGGCGATGGCGCGCTGCGCGATGAGCAGCTCACCACCCGACGGCTTGCGCAGGGCGACGAAGTCCGCTCCGATCGCCTCGATGGCGCCGTGGTGCCGGCGGCCGGTGGTGGTCAGCACGGCCACGGTGCCGCGGCGCTCGGCGAGGTCGAGCAGCACCCCGCCGAAGGTGGCGTCCTGCTCGGCGGCCGACCGCAGCCACCGCTCCCGGGAGCGCTGGTCGGCGGCGTCGTCGATGCGGGCGTCGGCCACCCACTGGTCGAGTCGTTGGGTGAAGCGCACCCGGTCGCCCGCCACCACGTCGTCGATCGACCGATCGCCCCAGCTCTGTTCCACCGCCGGATCGTAGGGAACCCCGGCGGCGAATGGGAGGGGCGGCACTAGCCTGTCGACGTCGTGTCGAGCACTCAGATCAAGATCTCCGTCCCCAGCAACCACCTCATGCCCCTCCTCCTCGGCGAGCGCGATGAGGTGCTCCGCTCCATCGAGGCGGCCTTCCCGGGCGTTGCGGTCCACGTGCGGGGCAACGAGATCGCGTTGGACGGCGACGACACGGTGGAGCAGGTCGGGAAGCTTCTGGAGGACCTCATCGTGCTCGTGGAGCAGGGACAGCGCCTCGATGCAGGGCTGATCCGACGAAGCGTCGACATGGTGCGTCACAACGAGCGACCCGCCGAGGTGCTGAGCACCGAGGTGCTCCGACCGGCGCGCGGGCGCCCGGTGCGGCCGAAGTCGAGCGGCCAGAAGCGCTACGTCGACGCCATCGGCGAGAACGTCATCACCTTCGGGCTCGGCCCCGCCGGCACCGGGAAGAGCTGGCTCGCCGTGGCGATGGCCGTGCAGGCACTGCAGGCCAAGGAGGTGGACCGCATCATCCTCACGCGGCCCGCGGTGGAGGCGGGGGAGCGGCTCGGCTTCCTCCCAGGCGATCTCATGGCCAAGGTCGACCCCTACCTGCGGCCCCTCTGGGATGCCTTGCACGACATGGTCGGGCTCGAGACGGCCGGCAAGCTCCTCGAGCGGGGAGCGGTCGAGGTCGCACCCCTGGCCTACATGCGGGGTCGCACGCTCAACGGGGCCTTCATCATCCTGGACGAGGCGCAGAACACCACCCCCGAGCAGATGAAGATGTTCCTCACGCGCATCGGGTTCGGCTCGAAGGCCGTGATCACCGGCGACACCACCCAGGTCGACGTGGGAGGCGGGCGTAGCGGGCTCGGTGGCCTCGAGAAGATCCTCACGGGCATCGATGGGCTCACCTGGGTGCACCTCAGCAGCGGCGACGTCGTGCGCCACCGCATCGTGCAGGACATCGTCAACGCCTACGAGCGCGTCACCCCGCCGCCCAAAGCCTGAGCATGTCCACCAACGAACCCGATGGCCCCGACCGGCCCGACCCGCACGATCTGCCCGACGGCGTCGAGACCGACGACCTCCCTCCGCTTCCCATGATGTCGCGCAAGCGGCGGCCCCCGAGCGAGGGCGAGGTGGAGGTGTTCGGCGTGGATGAACAGACCGACCAGCCGATCGAGCTGGCGCGGTGGGTCGACCTCGCCTCCAACGTGCTCGCCGACGCAGGCATCCGGGGCGACGCGGAGCTCTCGATCGTCTTCGCGAACGAGGAGGTGATGGGCGAGCTCAACAAGCGCTTCATGGACGTTGACGGCCCCACCGACGTGTTGGCCTTCCCGATCGACGACCCCATCGACTCCGGTCGCTGGCCCGATTCCGGCAGCACCGGCCCCGACCGCGAGCCGCCGGAGATCGACGAGCTCCCGATGCTGCTCGGCGACGTCGTGATCTGCCCGGCCGTTGCGGCGCGCCAGGCGCCGGAACACGCCGGCAGCTACGACGACGAGATCGCCCTGCTCGTGGTCCATGGCGTGCTGCACGTGCTGGGCATGGACCACGCCAATCCCGAAGAGACCACGGTGATGCAGGCGCGGGAGCGAGAGCTCCTCGACCGCTACCACCACGGGCGATGATGGGGCCGATGCCCCAGCCCCCAAATCTGTCCGGCGGTCATGATGACCACCGCTGACACAGTGATCGCTGTCGCGGTCGTCGTCCTGTTCCTGTTCTCGATCGTGCTCGCCGTCGCCGAGACCGCGCTCACTCGGATCTCGCGAGCGCGAGCCCAGGCGCTCGCGGAGACGAACGGCCGAAAGGGAGAGGTGCTGCTCTCGCTCGTCGAGCACCAGGAGTGGCTCAACCCCACGCTCCTCCTCGTGCTGTCCACGCAGCTCGTGCAGTCCACGCTGCTCGGTGTGCTGGCGAGTCGGCTGTTCGGAGGCTGGGGCGTGGTGGGGGCCACCGTGCTCAACGTCACGTTCTTCTTCGTGATCGCCGAGGTGGCGCCGAAGACCTGGGCCATCCAGCACACAGACAAGGCGGCCCTGGCCTTTGCCCGCCCCATCAAGGCGCTGGCGGGATGGGGTCCGCTCAAGCTGCTGTCTCGCGGGCTGATCGGGCTCACCAACGTGCTGCTTCCGGGCAAGGGGCTCAAGCGGGGGCCGTACACATCGGAGGAGGAGCTCCTCGCGGTGGCCGACCTCGCGGTGGAGGACTCGGTGATCGAGGCCGAGGAGCGCGCCCTCATCGAATCGGTGATCGAGCTGGGCGACACGGTGGTGCGGGAGGTGATGCTGCCCCGCACGGACATGGTCACCGTAACGGCCGACTTCCGCGTCGCCGACGCGATGGAGGTGGTGATCCTCAACGGCTACAGCCGGATCCCGGTGTGCGGCGAGGGCATCGACGACGTGATCGGCGTAGCCCATGCCAAGGACCTCATGCGCGCCGAGCGCGATGGGAACGAGGAACGCACCATCGCCGAGCTGGCCCGACCCGCGCACTTCGTGCCCGAGACCAAGGGCGTGGCCGACCTGCTGCGCGAGATGCAACGGGAGCGCTACCACATGGCCATCGTGATCGATGAGTACGGCGGCACCGCCGGGCTCGTGACGCTCGAGGACATCATCGAGGAGCTGCTCGGCGAGATCGTCGACGAGTTCGACGTGGAGGACCCGATGATCGAACCGCTCCCCGGCGGCGACTATCGGGTCAACGCCCGCATGCCTCTCGACGAAGTGAACGACCTGCTGCGCGCCCGCCTTCCCGAGGGCGACTGGGACACCCTCGGTGGGTTGCTTCTCTCCGAGCTCGGCCACGTGCCGGTGGAGGGCGAGTCGGTGGAGGTGGAGGGCTGGCAGCTCACGGCGCAGCGAGTGCAGGGCCGACGCATCGGGCGGGTGCGCATCCACCGCGTGCACGCCTTCGACCCGCTGGCGGCCGAGCGGGCGAGCGGCACCTGATGCGCACCGGGTTCGTGACGTTCGTGGGTCGCCCCAACGTGGGCAAGTCCACCCTGCTCAACCAGATCCTGAAGACGAAGGTGGCCATCACCTCAGACAAGCCGCAGACCACCCGCACCCGGATCACCGGCGTGCTCAACCGGCCCGATGCGCAGGTGGTGTTCGTGGATACGCCGGGCATCCACAAGCCGCGCACCCAGCTCGGCACCCGGCTCAATGCCACCGCGCAGGGCACCATCGGCGATGTCGATGTCGTGTGCTTCGTGCTCGACGCCACGCAGCCGTTTGGTCGCGGTGATCAGTGGGTGGCCAACCTCGTGCCGAAGAACTCGGTGTGCATCGTCAACAAGGTGGACAAGGCCAAGCCGAAGGAGGTGGCCGACCAGCTCCTGGCGGCCGCGAGCCTCTCACTCAGCGAGTACTTCCCCGTGTCCGCCAAGACCGGCGATGGCGTGACGGCGCTGGTCGATCATCTCATCGCCCGCCTGCCGGTGGGCCCGCAGTACTTCCCCGACGACATGGTCACCGACGTGCCCGAGGCCTTCATGGTGGCCGAGCTCGTTCGGGAGCAGCTCCTGCGCCGCACGCACGATGAGCTTCCGCACTCGATCGCCGCCCGCGTCACCGAGTGGGATTGGCCGTTCATCCGTTGCGAGATCCTCGTCGAGCGCTCCAGTCAGAAGGGCATCGTGATCGGTCACAAGGGCCAGGTGCTCAAGGAGGTGGGCATCGCCGTGCGTGAGCAGCTTCCCGAGGGCACCTACCTCGAGCTCCTCGTCAAGGTGGACAAGGACTGGCAGTCGCGGCCCAAGGCCATGGAGCGCTTCGGCTACTGATCGGCGATCAGGCCAGCGATCGGCGCATCACGGTGCGACTGGCGGGGTCCATCCCGAGGGTCGCCTGGAAGGCGATGATCTCCCGCTGCCCCTCGGTCCACTCGGTCTCGCTCAGGTGGACGAAGCCGCGCTTGGCGTAGAGCGGACCGTTGAAGGGCACATCACGGAAGGTGGTGAGGACGACGGCGTCGTCGCCTCGTGCCCGCGCCCAGTCCGCCACCGCGTCGAGGAGCGCGGTGCCCACACCCTGACGGCCCTGCTCCGGGAGCACCGAGAGCTGCTCGAGGTAGGTGGTGTCGTCCACCAGCTCGATCCAGGCGTAGCCAATGGGCTCGGCGTCGTCGCCGACCGCCACGAGCAGCGCCTGGGCGGCGGCGAAGTCGTCGAGGTCGCCGGGGGGGTGCGCGGCGATCTCCGGCATGCCGACCTCCACGAACAGCTCGCCGGCGCGCACCTCGATGTGCTGCAGGGCGGGGAAGTCGGCGGGCGTGCTGGGCCGAATCCGGGTTCTGTGGACGCTGACGCTCGCATGCCGACCGTGAGCGTCCACAGAACCAGTGTGTCAGCCCAGGAGCTGGACGATGGCGTGGAGGGTGAGGCCGGCGAGGCCACCGACCACGGTGCCGTTGATGCGGATGAACTGGAGGTCGGGGCCCAGGAGGAGCTCGAGCCGCTCCGACGTCTCCTCGCCATCCCAGCGGGCGATGGTGGTGCTCACGAGGTTGGTGATCTCGCCGCCGAAGTGCTCCACCACGTAGCGGGCGCCGGCCTCGGCGCCATCATCGATCTTGGCCGCCAGCGCGGGTTCGGCATGGAGACGACGGCCACCGGAGGCGATGGCCGAGCTGAGCTGCTGGTGCAGGGCCGACGCCGGATCGGCGGCTTGGCCGCGCAGGTGCGTCTTGGCATCGGTCCACAGCAATGCCACCCACGTGCGCAGCTCGGGACGCTCGAGAAGATCTCGCGTGAGCTGCTCGCCCTGGACGCGGAGCTCGGGCGAGGTCTGCAGCTCCTCCACGAACAGGAGGATGCGGGCGTCGAGCTGGCGCCGAAGGCCGTGGCCGCGATCGTGCGCCATGTCGTCGAGCACCGCCCGCACGCCATCGAGCAGCCGCTCGAAGATGCGGTCCTCGACGGCGCCCGGGAGCCACCACGGCGCCTGGTCCCGAAAGCGGGCCTGGAGCTCCTCGCGGTGCTCGTCGAGGTAGCGGTCGAGACCCGACAGCGCCGCGTCGACCACCGCGTTGTGACGCCCTTCCTTGGTCAGCGCTCCCAGAGCCCGCCCGGCCATGGGCACGATCGACGCCGCTTCGATTCGTTCGCGAAGGAGGCGCTCGATGACATCGTGCACCGCCTCGTCCTCCAACAGGTCCACCACCTCGACCGCTGCGCCCAGGGCATGGCCGGCCAGCTTCTCGGCGTTCGTCGGTTCGGCCATCCAGGCCGCCACCCGAGCACCGACGCCGGCGGCCCGCACCCGCTCGGCCACGGCATCGGGAGTGAGGAAGCTGTCGTGGATGAACTCGCCCAGCGTCTCGCCGAACTGCTCCTTGCGCTCGGTGATGATCGCGGTGTGGGGGATGGGGAGCCCGAGCGGGTGCCGGAACAAGGCCACCACCGCAAACCAGTCGGCCAGCCCACCGACGAGCGATGCCCCGGCCATCGCCTGCACGTAGCCCAGGGTCGATCCGGCCTCGGCGCCAGCGGCCACGGTGGCCGCGAACACCATGGCCACGACGGCCAACAACGCCGTGGCACGCCGCCGGGTGGTGACGAGCTGACGTCGGTTGCGGTCCGCACTCGGCGACGGCGGCAGGGTGGTGGTCGAGACCATGCGGGAGGGTCTACCCCCTGGCAGGGTGGCCCGAGCCCTCGCTAGCGTGGGCTTCTTCCCCTTCCTCCCGTTGCTTGAACGAAGGAAGTCCGCCACCATGGCCCTCGATGCCCGGCATCGCGTATCGATCTACCAGAAGCTCGTGCCGATCCTCGGCGACGACGACACCAACGCTCTCATGACTCAGTACCCGTCCATCGAAGCCGACGAGCTCGTCACCAAGCAGTTCCTCCGCGCCGAGCTGGGTGAGCTCCGCGCCGATCTGGCGGGCCTGCGCGGTGAGTTTGGTGGCCTGCGCGGCGAGGTTGGTGTCCTGCGCGGCGACCTCGCCGCGCTGGAGACGAGGCTGACAATTCGGCTCGGGGCGGCCCTCCTCGCGCAGACCACGCTGGTGCTCGGGGCGATGAGCCTGCTCCGCTAGTCGCGGCCATCGCGAATGGCTTCGAGGGTGGCCCTGACCTCGGCCGGGTCTTTGGTGCGGCGCATCGGAGGGAGGGCCTGCACGAGGTCCCACCGGTAGCCGGCCTTGGCCAGACGGGGATCGAGCACGGCGACCACCCCGCGGTCGGTAGCGGTGCGGATGAGCCGGCCGGAGCCCTGCGCGAGGAGGGTGGCGGCCCGGGGCAGGTCGATGAGACCGAAGGCGGCGGAGCCGGCTCGCTCGCGACGCGCCTGCAGCAGCGGCTCGTCGGGGCGCGGGAACGGGATCTTGTCGATCGTGACGAGGCTCAGCGAGGCACCGGGCACGTCCACGCCCTGCCAGAACCCCATCGTGGCGAACAGGCAGGTCTGTTCGGAGGCGGCGAACTGTTCGAGCAGGCGGGCCTTGGGGAGGTCGCGCTGGGAGAGGATCGGCACGGAGAGCCGGGCCCGCAGGATCGCGGCGGCTTCCTCCAGCACTCGGAAGCTGGTGAACAGGGCCAGCGTGCGGCCGCCGGCGGCGTCGATGAGGTCGCCGAGCTCGCTCACCATCGCGTCGAGGTAGTCGTGGTGGCGCGGGTCGGGTAGGTGGGCGGCGCAGTACAACAACGCGTTGGCTTCGTAGTCGAACGGGCTGCCGACATCGAGCTCGTCGATCTGCACGGCGTCCACCCCGAGGCGTTCCGTGAGCTTGTTGGGGAGGGTTGCGCTCGTGAGCACGGTGGTGCGCTTGTCCCACAGGGCCGTGCGCAGCAGCGGAGCGACATCGAGCGGTGCGACCCGCAGGGTGGGATTGGCATCGCCGCCTTCGACCCACACCACCTGGCTGTCGTTGACGAGCTCCACCACGCTGAGGTCCTCGATGAGGGCGGTGGCCCCTTGCACGACGCGCAGGGCGCGCGCCCGGCTCTCCTCGGGCGCATCGCTCGGCACGGCCTTGGCCGCGGCGAGCACCGTTTGCACTCGCGCTCGCGCAACGGTGACGGCCCCGGCGAGATCGTCGGGCAGGCCGCCCTTGAGCCGCCGCTCCGGCTGCGACCGAAGGGCGGTGGTGAGCAGGCGGCCGGCGTCGTCCACCCCGGCTGACACCTGGTCGTCGGCGATGAGGCCCCGGGTGCGGCGGGCGAGGTCGGCAAACCGGTGGCCCGTGACCTCCACGCCGCACGTGGCCGAGACGATGTCCTCCAGCTGATGGGCTTCGTCGATGATGGCGAGCTCGTGCTCGGGGAGGATGACGCCCCCTGACGCGAGATCGAGCCCGTAGAGGTGCAGGTTCACGACGACGACGTCGGCCTGCAACGCCTTGTTCCGGGCGCGCTCGGCGAAGCAGTCGTTTCCGCTCGGGCACTTGCTGGCGCCGGGGCACTCGCGAGCACTCACGCTCACGGCCGCCCAGGCCTGGTCCGTCGGCTCGACGTCGAGCTCGGCTCGGTCGCCGCTCCCGGAGGTGGCCGCCCACCGTGCGAGTCGCACGATGTCGTCGGCCGGCACCCGAGCGGCCACGCCGTCGAGAGCGAGCTGCTGGGCGCCCTCCTGGCCGGCGGCGGCCAGCTCGGTGAGGCGCTGCCGGCAGATGTAGTTGGAGCGGCCCTTCAACACGGCCCAGGAGAAGGGCTCGTCGAGGTGCTGCTCGAGGAACGGGAGGTCCTTGCCCGCCAGCTGGTCCTGGAGTGCCTTCGTGGCCGTGGCGACGACGGTGGGCCGCCCCGACAGGATGGCCGGAACGAGGTAGGCGAGCGTCTTGCCCGTACCGGTGCCGGCCTGGACCGCGACGTGCTTGCGTTCGGCGATGCCCTTGCGGATGGCGGCGGCCATCTCCTGTTGGCCCTTGCGCACCTCGCCGCCGCCGGGTAGCTCAGCCACCACGCGCTCGAGCGCAGTGGTGACGGCATCAGGCATCCCGGCGACGCTACCGGTCGGGTGTGACGGGTCTGCTCACCCCGTGGCCCGGTTGGAGACGACGCCACACACGTTGTCGCCGTTGAGGCAGACGCGGACTTCGCGTTCGAGCGCCTCCTGGTCCCACGCGTTCAGGAAGTCCGCGTGCACGCCGAGGACGCCTCCCGAGGCGAGGCTGACCGCACGGGGATCGCCCGTGACGGGGTAGTGCACCTCGAAGATGAGCTGCGGAGTGGGCACCGGCGAACACGGGTCGAACCGGCCATGACCTCAGGCACCGGGGCTCGCACGATCGCTGGCCTCGGCCAGGGGGCGAGCGGAGAAGCCGGCGACGGTGAGGGTGCGCTTGAGGGCGGGGCCGATCAGCACTGCGAAGACCACCGTCCCGACCCCGACCTGGCCGCCCATGGCCCACCCGAGGACGACGCAGATCGCCTCGATGCCGGTGCGGGCCGGGGCGAGCGGAATCCCCTTGTCGTGGAGGGCCAACATGACCAGCTCGGCGGGTCCGGGCCCGATGTCGGCCACGACCACGAGCGTGATCCCAACCGTGATGACGGCGAAGCCGGCGACGAAGTAGGCCAGGCGGGGACCCATCGCCTCGTGGGTGGGCAGGGCATCGAGCAACAGCCCGAGGATCGGGCCAACGAGGAGGACGGCCAGCACGGTTCCGGCCCCTGGCCGGGCGCGCAGGAGGAGGCCGATCACCACGAAGGCCAGCGGCAGCAGCATGGCGGCGATGCCGATGCCAAGCCCCGTGAGGGCCACGATGCCCGTGGACAGCACGTCGTAGGGCGCCACCCCGATCTCGGCTCGAATGGCGAGCGCCACGCCCAGGGAGACCAACGGCAGCCCGGCCGCCAGCGTGCCCAACCGGCGGCGCAGGGAGGCGTCGGGCGAGGCGGCGATGGGCATGGCCCGCCGACGGTATCGGCCCCCTTGGCGAACGTCGCGAGGGCTCGGCTGTGAGAGGGTGGTCGTGAGGAAGCGTTCGTGGCGCCGGGGGGTTCTTGCTCGCGATGCTCTGGTTCGGGGTCGAGCCGACGTGGGTGCCCTGGGCAACGCTGACACTGGCGGTGGTACCGATCACTCCTCCAGCTCGGATCGGCGACGTGCTGATCCGGCGCCGATCATGAGGTCAGCACCTCCTGGCCGTCGCGGACGAGGCGCTCGACGTCGGCCATGGCCGCCTCGAGGTCGCCAAGCTCGCGTTCGACGGCACCAGTGGGCGTGAGGAACAGGAACACGACCTTGGTGACGGGTTCGGCGGTGGCCCGACCCACGGCGACGGCGTAGGCGGCGCCCTGGAGCCGGTAGCCCTGCACGCGGCGGTCGAGCTCCACCGGGTCGTCGCTGGCGGAGGTCTTGTGGTCCACCACGACGAGGCCGTCGGGACCCCGGTAGAGAAGGTCGACGTAGCCCTCGAGGAGACGGTCGCCGATGGGCGTACAGGCGTAGACCTCGCGCCAGTGCGGGCGGGTGGCCGCGGCTTGCACGCTGGGAGAGCCGAGGGCCTCCTCCACCAGATGGCGCACCTCGACGGCACGCTCGGGCACCGCCTCGGCCTGGCATTGCACGGCGACGGCGTCGTCGAGCCCGGCTCCGGTGGCGAGGTCGATGGTCTGCAACACGCCATGGACGGCCCGACCCACCGCGGTTCCGTAGCGCCCCTTCAGCCACGGGGGCAGATCGAGGTCGCGGGGGCGCTTTCGCAACCCCGGATCGGCCTCCTCGTCCAGCGGTGGCTCCGCCGGCCCTGGATCGCCGTGGTCGAACAGGCTGGCCTGCCTTGGAGGAACGGGCGCAGGGCGCGCAGGGTGAGGCTCGCCGCTCCAATCGGGGGCGCCTTCGTCGGTGAGGGCCGTGGCGGCGACGGCTCCCGGTCGGGCCGCCCCCGCCAGCGCCGCCTCGCGGGCGGCCTCCCATGCGGCAAACGGAGGCGGAGCGGGGGGAGCGAGTGCGGTGGCGGCGCGGAGCGGGGTGGCGTTGCCCCCGACATCGGGGAGGTGGTGAAGGAGGGAGCCCATGCCGGCGTGGAGCAGCTCGGCGTTGGTGCGAGCGCTGGCCTTGCCCCCCTCGTTGGCACGGGCCTTGCGATGAAGCGACACCACCAGGTGGTCGCAGGCCCTCGTGCACGCGACGTAGAGCAGGCGGATGCGCTCGTCGTAGCTCATCTGCTCGTCGATCGGCGTCCACGCGTCGAACTCTTCGGTGACGACGTCGGCGCCGAGCTTGTAGCCCACCTCGCCACCGTTGCGGGGGAAGTACACGTCGACCGGGTTGGGGCGCACCTGGGCACCGGTGGAGAGGCCGGACACGATCGTGATGGGGAACTCGAGGCCCTTCGCCGCGTGGATCGTCATGATGCGCACGGCATCGTCGTCGGTCTCCGGGAGCACGGACTCGGTGACCCGGGCTCCCTCCACGGTCTGCTGGTCGACCCAGCGCAGGTACGAGCGCAGGCTGCCTCCGGTGGCCTCGCTCCAGGCCCGGGCCTGGTCGATCACGAAGCGCAGGCGCCGCCACACGTCGCGCGGGCGGGCTTCGGCAAAGCCCAGCTCGAGGGCCCGACGGTCGCGGGCGATGCGATCGAGCAGCTGCGCCGGCGATTGCCAGTGGCGGGCCTCGTGGATCTCGTACAGGAAGGCCAGGCCCGCGGAGACGGGGCCGGCGGTGGCGTCGGGCGGCTCGGGGGTGTTGTAGCCCCAGCCCCCCTTGGCCTCGACCTTGTGGCGAAAGAGGTCGTCGTCGCCGCAACCGAGCAGCGGCGTGCGCAGGGCCGACACGATGCGAAGGTGATCGGTGGGGTCGTCGGCCGCCCGCAGCACCATCATGAGGTCGCGCACGGCGCGACTGGCGTAGACCAGCGAGCTCGACTCGGCGCGGAAGGGGATGCCGGCCGCGCCGAGGGCCTCCTCGAGGAAGGGGAGTGAGGTGCGGGCCGGGACGAGGATGGTGATGTCGCCGAGCCTCGGGTGCCGCCAGCCGTCCTCGCCGTCCCGTACTTGCCATTGCTCCGCCATGGCGAGGGTGATGGCGTGGGCGATGTCCTGAGCCTCGGCCGCTCGCAGGGGGCTGGCCTTGGTCTTG
>Ga0105044_10006724_pt1 | contig 15822 bp, 17 predicted proteins | sample MAT01_FD_78092 | JGI IMG/M metagenome (GOLD analysis project Ga0105044, IMG submission 78092) | Freshwater microbial communities from Lake Fryxell liftoff mats and glacier meltwater in Antarctica - MAT-01 | ecosystem: Environmental > Aquatic > Freshwater > Ice > Liftoff microbial mat | place... | reverse complement strand
GGGTTGTTCACATGGCCTGAAATCGCGAACACCTTGGTGCCGGTGTTGTTGGGCCGGCCAAAGCCCGCAAACCAGGCCGCGCCACGGCGCAGGATCGTGGGGGCCACCGCGATCGATTCGACGTTGTTCACCGTGGTCGGACAGCCATACAGGCCCGATCCTGCCGGAAACGGCGGTTTCATCCGGGGCATGCCCTTCTTGCCCTCCAGGCTCTCCAGCAGGGCGGTCTCTTCGCCGCAGATATAGGCCCCGGCACCGTGATGCAGATACAGGTCGAAATCCCAGCCCGACCCGCAGGCATTGCGCCCGATCAGGCCGGCGGCATAGGCCTCGTCGATGGCGCGCTGCAGCGCCTCTTTCTCGCGGACATACTCGCCACGGATGTAGATATAGCTGGCATGCGCCCCCATCGCGAACGACGCGATCAGGCAACCTTCGACCAGCGTATGCGGATCATGGCGCATGATCTCGCGGTCCTTGCAGGTGCCGGGTTCGGATTCGTCGGCATTGACCACCAGATAGGACGGGCGACCGTCGCTTTCCTTGGGCATGAAAGACCATTTCATCCCGGTGGGAAATCCCGCCCCGCCGCGCCCGCGCAGGCCCGAGGCCTTTGTCTCGGCAACGATCCAGTCGCGGCCCCTGGCGATGATCGCCCCGGTCCCGTCCCAATGGCCACGCGCCCGCGCGCCCGCCAGGCTGCGGTCGTGCATGCCGTAAAGGTTGGTGAAAATCCGGTCCTGGTCCTTGAGCATTGCGCCCTACCCCCTGTCACCCTGGCGCGCACGCCAAAGCCGAAATGCCAGCCACAGCCCAGAGCCGAACCCGACCAGAGCGATCAGGTCCACCGCCAGGCGGGCCGATTGCGGCCACCCATACGCGGACCCGGCCGCACTGGCCAGTATCCACAACAGCGCAGTCGCAGCCAGAATGACCGCGGCGCGCCGTCGGGCGCGCCCGGTCAGGTCAGGATCAGGCGTCGGGGCCATCCGAGGCGAAGGTCAGTAGTCGCTGGTCTTGACACGTTGGCGGAACACCGCGATGCCCTCGGCCACGATCAGCCTGGCCTGGGGCACCCATTTGTCGCGGGTCACGCGCCCGCGAAATCCCCTGAGGTTGCTGTCCATCCAGGCCGTTTCCGCGCCACCCCAGCCGGCGATCTGGTCAAAGTGAAAGATGCCCAGATCGTGGCACAGCTTTTCCAGCGACGGGCCGATGCCTTCGATCTCTTGCAGATTGTCACCGATGCCACCGCGCGGGCCGGACAGACCGGTGGGGCGCGATTCGGCCAACAGCGCCCCGGCAGGCATCGCGGACCACAGTTCTGCGGCCGGAATTGTCGCGGCTGGCATTGTCGCGGCTGGCATTGGCACGGCCGGCATTGGCACGGCTGGCATTACCACGACCGGCATTGGCACGGCCGGCATTGGCAAGGTCGGCATTGGCACGGCAGGCATTGGCACAGCGGGGGCAGCAGCCAGCAGCGGTTGCTGGGCAACCACCGCCGGTGCAGGGCCGGGCATGTCTGCCGCGGTCGAGGCCACAGCACCCGGGCCACCGTCGGCATCCATTGCGGCGGCGTTCAGCGCGGCGACATGTGGCGCGCGGGCCTGCGCTTCGCGATCGGCATCGCCAAAACTGGGCAGCGGCCGCGAAATCAGGGCGATCAGCCCGGCAACCACCACAGCAACCAGAATGCCGACAAAGCCGGCCGGCGAAAACTCCCAGCCACCGACAACGATCAGCGCAACCGCAGCCGCAGCCCCCAGCAGTGCGGCGAACGCCAGCCCCCACAAAACGCCACTTAATTGTCCCACGTCGTTGGACATCATCTCTCTCCCTCTTCCCCGTCCCGGTTTCGGCGTGCCGCCCGGGTTTGACGACGGACCTGCGCCGTATACTGGTCAGTTCCCGCACGCCGCACAAGTCAAAGAAGAAAGCCGGGGCGCAGGAAACCCCAACCGCGGTCAACCCGCCAGAAACGCCCGCGCCTGCGCGATCCAGTCATCGCGGGTGATGCGGCCACGAAAGGTGCCCAGATGGCTATCGACCCAGGCGACCTGTGCCGGGGTCCAGGCGGCGATCTGGTCGAAATGCCAGATCCCCAGCCCGTGCAGCAGGCCCTCCAGCTTTGGCCCGACCCCGACGATGCGTTTGAGGTCATCGCCCTTGCCATCACGCGGGCCGGCCAGTGTCGCGGGCGCCTGCATGCTTTCGCCGGCAGTTTCGGCGACAGTCACGGTTTCCAGCGGGACAGCGGTGGCCGCTTCGGCGCGCAGATCTGTCGGTTCAGGCTTGCCATCCACAAGGGTCGCGGCTTGCTGTATGGTGATGCCGGTCTGGTCGATCGGGCGATTGCTGCCTGGCTGCGGCTCGACCGAACGACCTTTCGGCACCGCCACAGGTTCGGCCTTGGCCATCACGGCAAACGACGCCACTTCGCTGCCGTCGATCCGCTTGATCGTGTCGGCCATCGCAATGGCCAGCTCGACGCTGGCATTCTGCGCCATCCGCCCGTTTTCATGCGCGGTCAGCGAGGTCAGCCCCTTCAGCGGTTCTGCGCCATAGCGGCCGTTCTGCGGCCCCGGCACCGGCACCCGGCCGGCCGCCATCTCGTCAATGATCCAGCCCAGCCGTTCCGGCGTCAGGTCTTCGTAATAGTCCTTGCCGATCTGCGCCATCGGCGCATTGGCGCAGGATCCCAGACATTCCACCTCTTCCCAACTGAACCGGCCATCGTCGGACAAAACGTGGTGATGATGGGCGATCTTGTGTTCGCAGACGGCGACCAGATCCTCGGCCCCCATCAGCATGCACGACAGCGTGCCGCAGACCTGCACATGCGCCACGCTTCCCACCGGCTGCAGATGGAACATGAAATAGAACGTCGCCACTTCAAGCGCGCGGATATAGGCAAGGCCCAGCATGTCGGCGACATGTTCGATCGCCGGGCGCGACAGCCAGCCTTCCTGTTCCTGCGCCCGCCACAACAGCGGGATGATCGCGCTGGCCTGCCGCCCGGCCGGGTATTTGGCGATCTGGGTATCGGCCCAGGCCCGGTTGCCGCCGGTAAAGGCAAAGCTGTCGGGCTGGGTGGGGTGCAGGCGGCGCAGCATCACATGATTCCAAGCAGAAAGGGAGGAACGAACACCATCGCCGCAGCCAGCATCGGCGCGGCATGCGGCACCAGACACAGCCCCATCGCCGGGACAAAGCCAAGCGCCAGAAACATCAGATGCACCGGTCCGTCAGCACGCGGATCGCGCCGGCGTCGTTCACCTCGAATCGCCCGTCATTGGCCATGTCGGGGCCAAGTGCCTCGATCTGGTCCGGGGTCAGGTTGGCCCGCAGCATCACCGCCGAGGCCGTGCTGCCGGACAATTCGCATCCATTCTGCTCGATGGCGGCGACCAGCCGGTCAAGCGGCGGCAATGGCGCAGCCGGCGGGGCGGTCACAGGCTCTGGTCCGGCTGGCGTCCGGGGTGCGCAGGCGGCCAGTCCAAGGGTGGCAACACACAGCGCCACCGCGACGGGGCGAAGGGACAGTAACATCGGCAATCCTCCGGCAAGGGTTGACGTGGATGTGCCGCCTTGGCGGCCGCTTGTCCAGCCCCGATGCCGATACGGGGGCGCTGCCCCGGGCCGGATCGCAGCAGGCCCGGTCACATTCGGCCGATCGGGGGTTGCCGTCAGGGCTGCACACACAGCGCGGGCGACAGGGTCAGCAGGTCATCCGCAAACGTCGCCTCGCCCGCGTCGATCATCGCAGCGACCAGGTCCTGGGTGTCGTCAATCGTCAGGCCAAAGCGCGGCAGGATCGTATCGGCTTCACCCTCGGTCATCGCACAGCCATTGGCGATCAGTGCGGCGATCAGGCTGGCACGCGGGTCGTTCGGTGCCTGTGTTGCCAAGGCGTCGGCGGGATCGCACAATTCGCGTGACAGCGTCACCAGACCTCCGACCACGGTCGCCTCGCCATCGGCCAGCAACTGGGCGACAATGTTGTCGATCACGCCGGGGGTCATCACGTGTTCCATTGCAGGCATGCCTGCATCGCGGCTTTGGGCCGGCAAAGCACAGTCATTGACCCTCATATGGGTCAGCAACAACATGCGCTGCATCGGGTCTACCGGGGTCATCGGCGCGGCAGGCGTCGTGTCGGCGGCCGTGGCAGTGCACAGCGCGGGCGACAGGGTCAGCAGTTCATTGTCAAACGTCGCCTCGCCTGCGGCGATCATCGCCTCGACTACCGGTCCGCTGTCATCCATCGTGACGCCCTGCGCCTCCAACAACGCAGGCCCGTCATCCTCGGTCATCGCGCAGCCATTGGCGTTCAGCGCCGCGATCACGGCGGCGCGCACATCGACAACCGCAGGCGCGGCAACCGGCGACGGCGCAGGCAGGTCCAGCGCGCAAAGCGACGGGGCCAGGACAACCGTATCGCCATCCTGATACAACTCGCCCCGTTCAGACATGCGTTCGGCCAAACCCAGGCTGGCGTCGTCGGGCAGGCCAGTGGCCAGTTGCATCACCGCAACCGCATCCTGCCCCGCCAACCGGCAATCGCCCGACCCGGCCAGAAGCGCGATGGTCTGGCCGCGCGGTGCGGGCAACGGGCCGCCCGCACCGATGCAGTGCGCGTCCGACAGGCGGACCAGGTCCGTGGCATCGTCAAACAGCAGTCCGCCCGCGTCTGCCAGCGCCCGCGCTGCGGGCTGCACGATGTCTCGGGTCAGGCCCAGCGCCGGGAAAATCTGCTCGCCCTGATCGCCGGTCAGCGCGCAGCCGTGCAGGCGGAATTGCGCGATCAACGCGGCACCCAGATCGGTACCCGCCGGATCGCACAGCGCAGCGGGCAATGCGATTTCGCGCGCGCCGTCCAGCCCGAGGGACAGCAGACCATCCAGCACCAGGTCGAGCGCAACCGGCGTCAGATCGTCCATCGTGACCCCCAGCCGGTCTGGCAGCGCAACCGAGGCGACCTGATCAAGGCTGCATCCCATGGCCCGGATCTGATCGATCACCGCCAGACGCAGATCGTTGCCCTGGCCCATGGCGGACACAGGCAGCAGGGCAACAGCAAGGGTGAACAAAACGGCGCGCATCGTGGACTCTCCAGCCAGACCAAGGATGGCTGCACTCTGGCAGGTCGGCGCGGGCTTGTCAGCCCGGACCGCGATGGTCAGCGATCAATCTCGCCGAACACCACATCCATCGTGCCGATGATCGCGCTGACATCGGCCAACTGGTGCCCCTTGCAGATGTAATCCATCGCCTGCAGGTGCAGGAACCCCGGCGCGCGGATCTTGCAGCGATAGGGTTTGTTGCTGCCGTCGGCGACCAGATAGACGCCGAACTCGCCCTTGGGCGCCTCGACGGCGGCATAGACCTGTCCGGCGGGAACGTGAAAGCCTTCGGTATACAGCTTGAAATGATGGATCAGCGCCTCCATCGAGGTCTTCATTTCGCCCCGCGTCGGCGGCGTCATCTTGCCGCGCGCCATCACATCGCCCTTTTCCACCGCCAGTTTTGCACAAGCCTGCCGGATGATGGATGTCGATTCGCGCATTTCGGCCATGCGGCACAGATAGCGGTCATAGCAATCGCCGTTCTTGCCGACCGGAATCTTGAATGCGAACTCGTCATAGCATTCGTAAGGCTGACTGCGCCGCAAATCCCAGGCAAAGCCGGAGCCGCGCACCATCACGCCCGAAAACCCCCATTTCTGGATGTCATCCTCGGTCACCACGCCGATATCGGCGTTGCGCTGCTTGAAGATGCGGTTTTCCGTCAACAGACCGTCGATATCGTCCAGCACCGCCGGAAAGGTCTGCGCCCAGGTGTCGATATCTTCGATCAATTGCGGCGGCAGGTCGATATGGACGCCACCGGGGCGGAAATAGGCGGCATGCAGTCGCGCTCCGCAGGCGCGTTCGTAAAACACCATCAGCTTTTCGCGTTCCTCGAACCCCCAAAGCGGCGGCGTCAACGCGCCGACGTCCATCGCCTGGGTGGTGACGTTCAGCAGGTGGCTCAGGATACGGCCAATCTCGCAATACAACACCCGGATCAGGCTGGCGCGGCGCGGCACCGGGGTGCCGGTCAGACGCTCGATGGCCAGACACCAGGCATGTTCCTGATTCATCGGCGCGACGTAGTCCAGCCGGTCGAAATAGGGCAGGTTCTGCAGATAGGTGCGGCTTTCCATCAGCTTTTCCGTGCCGCGATGCAGCAGGCCGATATGGGGATCGCAACGCTCCACAATCTCGCCGTCAAGTTCCAGCACCAGACGCAAGACTCCATGCGCCGCAGGATGTTGCGGGCCGAAGTTGATGTTGAAATTGCGGATCTTCTGCTCGCCGGTCAGCATGTCCTTCGTGCCGTCATCATAGGTATTGCGCCGGATATCGCCGTCCGTCATGCCGCACCTCTTGCCAGATTGTCAGCCCAGGCCTGCGGCAAGGGGCCCACCTCGCGCGCCGCCCAGTCATAATGTCCGCGCAGCAACCGCACCGCCTTGGGCCGCAGATCGTCGCGCATCGTCGCCCTCGGGCCTTCGTGCACCCGCTCGGTCCCGTCCACGGTCAAGGGCCGGATGCCAAGAAAGGCGCACATCTCGGCAAAGCCGGCTTGGGTGAACAGCCGTTCGCAATACGCGACATGCAACCGTGCGGCGGGCACGGCGGCGCGCAGGCGGGCAACGGTGGCGGGATAGTCGCCGCGTTCCAGGATATGGGTTTCCTGCCCCTTGTGCAGGATGCGCCACAGGATGTTGTTGGCCTTTTCCTCAAATACCTCATGCGCTTGGCGAAACCGCTCGGCCTGCATGCGGATATGCGACCACAGCCGCGCCAATGGTTCGCGAATCAGGAACACGAACAGCGCGCGGGGCGACAGGGCGGCCATACGTTCCAGCATCGGCACCGGTAGCACCGAATAGCCCGGCGTCATGTCGGCAGGCAGGCGGCCTTCGGTTCCGTCCGTCAGCCAGCGCCGATAGGCCGCGTCGCCGGTGCGGTCCCCTGCGATGGCGGCAATCAACCCGGTCATGTCGGCGATGCGGCGGTCCATGTTGGCCACCTGCCATTGCCGTTCCTGGGCCTGGGCTTCCGCACGGCTCGCCTGATATTCGAATAGGCGTTTATTGAAGGCGATCAACTGCTTGGCCCGAGACTCTGCATCAAACGTATCCCAATAATGTGCCTCTTTCACCGCGCGGGGGGCGCAATCGGGATGATCGTGCAGCGCACGGTACAGCCAGGACGTACCCGCCTTGGTCGCGCCGACCACATAAAGAAGCGCAGGCTCGCTCACGCCTTTTTCTCGTCACCGGGCAGGATGTATTTCGCGCCCTCCCAAGGCGACATGAAATCAAATTGCCGGTACTCCTGCACCAGTTGCACCGGCTCGTACACAACGCGCTTTTGCACCTCGTCATAGCGCACTTCGGTATAGCCGGTGGTAGGGAAATCCTTGCGCAGCGGATGCCCGCGAAAGCCGTAATCGGTCAGGATGCGGCGCAGATCGGGATGGCCGGAAAACAGGATGCCGAACATGTCGAACACTTCGCGCTCGAACCAGTTGGCGCTGGGGTGAACCTCGATGATCGAGGGTACCATATCCTCCTCGCGCACCGCGATGGTCAGCCGGATGCGATGGTTCTGATACATCGACAGCAGATGATAGACGACGTCGAATCGCTGTGGCCGACCGGGCCAATCGACGGCGGTGATATCGACCAGGCTGGAAAACCGGCAGACCTGATCGGCCTTCAGGAAATCGACCAGCGCCGCGATCTGGTCGGGGGCGACATCCACGGTCAATTCACCGAATGCCACATCCCATTTCAGCACAGCGCCCGGGCGACGCAATTCCAGATGGGTGCCAAGCTCGCGCAACGCTTCGGACATGGCGGGTTCCCTTCAGCGAACGATGGTGCCGGTGCGGCGCATCTTGCGCTGCAATTGCAGGATCCCGTACAGCAGCGCCTCGGCCGTAGGCGGGCAACCTGGCACATAGATATCCACCGGCACGATCCGGTCGCAGCCGCGCACCACGGAATAACTGTAATGGTAATAGCCGCCGCCATTGGCACAACTGCCCATGCTGATGACATAGCGCGGTTCCGGCATCTGGTCATAGACCTTGCGCAGCGCCGGGGCCATCTTGTTGGTCAGCGTACCGGCAACGATCATCAGGTCCGATTGCCGGGGCGAAGCGCGCGGCGCGGTGCCAAAGCGTTCCAGATCATAGCGCGGCATCGAGGTATGCATCATCTCGACCGCACAGCAGGCCAGACCGAAGGTCATCCAGTGCAGCGACCCGGTGCGCGCCCAGTTGATGATGTCGGCGGTGGCGGTGACAAGGAACCCCTTGTCCTGCAATTCGCGGTTCAGGGCGACCGTCGCAACCTCGCTGTCGGGGCCGGCGGTGTTCAGACCCGTCATCACTGCCATTCCAGCGCCCCCTTTTTCCACTCATAGGCAAAGCCGACGGTCAGCACCGCCAGAAACACCATCATCGACCAGAACGCGGCCATGCTGATATCGGCAAACGCCATCGCCCAAGGGAACAGGAATGCGATCTCGAGGTCGAAGATGATGAACAGGATCGACACGAGATAGAAGCGCACGTCGAACTTCATCCGCGCATCGTCGAACGCGTTGAAGCCGCATTCATAGGCGCTGACCTTTTCGGGGTCGGGGTTGCGTACGGCGATGATGGCTGCCGCCAGGATCAGGGCCACGCCCAGCGCCACGGCAAGGCCGAGAAAGATCATGATGGGCAGGTATTCCGCTAGGAAAGCGTCCATCGGCAGGGGTCCTTTCAGGCGGGCGGTCAGACATATGGCGGTTGTCTAGCCCTCGGGCCCGGCAGGGTCAACCGAAGGCAGTGCCGCAGGGGGGCAAATGGGGCTCCTCGGGGCTGGCCGCCGGGCTCTGCCGTCGCCCATTGTTCCCGAACCAATGGCGAAAAATGGACGACCCCGGAAGATGTGCGGACAGAAAATGAGGGATCAGCTCAGCAAGACGATCAACCCGGCGGTCAGCATGATGACAATCACAGGCAGCCAGAGGGTGCGCTCGGGCGGGCTGGGGGTGGCGAGGTGCATCGGGATTGCGAGGGTGAAGTAGCCGAGGACGGCGTAGATGGCCCAGGGCGGGAACGGGTCGGCGGTCAGGTCGGCGCGGGCCAGGATGACCCAGGCCATCAGGGCGATCAGCCCGGCGGAGAGAGCCGAGAGCAGCCGTGCCGGCGGCGGCAGGCGACCGGGCCAGCGGCCGCCCATGGTCAGATGGCCCCAGGGCACGCCTGCGACGATGGCCAGATGGAACAGGGTCAGGACGGCGGCGAGGGCGGTGAAGGTCAGGGCGGCGACGGGCGCGATCATGGCGCGGTCTCGGCTGCGGCCAGCAACTCGCGTCCGATCAGCATGCGGCGGATTTCGCTGGTGCCCGCACCGATCTCCATCAGCTTGGCATCGCGAAACATGCGGGCGACGGGGGCATCGGCCAGAAATCCCGCGCCGCCAAACGCCTGCACCGCCTGATGCGCCTGCACCATCGCCTGTTCGCTGGCAAACAGCACGCAGGCCGCTGCGTCGGCGCGGGTGACGCGGCCGGCATCGCAGGCGCGCGCGACGTGATAGACATAGGCGCGCGCCGCGTTCAGTGCCGTGTACATGTCGGCGATCTTGGCCTGCATCAACTGGAATGTCCCGATCGGCTGGCCGAACTGGCGGCGGCTGGCGACATGGGGCATGACCTGATCCAGGCAGGCCGCGATAAGGCCAAGGCCGATCCCCGCCAGCACGGTGCGTTCGTAATCCAGCCCCGCCATCAGCACCCGGACCCCCTGCCCCACCACACCCAGGATGTTGTCGCCCGGCACAAGGCAGTCGGCAAAGATCAACTCGCCGGTGTCCGAGCCGCGCATGCCAAGTTTGTCGAAATGGGGCCCTTGGGTAAAGCCCGGCATGCCGGTTTCCACCACAAAGGCGGTGATGCCGCGCGCGCCCGCGGCAGGGTCGGTCTTGGCATAGACGACCACGATATCGGCGACCGGGCCGTTGGTGATCCAGTATTTGTGACCGTTCAGGATATGGCCCTGGTCGCTGTGGTCGGCGCGCAGGCGCATGCCGACCACGTCCGACCCGGCCTCTGACTCCGACATCGCCAGTGCGCCGACCTTGGTGCCGTCGATCAGCCCGGGCAGCCAGCGCGCCTTTTGCGCCGGCGTCGCGTTCAGGCGGATCTGGTTGACGCACAGGTTGGAATGCGCGCCATAGGACAGCGCGACCGAGGCGCTGGCGCGGGCGATTTCCTCGATCGCCAGGGTATGGGCCAGATAGCCCAGGCCGGTGCCGCCTTCGGATTCAGGCACGGTGATGCCAAGCAGGCCCATCGCGCCGAACTGCCGCCACAGCGGGGCGGGAAAGCGGTTGTCGCGGTCGATGGCGGCGGCCAGCGGGGCGATTTCGCGCTGTGCCCAGGCGCGCACGGCCTCGCGCAGGGCGTTCAGGTCGGGGCCAAGGTCAAAGGTGATGCCGTGGGTGAACATGGGCGGGCCCTTTTGCAGCGGCGCTGCCACAGCGCTACGCCCTTGGGCCGGGGTCGGTCAACCGGCGGGGTTCGCGCGGGCGGAGTTCGGATGGGGTTCGGGCGGGCGGGATTCGGGCGGATAGCCTGAGGCGGGTAGCCTCAGGCGGGTGGGTTCAGGCGGGTGGGTTCAGGCGGGTGGGTTCAGGCGGGTATCGGGGGCCAGCGGTTCCTGCGAGGTTCGGCGATGCAGGCCCTGCCCGGCCAGGAACAGGATGTTCCAGCTGCGGCGCGACACCGCACTGGGCAGCACGACAAAGCCATGCGCGCGCAGTTGCACCATGCCCCAGTCGCGCTGGCCACGGCTGGCGGTGGCGCTGGTCAGCCAGCCGGGGTTGGGGATCGCGGCGGGTTGATGGACGGTCACGCGTGCCGGGTCGTCAATGGTGAACGCGGTCAGGACGTGGGGCACGCGGTCCAGCGTGTCAAAGCCCTTGTGCACCGCAACCTCAAGCATTGCGGTCGCGGGATCAAGGCTGGCATAGACCGCGCGGCAGCCCCGGTCATGCCAGCGCCCGGCGTACAGGAACGCGCCTTCGCCGCTGTCCCAGGTGGCGGCATGGCCGGCGGTGTCGATCCGCCAGCCGGTCAGCGGCCCGCCGCCCAGCGCGGCAGGCAACGGGGTCACACATAGACCCCGTACTCCATCTGGCCCAGCAGGGTTTCCACCATTTCGGTCCCTGCCCCGGTGGCCAGCAGGTCCAGCGGCACCCGGCCCTGCAACCCGCGCTGCGGCAGGCGCAGCCAGTCCTCGGCAGCGCGCTGGTCGCCCAGCACCTCGGCCGCGCGGGTCAGCAGTTCGGCGAATTTCCACGCGCGGCTGCCCTGTTCTGGCGACAGCGGCCGCGCCGGTTCGTCACGCCGGCGCTGCAGGGTGCGCGGCGTCACGCCCAGCGCGCGGGCCAGCATCTGGTCGGTCCAGCCCGGGCCAAGCCGCGCGCGCAGCGCGGTCAGCGTCTGGCCAGGCAGGCCATGGGCCACCAGATCATGCACCGCCATCGGCCCGTCAGACAGATGCGCGCGGGGCAGGCCCAGGATGTTGGCGGTGGTGGCGGGTGACATTGGCGGTTCCGTATGTGACATCTGTCGTCGTGATATACGACAGATGTCGACCAGAATCAACCCGGCAATCAGCCTGGCGCGGCGCTGGATTGCCAGACCGCCGCGACCTCGGCCCGGATGATGCGGGCGATCAGGGCGCAGTCGTCCAGGCTGAATGTCAGGGGCAGGCGCATGTCGATCAGGCCCGCCAGCACGCGGTCGGTCTGCGGCAGCACCGGCACCGGGGCATAGCGCCACGTGTCGTAGCGGCTGGTAAAGGCGACGGGTTCCGCCGCGCCGAACCATTTCAGCTCTACCCCTCGGGCCACACAGCGGTCCAGCACCGCGCGCACCGCCGGTTCGGCCCAGCCCGCCAGCAGGAACTGGATCGAGGATGCGACGAACTGCTCGGCCAAGGGGCGTGCGATCAGGGTCAGGCCGGGGGTGCCGGTCAGACCGCCCTCGACCACCCGGTAACGTTCGTTCCAGCGCGCACCCTGCACAGCCAGCGCCCGCAGTTGCGGCCGCAGGATCGCCGCGCGCAGGTTGTCCATCCGGCCCGAGATGTTGGGCATGTCGTATTTCACCGCCTCGAACACCTCGGGCGGCGGGGCGGCGCGGTGGCGACCATAAAGCATATAGGACCCCGACAGCAGCACCGCCCGCGCCATCGCGGTGGCATCGTCCGAGATCAGCAACCCGCCCTCGCCCGAGTTGGCGTGCTTGTAGGTCTGGGTCGAAAAGCACCCCATCCGGCCCCAGCGGCCCGACGGCACCCCGTCCCAGGCCGCGCCCATTGTGTGGGCGCAATCCTCGATCACGGCAATGCCGGCCCGGTTGCAGATCGCCATCAGCGCGGCCATGTCGCAGATATGGCCGCGCATGTGCGACACCAGCAGCACCCGCGCCTGCCCGGCCTTGGCGGCCAGGTCGTCCAGGTCGATCACCAGCGCGTCCGTCACCTCGACATAGACCGGCACGGCGCCGACGGCGGCGATGGCACCCGGCACCGGCGCCAGGGTAAAGGCGTTGGTCAGCACCGTGTCACCCGGCCCGACCCCCAGCGCGCGCAGGGCCGTGGTCATCGCGATGCCGCCCGAACCCAGCGCCAGCGCATAGCGCGCCCCGGTCATCGCGGCGAATTCCTCCTCCAGCAGGGCCGCCTCGGCCACCTCGCCCGGCGCGACGTTATAGCGGTGCAGCCGCCCGTGGCGCAGCACGGCCAAGGCTGCGGCGATCCCCTCGTCGGGGATCGGCTCTTGCTGGGTGAAACTGCCGTCGAACCGTTCCTGCATGGCGGCAGACTTGGTGCGCCGGCGGGCTTTGGTCAAGCGGTGGCGGTACGGCGGCGGTCGAACATGACGTAAAGCGCCAATACCAGCGCCATCAGCCCCGCCGCCACCACAAAGGCGTATCCCGCAAAGGGCGGTGGCGCGCCGCCCGCCATAAAGGCGCTGAACACCTGGGTGAAAAAGATCGTCCCGACCAGCATCGCCAGATTGGACGCGCTGGCGATGCCGCCCTGCAATTCGCCCTGGGCGTCATCGGGCACCGCCTTGGACATCAGCGCGATCAGCATCGGATGCACCAGCCCTTCGGGCGCATGGATCACCAGCAGGATCAGCACCACCGGCAGGTTCCAGGCCAGGCCATAGCCAAGCGCCGCCACCGCCGCAAAGATCAGGCCGACCAAAGCCACCCGATGTTCGCCGAACCGCTTGACCAGCGGCCCCGACAGCACGCCCTGGGTGACGGCCGCAATGACGCCGAATGCCGCCAGCGTGGCACCGATGATTGCAGGCGACCAGCCAAAGCGCGCGATGCCCCAGAACGGCCAGATCGCCGGATAGACCGAGGACACGAAAAAGAACAACGTCAGCACCACCACCAGCGGCAACACGGTGGGATAGGTGGAAAATACCCTGAACGCGCCGAACGGATTGGCGCGGCGCCAGTCAAAGCGGCGGCGCTTTTCAGGCGGCAGCGTCTCGGGCAGGATGAAATAGCCAAAGGCGAAATTCAATGCCGAGATCGCGGCGGCAACCCAGAACGGCACGCGCGGGCCGAATGTGCCAAGCAGGCCGCCGATGGCCGGGCCGATCACAAAGCCAAAGCCGAAGGCGGCACCCATCAGGCCGAACGCCTTGGCGCGGTCATCGGCCTTGGTAATGTCGGCGATAAAGGCGTTGGCGATGACATAGGACGCTCCACAGACGCCCGCGATGATCCGGCCCGCGAACAGCCAGCCGATCGACGGAGCCAGCGCCGAAAACACGTAGTCGAACGCAAGCCCCGCCACGGCCAGCAGCAACAAGGGGCGGCGGCCATAGGCATCCGACAGATTGCCCATCACCGGGCCGAACAGAAATTGCGCCAGCGAAAACGCGGCGAACATGGTGCCGCCGATGATCGCCGCATCCGACAGGCTGAATGTGCCGACATCGCTGATCAGGGCCGGCAGCACCGGCACGATCAGGCCAAAGCCGACCATGTCGAGCAGCACGGTGATGAAGATGAACGTGATGGCAGACCTGCGGCGGGCAGGCGACAGGACAATGGTCATGGCCGGGGAATCCTTGCGCGTGACCCGTCGTTTACCGTTTGTTCCGGTTTGCGTCAACGCGGCGCAACCGCTGCCCCGGCAAAATCACAGGCGCAAGCTGGCGACGGCAGCGGGCAGGTCGTCGAAATGGGCCAGCAGGATCTCGGGGGCGAGTGCGGCCATCAGCGCGCCCTCGGGGCCGAATGTCACCAGGATCGACGGGCAACCGGCAGCGGCGGCGGTGTGGCGGTCGGTCACGCTGTCACCGACCAGACAGGTGCGCGCCAGATCGCCCCCCGCGCGGCGCACCGCCTCGAACAGGGGCGCGGGGTCGGGCTTGCGCACCGGCAGGGTGTCGGCCCCGACCAGACTGTCGAACGCATCGCGCACCCCCAGCCGCTGCATCAGGCGTTCGGCCAGACCTGCGGGTTTGTTGGTGCAGATGCCCACGGCATAGCCGGCCGATTTCAGCGCCGCGACGGCCGCCATCGCGCCGGGATACAGCACCGTATGGGTGTCGATGGCATCACTGTAATGCGCCAGCAGGCGGGGATAGGCGCGGGCGATATCGCCCTCGCCAAAGCCGGACACCCGGCCAAACCCCAGGCCCAGCATCGCCCGACCGCCCCGCATCGCCGTGCCCGCATCGCCAACCGGGTCCAGCAACGGCGGCAGGCCCAGTTCGGCAAAGGTGGCATTGGCGGCGGCGACCAGATCGCCGCTGGTATCGGCAAGCGTGCCGTCAAGGTCAAAGATCACGCTGCGCATGGCGAAACTCCGTCTGTGCTTGGCCCGTAACGATGTGTCACAGGAAGTGAAGCCCCCCGCCTTGCGATATCCGGCCCTCCGTGGGATTGACGCCACCAACAAACGCACCGGGACAGGGGCAGCAGATGGCATTGAACATCATCATCCTGGCAGCCGGCCAGGGCAGCCGGATGGACTCGGACCGGCCCAAGGTGCTGCACGAGCTTGGCGGCGCGCCGCTGCTGGTCCATGCGATGAAGGCCGGGGGCGCGCTGTCGCCCGATGCGATGGTGGTCGTGGTGGGCGTCGGGGCCCCGGACGTGACCGCCGCTGCGCTGGACTGGAACCCCGATGCCCAGGTGGTGTCGCAGGCCGAACAGTTGGGCACCGGCCATGCGGTGCGCCAGGCGCAATCCGCGCTGGCCGGGGCGCCGGGCGATACGCTGGTGCTGTATGGCGACACGCCGTTTCTGACCGCCGAAACCCTGCAGGCCATGCTGGACGCGCGGGCCCGCCATGCCGTGGTCGTGCTGGGCTTTCGCCCGGCCGATCCGGGCCGCTATGGGCGGCTGGTGATGGCGGGCGACATGCTGGAGCGGATTGTCGAATTCAAGGACGCCGACCCCGCCACCCGCACCATCGGCCTGTGCAATTCCGGCGTCGTGGCCTGCGATACCGCCCTGCTGTTCGATCTGCTGGCCGATGTCAGCCGGGCCAATGCGGCGGACGAATACTATCTGACCGACATCGTCGGCCTGGCCCGGGCGCGCGGCCTGCCCGCCGGCGTGGTCGAATGCCCCGAAGACCAGACGCTGGGCATCAACACCCGCGCCGAATTGTCCAGCGCGCAGGCGCTGTTGCAGGCCCGGATGCGGGCCGACGCGCAGGCGGATG
>Ga0105044_10006723_pt1 | contig 15826 bp, 11 predicted proteins | sample MAT01_FD_78092 | JGI IMG/M metagenome (GOLD analysis project Ga0105044, IMG submission 78092) | Freshwater microbial communities from Lake Fryxell liftoff mats and glacier meltwater in Antarctica - MAT-01 | ecosystem: Environmental > Aquatic > Freshwater > Ice > Liftoff microbial mat | place... | reverse complement strand
TGCTCTAAAAAGTAGTCTTATAATAACTGCCACAACCAGCGTAGTTACTCCGCTTTTCGTCTGGCTATATATCAGTGCTATTAATCCGCTTTACCTTCTAAGTTTAAAGGAAAACCAGCTTGCGATGGTCCGCGACCTGAATATTGCACCGGATTCGTTAGCTATCCGGGAAGCGGATATTAATGGTACATACAACACGCTTTCGTATATCACTTCCAGCTTCCTGTTTACGCTCGCGGTGTGTCTGGTTATCTCGTTAGCTGTTAGCATCCTTATCAGGAAATCGCCATTAAAGCCTGCAAAGGACCAAAAGGTGATTAAGCCTGTTGAAAAGTAAAACTGCCGCCTTACTATAAATTAATTGCATTGGCTAGTTTCGCTCTATGATCATACAGGAAGGAGTTTCCCTCAAAAGGCTTAATACGTTTGGGATTGAAGTAAAAGCAAAACGTTTTGCCAGGGTCGAAAGCATCGCGGATGCTCAGGAGGTGCTTTCAAAACTTTCCGGCGATGAGTTACTGATCCTCGGAGGTGGTTCCAATATGCTTTTTACCAAAGATCAGGACTTGTTGGTTTTGCAGAATTGTTTTACTGGAATTTCTGTTGCGGATGAAAATGAAGACTTTGTCTGGCTAAAAGCTGGTGCAGGTGAAAATTGGCATTCTTTCGTACTTTATTGTATTGAAAAAGGATTTGGAGGAATTGAAAATCTGTCGCTTATTCCGGGCAATGTAGGTGCAACTCCGATGCAGAATATTGGTGCGTATGGTGTTGAAATAAAGGAGACATTTTATTCGCTTGAAGCGCTGGAGATAGAGAATGGAACGGTCCGTAATTTTACGAATGAAGAATGTAGGTTCGGTTACCGCGAATCTGTTTTTAAGAGGGAGTTGAAATATAAATACCTGATTATTTCGGTGACGTTTAAGTTAACGAAAAGGGATCATCGCTTTACAATTTCCTACGGAGATATTGCGAAAGAATTGCAAAAGGAAGGTATCGGGAATCCAGGACTACGGGAAATCAGCAATGCGGTAATTACGATAAGAAAAAGCAAATTGCCTGATCCTGCTGAATTAGGAAATGCAGGAAGCTTTTTTAAAAATCCTGTTGTGGGAATGGACGTTTTTGAAATGGTTAAATCGCACTTTCCTGAAGTTACTTCTTACCCTGCCGGGATAGATCATGTAAAACTCGCGGCCGGTTATTTAATTGAAAAATGTGGCTGGAAAGGGTTTAGAAAAGGCGATGCCGGCGTGCACAAAAAACAGGCTCTCGTGCTTGTAAATTACGGAAATGCAACGGGTAAAGAGATTTGGGATTTAAGTCAGAATGTTGTTGATGATGTAAAGGAAAAAAGCGGGGTGGAGCTGGAGCGGGAAGTAAATATTTATTAGCGGAGAATTTAGAGTCGTTAATAAAAAACGATTAGTAGGGTTGTAGAAGTTAGTTGATCTGATAAAGATTTCATCGTTTTTTTTTATTCTCTCAACAACAATTACCCGCCAAGCGTTACACAAGCCAATATTCATTTATGCTGATCAACAAAAAAATACCGCGTTGGACAATTTTCAAAATGATTCGAAAGGACATGTTTATCGTGTTAGGGATTTCTGTTGCTGTCTATTTTTTTCAATCCTTATTCAAAGACTTTCTGCCGGACCTACCGGTAGCAATCCCTATATTTCTGGGAACGGCAATTTCGCTCCTGTTATCGTTTATGCTTAACCAGTCGTATGAGCGCTGGTGGGAAGCAAGGCAGGTATGGGGCAGCATAGTAAACGACTCGCGCACCCTGGTGCTGGAAGTTCAGGGCTTTTTAAAACCTGGAAATGATGCAGCAATTAAAGTTATTGCTTACCGGCAAATCGCCCTTTGCTACAGCCTTGGACAATCGCTCCGGGGAAAAAATGCCGTTGACAATATAGATGAGTTTTTGAGTGAAGGGGAATTTGCCGAGTTGCAGGCACATTCTAATAAAGCGCTTGCATTGATGAGTTTTCATAGCCGGGACCTTGCCCGGTATAGAAACAGCGGCGAACTCGAGCTTTTTCACCATATACAACTTGATCATACGTTGGTACGCCTTGTGGAGTCGATGGGCCAGGCGGAACGAATAAAGAAAACTGTTTTCCCAACAATGTATCCGATGTTCCTCCACTTTTTGATTTACGTTTTTGTAATCATACTGTCGATATCGTTGTCTGGGATTGAAGGCACTTTTGAAATTCCTTTATTAATTTGTATTATGATACCGTTTTTGCTCCTTGAAAAAACCGCACAATACCTGCAAAACCCGTTTTCGTCGCTGCCAACAGACACACCGGTTACGGAAATTGCAAACACGATTGAGATCAATCTGAAGCAATTAATTGGCGACACAAATCTGCCCAAACCTGCAGAACCTAATGATTATTATATTGATTGAAGTATAGGTTTTTTTTAACCGGTTTGTTTATTTTTGGCTTCGGTTTTTTAAAAGCAAGGTCCGATGACTGATATAGACAAAGTTTTAGCACAGCAAAAAAACACAGCTCAACCTGCTGCGCCAGTTTCCATAGGCAATCCTTACGATTATGCTACTACACTTTTGTCGCAAGGAAAACCTCCTGGCCAGATAAAGGAAATGCTGGTACTTGCTGGCGTTGAGCAGAATAAGGCAAATGAAGTCGTTGACACGCTTGTAAAAGAAAAGCGGGAAAATGAACGGGCTCCAAAAAGTGGCGGTGGAACTAAGGATATGGTGGTTGGCGCATTATGGTGTATCGGCGGTACGATTATGACAATAGCAGATGTAGGCTACATATTCTGGGGAGCAATCGTTTTTGGGTTGATACAGTTCATTGGCGGAGCGATGAAGAATAGATAGTTTTTTAACTGATAATTTAATTTCGTTGAGTTAAGAAACCCCTTTACTTTCCAAGGTAGCGTGGTGTGATTCGACTTTGCTCATCATCGGTGTCGTTTTACATAAACCCGTTTTCAGAATCAAAAGCTTAACTAGTGTCTGTCCACAGAGTCGGGAGTCTGAACTATAGAGGCTTCTGGTTAGGCGCACGACGGCTGAAAAAGCACAGTCCCACTTTAGGACGGGATGAGCATTTTTCGGACTAGTGCAACGACATCAGGAGACTCTATAGACAGACTCTAACTAAACGAGATTATTTGATCATCGAGGATTGTTGTTTATCCAAACAGCAGGAAGAGACGATTAAAGAATCGTGTTTCTGTTTTCGATTAAAATACTAAGCTTTCTGGTTCGACGGTTTATGCACTTGGCCGACTTGAATGTTTTAACCAGTAGGTTATTTGATTATTACTATTTAATGCCCCGCGTGAGGGATTGACGCCAGGTGCCCGGCCTGCCGCGTTTACGCAGGCAGGACTGCACGGGCAAAAAGCCCGACGGTAGCTGTGCCTCAGCACTAAGCTACCGGCACGCCCAAAAAAACCGGATGTAGCTTAAGAAAACAGCTCTGTGTCATTTTTACATCTTTCTGCTTGCGGCTTTCGATTCCTATAATAACTTTACCGCCGTATGAAAGGTACAGAAGCAAAAGCGCGGGTTGTTATTGAAAGCATTACACCGCAGATTGATGGTGGGCAATATGCCATTAAAAGAGTTCCCGGAGAGACCATTACAGTAAGGGCCGCTGTTTTTGCAGATGGGCATGATGTAGTGGCCGCCAGATTATTACACCGTAAATCCGGCGAGAAAAAATGGAAAGAAAATCCCCTGGTTTTAATTGACAACGATGAGTGGGAGGGAAGCTTTATGGTTTCAACAACAGGGTATCACGAATATGCAATTGCTGGTTGGATAGACCATTCGATGTATTGGTACGAAGGGTTTCAGAAGAAGGCAGCTGCGGGAGAAAAGATGGAAACAGAGCTTGCCATCGGTGCGCTGATTGTCGAAAAGATGGAGAAGTTGGCGAAAGGAGATGACCATACTTTAATACAACATGCATTAACTGTCTTTAATGATCCGGAGCAAAATAGTGAGGCACTGGAAATTGCGTCGAGCGAGAAATTAAAGGCATTGATTGAAGAGTATCCGATCCGCGAAAACGAAAGCATTTCAAAGATTTTGCGGGTTTTCGTTGACCGAAAAAAGGCAGAGTTCAGCACATGGTATGAGTTCTTTCCACGGGCTGCTTCACCTGATGCTAACCGTCCGGGAACATTTAAAGATTGCATGGAAATAATTCCGCGCCTGGAGCAGCTTGGTTTCGATGTACTTTATTTTCCACCGATTCATCCTGTTGGGAAATCGTTTAGAAAGGGGAAGAACAACAGCACGACGGCGCTACCGGGAGAACCAGGTTCACCGTGGGCTATCGGAAATTCGACTGGCGGACATAAAGCAATAAATCCCGAATTAGGAACAATGGAGGATTTTACGGCATTGGTAACGCATGCGGAAAAGCATGGAATTGAGATCGCGCTTGACCTGGCTTACCAGTGTGCGCCGGATCATCCTTACGTAAAAAAACATCCGCAATGGTTTCGCTGGAGGCCCGATGGAACTGTGCAATACGCAGAAAATCCTCCTAAAAAATACCAGGATGTTTTGCCTATTAATTTTGAAAATGAAGATTGGAAAAATTTATGGGATGAATTAAAGAGCATTATCGAATTCTGGATTGATAAAGGAATAAAAATATTCAGGGTTGATAATCCTCATACAAAGCCGTTCGTTTTTTGGGAATGGCTGATGGAAGAAATGCGGAAGGATCATCCTGATGTATTGTTTTTAAGTGAAGCATTTACGCGTCCCAAAATAATGGCGCGTCTTGCCAAAGTTGGGTTTCACCAGTCGTACAGCTATTTTGTTTGGAGAGAAACGAAGGCAAAACTGGAAGAATATTTAACGGAATTAACCACCACCGAACTGCGTGAATATATGCGGGCGAATTTCTGGCCGAATACGCCGGATATTCTTCCTTATTATATTCAAAATACCGGATATTCCGATTCGGCGATACGTTATATTCTTGCGGCTACGCTCTCTTCCGACTATGGAATGTACGGTCCGGTTTACGAATTACTTGTAAATGACCCGGTTCCAGGAAAAGAGGAATATTATAATTCGGAGAAATACGAAGTGCGCCATTGGGATTGGAAAACGTTTACTCCGTTTCATGCATTGATCGGAAGAATAAATCATATCCGTAAAGAAAATTCAGCATTTCACAGTACATTTAATATTACCTTTTGTGAGACAAATAACGAGCAGGTGATGGCTTTTATAAAGCAGAGCAAGGAAGACAACAATACTGTACTTGTTATTGTGAATCTTGATCCGCTTCACCGGCAGAGCGCCTGGATTAAATTACCTCTTGAAAGCCTTGGTACAAAGGAAGGACAAGGATTAATGATGGAAGACTTGCTGGATGGAAATAAATACCAGTGGAATAAAGAAGTTAATTATGTGGAGCTTGATCCTGTGAAGAGTTCTGCACATATCTTCAGGGTGAATAAAATTTGAAATCCGATATCCGATATAAACTTCTGCCTTGTTGAAATTGATTTTGCTAATGATGAAGAAAAATATTTTTTGCATTTGTATTTTGCTGGCAGGATCGCATGCTTCTTTTTCGCAGATTTCCTTTTATGTAAAGCCAACGCTTGATACCAAGTCGTATATAAGTTCCACTTACGGATCATTAGGGACCACTGTTTTTAGTTTTTCGGATGATGTTGCTGAAAATCCTTATTTCAAAGTCGATAATGTGATGATGTTTCACCATGATAATTATCAGATCGGGCTTTATCTGGGAGCAAATTTTGGGGATGGAAAACATTTGCTGGAAGTTGGGTGGAACCAGGACGCTACCGGAAGCATGATGCGAACTAGCGTGATGACTTATAACAAACCTGCGTTTCCAGAAGATAATCCGGCGGCGGCCAGGTATTTTGACAATGGTAGTTCTTTTGCTTCAGCACTTTTCACACAACGGTTTACAATTCAGCATTCTTTCAGGATTAATAAAAATTCCGAAAAAAACACCCGACTCTATTTTAATTACGGAGCAGGATTCATTTATAATCCTTCGGGCTCTGGTTGGAGAAGGCGAAATGTGCAGGGCGGACCATCAACTTTATTTGAATCGTTTGGCGATAGTATTACAGGGAGCTGGACTTATCTTGATTCAACTATTACCATGCCGCTACAAAGACACATTATACGGCCTGTTTACGGATTGACTGGTTTTTTTTCTATCGGAGTAATGGCTGATTTCCATTCGAAGAAGAATAAATATTTATTCTCTGCAACGCTGTCTTATCTGCAAGGTTTCAGAGTTCTTGAGAGCACAACACATGAGTATTTTGTGAATGACAATGGGGCTTTGAAATCATATAGTTACGAAACTGTTAGTAAAGGCAGTGGTTTTTACCTTCAACTATCAAGAAGATTAACATTTTACAAACTAAAGAAAGGTCTTTTGCAACAAGTGTTTTGAAGTGTTTTATTACCCAAAATATTAAGGTGTAATTTTCATTTCGAATGTTGCTTAAATGTTTAAATTGCAGGGATAGATTTTTTTAGCTTTCAGAAACATGGAAGAAGCGACAATGAATATTAAAAACACAGCTCAGCCAATTGTGCATGGCGAGTGGAATGAACTCTTACATGATACGAGGTTCATTCATCAGATGGAAAACCAGGTGTTGCCGCTTTATTTTAAGCGAATGCGCTGGTTTGGCGGTAAGGCAAGAATTTTAACTGGAATTAAGATCTATCAGGATATTCCTGTTAGTACAACTTCCGGAATTGCACATTATTTATTAATAAAAGTGCGGTATCCTGATGGTCCTACGGAAATTTACGCGCTTCCGATTGTATTTGTAAGCGAGCAATTTTTTTCCGGAGAGTCTTTTCCTGCGGAGGCAATTATTGCAAGGCTGGAAAATGAAAGCATTTCTGGATATATAATTGATGGAATTTATGATGATGCTTTCCGCTCCGCCTTGTTTTTAATGATGAGCGAAAATCAAAAGGTTACCGGTGCTCATTATCCGATGAGTGCGCGTAAAGGTAAATTTCTGGAAGCTCAGGATGCATTGCAGATTGAATCGCGGGTGTTGAAAGCAGAGCAAAGTAATTCTGCCATTATTTACAACAATAAATATTTCTTAAAGCTTTTTAGGAAAGTTGAATATGGTGTAAATCCCGATTTTGAGATCATTAATTATTTAACTGAAAAAGGAGATTTCTGCAATATTCCTGCTTTTGTGGGCTCTATTGAATTGCAGCACCCTGAGAAGCCGGCAATGCTGCTGTTGATGCTGCAACAACTTGTGCCAAATGAAGGTGATGCATGGACATATTTTTGGCTGGAAATGGAGAAGTTCTACAGAAATGTGATCGATTCAGGATTTCACCTTAAACCTTTGCCGATAAAGCCGCATGTACTTTCCCTGAATTGGGAAAATACGCCTTCCGGATTACGCGATCTTATTACTGAAGAAGTTTGTGAAAGGGCCGTAATGCTGGGCCGCAGAACTGCGGAAATGCATATTGCACTGGCAAATACGAAAGATGATAAATCATTTATTCCAGAGAATACAGATAGTGAATTCCAGGAAAAGCTACTTAAGAACCTTCTACGATTAGTAGACACGAAATTCGATTTGCTGCAACGAAATATTCAACGTATTCCTGAAGGTTTGCGGGAAGATGCGCAAGAAATGCTTGAAGGCAGGGAGCGTGTAAAAGCCTTTTTCAAAATTGTGCTGCAACGGAAAATGGATGGAAAGCGGACACGCATCCATGGAGATTACCATCTTGGACAAGTGCTTGTTACGGGAAATGATTATTTCATTCTTGATTTTGAAGGCGAGCCGTACAAGCTTCATGATGAACGTCGCGACAAATATCCCCCATTAAAAGATGTTGCGGGAATGATGCGTTCATTTCGTTATGCTGCTTATGCTACTTTGTTCCAGAAATACGAAAGCGCTCCGGAATTAAAGGATAAATTAATGCAGGTTGCAGATGTATGGTATCATTACGTAAGCCGTTATTTCCTCGGAGAGTATATCAGCACGATGCAAGGGAAAGAGCTGTTGCCGGCAGACGATAAAATCAACGATATCCTACAGGTTTATTCGTTCAAAAAAGCCATTTACGAATTGGGATATGAAATAAATAACCGTCCGGATTGGGCTGCAATTCCGCTGCAGAGTTTAGTGAAATTTGTGAAGCATTATTTGGATGCGTAATGCAGTCCCCGACTTCGCTCAGAGTGCTTGCAAGATATGTTAAACGCACTCCCCGACTTTGCGCGGAGTGCTTGCAATGTAACTCGCATTCAGTAAATTTAGCCGGCCGCCGGCAGAGCTTGTCAAGGTCAACGTCGCGGTCCGGATGAATAAAAAGCTACAAAATGGAAAAACTAATTTAAAAGAATCTGATAATGCCTGAGAACAAACCAAAGAAATCAACCGGAACTGCAAAAAAAGAATTAGTAAGAAGTGATGCACCTCAATCTGTTCCGAAGGTTGTAAAGACACTTGCAAAAAAGAAGAAGACAACGGTTGTTTCTGATGTTGGTGAAGTAAAAAACCCTGGTCATTTGCAATCGAATGTGCCGGTTGCTGTCGATATCCTTCATCAGTTAAAGAAAAAAAACGTGAATGATTCCGGATCTTTTTCGCTTCTCACAGAGCTTGATATTTACCTTTTTAAACAAGGGAAACACTTCCGTTTATATGAAAAACTGGGGGCGCATCTCGTTACGGTTAACGGCACTGCCGGATGCTTTTTTGCGGTTTGGGCACCGAATGCCTCCGCAGTTAGTGTTGTTAGTGATTTTAATGAGTGGAACCCTGAAACAGGTTTGTTAAAACCAAGGCATGATGGTTCGGGAATCTGGGAAGGATTTTTTCCGGGCGTTGTCCACGGAACGCACTACAAATACATGCTAAGGAATGCGCAAAGCGGAAAGGTGATTGAAAAATTTGATCCGTATGCATTCTTCAATGAATTACCACCAAAAAGGGCTTCGATCGTTTGGGATATGAATTATTCCTGGTCAGAAAATTCCTGGTCGGAAAAACAAGGGAGAGGCAAGCTGGATCGCGCGTGGTCGATTTATGAGGTGCATGCCGGCTCCTGGAAAAAGTCGGGCGAGAAAGAGGACGATTATTTAAGCTACCTTGATATGGCTGCTCAGATGGTTCCTTATGTAAAAGAAATGGGCTTTACCCACGTTGAGTTCCTTCCGCTGACAGAACATCCGTATGCAGGTTCATGGGGCTACCAGACCACCGGGTTTTTTGCTGCCAGTTCGCGTTTTGGGACGCCGCAGGATTTTATGAAGATGATAGATACATTTCATCAGAACGATATTGGTGTGCTGATCGATTGGGTGCCATCACATTTCCCTGAAGATAGTTATGCCCTTGCGATGTTCGACGGAACGCACTTGTATGAGCATGAAGATCCGCGCAAGGGATTCCATCCTGATTGGAAAAGCCTCATATTTAATTACGGACGTTACGAGGTGCGTTCATTTCTTATAAGTTCGGCGATGTTCTGGGCTGATAAATATAAGATCGATGGATTACGTGTTGATGCGGTGGCTTCCATGCTTTATCTGGATTATTCGAGAAATGACGGTGAATGGGAAGCGAATATTTACGGTGGAAATGAAAACCTGGAGGCAATTACATTTCTGCGTGAATTAAATGAAGCGATGTACACCAATTTCCCTGAAATTCAGGTGATAGCGGAGGAATCGACTTCATGGCCAATGGTTTCCCGCCCTGTTTATTTAGGTGGATTGGGTTTTGGAATGAAGTGGATGATGGGCTGGATGCACGATACATTAAAGTATTTCGGCACCGATCCGATTTATCGCGGTTACCATCAGAATGACATCACATTTTCCATTTACTATGCATTTACGGAGAATTTTATGTTGCCGCTTTCCCATGATGAAGTGGTGCATGGAAAGGGTTCGCTGATTACCCGTATGCCTGGAGATCAATGGCAACAGTTTGCGAATCTACGTGCGATGTATAGCTATATGTTTACGCATCCGGGGTCGAAGTTGCTGTTTATGGGCGCTGAATTCGGGCAATATTCGGAATGGAATTATAAATCAGGACTCGATTGGCATTTGTTGCAATATAAGCCGCATCAAGGTGTGCAGAATTTAATTAAAGATTTAAATAAGCTTTACAAAGCCGAACCTGCTTTGTACGAATTATCATTCGATACTGCCGGGTTTGAATGGATCGATCTCAACGATTATAATAATTCCTGTCTTACCTATCTGCGAAGGGGAAAGTCTAAAGACGATTATTTAATAGTTGTCTGCAATTTCACTCCTGTTCAGCAGGAAAATTACAGGATAGGAATACCTGACGAAAGGGAATACACAGTTATTTTTTCAAGTGACGATGAGCAATACTGGGGAGGTGGAAATTCAGATAAAAAAGAATTGAAATCTGAAAAGATAGCAAAACATGGAAGGGATTATTCTATTGCATTGAAGCTGCCTTCTTTATCCGTGCAGGTGTTGAAGCCTGTAGGGAAGAAGAAAGCTGGGAGGAGAAAGTAGAGTTTACAGTTTAGGGTTTACAGGTGATAGTTTGGATCGAAGAAATGATCGGACATTCGGTCTTGATTTAGCAGCTCCACATTTTTTAAAACCTAATAGAAAGTCCGGGTGCTAAAGTGCGCTTATAGTGGCCAAACCAGCGTAATTTTAAATTTGGATAATTAACACCGTTTTCGAAAACATATCCTAATCCTACATTAAGGGGTTCGAAGATTACGGAGATGTTTTTATTAAATCTGTATGAAAATTTAAAAATACCGGTAACAGCATGCATCTTTCCATGTATGTATGTATGACCGTGCACGACCATATGTATATTCCGGCCCAAGGCTGAAAGCGAATTTGCGGTTTCTTTTATTCAGAATAAATTCAAATCCCACTCCGATGTATTTATCATCGCGGTAAAATCCCCCATAAGTTTTATTTGGCAGTATAGCAGGAAATGCATAGGAAACCCTTAGACGATATTTGTTTTTTATAAGTCGAGGTAAGAAACAATTCATGCTTGTTCAGAAGTCCAAAGGGATTTACGTACAGGTAATCTGCACTGAATGAAAAATCGCGAATTCTGTTTTCATCTGTTTCCTGCGAAAATGAAATTGTGTAAAGTGCTGTCAACAGGAAGAATAATATCGTATATCTTCGCATTAGCCTTAAATTAAATTATAATTTTACTACTAGTATTCTTCAGCAAACGAAGAAACAAATAAGTTATTTCGTTAACCTTATCGCTTCTTCCATATCTATGCGCTCACCGTCTTTATAGCCGGCAACAAATGCTTTTCCTTTCATTGCCGGATTTGCCGTCATTACTTTTTTGGCAGCCTGCAGACTTGGGAAATTGCCGGTTGTGTATTTAAAAAGATTGTTGTGTTTTTCTTCGATGATATCGCTTTCCGAAATTGAAAATTCTTTTGAAATGATCGACTTATCTGCCTGTTTCGGAAATGCACCAATCTGGATGCGGAAACTAACAACTTCTTTTTTTGCAGGAGCATTTTTTACGGTTTGCGCTGCTTCTTTTTTTGCGGTCGTTTTTTCAACCTGTTTTAAAGTTTCCTTTACAGGAGTGGTGGTCGATTTCTTTTCAATAACTGGCTTAGCTGTTTCTTTTGCCGGCTGACTTTTCTTAGTCTCCGTTATCGGTTTGGTTGTCTCTGTTTTGCCACTTACCTGAGAATTTTCTTTTTTAGGTTGATTTTGAACTACCGGCGTTTTAGGCTCTTCTTTTTTTACTGTCGCCGGTGAATTCGCGACTGGCGATTTTTCGTCACTCTTGCCAGGCAGTTCGACAAACGTAGCAAATGTCTTCTTCCCGGGGCCATTGATCTGAAGCTTTATTTCCGGGAGATTTAGTTCTTTTCTCTCTTGCCCGTCGAGATAATAAAATTTTACTGGCACAGTTGCACCGCCGCTGTATTCCGCATTTGCCTTTGTCTTAAAAGTTATCGTAAACGTTTTGGCTGGTGGAAGACTGATCCATAAAAATTGTAAAAGCTGCCCGCTGTATGAGAATATTGCCCCTTCATTTTCCTGTTCACTAATGTAGAATCCTGTCGGCCATTCTTGCCGTACACGTGCAATTCCTGAGATATCGCCCTTGTTGATAGTGATTTTAACAGTGAATTCTTCGCCGGCTACTACTTCCTTTGGGTAATTATAATCGGCAGTGATTGAGCCCTGAGCTTTCAGTTGGAATCCTGAAAGTAAAACCAGAAGGATGATCGTGATTGCAGATTTCATCCTGCTAATATCGGAATTTGACCCGAATGATATTTCCTTTTTGAAGACGTTACAAAGCATCGTTTATACAAAACAAAAACGCCCCGCAGCCATAAGCCGCAGGGCGTTTCGATTTAGCTAACACAACACACTCTTTAGTTTTTTGCCACCGTTTTACGTTTTGAAGCGATTGTCATTGCTTCGCCCACAGTGATACGATTTCCCCGGTTGTAAGCGATTACAAACGGGATGTATTTTTGAAAGTCAAGCTTGTTTTTATAGTCACGTGCCTGCTCATATGTTTTAAAAGAACCAACAGTGTATTTGTATAGACCGTTGAAATTTTCTTCGTTAATTTTATCTTTTACGCTGTAGTCTTTACGGATTGAGTCAGCGTCAAGTTTGCTGGTAGAGCTAAGGATCTGAACTTTGAACTCAAGATTATCCTTTTCTTCAGAAGCGTAAGAAGGCTTGTTACTGTCGTTATTGATGATTCCAAGGAATGCTTTTTCTGCGATTGAGTCAGTAGCGGCAACGTACTCAATAACTTCGATGCTTGTGTTAGGAAGGCTGAACACTTCTTTTTCCTCTTCACGTATATAGTAGTAAGTTCCGTCGATATCCTGTTTTCCTGACATTTCAAAAGGTACTTTAACCTTATACATAACCTGGATTTCCTCGTCTTTCGGAAGGCGTAACCAAGTGTATTTTACTTTGCCATCTTTAAAAGAAAACGTAGCACCCTGGCTGGAAATTCCTTCTGCCTGCATTCCTTTCGGAAGGTCCTGCTGAATCTGGAAAAAACTGTCGAGGTTACGACGTTCGATGCGAATCTTAACCAGGAACGTTCCGCCCTGATAAGCTTTCATCTGCGAAAGGGACTGCGATACCCTTACTACGCTTTCGGCTGCTAAAAGCTGCCCTGTCATTAGTACAATTCCGAGGATCGGAGCGATGAGTTTGCGGATCATAAATTACTTGTTAAAGTTCGTGTGTATGAGCAAATGATTTTAAAAGGGTGGAGCATTTTTTCAACATGCAGCCTTTCGTTTGTTTTGGTGGTATTACCTGAAATGCGAAGTACTTGTTTCAGCTTGTTTCAGAATTTCCTTACCTGTAAAACACAAGATTCACACTACCTTTAAAATGAATCATTTAATTGATAATTAATGTTTTACATAAATTAAGTTTACACACAAACTTCTTTTTCTGTCATATCCTGTTACAGATCCGCAGTTATATAAAGCATTTTTCGGGGTTTTGTTGTTGGGAAAATAAAATATGCGTTTGTTAATCTTAGAAGATCTGGTAGCCCTTTTGAAAACCCTCGCTTAATATGTGATATTTTCAAGGTGACCTCTAAAAAGTCAGATATCGAGGCGAACAAGAAATTAAAAACGTAATCAACTCCTGCGTGATGCCCGCGACTTCTAATTTTGAAGTTCATCGAAGAGAGGCGGCTTTTTCGAGGTTTCCTCAAGTCGGAAGTGGTAAATGAATGGCTTTGCCATCACGAATGCCACCAATGAGCGGATTTAGTCCGACTTTTTAGCAAGGCTCATCAGGTTTCCTGGAGCATTACTAAATCAAAAAAGCCTCCCGGAAAACTCCCGAAAGGCTTGACTTTACTACGTGATCCCGTTGAGATTCGAACTCAAGACCCACAGCTTAGAAGGCTGTTGCTCTATCCAGCTGAGCTACGGAACCGTTTTTCAGCTGGCAAAGATAGAAAATTAGCATTTCAAGAGGAAGAAAGCATCTACTACATATAGTAAATGACTGGTTATTCTTCGGGAATTCATTATAACTTAATGATAATCAACATCATTTAAATATTTTTAGAAATCTGCTTGCAGCTATCTTTTTTTTCTACATTTGCAGCCCACCACGGTGAGGTGGGTGAGAGGCTGAAACCACCAGTTTGCTAAACTGACGTACGGGAAACTGTACCGCGGGTTCGAATCCCGCCCTCACCGCGAAGATTTTGAGATTGCTTGAAATAGTAATCACGGGGTGTAGCGTAGTCCGGTCATCGCGCCTGGTTTGGGACCAGGAGGTCGCAAGTTCGAATCTTGCCACCCCGACACAAAAAACCGGAGAAGACAGATCTTGATAGGTCTGTCTTTTTTTGTTTAAAAATGTCTGGTGGAATCCAGTTCTGTACGAAGCTCTACTTTCCTGAGTAAAATAGACGGAATCAGCGGTAACTTTCGACGCAATTACTGATCAAAATCAAATCAAGGTACTTGAAGAAAATAGGCGATTTGATAAAGAGGATTTTTCGGGAAGTGACTTATCGTCGGGAGAATTCTCAGGTTGTAAATTCAACAGGTAGAATTTCTCTGAAGCTGATTTGAGAAGCACCGACTTTGTCAAGTGCAACTTCAATGACCGTAATTTTTCGCTTGCCTCCCTAAATAATACGAGATTAAAGGATGCTAACTTTTCCGGTTGCAAACTTAAAGGATTGTATTTCAATAAATGCAATAGCTTCCTTTTTTCCGTGAGCTTTGATTCCTGCAACCTCGATTATTCTTCTTTTTCGCGGCGGAAAATGAAGAAGACCGTTTTTTTCGATTGCTCCCGCCGGAATGTGGATTTCGAAGAAGCCGATCTTTCTCTGGCAGTGTTTGGAAATTGTGATTTATTGAATGCGTCTTTCGGCAAATCAATTATTGAAAAAACTGATTTTCGTTCTGCAAGGAATTATTTCATTGATCCGGAAATGAATAAAATTAAAGGCGCCAGATTTTCCTGGCCTGGCGTTAGTGGGTTGCTCAACAAATATGGAATTTCAATAGAGTAATTGTTGCTGCGAGATTTCTATTGCCGTTGACAATCACTCTTTTTTATTCTACTTTTCCTGAATATTTGAAAATTGATCCATGGTTAAGCAACTCGGGGTACTCATTGATTTTACTGATTTATGCTACACTTCAGTGAACTTTGCAAAATCAATTGCAAAAAAAGCTGGAGCAAAAGTCAGTCTCATTCACGTCGCTAAAAAAAATGAGATTGATACAAACGAGAAGTTTCTGCCTTTTGTTGCAAAACTCCAATCTGCCGGATTGGATGTGACAACAGCTGCGCCAACAGGAAATTTTGAAAAGATCGTTCCCGGTGTCATTGCGGAATCCAGAGTGGAGATGGTTGTAGTAGGAACGCATGGTGTTGTTGGCATCCGGCAGCATTTATTCGGAGCGAATATTTTAAAGTTGGTAAAACATATCGGGGCAAACACATTAGTTGTCCAGGAGAAGAGTGTTTTTAACGAATCGCACAAGCCGCGCATTCTGTTTCCGGTTTCCCCGCAGGAGAATTTCCCGGATTACGTTGATGAAATTAAGAATTTCGCCAGCCTGTTGAATGCAGAAGTTTTAATCTACACTATTGTTAAGTCTGATTTAGGCCCTGGTGAGGAAATAGAACGGAATAAGGAGATGGCAGCTGAACTTCTGGCGGCAAATGGGATTGGGTTTCAAATTGTTGACGATCCTGCGAGTGTTTATTCATATGGGTTTGGAAAGCAG
>Ga0105044_10006722_pt1 | contig 15828 bp, 20 predicted proteins | sample MAT01_FD_78092 | JGI IMG/M metagenome (GOLD analysis project Ga0105044, IMG submission 78092) | Freshwater microbial communities from Lake Fryxell liftoff mats and glacier meltwater in Antarctica - MAT-01 | ecosystem: Environmental > Aquatic > Freshwater > Ice > Liftoff microbial mat | place... | reverse complement strand
TCACCATCGAGCAAGTCGCGGCACTTGCCAGTTTTCTAGCCAGTGACGCTGCTGCGTCAATTACCGGGTCGCTGCAATCGATTGATGGTGGTTGGACGGCGCAGTAACTGCGCAAATCACTCTGGCTTTTTCTTCGCCAAAGTCTTGCTTTCTTGCTTCAAACCGCGTGATACCGGGCAAACTGCTTGCATGAATGTGATTAAAGTGTTGCTCAAGGTGTCACCGTGCAGACGGTAAAACACAAATTGCCCGCGTTTTTCGCCCGCAATCAAACCTGCTGACTCCAATATGCGCAAATGCTTTGAGAGCGACGGTTTGGTCATCTCAAAGCGGGCGGCAATATCCCCGGCGGACAGTTCTGTCTCGGATAGGTAAGCCAGAATTTTGCGGCGCGGGGTTGAGGCTAGCGCTTCGAAAATGGTGTCCATGAGTTCGCTTCGATCATAATTAAGGCGGCTAGCATAAGTGGCTTGATGATATTTCGCGAATTATATAATTAGCGAATTAGCTATTTAGCTAAATAGAATGTACAATTCGCGCGTCAACCCCCATCTTTATTTGGCGCGATATGCAAACAGATCTAATCACTACCGTTTATTACAACAGTGCGTGTCCTGTATGCGACGCAGGCATTTGTAAGCAGCGTGCGCGGATGCTTGACAGCAACGTGGACTGGGTTGATGTGCATGCGCAGCCTGAAGTCGCTGCTCAGCTGGGCATTGACTTAGAAACACTTCGTGAACGGCTGCATGTAGCTGATGCGCGAGGTGTCATGCAGGTCGGTGATTTGGCGCTAGCGGAATTGGCGTCACAGACACGTGGCCAGAAATTTTTAGCATGTACCCTACGCCGATTTCATTTTTTAACTGGTCCCGTTTACAACCTTTTCGCGCGCTATCTATATCGATGGAATCGCAAACGCGGCCACTGGTAAACGTGACGACAGCCCGGCCGTGCATTACTCAACTTGTTTAATTACTGACCTTAGGCAGACACTTTATGAAACCGACCTCTAATCCAGCGGCGACCGTCGAACGCAATGTCGACGCCGCCGAAATCGCGCGCTTCAATAGCTGGGCTTCACGATGGTGGGATGAAGATTCTGAATTTCGCCCGATGCATCGTATCAATCCACACCGTTTGAATTGGATTGATGGTTTAGTTGGTTTAGCCGGGAAACAAGTCTTGGATGTGGGCTGTGGCGGCGGCATTTTGGCGGAAGCGATGGCGCAACGTGGTGCATGCGTTACCGGTATCGATTTGGCGGAAAAGCCGCTGCAGGTTGCCCAATGGCATGCGCAAAGTCAGCGGCTTCTGATGAGCTATTTCAAAAGCGGCGCAGAAAATTGGTCTCAGGATCACGCCGAGCGATACGACATCGTGACCTGTATGGAAATTTTGGAACATGTGCCGCAGCCGCGCAGCGTGATCGAAGCATGCGCAAAGATGGTTAAACCCGGCGGTTGGGTGTTTTTTTCCACCCTTAATCGCAATCCGCTGAGTTTTTTGTTCGCCATTATCGGTGCCGAATACCTGCTGCGCATCTTGCCAAAGGGTACGCATCACTACCGTAAATTGATCAAACCCGCCGAATTGCTGATGATGGCCGAATCGGCGGGTTTAACGCTGCGTGATCAATGTGGCTTGGGCTATAACCCGTTCACGCAGCGCTTTCGGTTGCATCGTTTTATGGGCGTAGGGTATCTGTTGGCAATGCAAAAGCTTGTGTGAGTGACCAAATCGTGGCTGCTTCAACTAAGCCAAATACTTCTCAAAATGCGCAACCGTGCGCGTCCACGACAGCGTTGCGGCGGCTTTGTCGTAGCGCGGCGTGGAATTATTGTGGAAGCCGTGTTGAGTGCCCGCATAGGTCTGAATCTCAAAGCGGATTTTTTCTTTCTTGAGTGCGGCTTCATAAGCAGGGTAGGTGGCGTTTACGCGTTCGTCTGTTCCGGCCAAATGGCACAGCAGCGCGGCTTTTATTTTGCCAACTTGCGCGGTTTCAGCGGCAACGCCGTAATAAGGTACGGCCGCCTGCAATTTGTCGCCCATCGCTGTAGCGAGGTAATTGGCGATACCGCCGCCATAGCAAAAGCCGGTAACACCGAGCTTGCCGGTCGATAATTTGTGCGCGCGCAAAAACTCAGCGCTATTGAGCATATCGGTGCGCAGTTTGGACTGATCCAGATTGCCCTGTAGCACGCGGCCATCGTCATCATTTCCTGGGTAGCCGCCGACCGGGAACAGTCCATCCGGTGCTAAAGCCAAAAAGCCGTCAGCGGCGGCGCGGCGCGCAACGTCTTCAATGTAGGGATTCAAACCACGGTTTTCGTGCACGATCAAAACCGCCGGAAATGGCCCGGTGCCGGCTGGCTGCACAAGGTAGCCACGCATTGCGCCGGAATTGCCGCCAGGGGATGGATAGTTAACGTAGTTCGCTTTGATCCGGGTATCAGTGAATTCAATCATTTGCGCTTGTGCGTAACGCGGCAGCAGCGCTTGCGCCATCGCCAAGCCTGTGCCCACTGCAACGGTCATGCTGGCCGCGCGGCTTAGAAATTCGCGGCGATCCATTTTGCCGTGACAATACTCATCATAAAGGTCGAATACGCGCTGATCAATTTCCAATTGCGTGATGCCGTCCGTGGCTGCGAGGTCTGACATTTGCGTTGAATTGAGCGGCTCGGTCATTGTCGTAACTTTATAAATCGAGAAAGACCGATAATAATAGCGCGCATGCCCACGCGTGAGTGTGTGGAGAATGTGCACGGTGTAAGTGTTAGCAATACAACACTAAAAACACTATGCCGTGGCAATAAAACTGCGTTACGCTACTCTGACATTTTATGGCGATAGGTGCGGAAATGGCATTCCAATGGACGACGGCAGCGTTGTATGAAGCGTTAATCGCTTCGGAGTTAAATTTAGAAGGAAAAATTGAATTAAATGATGGTTTGGAACCGAATATCTCCGTGCAGCTGGCTGAATTCGGTGATCTTCCGGTACAAATTACCGTTTCCGGGGCGCAGCTGATGGTTTCTTCAGCGCTTTGGGAGGCTTCACAAGTCAAAGATCCGGCGCGCTTTAATGAGTTGGCGTTGAAACTCAATCCGGTCAATGCGCTATCCAATATCGGGCTGATTACCTTGGTGCCGGGGCGCGATCTCTACATTATGTTCGGGGAACTGTCGGCAAGCTCGGATTTGGCGCATGTGATCGAGGAAATTCGCGTGTTGGCGGACAACACCATTGAGGCGGCTGAGGCGTTTGCAGATCAGCTCATTGCGAGTGAAATTAATTCAGGAGTGCAGTCATGAGCTTATGGAGCAAAATTTTCACGATGTTTCGCGCGCGCGCAAACGAAGCGGGAGAGGCGGTTGTCGATGCAAACGCATTGCGCATTTTGGATCAAGAGATTCGCGATGCCAGCGAAGCGCTCCGTAAATCGCGCGATGATCTGACCACGATGATGGCGCAACGCAAGTTGAGCTTTAATAAAGTTCAGCCTAAGCAAAACAAAATTGCGGAATATTCCGGCTTCATTGAGCAGCTGCTGGATCGCGGTGATGAAACGCTGGCGCGCGAAGTTGCCCAGAAATTGGCCGACCTTGAGCGCGAAACTGAAGCTGACGAAGTGCTTTTGACGCAGTACGACGGCAATATTGAAAACTTGAAAAAATCAATTTTGCAGGCGGAAAGTACGATTAGCCGGTTAAAGCAGCAAGTCGATTCGGTAAAAGCGACCGAAAATGTGCAGCGGGCGCAGGCGGCTTTGGCTTCGCAACATTCCGGCACCAACACCGCATTGCGTACGGCCACTGATTCGCTCGAGCGCATCAAGCAAAAGCAGCTCGAGCGTGCTGCGAAGTATGATGCTGCAAAAGAGTTAGAACACTTTGGCGGTGATCATGATTTGAAGGCGAAATTAGCGCATGCCGGCTTATTGGAAGATCACTCCAGCGCCGATTCTGTGCTGGCACGGTTTAAGTCCCGCCCCGCGTTAAGCGCACCGCCAGCGCTGCGATTGGACGTCGATAAGCCAAAGTCCAATGTTTGATTTTTTCAAAAAAGCAGCGCGCGCAAAGTTCAGTACCAACTTGCCGCCGCCACCGCCGCCAAGCGCATTCCCGTTGGGACTGCGGGTGGGTGGCGCGGTCACGATCGATGCGCTGCCATTCCGGGTACTGGGTGCAGAGCTATTGTTCCAGCTGCCACCTGGGAATCAAGTCATTGAATCGCGCGGCTTGATTGATTTAGGCCAGGGCGCTGAGTTACACCGCTTTTATTTGAGTGACGATGCCTTCATTCAGGTAAGCACCCAAGCAAGCGTGTTGGATGAGCTAAAGTTGTTTCAATTTGCTGAAACTAGGCACCCAAACACGCGTGCAGCTTTGGAAGCTTGGCTGAAAGAGGGGTCAGAACTTGGTCGTAGCAGCATCCATTTGCAGGGTAAAAAATTTGACCGGGTTTGGGGTGATGCTGCAGAATCGTACTCCCCGCCAGTCGTTTTTGACGAGCAGGTTTTTAAGAACAATTCAAGTAATCCAGATTATGATTTGACCCATTATGCAATGCTGTATCAGCGCGAGATTCTCAATAGCGAACGCTTGGAATACTTGCTGGTTTCTGTTGAGGATTCCGGCCCAAATGATTTTTGCGTAGTATTTTCTTTAGGCGTGGATATTAGCGCTGCAGATTTAGAAATTATTTAGTTTTTTGTTTGCTCGTTAACGAAAGTTAGTCATCTTGGAGATCGAACCGTGTTGAATCAATATCTTGCCGGGTTGCCGGCGTTTTTAGCGTATTTTAGCGTAAGCGCGCTGTTGCTCGTCACGTTTGGCTTTGTCTATAGCAAGCTAACGCCGCACCATGAATTTGAGCTTATCAAGGCCAACAAGTCCGCCGGCGCGGTAGCTTTTGGCGGGAGTTTGCTGGGCTTTGTATTGCCGCTGCTTTCGGCGATTTCGAACTCGGTCAGTTTATTGGATTGCTTGCTTTGGGTCGTGGTCGCTTTTGCGATACAAATACTGACGTTTTTTTGCTTACGGCTATTTATTAGCGACCTAGGGCAGCGCATTGCGAAAGACGAAATGGCGAGCGGCGTATTTGTCGCGTTTACTTCTGTCGCAGTCGGCGCTTTAAATGCCGCCAGTATGACTTCGTGAGCGCGCTATGAAACGTTCAATGTTCATAAAATTAGCGGTCTTAGGCGGCGCACCGTTGCTGCTTACAGGCTGTGAAGAAGAGCGCAAGGCGATCGTGTATGAATCGGTCGAAGCGTGTATTAGTGCGGCTCAAATCCCGGAAAAAACGTGCAGAGAGGATTACGCCCGTGCTGAAGTAGAACACCGCGCAACTGCGCCGCGCTACTCCTCAAGCAGTGATTGTGAAGCGGATTTTGGCGCTGGAAAATGTCAGCAAAATAGCCAGTCTGGCGGCTTTTTTATGCCGTTTATGACCGGTTATATGATTGCGTCGTTGATACAAGGTGGCGGCAATAATTGGTACTCAAGCCCTGGCAACCACAGTTCGCAGCCTTTGTATCGCACCAATGGTTCCAGCACTTGGCGTACTGCGGACAACACCCAAATCGGCAACCGCACCGGTGCAACCAATGTTCCAGCGTCAGCAGCACAGCCCGCAACCCGTGCGGTCACGATGTCGCGCTCGGGTTTCGGTTCAAGCGCCTCCGCGCGCGGTGGTTGGGGCAGTTAGGTGCAACGTATAACGATTCCAGAGCGCGTCAATTGGCGCGATCAGGCCAGTAAACTTGGCTTTCAATTTCATACGATTGATAACGAGCCCTACTGGGTTGAAGACGCCTACTACCAGTTCACGTTAAAGCAAATCGAGGAAGATATTGAAGCGCCGTCATCGCAGCTGCATGAAATGGCGATGGCGTTGGTCGATGAAGTGCTTCGCGATGATGAGCTGATGCGCCGCCTGGAAATTCCACAGCGCTATTGGGATTGGATTGCGCGTAGCTGGAATGACCGACAACCGCATCTTTATGGCCGCATGGACTTAGCCTACAACGGCGTTGGGCCAGCGAAGCTGTTGGAATTCAATTACGACACACCGACTAGCTTATACGAGGCGGCTTATTTTCAGTGGCTGTGGTTGGAGCAAATCATTACGCGTGGCGATTTGCCTAAAGACGCCGATCAATACAACGCGATTCAGGAATTACTGATTGCCGCCTTTGGCGCGCTCACGCAGGGTTTAAAGCAGCCGCTGTATTTTGCCTCGGTGAAAGACCATATCGAGGATCGCGGGACGATATTGTATTTGCGTGATTGTGCGGCGCAGGCCGGAATTCACACTGAAATTATTGATATTGAAGATATTGGTTTAGCGGTCGGTGGCGGCTTTACCGATCTTGAAAACCGAATCATTCCCGCGCTTTTTAAGCTCTATCCGCTGGAGCACATGTTTCGTGAACAATTTGGCCCGTACTTGCCCGACAGCGGTCTGCAGCTGTTTGAGCCGCCCTGGAAAGCCATTCTGTCAAACAAGGCCGTGTTGCCGCTGCTTTGGCAACGCCACCCAAATCACCCGAATTTATTGGAGTCACATTTTGAAAACGCCGCAAGTGAAACCCTTGCAGCCGGCTGGGTGCGCAAACCGATCCATTCACGCGAAGGCGCGAACGTCGAATTGATCACGCCCGATGGACTAAACGCCAAAATAGACGGCCCTTACAGTGATGGCGGCTATATTCGCCAGCGTTACGCCGCACTGCCTAAGTTTGATGCACCTGCCGCAGATGGAAAAGCCGAAACTTGGCACGCCGTGGTCGGGGCTTGGATCATTGCGGACCGCCCAGCGGGCTTAGGCATGCGCGAAGATGATGGGTTGATTACCCGCGATACGGCGCGCTTTGTGCCGCATGCGATTGTGGGTTAGCTAACGAAACTCAAAGCGCACGCCTAAACCACGCTGCAATACTGTAGCGATCTACCGTCGTGCGCTCGACAGCGTGCTCAGTTTCAGCACTGACAAAGATCACGGCGGTGCCGCTTTGTGGTGGCACAAACTGCACGCCGTCACTTAAATACAGTGCCAGTCTGCCACCGTCTGATTGCTGCCACGCTGGGTTGAGATACAGCACCAAAGAGATCACGCGTGCTGCGTTGCGCTGAAAAACATCTTTATGTCGTGCGTAACCGGTGCCCTGGGCATAGTGTGCGAAATGCGCTTCCACGGTCGTCAAATTTAGCCACAGCGTCTGATTCAGTGCGCAACGAATCTCTTCTAACATACTGAGAACTTGCGCTTCCGTGGCATTGTTATCACTGCTTAGCCAATGCGTGCGATCCCCGCGAATCGTTGAATTGGCGATGTGTTCGCTGCCAATACGAGCCTGATTCCAGGTGCTCGCCTGACTTTTACAGTGGCCGAGCAACTCGGCTGCAAACTGGGCGCTAATAATGTTTGCTAAAACGGCGACGCCTGAGAGTTCTAAAGCGGCACTCATTTTTGTCGCATCTATTTCCCAATGGGCCGCGCCGATCACGCGCTTACTATTGGTCAAATTTTTGGCGCAGCGCGACGGCTACCAATGGATGCACAAAGCCAGTGATATCCCCGCCCAAACGCGCAACTTCTCGTACTAGGGTAGAGGAGATAAAACTGTGGCGTTCTGCCGGTGTCAAAAACATGGTTTCTGCCTGCGGCATCAGGTGGCGATTCATGCTTGCCAATTGAAATTCATATTCAAAGTCGCTCACCGCCCGCAGGCCACGCAAGACGACGCGGGCACCCAAATCAGTCACAAACTTTGCCAGCAGCGTGTCAAATCCCAAAATGTCGACGTTTTCGAGATGCGCAAATGCTTTTGTGCAGAGCGCAAGTCGCTCGTCTAAAGTGAACAGCGGGTTTTTACCCGGGTTTGCAGCGACAGCTACCACCACGCGATCAAATAACGGCGATGCGCGCTCCACTAAATCGGAGTGCCCGTTCGTTAGCGGATCGAAGGTTCCTGGGTAAACGCAGGTCAGGGGTATGGCGATGGGCATCAGTTCGGCAATTCTAGTTTGAGTGCGTTGACCTTAGCCGATGGCGCGCAACGGCGCTACTTGCAAAAGCTTACATTCGAAGAATTACGGCCAATAGTCCAGGAAAGCGCGTTTCTAATTCCTCAGTGCGTAGCGTGTTTTTGAGTGTGGTGCCAGCCTCCAAAGACCTAATCAGGCCCGCTTTACGCAACACTTTAAAATGGTGCGCGAGTGTGGATTTAGGCACGCTTGAACAGGCGCACTGGTTACACGCGCGGCCTGCCTCAAATTGCGCAATCGCGCGCACAATAGCCAGGCGCATTGGATCCCCAAGCGCGTGCAGCACTTGCGTGATTTCAAGCGCGTCCAACGCTGGCTCAGGCGGCGTGCGTTTTCGATTATTGCCGGCGACGTTTAACTCCATAACTTCTCAGTTGAGGCAAAAACGACGATTTACAAGTCTAGCTTTGCACGACGTTCAAAGACCAGCGCATCTGCGCGCTTTAATTTAAGCACGAGCAGTTGCGCGTCTGCGCTCAATCGATCCCACGATTTGGCATCGATTTGGACATAAAAAGCACTCAAAATGTCGAGTAATTTTGTGTTGCAGCTAATTTTTTGCCCACCCATATGCAGTGCGCCCTGCCATTCAATGACGCGCATTCCCGGCGCAAGCGTCAGTGCGGCACCGCCAGCCAAGCGATCGCCAAGTTTTGCGGCTGCTCTCAACTCTGCGCCCGTAAGTTTTGGTGCTGAAATTTCGGGGACAGCAGGGGCGCGATAAGCCGACATAAAGTCGGCAAACCAAGCGCCAAGTTCGGCGTCCGAAAGCTGCATTGCTTGCACCAGCGTTTCACGTACTTTGACAACGCTGGCATGGTCTAGTGCGATTGAATGTGTTTTTCCACTCAGTGGTGGATCGCTGTAGCGCAACGTATCTGGCAGCTTTTGCGCGTGCGTGCGGGCAAAGTTTTCAATCAATTCTGTAGCGCTGGGCGCGCGCAGACCAATTGAAAACGTCATGCAATCATCGTCTAATGCGATCCCGTGGTGTGGCACGCCCGGTGGCAAATACAGCATATCGCCAGGGCTAAGCACCCAATCGCAGTTTGGCTCAAAATCAGCCAGAAGTTTCAGCTTCGCTTTCGGCAAAAACTTCTGTCGTGCGGTGGTTTTAGCTTGCGCACGGTCGTCGATCTGCCAGCGTCGCTGACCGCGCCCTTGCAATAAAAATACATCGTATTGATCCACGTGGGCGCCAACTGAGCCGCCACGCACGGCGTAGCTCACCATCACGTCTTCGATGCGCCAGCGTGGTAAAAAATCGAAGTGTTTGAGCAATTCGCGGACGTTGCGGTCCCACTGATCCACTTCTTGCACCAACAATGTCCAGTTGGAACTGCCCAATCTGGCAAAACTGGCGTCTGAAAATGGCCCAGATGCAACGGAAAATCGTCTGCCCGTGCCCCGTACAATTCTAGCCAGCGAGCCCTCGGTGCACGCAAGGCCCGCTAAGTCATTTGCGCTCATTGGGCAGGCAAAGCCTGGCAATGCTTGGCGCATCAGTTTTGGCTGCTTTTGCCAGTATTGCTGAAGAAATTCCGCAACGCTGATGCCCAAATTCAATTCATGGTGTGCAGAATTGCTGGCCATTATCGGCTACCGTGGTGCCTGCGAAGCGGCAAAGTCTATCAACAAACGGTCAGCCTCCGAGCTTGAACTCTAGACGTTGACGCGCCGATGCACTCACTGGTTTGCCGTTGGTTATTCGCGGTTTGAACTTCCATTGACCCAAAGCGCGAGTGGCCTCGCGGTCAAATTCTCGGCGTGGCTGGGAATCAATGACTTTGATGTCCGCCACATCGCCGGTGGCGGTCACAGTAAAGGTCAATTCTACCCAACCTTCTATTCTTTGACGGAGTGCGCGCTGTGGATAGGTGGCTTCGACTTTACGTGTCAGTTGAAAGTTACGGTCTTCGGCGCTAGCGGTTGCGACGACTGGCGTCACAGGCGCGGCCGTAGGCGTAGGTTTGGGCGTGCTCGCTACTGGCGGAGTTGGTTTAGCGACCGGCACGGCCGGCGTTTCTGCCGCAGGTGGCGTCACTGGCGGCGCTGCGGTACCAGCTTGTTCTTGTGCGCGCTGTTGTGCTTGTTGCTGTTGCGCCAGAATTAACGCCTGTTGTTCCGCGTCGCGGCTAGATTGAATGCGTTTGAGGTTTTCGATTTTTCCAGCAAGCGTCGTTAAAATCACTGAGGAGCTGGGATCTGCCTTACGTAAGAGCATTAAGGCGCGCTCGGCCTGTGGGATATTGCCTTCGCTGATATATTGATCCGCGCGATCAATGGCATAAGGCATTATTTCATTCAAAGCGTCTTTCGCGATTCGATTTTCCGAATCGATATCGAGCGCTTTGAGATAAAGCTCGACTGCGTTTGCGCCTTCAGGTGAAACTAATTGCGCCTTTTCGTTGGCATCTTTCGCTTCGGCCAAAATGCGCTGCAGATCTTCAGGCGTTGCTTGTGTTTCTGAAGCGCCCGCTCGCGCGACCGCTTGAACGCCCGCTGCGGCATCATTTTGCGCAGTAACATCTTCTTTGCTGACTAAACCCATCACGATGTAACCTGCCGCAGCCAGAAAAACGATACCAACGATGACCGGCAAAAGAAATTTTTTACTTGAGGATTTCGTAGCTGACATAACGCACCTTCGCTGCTTTGGAATTTAAGTCGAATTTGGCCCGCATCCGAGCCCGAGTTACACAACGCTCTGATCTGCGTCACCTGCAACATATCACGGCACTTTTCGAGAGTGCGCCGAAAATTATAAAAAATCGTGTCACGTTACGCTTGTGCACATTTCAACTCAGCTTTGCGTTTGGACACGTACTCTATTTCTGCCCTCCGCCTTGGCACAGTAGAGTGCTTGGTCACTGCGTTTTAATGCCGCGTCTAAGGGCTCGGTCGGTGCCCATTCCGCAATTCCAAAGCTGGCGGTAATGCGTAGGTTGCCGTTCGCAAAATTGCAATCCCCAATGAGTTCGCGCAAGCGGTCCGCGCGCTGTTGTGCAACGGCAAGCGTTTGATCGGGCCACGCAAGCAGAAACTCCTCGCCGCCCCAGCGGGCTGCGGCTTCGTCTGCGCGCAAATGTTTGCGGATAACCGCGCTGACCGCACTTAGCACTTGATCGCCGACATCATGTCCAAAACGGTCGTTGACTTGCTTGAAATGATCAATGTCTAAGGTCGCGATACAGCATTTTTTGCCGTTCTTGCGCATCATCTCGCCAATATGCTGCATCAATCCCAATAACGCACGGCGATTCAATAGTTTTGTTAAAGGATCTGTCGCAGCGGCTTCAGCAAGATTGGCCTCCATCTGCGCACGCTGCTCGTGTTCGTCGCGCAATAAAACATTAAGTTCAACTAGCTCTTTGTTGCGATCTCGAATCGACCCCTCAAGCTTGGTGCGAGCCTCACGCAACTGCGCGAGCGTGCCTTCACGCTCCCGGATTGTTTGCTGAAGTCGTTCACTCATATCATTAAACGCTGACGCCAGTCGGCCGGTTGGATCTTCGGCAATCGTTTGGATACGCGCATCAAAGTTTCCTGCAGCAACTTGTCGTAAACGCTCAACAAGCGTATCGAGCGCTCGGTTTACACGTCCTGCAAATAAGCGCGCGAACAGCAACGACAAAATCACCGCACCGATGAAGCCAAGCAGCGCATAGTTTCTAATTTCGGCTAATCGCTGTTGTTGTGCAGTGCCATCGGCGCGTAACACCAGGGTGTACTTGGGCGCGTTTTGAGTCTTAGATAGGGTTTTTGCGCCAGCATTACCCATCGGTGCAGCCACATTGCTAACAACTGCGGATAGATTGTTTTGCCAAGGCAAAACAAGGTCGTCTTTAAGCACCAAATCGCCATTATTTCCCGAGCTCAGCAATGGCGTACCGGCTAGCCGCTTTTCATCTATAAACAGAGTTGCCGAGGACAACTGTTGCGCGCTGACGGCCCGAGTCAACGCTAAATCCAGTTTGGCGAGCAACTCAGGCGAAAACACAAATGAATCGGTGCGCGGCAGTGTGTCGAAATGCGAAGCTAACGCGTTAAAGGTAGCGCGTAGCCGTGCTTGATTTGCTTGTACGATGTCGACGCTGATCGAATAGTATAGATAGCTCGCGACAGCCGTCGCTACGACGAGCGCGCAGAGTAAATGCGAATAAAAAAGATGTCGACTCAAACTAATCGGGGATCCAGACATTTATTAACACTAAGGTAAATTATCCTTTCTAAGTATGGCACTAACGCCAAAATGCTGCGCTTGTAACGTGAAAATTGATCTGGTGTCACTTCGGACTAGATTGTGAGCTGTTCAAGCCTATGTCGCTTTGATCCGCCAGCACTCAACAAAGCAAAGCTGAAGGAACTCAAAAGTAGCTGTATCGGGATCTTGCGGACTTCGATGCAAAACCGGCTATACTTGCGGGCTTCGCGTCGTCTGGTACGTTAGTGCTGGTAGCGCATGAAAGAACATTTACTTGTTGCTTTGCTTTTGCAAATCATTCGAACCAAATTTAAACAAATACGCATTGCGTAGAAAAGGAATTCTCATGGTCAAAATTCGCCTTTCCCGCCAAGGGTCGAAAGCACGTCCGTTTTATCACATTGTTGTAACGGACGAGCGCAGTTCACGTGATGGCCGAAACATTGAGCGCGTTGGTTATTTCAATCCGGTCGCAATGGGTAAAGAAGTGCCGCTGCAATTGGACTTGGGCCGAGTTACGCATTGGGTCGGCAATGGCGCGCAGCCAACTGAAAAAGTACGCTCACTGATCAAGCGCGCGCGCAATGCCGTTGTTGCACCTGCTGCTGTCGCTGCTTAATTAGTATTTATGACCGACGTTGTGGTCGGCCTCGTGAGCGGCCTCCATGGCGTTCAAGGCGCGCTAAAAATAAAGAGTTTTTGCGAGCCAGCGGAAGGCATTTTTAAATATCGACCCTGGACGCTCTCTCGTCCTGAGTCCGGAGTTGTAGGCATTGCTGGTGCGAAAAGCTTTAGCGGCTCAACTGCACTACTCCAAACCCCTGCACTCGTTGGCGTTCCGCTCAAAATTCGCGGAGCTGGAACGTCGCTTGCTGCTCGTTTTTCTGAAATTGAAGACCGAGATCAGGCGGCGCTCTGGCTCGGCTCACTTATTTCAGTCCCGCGTTCATGCTTGCCGAAATTAGGGCTTGGCGATTACTACTGGCGCGATTTAATCGGCCTAAATGTCAAAAATCTCGAAGGCGTTGCGCTTGGCGTCGTCGAGGAAATGATGGCGACGGGCAGTAACGACGTGATGGTGCTAAAAGGTGACCGACATAGATTGCTTCCATACATTCCTGGTCAATTTGTAATGGATGTCGACCTTGCCGCGCGCGAAATGATTGTCGACTGGGATCCGGAATTTTGATGTTTGCAAAACTTTATCCCTTTAATACGGTCAGTTTCTTTTTGCTATCGCGAACCATCTAAGCATCCATGTCAATCATCTTTGATGCATTAAAGCGAGCCGAAGCTCAATCTCAGAAAGGTCAAGCGCCGAAGCTTGCCAGCGCGCGAACCACATCGCACACCCGCTCTAAAGTGCGTATTTGGGCGCTTGCTAGCGTGTTCGTTGTACTTGCACTAAGTACTTGGTGGTTCAGCGGCAGTCCGATCAAACCAAGTGACACAATTGCAGCAACTGACGCTGCCAAGCCAAGTGCAACTCCACGCGAAGTAGGCGCAACGGCTGGCGAATCGCCGCTTGGCCGTAACGTTCCAGGTGATCGCGTGCCGCTGGCCGATTTAAGCCTAAAGGAAGCGTCCGCAGTGGTTCAAAATCCTGTAGTTGCAACTGACTTAAGAGTGGCTGAGTTAAATGCAAGCGGTGTAAGGCGTTTAAGCGTGCCGAGTTTAGATACGCCGCTAACTGGTGCTGTGCAGTTTGATAGAACGCCAGAACCAGTCCTCGCGGCAGCGCCGCCCGTTTCAACGCTAGCAACAGTGAAGCCGATCGAGCCGCCACTGGCGAAACCAGCGCCAATGGTGGATCTTTCACAGCCAAAACCAGCAGAGGCCACCGTCACGCTAGCGCCTATCGCCGAAGTTGCGCCACCCGTAATTGTGCCGCCTATTGTCGAGCCTGAGCCTGCATTGCCCACTGTTTTCGAGCTCGATTACAAAGTTCGATTCGAGTTACCAAAAATGGCGGTTTCTATGTATGTTTATAACGCGCAGCAGCAATTTCGCTTTGTCATCATCGGCGGCAAACGTTACGCCGAGGGCGAGCAAATCGATAGCAAGGTCAGCATTACTAAAATTCGTGCTGATGGCCTTGAGTGCGAGTTTCAGGGCACTCGTTTCTTCTATCCGCGACAGTCGCTATAAATCATGTTCGTCCACGTTGACGAATACCCGAAACTAAAATTACGCTGGGCGACGCCCTGTATTTTAGCGCTGATGGTCAGCGTGGCGGTGTGGGAGTTTTTGCTGACGGCGTCGGCACGGGCGCAATTTATGCACGACTGGGGTGTAGTGCCAACCGAACTGTCGTTGCAATTGCCCGATGCTGATTTTGGCAAGTTGCTAAGTGCCCTATTCGTGCATGTCGATAGCGTGCATTTGTTCGGCAATCTGTTATTCCTGATGCTGTTTGGCTTTGCTGTTGAGCGTGTTTTTCGTTCGCGCCTTGTATTACTGCTGTTTTTACTTTGCGGCGCGATTGCGAATATTGCAGCGGCATTTTTGTTAACCAACAAAAGTGGGCCTATCGTGGGCGCTAGCGGAGCGGTGAGCGGCTTGATTGGCGCATACCTATTTTTATTCCCGCGCGCTTCATTAGGAATCGTTTTGCCGCTTGGGCTGTATTTTCAGTTTGTGCGTGTGCCAGCATCAACGTTAATTGGCTTATGGTTTTTGTTGCAGGTGCTTTATACCGTGACTGGAACCTCGATTTCGGCGGTGGCGTGGCTGGCACACGTGATCGGATTTATCGCTGGATTTGTTCTGGCGCAGGTATTGAAGCCATTGCTGTATTCAAATGCACGCTCAAAAATCTTGCACTAGCTTTGTCTGTCACCAGCGCTTTCTTGAACAGTGCGTTTACCGCCATAATCGCGCTCGTTGCCTGGGCGGATGAAATAAGCAAACAAAGTTACCGCGCATAGCTACTGAGCGAAAAAACGGTGTCGCGCATACCGATTATTTCGGCGAATTCGCTTGCTGAGGAGGTGCCCGCAATTTGCCCGCCAGCGCCCCAAATCGCCAGAAATTTTGCGGACACAAGCGCGCAAACTGCGTCCCGAACAAAACGAAAATTTAACGAACTTCATTCTAAAGGTTGGCTTTATGCAGTGGCTTGCACGTGCGTTTTACGGACTAGTTTGGCTTATTCGCTGGCTCATCAGCGCAATCCCGGCTTTGTTTTCGAGCCTGTTCGGACACGCCAATTACACCGCGCCGCATTGGCTGAGCGCGCTCAGTCAAAGTACGCGCGCGCACCCGGTTCGCGCCTTATTCGCAGCCTTGGTGCTTGCGGGCTTAGGCTATGGCATCCATTTTTGGGCAAACTATGTGCCGCCTGAGCCGCCCAATTTGGTGCACGCCACACTGGCGGCGCCAAGTGCTACTGACTATCGCGCAGAGTCAATCTATTACTCGTCTTTTAGCATTGACTTCGACGGCTCAGTCGCACCGATTGATGCTGGCGCTGCAGCGGGTAAACCCATCGAGCTGAAAGGCGTTACCTTAAAACCCGCATTGGCGGGTACTTGGGCATGGCGCGGTGATCGCTCATTGGCGTTTACC
>Ga0105044_10006721_pt1 | contig 15829 bp, 10 predicted proteins | sample MAT01_FD_78092 | JGI IMG/M metagenome (GOLD analysis project Ga0105044, IMG submission 78092) | Freshwater microbial communities from Lake Fryxell liftoff mats and glacier meltwater in Antarctica - MAT-01 | ecosystem: Environmental > Aquatic > Freshwater > Ice > Liftoff microbial mat | place... | reverse complement strand
TCGACGGCGCGAGATTCCAGCGCTCCGCTGCAATGCGCCGGGCGGTACCGACGTTTGGCGGTCGTGGGCGCGGCTTGGACGGACGAGGGTGGCGCGCGTCGCGCCCCCGGCCCGGCTACCCGCCCCATTCGGAGTTCAGCGCATGAAACTGCTCGCCCGCGCCGCCGTCCTGGTCGCCCTCCTCTGCGGCATGGCCGCCGTCGTCACGCCCACCCCCGCCCTCGCCGGCCCCCCCGGCGGCCCCGGCGACGAGATCACGCGCGGCGCCATCGCCGGTCGTGTCGTCGTGGCGGAGAAGGACGGCGACGGCGTCCGCCCCGTCCCCCGCGCGACCGTGCAGCTGCGCAAAAAGGGTTCCGACACCGTGCTCCGCACCGAGAAGACCGGCCCCAAGGGGCAGTTCGAGTTCCGCGGCGTGCCCGCGGGCGAGTACGTGGTCCGCGCCGGCAAGCCCGAGCTGGGCGCCGGGATCGAGGCGGCGACGGTCGAGGCCAAGAAGGTCACGCGCGTCCGAGTGCTGCTCAAGAAGGCCTGAACCCTCACACGGCGGAAGCGCCGATCTCCCGGACGGGGGCCGCGTTCGACGCGGCTCCCGTTCTCGCGCGCAGCGATCGGTCGTCCCCCGCGGGCCGCTCACTCGATCCGCGGGTCGATCCAGCGGTACATGACGTCGACGGCGAGGTTGAAGAGGATGAGCATGGTCGCGAAGATGAGCACGACGCCGATGATGAGGAAAAGGTCCTTGTTCTGCACGGCGTTGACGAAGTGCTGGCCCATGCCGGGGACGGTGAAGACGCGCTCGACGACGAAGGAGCCGGTCATGGCGAGGGCGGTGGCCGGGCCGAGGTAGCTGAGGACGGGGAGGAAGGCGTTCTTGAGGGCGTGGCGGAGGAGGACGCGGGTCTCGGAGACGCCCTTGGCGCGGGCGGTCCTGATGAAGTCGGCGGACATGCAGTCGAGCATGCCCATGCGGGTCAGGCGGGCGATGTACGCCGCGAAGGGGAGGCTGAGCGTGACGGCGGGGAGCACGAGGTTGCTCACGTGGCCCCACTCGCCCACGGCGAACCAGAGGAGCCAGACGGCGAAGACGAGCTGGAGGACGGTGCCGATCACGAACGTGGGCTGGCTGATGCCGATGAGCGCGACGGCGAGGGTGGAGACGTCGGCCAGGGAGTTGGGGCGGACCGCGCCGACGACGCCGGCGGAGAGCCCCACGACCAGCGCGAGGAGGATGGCGGCGCCGCCGACGGTGACGCTGACGGGGAGGGCCGCGGCGACGATCTCGTTGACGTTGCGGTCGCGGTACTGCAGCGAGGGGCCCAGGTCGAAGACGCGGCGCTCCGGGGGTGCGACTCCCGCGGCATCGGCGGCGGCTCGCTCCCGCGCGGCCTCGCCGCTGAGGTTCTCCTGCACCCACTTGACGCCGCTGGCGGAGTGCAGGTACGAAGAGTAGAAGTTCCAGAAGCTGTCGAGGTTGTACTGGGCCTGCATGGCCTCGACGACCTCGGGGGGCGGGCGGCGGCCCTCGGGATTCTCGAGGGGGTTGCCGGGCACGGCCCAGGCAAGCGCGAGGGTGAGGGTGTAGATCGCCCCGAGGATGAGGGGGAGCTGCAGGAGGCGGCGGGCGATGAGGCCGAGCATCGTCGCTACTCCGCCGCCACGGCGGAGCGCCGGCGCATCGAGCGGGGGACGTCGAGGCCGCGCCCGTCGCCGAGGATGTCCATGAGGTACATGTTCTGCTCCTGCCGCGGATGGGGGCTGATGCCGGAGAGCTTATCGGCGTCGAAGAGGTAGACCTGCTCGTAGGTGAAGAGGGGGACCAGGGGCAGGTCCTCCTCGACGATCAGACGTTCGGCCTCGGTGAGGACGGCCAGCCGCTTCGTGGCGTCGGGCTCGTCGCGGGCCTTCTGGAGGAGGGCGTCGAAGACGGGGCTCGAGTACTTGCGGTCGTTGTTGCCGTCGTCGGTCTCGTTGAGGTTGAGGAAGGTCGTCGGGTCGCCGTAGTCGCCGAACCACGAGGCGCGGCTGGTCATGAAGTTGGCGTTCTTGAGGTCGTCGCGGAAGACCTTGACCTCCTTCATGGAGAGGAGGACGGCGACGCCGAGGTTCTCCGTCCAGTCGCGGGCGATCGCCTGGGCGATGAGGTCGTGTCCGCCGTCCTTGTTGAAGAGGATCTCGACGGGGCCCAGGCCCTTGCCGCCGGGGTAGCCGGCCTCGGCGAGCAGGGCGCGGGCCGCGGCGGGGTCGTAGCCCAGGCCCTTGGGAGAGGTGTAGCCGGCGATGGAGTTGGGCGGGATGAGCGTGCGGGCGACGGGCTCGCCCCCTCGGCGGACGTTCCTGACGAGGGAGTCCTTGTCGATGGCCATGGCGAGGGCGCGTCGGACGCGACGGTCGGCCATCGGGTTGTCGCGGCCGTCGGGAAGGCGGGGGAGGCAGTTGAAGTTGTAGAAGTAGGTGCCGAAGGCTGGGAAGGCGTGGATGTTCTTGCGGGGGTCGGAGGGAAGGGCGCGGTCGATGTCCTGAGCGTCGAGGCCCAGGGCGACGAGCCGGTCGTATTCGACCTGATGCTCGCGGTAGAAGGCCCGCTTGGCGGCCAGGATGTCGGCGCGATAGCCGGGGGTGACGTCGCTGACCCAGTCGACGGCGCCGGTGCGGAAGGCCATGACCTGGGCGTTGCCGTCTTGGACGGAGGGGATGGCGATGGTGCGGACGGCGAGGGACTCCCGGTTCCAGTAGTGGGGGTTCTGCTCGAAGCGCATGTCGCGCTTGAACCGCCACACCGAGAGGACGAACGGGCCGTTGCAGACGAGCTTGGGGGGCTTGGTCCAGTCGGGTTTGGTTCGGACGCGGGCGGTCCGCGGGTCGATGGATTCGTACGCCTCGACGAGCGGGCGATAGGTCGGATAGAACGCGGCGAATGAGGTGAGGTCGAGGAAGTAGGGCGTGGGGCGCTCGAGCTCGACGCGGAGCGTGCGGTCGTCCACGGCGGTGATGCCGACCGTGCGGTCAAAGCGCGCGAGCGTCTCACGCCACAGGGCCCGCCCGGCCTCGGCGCGGTCGGGAACGTCGGTCGCCTTGGCGAAGTCGGAGAGCGCCCGCGTCCGCCACGCGTAGAAGTCGCCGGCGCCCTTGATGACGGTCACGAGCTTGGCGTAGTCCCCCGCGTTGTCGGGGAGGAGGAGCCGGCGCCACGCGTAGGCGAAGTCGGACGCCAGGAGGGGCTCGCCGTTGGACCAGCGGGCACCCTCGCGGAGGTGGAAGGTGTAGACCAGGCCGTCGGGGGAGACGTCCCAGCGTTCGGCGGCGGCGGGCTTCACCTCGTAGTCGTCGGTGAAGATGTCGTTCTTCGTCAGTCCCTCGAAGAGGAAGCGGGCGATCCGGAAGTCCTGCTGCCACGACATGACGGCGAGGTCGAGGGTGGTGACGTCGCCCCGGTTGATGAAGGTGAAGTCCGCCCGGGGCATGGGACGATCGGCGACGACGGTGACACCGACGACGCCCAGCAGCACCAGGACGGGGAGGAGCAGCCTGAGCATGGGCGAGGGTATGACGCGTCGGGCGAACGCTCGCGCGGCGGGTCAGGGGGCGAAGCGATCGGCGGGGAAGCCGAAGGGGGCACGGGCCAGGGAGCCCTGCGGCCCGATGAACGCGCCGGCATCGACGGCGAACGTGGCGTCGCCCTGCGTCCCGCCCCTGCGGAGGGTGGCGCCGAGGTTCTTGGGGGCGACGGCGAAGCCCTGCTGGAGTGCCTGGCCGCTCAGGCCCAGCAGTGTCTCGCTGGCGCTAGTCAGCTGGGCGTAGAGGTCGCGGGAGGCGACCCCGGGGGCGGCGACCGAGCCCGACTCGAGGAGGCCGCCCGCGGAGGCGACGCGGACGGTGTGTCGGATCAGGGCGCCGCTGAGCTCGGCCGCGGCGCGGATGGCCTCAGGGGTGAGGGCGAGGCGCTGGGCGGGTGCCGCGAGGGCGTCGCGGAGGCCCGAGGCGGCGCGGAGGAAGACCTGCACCTGTGCCTCGGGGGCGGGCGTGGCGGCCTGGGCGTCGGCGATGGCGGCGACGGTGCCGGCGACGGCGGTCATGGCCTGGGACCGCGCGATGTCGATGGGCATGGCAGCCAAGGCGGCGCGGACGAGGGCGTCCTGGACGAGGGGGTCCTTCTCCTCGGCGAGGCGTCCTTGGATGAGGCGGACGACCTCCGAGAGCTGATCCGGGCGGAGCGTGGGGACGCCGCCCGCGCTGCTGGCGAGCACCCGCATCAGGGCGTACGCGGATTGGTAGCGGACAGGGGGGCGGGCGTCGGCGAGGGCGGCGCGGATGGCTTCGACCGCCTCCTGCGTGCCTACCTCCCCGGCGATGACCAAGGCGTTGATGGCGGTCAGGTCGCGCGCGTTGGTGGCCAAGGGAGCGAGGACGGGGACAAGGACCTGGCTGTAGGCGATGCGAAAGGCGGGCGAGACCGAGCCTCCGGAGAGGGGCTCGAGGAGGCGGGTGCGGTCGCGGCGGACCTGATCGGCCCGTTCGGCGGTCAGGTTGGCGCTGTTGGCCTCGACGTAGGCCTGGAGCTCCTGGACCTGCTGGGGGTTCAGGGCGGACTGGGAGCCGATCACCTCGGCCGGCACCGAACCGGGCTGGGCCGCGCAGGGGGCCGCGAGCCCGAGGGCGACCGCCCCGGCAGCGACGAGCGCCGCCGCGAGCGGGCGTGCCCGGCCCGTTGCGCCGCCCCGGCTCCATCCGCCTAGCACCCAGTCCTTCAAGGCCGTCTTCCTTTTGTGAGTGCACCCGGGAGGGCGTGGACCCTGCCCGGCGACCTCGTCGCGAGGCGGGGCAACGTATCAGTACCCCCGGCGGGGGTCAACTGTCGGGGTCGGGGAGGGGGCGGAGGGAATCCACGACGTCGCAAGGGATGCGGCGCGGGGCGTTCATCAATAGACCTCGAGGAAGACCCTCCGAGTGGGGCGGAGCTGCTTGTGGATCATGCGGCGATCCCAGGCGGGGATGTCGGTCAGGGCGGCGTCGTCGACGGCGAGGTACTGGTCGAGGGCGGGGCGGGGAAGGACCTCGGCGAGGCGCTGGAAGACGCCCAGCTCCATGCCGGCGATGCCGCAGATGTAGATGAGGGTCCGTTCATCCGCGAAGAGGGAGGCGAGCTCGTCCTTGTGGCGGCGGATGCGGTCGTGGCAGTAGAAACCCTCGCAGCCGTCCTCTTGGCGTTCGCGGCTGATGGCGGTGAGGTAGCGGAAGTTGGGATGTTCGGCCTGCCAGCGGAGGAGATCCTGGTGATAGAGGAGGTCGGAGGCGTAGGGGGCGCCCATGACGAGGACGATGCGAGAGGGGACGCCGAGGCGGAGGAGGTCCATGAGCATGCCGCGGAACGGGGCGATTCCGGTGCCGGTGGCGAAGAAGACGTAGTTGTGGAGGGCGGGGTCGGCGGGGAGGACGAAGCGCTTTCCGTTGGGGCCGGTGACGGGGACGCGGTCGCCGGGACGGAGGTCGCAGAGGTAGTTGGAGGCGACGCCCAGGACGAGGCGGCCGGTGTCGCGGTGCTCGTCGATGGTGCGCTTGACGGTGGTGGCGAGGACGCGGCCCGCGCCATCCTCGCCGACGGTGGGGGAGGCGATCGAGTAGAGGCGCAGTTTGTGGGGCTTGCCCGCGGCGTCGAGTCCGGGGGGGACGACGCCGAAGCTCTGGCCGGAGAGGAAGTTGCCGGCGAGCGGGGTGCGGGAAACGTCGATCGCGACGTGACGCACGAAGCCGGCGGCCTTTTTGGAGGCGGTGCAGCGTTCGTTCGAGACCACGACGCCCTCGGCGGGCGCGGCGGGCGACACGAGGTGCATCTTGGCTTCAGGAAGGACGGGCGTGCCGGCCAAGGTGGGCCGCTCGCCGGGAGGCGATTGCGTGGACATCGTGTGATTCTTGGCGCGACGGGGGGCGGAGGGTCGTACGGGCTGGAAGGCCGCCCCCCGGGGGGAGGTTTCAGCGGGGGTCAGCCGCCGCCAGGGGGCGGCGTCATGGCGGCCTGAAGCTTTTGCATGAAGCCTTGACCGGCGGCGGCAGGGTCGGCGTAGGTGCCGGCCTGAACGTCGGCTGCGAAGGCGCGGATGGCGGCGTTGGCGGCCTTCAGCATGCCCGACTGCTTGGCGAGCTGCTCGGGGGTGATGCCCGCGGCTTCGAGCTGGGAGTTGTAGAGCACCCACGCCCCGCCGACGCGGCGGAACTGACTCCCGGCCGGCACGCCGGGGCCGCTGAGGGTGGCGACATCCCCGGTCGCGACGACCTGGTAGCTCTCCTCGTTCACCGTGGCGAGAGCGGCGAGATCGCCGTCGCCGGCGGATTGCTGCACCTGCTGGGCAAGCATCGGGCCCATGCCGGGGACGGTGGAGAGGACCTCGACGAGGCCGACGTTGAACTTGGCGCGGCAGGCGACCTCGGCCTGGCCGAGGCCGCGGGCATCCTCGGCGAGGGAGCGGACGGCCGCGGCGAGGGCGGGGTCGGCCGGAGCGGTGCTGGCCGGGGTGGCCGGCGCGGGCTCGGCGGGGGTCGCGGCAGCGGCGGGGCTGGCATCCGGGGTGGCGGCGGCGTCGGCGGCGCGGTCGGCCTCGCTCTTGGCGGCGTTGGCGAGGGCGGCGATGAGAGCCTCGAGGCGGGCCTTGCCGCCGGGGACTCCGCTGAAGGCGCTCTCGGCTGAACCGAAGGCGGTCTGCGCCTCGGCCCGCGCCGCGAGCGAGGCGTCGGCAGCCTCCTTCGCCTTGCGACCATACTCCGCGGCATCGGGCAGCGGGGGCTGAACGGTCGCGAGTCCCTCAAGGAGCCCGGACCACCACGAGAGGGTCTGAGCCCGGCGGAGGTGCATGTCGCCGAGGGACTGGTGAGCGTCGCCCGCGGCGAGGCGGCCCGAGGCCGGCGCGGCCTCCTGGGCGGTGCGGGCGGACTTGGCGGCCTTGCCGTAGAGCGTGATCGCGGAGGCGATGGAGGATTCGAAGGACTCGGTCAGTTGCCGTTCGGCGTCGGCGACTGCGTTATTGAGGTCGGTCGCCGCGGCCTGGGCGCCGGCGCGGGCGGCGTCGGCCTCGGCGCGGAAGTCCTGGATCTCGCGGGCGATCTCGGCGGCGCGGGCGTCGAGGCTCCTGGCCTGGTTGGTGAGCTGATCGATGATCGCGGTCGCCTCGGTGAGGCGGGGAGCCACCGAATCGGCCTGGGCCTCGAGGCGCGAGCCCTCGAGGCGGAACCCGTCGGCCTTGCGCTTGAAGACGTTCGCCGCCTCGACGATCCCCGCCGCCTGCGTGGCGGTGAGGCGGACGGCCTCCTGCATCTGACGGGTGTACTCGGCCTCCTCGGCGTCGGCCAGGGCGATGCGCTCGGCGGCCTTGGCGCGGAGGTCGTTCACCTCGCGCTCGACGACGGCGCGGCGTTCGCGCTCGCCGGCGGCCTGGCGCTGGCGATCGGCCTTCGCGGTGGCGATCGCGGCGAGTTCGGCGCTGGGGTCGTACGAGGCCGCCGCGGCGCCGGCGGCGTTGCGGAGGCTCCAGTCGCTCAGGATGGCGAGGATGACGGTGCCCTGGTGGCGGAGAGTTCGCTCGGCCGCGGCGGCCTCGAGGGCGGGGGCCTCGGCCAGCCCGATCTCGGTCTGGGCGGTCAGGAGGGCGGCGGCGGCCTTGGTGCCGGCGACGTCCGCACCGAGGGCGGGCTGCACCCGTGCGGACACGCTCTTGAAGGATGCATCGCGGCCGGTGGGCATGGCGGGCGCGGAGCCCCCGCCGCTCATGGCGTGCAGTTCGGTCGCGGCGCTGTTCACGCGCTTGCTGGCGTCGGAACGACGGTCGCAGCCGGGGGCGAACCCCGCGAAGAGACCGGCCGCGAACGCCACGAGGGCGGCGATCCCGATGACTCGCCGCAACCGATCCCGCTCCAGACGATGTCCACTGCAGTTCATCATGCGTGTGCCCGTTCAGTTCCCGTACGTCCGCCCGGCGGATGGGTTCGCCCTTCGGCGATTGACCGGCGTTCGGCCGCGTCGTCCCGAAGCGTCAATGTAGCAAAGCCGATCCCGCCCTGCCCCTCCCCTGAATTCCCCGTTCGGCTCCGCGTCGGCGGGGTTCCGCGTCAGCGGGGCGCGGGGGTACGGGGCACATCCCCCGAGCCGGGGGGAGGGAGGAGTCCTGCCGCTGCGGGGACAGGTGCCTCGTAGGTGATGGGATAGTCGGTCCGCCGCGGGTACATGGAAGCGATCCAGGCGACGGCCCGCTTGTACTTCTGATCGTCCTTGGAGTCGAAGACCGGGCGGAGGTGGGGCCGGTTGGGACCCTCCACCTCGGGGTGCGGACGGGCGACGGCGTCGCGGGGGAGCCCCATCTCGAGGAGGGGGGAATCCTCGGGCTTGGCGTAGTCGATCAAGGGCCGCCCATCGGGCAGGCGGTAGCGCTCGAGGATCAGGAAGTTGGTGTAGACCGCGGCGTCGGAGCCTTGGCGCTTGTTGAAGAGGAAGAGGCGGCCGGCCTCCTCGCCGCCGTGGCAGCGGGTCGTGGCGCAGGAGTTGACGAGCCACCCGCGGTGGACGTCGTCGCGGAAGCGGCGCATCGCCTCGGGGTTCTCCTCGACCCGGACGGTGCCGTAGAGGTCGCGGGCCTGGAGGTCGAACATCCAGCCCAGGATCTCCGCCGGGCGGAGGCGATGGAAGACGGCGCGCCCCTCGGGAGTCTCGGGGACCGAGCCCCGCCCCTCGACGGCGCGGCCCGCGTAGGTCGTCAGCAGGCTCGTCACCGACTGCCGGGGGATGGTCATCCGCGGGGGATTGTTGAGGTCGATCTCGAAGACCCGGATGACGTTGACCTGCTCGTCGGTGAGGAGCGGGAAGGGGCGGCGAGAGCGGGGGAAGCGGAGCGGATCGTCGAGGTCGGGCGCGTCGTCCGCGCGCGTCGAGGGGCCCACGGCCTCGACCTTGGCCTGGGCCTCGAGCCACGTCCGGAGCTCGAGCGCTTCGGGGTTGCCCGGTTCGAGCGCGAGCACGCGCTCGACCTCAACCGAGGCGAGCTGGTGCCGACCCCGGGCCTGCAGCCACCTCGCGAGCTGGAGCATGCCGTCGGCGTCCTCGGCGCCGATGGCGGCGCGCAGGGCGCGATAGCGCTCCTCGACGGGGGCGAGGGTCTTGACGCCCTGGATGGAATCGCGCTTGAAGAGGGTCTCGAGTCCGGCGATCAAGAGGACCACGGCCTCGGCGTCCTGACGGACGAGCTCGCCCTGGACGCGGCGGCCGTCGCGGAGGATCACCTCGGCCTCGAGACGCTCGTCGGCCGGGATGGGGATGGTGCCGGACGCCGCGGTGGATGCGGGCGCGGGCTGGGCGGTCGCCTGCCCGATGCGGCACGGACCCACCACCACGACCCCCGCCAGGACGGCGGTCCGCACGACGCTCCCCCGGATGATGCTGCGCATTGCCGGGATTCTCCCACCTCCGAGGCGATCTGTAAAGCCCCGCGAAGCGGGGGGCGGCGCGTGAAAACGCCAGCCCTTGGGGGCTGGCGTCTGGAAAGGCGTCGGGGATGAAGTCACGCCGCGGCGTCGATGATCACTTCCCGCCCCCCTCGGAGCGGGCGGCGAGGGCCTCGGGGAGTCCGGGAATTCCGTCGGCCCCCTCCAGCACCTGCGCGGTGGACGCGGCGACGTCGCCGCCGATGGGCTCGGCCCGGCCGCCGAGGTGGCGGGCGAAGAACTGCTCGGTCACGGCGTTGAAGGCGGTGGCGTTGGCGGGGCGGGCGAAGCCGTGGCCCTCGTCGGGGAAGAGGACATAGGCGACGGGGATGCCGTGCTTGGTCATGGCCGCGACGATCTGGTCGGACTCCGACTGCTTGACGCGCGGGTCGTTGGCACCCTGCCCGATCAGCAGGGGCTTGGTGATGCGGTCGGCGAAGGTGAGGGGGGAGCGGGACTTGAGGAACTCGCGTCCCTCGTCGGTGCTGTGGTCGCCCACGCGGTTCTTGAACATCTCCATCCCGGGCTTCCAATAGGACGGGATGGTGTTGAGCAGGGTGGTGATGTTCGACGGTCCCACGATGCTGACGCCGCAGGCGAAGACGTCGGGGGTCATGGTGAGGCCGGCGAGGGCGGCGTAGCCGCCGTAGCTCCCGCCCATGATGGCGACCTTGCTCCGGTCGGCGATCCCCTCGGCGACGGCCCAGTCGACGGCGTCGAGCAGGTCGTCGTGCATCTTGGCGCCCCACTCGCGGTTGCCCGCGTTGACGAACTTCTTGCCCAGCCCCGTCGAGCCGCGGAAGTTGACGCTCAGGACGGCATAGCCCCGGTTGGCGAGCCACTGGTGGTAGGAGTTGAAGCCCCACACGTCCCGCGCCCACGGCCCGCCGTGCACGAGGAGAACCATGGGGACGGCCGCGTCGGGCCGGCCATCGGCGTCGGGATCCGACGCCTTGGGGAGCGTCAGGTAACTGACCAGGTCCAAGCCGTCGCGGCTCCTGACCGTGACGGGGTGCATCTTGGCCAGGGGCAGCCCCTCGAGGCTCTTTCGGTTGGTGTAGAGGAACGTGGCCTTGCCGGGGGCGCCGGGCGTGGCGCCGGCGCGGTCGTAGAGATAGACGCGGGTCGGGCCGTCGTCCATGACGTACGCGACGAGCCAGCGGGCGTCGTCGAGCGAGCGGCTGGTCACGTTGACCTCGCCCGCGGCAACCGTCGCGAGGTGATCGAGGTCGGCCTTGATCGAGGGATCGAGAATCTTCCACTTCGTGCGGTCGTAGTTGAAGGCCACCGCCTGCACGCGGTGCTCGGTCGGGTGCGTCATCATCGCTCCGGCGTCGGCGCGCGGGTCCTCGGCCAGAAGCGTCGTCTCGCCGGTGGTCAGGTCGCGGCGGAAGAGGGCGCCGGTGTCGCGTCCGCGGCTGTCCTGGAAGTACGCCGCGCGGCCGCCCTTGTCGAAGCCGACGGGGCCGGTGGTCATGGTGTCCTCCATGCCGACCTGCTCGAAGGGCGTGGCGGTGCCGTCGTCGGCCAGGGTCTCCCAGGCGATGCCGCCGTCGGGCGTGAAGCGCGAGCCGAGGCGGACCTTGAAGTCCTCGTCGGTCACGGTCTCCATGTGCGAGTCGTTCTTGTAGACGACCGACCGCTCGCCCGTCATGATGTTCACGCGGTGCACGTCGTGGAACTGGGGGGAGCGATCGTTGACGCCCACCAGGATCTCGTCGGGGAAGGCGGGGCTGAGCTCGGCGATCCGGGCCGCGACACCGGGCATCGGGGTCAGGTCGCGGGCCTCGCCGCCGTCGAGATCGACGGCGTAGATCCGCCAGTTCTCGTCGCCCCCCTGGTCCTGGAGATAGATGATGTGGGAGTTTGTATACGCCCACTCGAACTGCCGGATGCCGCGCCGCGCGTCCTGGGTGACCGCGCGGGCCTTCGAGAGGTCGTCCACGGGCGCGACCCACACGTTCAGCACGCCGTCGACGGCCGAGAGATAGGCGATCTGCTTCCCGTCGGGGCTGAGGGCCGAGCCGGCCCGGTCGGGATTGCCGAAGAGGGTGGCGCGGGGGATGAGCATCCCGGGATCTCTCGCCCCGGGCGTCGTCGCCTTCGTCGGCTCGGCCGAGGGCACCGTCGCTGCGACACACCACCCGGCCGCCGCCGTCAGGGAGAGGGCCGTCACCGCCGCCGCCATCGCACGTCGCATTCGCATCGAGGACTCCTTGAAGGGACCGCCGGGGGGCATTCGACTCTGTCGGATTGGCGGGAGCGCCGTTTCACGCACCGCGGGCCGGTGTGACGCGTGGCCGGGATGTTCGTTCCCACGCGGATCGGGCATCCAAAAACGAACCAAGGCCGCGGCGCGGCCTCGAAAGTGCCCAGGAGAGGACTTGAACCTCCATGCCCTTGCGGGCGCTACCACCTCAAGGTAGTGCGTCTGCCAATTTCGCCACCTGGGCGTCGCGCCGGCCGCTGTCCTCGCCCGGGGGCGAGCTTCGGCCGGATCGTGGTGGGAGGGAAATATACCCTGCCGCGGCCACGGGTCGACCCGGGCCTCCGACTTCCGCGCGGCGGCGAACCCCGGGGGGACACGCTTTGGGCCCCGATCCGGGGCTGCGGGCCGGCGGGGCGCAGGACGTCGAACCCCTCCCGCCTATCGTTCACTCGATGCCCCCGGACCTTCAGCCTCCTGCTCACTTCCACCACTATCTCGAGCGCGTGGCGGACTTCATCAAGGCCCAGGGCGTCTTCGGGGCGGTCTCGCTCACGGCCGACCGGCTCGAGGCCGCGGCGAAAGCGTCGGCATCTCCCGCCGCGTTCCGCCTCGATCTCGATCGCGGCAAGCCGTGGGTCTCCCTCGTGACGGCCGACCGCTGGCTGAGCCAGTCGATCGAGGCCGACCTCGTCCACACCGGCGACAAGCTCGACGAGCTCCTCGCCGAGGAGCTGACGGACCTCAATTACTCGGGCCCCGCTCTCCCCTTCGAGCACTACCGCTCCGAGGACAAGCTCTTCACGTTCCGCTCACCGGTGCCGCTGACCCCCGAGGCGATGCACCCCGGCGACCCCAGGGCCGTCGAGACCGCCGCGGTCTGCCTGCTGGCGTACGAGGCTTGCTTCCGTCCGTTGGGCGACATGGAAGCCGACGAGGACAAGTAGGCTCCCTTCCGCCTCCCCCCGGCGGAGCCGCGACCGTAAGGGAGCGGTCAAACCCCTCGCGCAATCCTGCCAACGGCGCTCCGGGCCTTGATCGCACGCTCCTCCCTGGCCCTCCCCGCTCCTTCCTCCTCCGCGTCCTCCGCGTTGAAAGCTCTTCTTCCTGGCAAGGCCGTGGAGCGCGCAAGTTGCAGCACCGCTCCCTCACGGTCGCGGCACCGCCCGAGGGGCGTGCGCCCGCCGCGCCCCTCCCCGCCACCTCGTCTATTCTTTGCCCCGTCCTTCTCGGACCCTCGTCGCCCCCCAGTGCCTCGTGCCCAGTGCCTCTTGCCTCGCGTTTCGCGCCGGAGCCCTCATGCGGATCCTCATGCTCGGATGGGAGTTTCCGCCCTTCATCGCGGGGGGCCTGGGCGTGGCCTGTTACGGGCTGACCAAGGCCCTCGACAAGGCCGGGCACGAGGTCGTCTTCGTCCTTCCCAAGCCCGTTGACCGCTCGCACACCAGCCACGTCCGCATGCTGAGCCCCGACGCCCTCGCCGCCGCGGCCCGGCGGGATCGAACCCCCGTGACCGACGAATCCGGCCAGATCCTCCGCGGCCCGGACGGGGCGCCCATCTTCGATGAGGCCGAGGGCGTCGACGCCGACCCCATGGCCGGTTTCGCCCACGCCACGTTCCGCGGCGTCCCGGCGTCGTTCACCAGCCCCTATCCCGCCTTCGACCCCGCCAATGTTCCCCGCCTCACCGGCCTCAACGGCGCCGAGCCCGCCGCCCACGGCACGCTGGCGCCCGATGAGGCCGCGGTCGTCGCCCACGAGGCGGGGCTCGCCCTTCGCGAGGCCGGCGACCCCGGGGGCGCGCACGACGCTCCCGTGGCGCTCTCTGCTGGCGCCCCTCGCGGCTTCATCGGCACAGGCGGTGGTGCCGGCGTGGGCTACGGCATGGACCTGGTCGGCGATTCCGAGCGCTACGCCCGCCTGGTCGTCGCTCTTTCCCGGCGCGAGCGGTTCGACGTCATCCACGCCCACGACTGGCTCACCTTCCCCGCCGCGATCGCCTTGGCCACCGTCTCGGGCAAGCCTCTGGTGGTTCACGTTCACTCGACCGAGTTCGACCGCGCCGGGAACAACGTCAACCAGCGGGTCTACGACATCGAGCGGGCCGGGATGCAGGCCGCGGACCGCGTGCTGGCCGTCAGCCAGTTCACCAAGTCGATCTGCGTCCGCCGCTACGGCCTGGCGCCCGACAAGGTGGACGTGATCTACAACGGCATCGACCCCGACGCCGCCCAGCCCCCGCCGGGCGCCCGCATCGAGAGCGGCGACAAGATCGTGCTCTTCCTGGGCCGCATCACCATGCAGAAGGGTCCCGAGTACTTCATCGCCGCGGCCCGGCGCGTGCTCGAGAAGGTCAAGGACGTCAAGTTCGTCCTGGCCGGCAGCGGCGACATGGCGCTGCGGATGATCGAACTCGCCGCCAGCATGGGCATCGGCCACAAGGTCCTCTTCACCGGCTTCCTGCGCGGACGCGACGTCGAGCGGGTCTTCCGCATGGCCGACTGCTACGTGATGCCCAGCGTCTCCGAGCCCTTCGGCCTCGCCGCGCTCGAGGCCATCTCGCACGATGTGCCGGTGATCCTCTCCAAGACCAGCGGCGCGTCCGAGGTGCTGCAGCACGTCCTGAAGGTCGACTTCTGGGACATCGACGAGATGGCCAACAAGATCATCGCCGTCCTCCGCCACCCCGCCCTCAGCGGCACGCTCCGAGAGCACGGCAGCTTCGAACTCCACCGCCTCACGTGGGACGGCGCGGCGGAACGCTGCCAGACGAGCTACGGCAAGGCGATCGCGGCGCGGGGACCGGCGCGGCGGTAATGCCTCGTGTTCCGTCATCGAACGAATGTGCAGATGATCCTGCGATTTGGGTGGTCGTCTTCCGGCCGATCAAGTAGGCTCCAAGCATGCCCGATTCCGGGCTGTAGCCGATTCCGGAACAGATAGGCGATCACGGCCATGGGACGCCCACTTCCCGTGACGGCCAGCCGCGCCGCGTTCATCCGGCCCCGCGTTCGCCCCTCCGTCCTCGGCACGCTGCTCATCCTCTTCGCCGTGATGGCGGCCCCGCGAGTCGGCATCGCGCAGTGCGTTCGGGGGTGGGTCGACGGCGTGGGCATCCCCGGCGTGAACGGCGAGGTGCGCGCTCTCCTAGTCCTCCCGGACGGCGACTTGATCGTGGGGGGGGACTTCTCCCTCGCCGGGAGCCTGGCCGCCTCCAACATCGCCCGCTACACCCCGTCGAGCGGTGCGTGGTCCGCGCTCGGATCAGGCGTGGGCGGCGCGGTGTACGCCCTCGCCGTCCTTTCAAACGGCCCTCTGGTCGCGGGTGGTTCCTTCCTGTCCGCCGGAGGCGGGGCCGCGAACAGGATCGCCCGGTGCGATCCCGCGAGCGGCGAGTGGACTGCGCTGGGTTCCGGCATGAACGCCACGGTGCGGGCGCTCGCCGTGATGCCGAGCGGCGATCTGATCGCCGGAGGGTTCTTCACAACGGCGGGGGGTGTCGCCGCGAACAGGGTCGCGCGATTCGTCCCGGCGACCGCGGAGTGGAAGGCCATGGGCACGGGCACCACCGGCTCTGTCTACGCGCTCGCGGCAACGCTCAACGGAACGGTTATCGTGGGCGGCGACTTCCTCGGCGCGGGCGGCTTGGCCGTCAACAGAATCGCCCGCTTCCAGCCGGCCACCGCCGCTTGGTCAGCCCTGGGATCGGGCGTCACCGGAACCCAGGTTCCCAGGGTCTACGCGTTGGCCACCCTCCCAAACAACGACGTGATCGCCGCAGGAAATTTCCGCACGGCGGGAAACGTCGTGGCCCGCGGCGTCGCCTTGTACCGGCGGAGCGACGGGGTTTGGTCAAACCTTGGTGCGGGCTTGGGTTCCGAGCCCCGCGCGATCCTCGCCCTTCCCAACGGCGACGTCATCGCTGGCGGAACGTTCCGCTCCGACGGGGGCCCATCGTCCGGTCGGATCGCCCGGTACGATCGCTCGGCGCAGATATGGTCGTTGTTCGATCTCGGCACTGCCGACGCCGTCCACGCCCTCGCCTTCCTTCCTAGCGGCGACCTCGCCCTGGGTGGCTCGTTCGCCGAGGCGGGGGGATCGGCCGCGGCCGGGCTGGCGGGATACGCGCTCAACCTCTCGGTACCAATCATCGTCGGGCAG
>Ga0105044_10006719_pt1 | contig 15834 bp, 15 predicted proteins | sample MAT01_FD_78092 | JGI IMG/M metagenome (GOLD analysis project Ga0105044, IMG submission 78092) | Freshwater microbial communities from Lake Fryxell liftoff mats and glacier meltwater in Antarctica - MAT-01 | ecosystem: Environmental > Aquatic > Freshwater > Ice > Liftoff microbial mat | place... | reverse complement strand
GTGCCCAGCTCGTCGTGAATGACGACGCGGTCGCTGAGTGCATCTTCCAGGTCGACCACCGCCGGTAGCGACTGGTACTGCACATCGATGAGCTCGATGGCGTCTCGAGCGGCGACCTCGCTGGTGGCCAGTACGACGGCGACAGCGTCGCCGACATAGGCAGCCTTGCCGACGGCCACCGGATAGTGCGCCGGGTTCTTCATGTCGGCCGTGACGGGCCACGCGCACGGCATGGGGGCGGCCCAGAGGCCGGTGAGATCGGCGCCGCTATATGCAGCCACCACGCCAGGGGCCGCGAGCGCGGCAGAGAGATCGACGCTGAGGATGCGCGCATGCGCGTAGGGGCTGCGTGCCAATGCGAGGTGCAGCGCACCGGGCAGATGCAAGTCGTTGGTGTACTTCGCTTCGCCGGTGAGTAACGCCGGGTCTTCACGACGCAGCATCCGGCTACCCAGCACGGTTGCAGGCCGATCGTCAATGGCGGTCATTTCGGTACCCCCAGTACCTTGATGCGGACGGGTGAACTAGTCGCCTGCAGCGCAGGCCAGTACGGACTTCACGATGTTGTGGTAGCCCGTGCAGCGGCACAAGTTGCCTTCCAGCCCAATGCGCACTTCCGCCTCAGAGGGGTGCGGGTTCTCCTTGAGCAGGCTGGTTGCGGCCATCACCATTCCTGGTGTGCAGTAGCCGCACTGCAGGCCATGGTTCTCCATGAATGCCTGCTGCATCGGGTGCAGCACACCGTCGGTGGCCATGCCTTCGATGGTGGTGACCTGGGCGCCGTCGGCCTGGACCGCCAGCACGGTGCAGCTTTTCACTGCTTCGCCGTCGAGATGGATGCTGCACGCACCGCACGACGACGTGTCGCAGCCGATGTTGGTACCGGTGAGCGCCAGCGCCTCGCGGATGTAGTGGACCAGCAGCGTGCGTGGCTCGACATCGCTCTCGTGAACCGTTCCGTTGACGGTAACTGAAATCTTCACCAGTGATCCCCTCTGATCGTGTGCCATCGTGATCCGTGATCGCGCCCCCAATGGCGGACCCATCATGCACCAGATCGCAGGCGCTGCGCCACCGGGCGACACGGAAACTGCCGCGTTCAGTCGACGCGAGGCACTCGTTGGGCTGCTCGAAGTTCGACCTGTTGTGTGTGGAGCTACGCGCGATGGACATTCCACTGAAGGCCAACCTCGACCAGGCGTGGCGCGACTACTGCGGTTGGCGTGTCAACTACGACGCGGTGCTCATCCAGTTGTGTGGGCTGGTGTTGGCTCCGCCGGCGAAGTGGAGCGGCGATCGCCCGCAGGTTGACAACCGCCGCCCGAAGCCGTTTCGCAAGCCTCGCCGACGAGTCAACCGGTGACGAGTGTGAAGGGCAACGAGGTGCATGCCCAGTACGCCCCGAGCGCGCATGCCACGCCGATTGCGCCGGGTGTCAGGTAGCCCACCCACTTCTGTGCCGGCGTCCATGTGGGTGCCAGCATGAACCAGCCGCACAACGCTCCGGTGAGCACACCACCGAGGTGGCCGCCGATGGATACGCCGCTGATGGTGAACGTGAACACCAGGTTGAGGAGCAGCGTGGAACCGATGCCAGAACTGAAGATGTTGATGCCGCGACGGTGCATTCCGACGGCTGCGGCACCCATGAGACCGAACACCGCGCCCGAGGCACCGCCGGTGATGGTGACACGCGTACCGTCCATCAGCACGACACCGAACGACCCGCCCAGTAGGCAGGCGAAGTAGAGCATGGTGAACTTCACCGGCCCCAGCGACCGTTCGATGAGCCTTCCCAGCTGCACCAGGAGCAGCATGTTGAACCCGATGTGAATGAGCCCGAAGTGAATGAAACCGCTGGTGATGAGGCGATACCACTCGTGCGTCGAGTGCACGATCGAGCGGTTCAGCGCAAGGTCGACATGCGTGGCAGTGATGTTGCCACCAAGCGCGCCGGTGTCGCTGAGGACCATCCACAGGAAGACGAGCACATTGACGCCGACCAGCACGTACGTGGCCGGCGTGAGCACCCGTGAGTTGGCCAATTGGACGCGGGTCTTCACATCCGGACGGGCTGCCTTCGCGCATTCCACGCAGTGCGAGCCGACGGAGGCCTGAACCAGGCAATCGCTGCACGCCGGCTTGCCGCAGCGGGTGCAGCTGCGGCCCGCCTCGCGGTCCGGGTGGCGATAGCAGCGGGGTGTAGTGGGCGGTACGGGCAGCGACACGCCGGTCAGGCTAGCGACGCCACCTCTTCGCCGGACCGCGGCGAGGTCGCGTCAGAGGATTGCGTCGAACCCGAGGGCGATGACAACAAGCAGGACGATCAGGCCGTTGTAGACCGTGTGGGCGGCGGTGGATTCGAGGGTTGCGTCGTGCTGGTTCGTATGGCGTCGGTACTCGCGCAGGTACACCCACATGAAGTACACGCCACCCAGGGAGAGTGCGAGTGCGGCGCCGAGCGGAATGCCGACAATGGCGTGGATCATGCCGAACTGCAGCACCTTCGACAGCCGTCGCTGGCGCGACCAGACTTGTGCGCCAGCACGGAACATCCGCTCTTCGGCGTAGGCAAACAGTGGCAACGCAGGCAGCAGCAGGCACATGAAGGTGAGCGGAATGATCCACTCCCAGAGAGTGCCGACGGTGGCGTCTGATTCGCCGAAGACGGGATTGCCGGTACCGCCCAACATCGACCACCAGCCCCATGAGAGCCCCGGTAGCTGCATCAACGCGGTTGCGGCGACAACGACGACGGTCAACACCAGCGGAACCGGCCACACGTGCCGCCACCCGATGCGATGCACGACCTGTGAGACGATCGCGCGTCCCTGCAGAGAACGTGAATGCCGCAGCCCGGCCACAAGCCGGAAGCCCATGAAGCCCAGTACTGCAAACGTCAGTATGTTGGTCAATTGGTCGCTCACGCGGCTGGTGCCCGATTAGTGGGGGGCGCGGGCGCCGAAGACATCGGCAGCGGTGGGCTCGCCCAACAGGTGACCCTGCACCAAGTCGCAGCCCAACACGCGGAGGCGGCGTAGTTGGTCGGCCGACGTGACCCACTCGGCCACCACCTGCATGTCGAGTGCGTGTGCGAGCTGAATGATGGCCCGAACGATGGGGTCGTCGTCACCGCTGGTGCCCAGCATGCGAGCGACGGTGCCGTCGAGTTTGAGGACGTCGGCCTCGCAGGATCGCAGCGCGGTGAGCGAGGAGATACCGGTACCGAAGCTGTCGAGCGCCAACTGCACACCGAAGCGGCGCAGCGCCTGCATCGCGCGCAGGTTGCCCGGCTGACGATCGTTGAGCGTGTTCTCGTCGAAGTCGAGCGTGAGCTGATGCGGGTTGAGTTCCATCTGGCGTACCGTCGCCAGCACACGTTCGACGAAGGTGCCCTCGGCCAACTGGCGGGCGGCGATATTGACGTGCACGCTGAAACCACGGTCCACCAGCCCGGCGTCGAGCCAGGCGCGAGTGTCGAGGCACGCCTGGCGGATGACCCACTCGCCGATGGGCACGATGACACCCGACTCTTCGGCGAGATGAAGGAATTGCGCCGGCAACAACGTGCCCTGCTCGGGATGGTCCCACCGCAGCAGCGCTTCGGCGCCGGCGACGCGCCCGCTATGGGTGGAGATGATGGGCTGGTAGGCCAGGCGCAGCTGGCCGCCGGCGAGGGCACGCTCGAGCTCGTTGGACAGGGCCTTGTGCTGCCGCGATTCGGCACGCATGACCTCTGTGTAGAGCTCGCAACGCGACCGACCACGTCGCTTGGCCTGGTACATCGCGATGTCGGCGTTGCGGAGCAGTTCGATGGCTGCCTCTTGGCCGCTGACGCCTTCGACGTGGCTGGGCAGGCCGACGGCGATACCGACGCTGACCGAGAGCTCGACCTCCACACCGTGCACCATGATGCGACCACTCAGCGAGCCACGGATGCGCTCCGCAAGATCGAGAGCGCTGTGCTCGTCGATACCGCCATCGCAGAGCACGACGAATTCGTCGCCACCGATACGGGCAACCACATCGGACGGTCGAGTGGCGTGAGCGATGCGGTGCGCCACCTGGGCGAGCAGCGCGTCGCCGATTTCGTGGCCGACCGTGTCGTTGACGTCCTTCAACCGGTCGACGTCCATGAACAGGACGGCGACATTATTGCGCGTACCCCGAATGCCGTCAAGTGCGTCGGCAGCGGTGCGCAGTAGCAGTAGTCGGTTGGGGAGGCCGGTGAGCGGGTCGTGGTTGGCCTGGCGAGTGAGCTCGCTCTGCAGGTGCTTGGTGGCGGTGATGTCGCGAGCGACGCCACCCCAGTAGTCGATGACCCCTTCGGCCGTACGGTGCAGTAGCAGGTCGATGTCGAGCGTGCGTTCCAGGCCGTCGGGCCCGCGGAACCCGACTTCGCCCGACCACTTCGTGCTCTGGCTACTGGCGATGACTTCTCGCGGCACCTGGTCGCGAATGGCTTGGAGTAGGCCCCGGGCGGCAGCGTCGCGAATGAGGTCGAGTTCGTGTTCCACCCCGAACAGGCGGCGAGCCGCCTCGTTGGTGTACACCGGCGCACCGTTGCGGTCGAGAATGATCACCGCATCGTCGGTGGCGCCGACCACGCCCGACAGCCGCTCGAGCAGTTCCCGTTGCCCGACGCTGGCCGTATGGTCCAGTGCGACACCGCCGTAACCGGTGACGCGCTCTAAGGAGTCGCGCTGCGCCACTGCGTTGATGCGAACCCATGTCATGCGGCCTTCGCCGTGCCAAACCCGAAACTCCAGCTGCACGTCGACGTTGGCCTCGACGCTGCGCCGCCACATCAGCTCGGCGCTTGCGCGGTCGCCGGGATGCGCGTTGGCCCACGGCGGGGCGCCGATCGGTGAACCGGCAGACACCTGTACGAGCGCGCCAAATGCTGCATTGGCCGCGGTGACGCGACCTTCACGGTCGGCCTGGAACAGGCCAACCGGCAACGAAGGGAACAACTCGGTAATGTCCGCCATCCTTACAAGGTCGAAGTGATACGTCAGTTATCGGCTGGTGCTAGCCGCGACTGAAGTTGCCAGTCACGTCGGCCATCGCAGTTTCAGCGGCTGTGATCGCTGTGATCAAATCCTCCGCAGTGCTGCCATCGTCAAGTCCAGTTGCAGCCCCAAGATAGTGCACGGCGACGACGTAGTCGTGCGTACTGCCGGCGGGCGGGCACGGACCCGTGTAACCGAGGTCGCCAACGCCGTTCGTGGCCTCGTAGGCACCGATCGGGACGGTGTCCTCGTCGAGAGCGATGCTGGCAGGTGAGAGACCGGCAATCACCCAATGAGAGAACTCTGGGGCGTCGAGGTCGGTGAGCGTGATGGCTATCTCCACCGTGCCAGCCGGAGCTGCGCTCCACGAGAGGGCAGGCGCCACATTCAGCCCGTCGCACGTGTACCGAGGGTCGATGGCTGCTCCATCGCGCCAGGGAGCGGTGGCCAACAGCGTTCCTGCCGGTGGAACCAGCGTTGCCGAGGAGGTGGTCGTGCTGTTGGCGGCGTCTGGGTCGATGAACGTCGGGTCGTTGGTTGCGGCCAGCGCCGTCGTGGAGACCGATGCGTTCTGGTTGTCGCCGGCTGGACGCAACGTGCGCCCGTCGGACTTGCAGCCGCCGACCGCAATGAGCGCAAGGCAGGTGGTGGTCATCAAAACTACTCGTCGCACGGGGGTCAGCTTACGTTGCGGCGAGCCCCAACTGAGGTGCAGGAGATATCGTGCCGAGGTGGAATCCCAGCAGCTTTGCGTGCTCACCCTGCATGCCCACCCCGACGATGAAGCCTCCAAAGGGGCGCCAACGTTGGCCAAGTACCACGCAGAAGGCGCCCGTACGGTGTTGGTGTGCTGTACCGGCGGCGAGGAGGGCGACCTGCAGAACCCTGGCCTGCGCCAGCCCGGCCAGCCGTTCCACGAACTGACGCCCGAGCAGGAGAAGGCGCTCCTTGCCCAGTTGCGACCCCACGAACTGGCCCGGTCGGCAGACGTGATCGGTTTCGACGAGGTCATCATGCTGGGCTTCCGAGACTCGGGCATGCCCGATAGTGAGGCCAACAGTCACCCCGACAGCTTCCACATGGCCCCGATGGACGAAGCCGTCGGCCGCCTGGTGGGAATCATTCGTCGCGAACGTCCGCAGGTCATCATCACCTACAGCGATGACCAGAGCGGATACCTGCACCCCGACCATTTGAAGGTGCACGACATCTCCGGCCCAGCGTTCGACCGCGCCGGCGACCCGGCCTGGTACCCCGAGCTGGGCGAACCGTGGCAGCCGGCCAAGCTGTACTACACGGTCTGGTCGAAGGCCCGGCTCACGGCAGTGCACGAGGGAATGATCCTCCACCGTGGCGAGTCACCGTACGAGCAGGCGTGGCTGGATCGTCCGGGTCAGGACCATCGCATCACCACCCGCATCGACGTCGGTGCGTTCCTGTGGGCGCGCAGTGGAGCGTTGCGGGCGCACGCCACTCAGGTCGACCCCGACGAGCCGTGGTGGTTCGGCCTCACCGACGAACAGCTGGCCGACGTCTTTCCATGGGAAGAGTGGATCCTGGCCCGCTCGCTGGTCGGCGAACCGGCCGAGGGCCAACTGGAGACCGACCTCTTCGCCGGCATCCGTAGTTCGGCGAACATGCTGTGACTGACATTCAGTACCGGGTGTCGTTCGCGAAGAACGACGAGGCCGTCGAGGGGCCCGACGACGCCGAAGTGGTCGTCTCCGTTGGTGTTTCCGACGCGACGATGCCACCAGCGACTGCCTTCATGTTGGGCAAGCTGAAGAACACCGGACCCACCGGACCGCTGTTTGCTGCCTTCCGTGATGGGTCGGCCGCGGAAGTTCTCAGCCGGCTCGCATCGCGTCCCTGAGCGCCCGGTAACCAATGAGGGTTGCGCCCGACTCGGCGAGCAGCGTTCGCAGGGTTGCGTCGGTGGTCACCAGTTGGTGGTCGTCGATCCACAGCGGAGCCGAGCCGGTGATTGCGCGCACCTCGGGTGTGTCGATGGCCGGCTGCACATGGATTTCGGTGACGCCTGCTGGGAGGTTACGCACCGCGTCGTAGACGCGCTCGCGACTGCCTGCACGCCAGTCATGGTCGAAGTGATCGGGGAACAGCACGCCCTCTTCGGCGGCGAGGCGACGGAAGGGAAAGCCGGCCTGCTCGGCTGAAATGGTCGAGGGCAGGCGGATCGGCAGCTTGAACTCGAACGCCAATTCCAGGTACACGTCGAAGAATTCCGGGCGAAGTGTGATCACCGAGAGATGCGGCGCGAGGTGTGTGACGTCGATACCCCACGCTGTTGCTCGCTCGATCTGGGCGCGACACTCGCGAAGCACCTCTGCTGGGTCGGCGTGCTGCCAGAGGTCGTCGACGCCGCGCGGAAATCCGCCCTCACCGGACAACAGTGTGGGTGAATGCGTGATGGGCCCGAAGCGGTACGCCTCGTGCTCACAGTTGAGCGTCAGGTGCACGCCGATGTCGTCGGTGGGCCGGTAGCGGTTGGCCGCGTCGCGTGCCCACGGTGCGGGCACCATCAGGCTGGCGCAGGTGGCCACACCGTGATGCAGTGCGTCGTACACGCCCTCGTTGGCGGCGTGGCAGCTGCCCAGGTCGTCGCACGAGATGATCACCAGCTTGGTGTCGGCCGTGTACCCCAGGCGTTCGGCAAGCGTGCTCATCGGGGCGAACGCTATCCGCTGCAGCCAGCCCACAGGCCGACGTTGGTTGCCTCTGCATTGCGCGCGGCCACGACGAACTCGTCCGCATGCGCGACGTTAGGAGGAATGGTGAGTGGGCGCGCGTAGCCCTGGCCGATGATCTCCATGTTGACGAACATGCCGTCGGCGCTGCGGTAGATGTAGGCCAACAGCCGCCCATAGACGTCGCGAGCCTCCACGTCGCGTTCCACGTAGAGCGCGGTTCCGTCCGGCAGCAGCGACTTGGTGAAGGCGGTTGCTTCGGGTCCGAAGCACTGCACCGGGGTGTTCGGCTTCTTCGTCTCGGGCGTGTCGATGCCGATGAGGCGCACACGCTCCTCGACGCCGTCGATCTCGACACCAACCGTGTCGCCGTCGGTGACGTAGATGACCGTTGCGTTCGCAGTGAGTACACCTGTTGCAGCTGGGGCAGTGGTTGCCCCGTCGCTACATGCGACGCCGGCCGGGACGGCTGTTGCCAAAAGCCCGATGATCCACCAACGCCCCATCACCTCGTTCTATCGGTCCGACACCCGATCCCACCTCACGAGTAGCCGAGCCCGGTGCGGGCTCGGGGCGTTCGGTGGCTCCGGGCCAGCCCGGTTGCCGAGTTGCGCATTGGTCCTAGAGGCGTTCGATGATGGTGCCGGTGCCCAGACCGCCGCCGCAGCACATGCTGATCAGGCCGTACTTGCCACCGGTGCGCTCCAGCTCGTAGAGCGCCTTGGTGATGAGGAAGCCGCCGGTGCCACCGAGCGGGTGGCCGAGGGCGATGGCGCCGCCGTTGGGGTTTGTCTTCGCCGGGTCGGCGCCGACAGCCTTTTGCCATGCGAGCACGACCGAGGCAAAGGCCTCGTTGATCTCGAACACGTCGATGTCGTCGATGGACAAGCCGGTGCGGGCCAAAAGACGCTGGGTGGCATCGATGGGGCCGGTGAGCATGAGGACGGGGTCGACACCGACGTTGCACGTGTCGACGATGCGGGCGCGAGCCTTCAGGCCCAACGCAGCGGCCTTCTCTTCGGTCATGAGCAGGACAGCGCTGGCGCCATCGCTGATCTGCGACGAGTTGCCGGCAGTGTGCACGCCGTTCTCGCGGCCGACGGGCTTCAGCGAGGCCAGCTTCTCCATCGTGGTCTCGCGCAGGCCTTCGTCGCGGCTGACGGTGTGGAACGTGTCGGCCAGGCTGCCGTCTTCGTTGCGATCGGGTGCATCGACGGTGATGTACTGACCAGAGAAGCGATCCTCTGCCCATGCCTGTGCGGCGCGCTGCTGGCTGGCGAAACCGAACGCGTCGGTATCCGCACGGGTGATGCCGTACTTGTCGGCGATGCGCTCGGCGCCTTCGAACTGCGACGTCATCTCGTAGCGGCCGAAGTAGGTGGGGGGAATCGGGATGCCGAGACCGAAGGCCTTGTTGCCGGCGGCGCCGATCGGTACGCGGCTCATGGCCTCTACGCCACAGGCGAGGGCTACGTCGACGACGCCGCTGCCGACGAGGGCAGTGGCCAGGTTGGTGGCCTGCTGGCTGCTGCCACACTGCGTGTCGACCGTCGTGGCGGCCGTGGTGAGGGGCAGGCCGGCGCTGAGCCACGCCGTGCGTGTGACGTTGAACGCTTGCTCGCCGACCTGGCTGACACAGCCGCCGATGACCTGGTCGACGACTGCCGGGTCGATGCCCGTGCGCTCGATGATGGCCTGCTGCACGGTGGCGAGAACCTGTGCGGGATGGAGAGTGGAAAGACCACCGTTGCGCTTTCCGATGGGGGTGCGCACGGCGTCGACGATTACTACGTTGCTCATGCTGGCAGCCTACGAGCGCACCCTCGCCGCAGCAGAGCCGAAGGTCTGTGACGGGTGATCGCCTACGGTGGCGAGCCATGGCGACGTTCAACGCATCCTTCGTGCCGATCGGCTCACCGGCGCAACATCGGTACATCCATGTCATCGGAACCACCGTGTTCATCGACGATCGGGCGGCCGATGACAGTTGGTCGCTGCACTTCCTCGGCATGCTGGGCGACGAGGCCTGTTGGGCGGTCGACGTGCCGCGAGGTGAAGATCCGTCGTACGGCGCGGCGCTCGATCTGTATTCGCTGTACGGCCGCTCGACCGAGCCCGAGTGGGCGGTCGCCGGTCGTGCGGTGCAGCTGGCGGAATGGGCGCGCACGCACCGTTTCTGTGGACGGTGCGCGACCCCCACCGAGCAGTCGGCCAACGATCGCTCGATGAAGTGCCCGGCCTGTGGACTGCTGGCCTACCCACGCCTCGCGCCAGCCATGATCACGCTGATCACGAAGGGCGCCGCGGGGCCGGATCAGCAGATTCTGCTTGCGCAGGGTGTGCAGTTCCGCGAGCCGATGTACTCCTGCCTGGCCGGCTTCGTGGAGCCGGGCGAATCGCTGGAGGAAGCCGTCATCCGCGAGGTGGAAGAGGAGGTCGGAATTGTCGTCGGGTCCGTCGAGTACCGCGGCAGCCAGCCGTGGCCGTTCCCGCACAGCCTGATGATCGGCTTTCGAGCCGAGTGGATTCGCGGCGAGATCGCGTGCGAGCCCACTGAGATCGTCGATGCACAGTGGTACACGCGCGATGCCCTGCCGCCCATCCCGCCACCGATCTCGATTGCCCGCAAACTGATCGATGCCTGGCTCGCCGAAGCCTGAACCACGGCTGCCCGTTCAGTGTGAGAGATGCTGGGCGAAGAAGTCGAGGATGATTTCGGCGCGCTGGCGACGGTGGATGGGCGAGCCGCTGCGCGAGAGCTCGTGGCTCTCGCCGGGGAACCTGAAGAAGGTCACGTCCTTGCCCAGCAGGCGCATCGCGACGAACAGTTCCTCGGCCTGATTGATGGGGCAGCGCAGGTCATTTTCGCTGTGGATGATCAGTAGCGGGCAGGTGATGTTGCGCACGTGCTGGATGGGGGAGAGGCGTTCGTACTCCTCCGGCGCATCGATGTGGCTGGGTCCGTGTTCGACACGGAAGATGGTGGCGATGTCACTGTTCACTTCCTCGGTGAGCACGTTGTTGACTGCTCGCTCGCTACAGATTGCACCGAACCGATCGCTGAACCGGCCGGCCAACAGGGTGGCCATGTAGCCGCCGTAGCTTCCACCCTGCATGCCGACGCGTCCGCGGTCGCAGAACGGGTAGCGATCGAGTGCGTCGTCCAGCACGGCCATCACATCGTCGACGTCGAGCCCGCCCCAACCGCTACCGGGGGCGACCTCGTGCTGCGGCCCAAGGATGGCCTGGCCCCAGGACTGCTCACGGCCCGAGCCTCCGCGCGGGTTGCTCATCAAAACGACGAAACCAGCGGCGGCTTGGAACTGCGCCTCGTCGAAATACGTCTCGCCGTATTGTGTGTGGGGGCCGCCGTGTACGTTCAGGACAACCGGGTACTGCTTCGTGGCATCGAAGTCGAGCGGCCGCATGATCCATGCATCGATGTCGGCGCTACCGTCGGTGCACGGCACAGCGAAGCGCTCCCACGCGAGCGGCGTGTACGCGCTGCGGTAGGTGGCGGCGAAGGACGTCAACCGGCGCGGCGAGCCCTCGTCCAACACGAACAGATCGCTGAGTTCGTCGACCGCGCCCGCGCAGAAGGCGATGGTGCCTGCCGCGCTGTCGAACGACTTGACCGTGATCGGCCCGGAGGTGAGGGCGAGGGGCGCGGACCCGTCGGTGGACAATTGCCAGAGATGCGTCTGACCGCGGTCCTCAGCGGTGCCGATGAGCGTGGTCGCATCGAGCCATTGGGGGGTGGCCGTGCCTGCGGTGGTCTCGAACGTGCGGTCCAGTGCACGCGTGATCCAGTGGTGCGCCCCGCCGGCGCTGGGCACCAGCCCGACGTGGACGTTCTGCGGGAAGGTGGACGAGTCGTCGAAGCCGAGAAATGCGACCGTCTGGCCCGTCGGGTCAGTGGAGGGCTGGAAGTAGTTGCCAGTAGTGGTGGTGAGCGCGGTGATCTCGCCCGCCAACGGCACGCGGTACAGATCTCCGCAGAAGTCGAGGTCCCACGTGTCGTGGCGCGACGAGGCTGTCATGACAGCGGTGGAATCTTGTGTCCACGAAATGCCGCTGTGCTGGAACTCGCCGGGCGTCAGGTTGCGGGGAGTGCCGGTGCCGTCCGCCGCGACCACGTACACGTGCGACGGACGGTCGTACACCCACCCCTCACCGTTGAGCCTCGTGAAGAAGCGTTCGATCTTGCGTGGTGCCTGCCAGCTTTCATCGCCATCTTCGGCGCCGGGCGCGTCGTAACGCTCGTGTCGTGTGCGACTGATGAACGCCACCCACTTCCCGTCCGGACTGAATGTGACATTGCCGAGGCCGTCGCGCATCGACGCCAGCGTGCGTGTCTCGCCACTTGTATCGATGGGCAGGGCATGCAACGTACTCTCACCCTTCTTGGCGCTGCGCTGCGACGTGAACAACAGCGTTGTTCCGTCGGGGCTCCAGGTGGGGTTTGCGTCGTGCTCACCCGCGGTGACGGGGCGCGGCGGCGTGCCGGCATCGGCAGCAGCGAGCCATACCTGCGAGAAGTACTTGTTCTTCGCCATGTCGACACGAGTGACCACGAAGGCAACCTGGCTGCCATCGGGGGAGACGGCCGGGCTGGACGCTTGCACGATGTTGCCGATGATCCGCTCGGCGAGGGCTGCGTGTGGGCTGAGGACAGGAACGGACATTGCCGTTGACGGTAGCCGAATCGCTCACTTGCTCCAGCGGCTCCGCCACTTGTGAACCTCGGTGCGGGCCAGTTTTGCCACCTGCTTGCTCGGGTGAGTGGAGCCGATCGCGCTCAACACTTCGGCGGCTTCCGCGATCGGCAACCGTGAGAGCACTTGCAACACCCCGGGGCCAACGTCTGCCAGGAGTTCGTCCGCTGGCTCGATGACTGCGGCTGCGCCGTCGATCTTCATGTCGAGGTAGCACTTGTCGACCCAGGGCAGCATCACTCCGAGGATGTCCGAGAGTTCGTCGATGTCCCCTCGTCCACGGGTTGCGAGCTCCGTCAGGGCATAGCCGGAGTAGGGACCGTCGAGCAGTCGGCGCAGCTCGGGTTCGACGCTTGGTGTTGGCGCTTCACCGAGCAGCGCGAAGGCTCCGAATCGTTGGTGAGCCGTGCGCAGTTCGTACGGTACGGCCTCCAGCGCGTCGACCATTGCCTGGCAGCGCTGTTCATCGGTCCAGTCCGGTTGCCAGTCCTGCCAAGCCTGCGAAGCCGACCACACGGTTGCGTCTGTGATCGTGGCGAGTACCTGCTCTGCTGAAAGCGACTGGAGCGATGGCTGTTCGGGTACCTCGAACCCTTGCTGGCGCATGTACCGCACCATGAACTGGGTGCCGAACGGAGTCATTGCGACCGTGTCATCGACGAGGGAGATGACGCCTGTCAGATCCATCACCTTCATCAGTCGCTGCAATGCGTGCCGCACCATGGTGTGAGCAGTTTCTTCAGTCACCCAACTCGGCCGCGGCCCGTCGAGCACGGCGCTGAGTGCCAGCGGCATCATCTCCTCGATCGCAAGCGTCACGCCGTAGCCAAGTGCCGGTGCAATGAGATACGGAAGTCCGCCAGCAACGGTGGGGCCGACGGTTTCGTACCAGCCGTCGATCTCGGCATCGGTCTGGAAGCTGAGCGCCACTGAGGCGAGTTCCATTGCGGTCAGGCCCTCGTCATCGGGCCACTTCGCGGTCGGCCATAGCCGATTGCCCACGATCTCTGTGGCCCCGGCCGCTGCGGCGACATCGAAGATGAAGGCCAAGGTCCGTAGGTGGTTCATGGACCGCACCTGGCTGACGAAGCCTTCCGGGCCGTACTGGAACGCGTCGCCGGTGTGCAGCAGTTCCACCAATGTCCGACAGTCGGCCATCTTGAAATTGCCGGTAGCGGTGAGGACAACACCCTTGGGTTGCAGGTACTGGCGTAGGCCCTCGACCGCAATGCGCAGTGGACTGGCAAGCGCACTTGCCCGCACTTGCTCGTCAGCTGGGATGCGTACGGGAGGCATGTTGAACGCGGCACGGGCGCTGCGGAGCGCAGTCTCCCGGGTGTCCGGTTGCGCCACCATGCCCGGTCGCCCTGCCATGAACGGGTCGGTCAACGCCTTGCGTTCGTCGAACGAAAGGTTGTTGTAGCGATCGACGGCGGCCTGCAGTGAACTCGGATCGGTGAGGTCGATGTCGGCGCCGCTGAAGGCTGGCCCCATGAACATCCCTTTGGCCATCCCGAAGTTGCTCGGGTCTGACATCGCCTCGATGAAGGCTTCGGTCCGCGACCGAGCGTGTGCGGCAACCCCTTCCCCCTGTCTCGCCGAACCGGTCCAGTTCTGGCTCTTGCCGAGGAAGCCCAAGTAGGCGACCAGTCCGTCGACAACGCCCATCCAATCCGCCGGCGGGTACGACAGCTTGCGTGGACACCATCGCAGCAGATACTCGTCGACGTCAGTCGCGTCGAACTGCGTCAACTTGGCATCGGCGTAGTCGAGGTCCCACCCCAGAAAAGTCTCTGCGTCGGCGGCGAGTTCGTCGACCTCGTCGGCTGGCTTCGTTCCTTCGAGCCACGTGCGAAACTCGCTGAGGAGCGCGGTGCGGCGGTTCTCCAACCGCCGATGCGAAAGGTCGTCCATCTCGACGAGGATATGCGCGAGCACCAGGTCGCGCAGCTACCGCGGCTGAGGGCCGCGGTAGCTGGGTGGTCGTCGGTTTTCCCCGTCAATGATGTGCGCTCAGCAGGGTGGAGGTGTGGGTGGTGCGCCGCGGGGTTGGCTGGTGCGTTCGCGACCATCGGTCCAGGTGAAGTGGGCGGTGGCGTTGGGTAGAAGCTTCACTTCCAGGAACTGCGAGTGCACATAGGTGTGGTGGCGCCGGCACAGCAGGAGGAGATTGTCGTAATCCGTCGGGCCACCATGTTCCCAGTGCCAGATGTGGTGGGCATCGGTCCACCGGACAGGCCGATTGCAGCCGGGGAAACGGCAGCCGCCGTCGCGGGCGGCGACCTGGCGGAACAGGCTGCGAGGCACGCTGTACGTGGTGTCACCGAAGTTCTGTGGGTTGCCGTCGGCGTCGCGAAGGATGACGTGGATCTTGCAGTCGCACAGGTAGGTGCCGGTGCAGGCTGGTGACATCGGGCGACCGGTGTCGTCGTTGGTTGCCTCTGGTGTGTCGGTGATGATGGTGGTGATGTCGGCAGAGATCGTCACGTGGGGTAGGTGGCGGGGGGTGCCGTCGCCGTCGTGGTTGCCGTTGAAGAAGGCGGCGATGTCGTAGAGGGCGTCGCCCTGGCGTTCGGCAACCGTGCGAGTGTCGTCCTTGCCTTCCCACGACTGTGCGTTCTGGAGCGCCTTCTCGAGCTCGGTTGCCGCAGCGTCGTGGAACGAAAGGTGACCCCGGAGGCGATTGTCGAGCGTGCGGGCGAGCGTGAGCTCGCAGGGCTCTTCGATGGGCGGCTCGCCCTCGTCGAGCAGCGCGTCGGCCTTGTCCTTCCAGTGGGCGACGGCAGCGAGGGTGTCGGCGATGTCGAGCGCGGCCAGCGTCTCCACGAGTTCGTGTTGTTGCTCAGCGAGTAGCTGCTTGTACCGGGGCTTGCCGAGCCGCTTCGCCAGTGAGACCTGGCCGCCTGACAGGTGCCCGGTGACAGCGGCATCGGCGAAGGCAGCATTGTTGTCGAGGAACCGGCCGATGGAGAGCAGTTCGGCCGCGCCCTGGTCGGTCATGCGGGCGTGCTCGCGGAGCCATGCCTTCATCGAGACAGAGCCGTCGTTTCCAAAGGTGCCGGTGGTTTCAACGCGCCGGAGAGCAAGTGCAAGGAGGGTTCCCTGTCGCTCCCACGCGGCGACCGCAGCGAGCGCCTCAGTGGGGCTGAGCAGGATTTGCTCTGCGTGATCGTCCAGCGCGCTCATGTGATAAATAGTACACACGTTCGTTCATACTGTCAACCCTTTCCATGAGGAAATGTCTCTGCGCCAGGCCCGCTGAAGCACGTTGCTCTTCCTGCGCGCACCCCAGCCGTATGGTTGTCGGCGACGGGCCAGACAGGAAGCGGGCGAATGACCAAGGAAGCGCAACGCGCCGAACTGCACAAGACCATCTGGCGCATCGCCAACGACTTGCGGGGC
>Ga0105044_10006716_pt1 | contig 15838 bp, 7 predicted proteins | sample MAT01_FD_78092 | JGI IMG/M metagenome (GOLD analysis project Ga0105044, IMG submission 78092) | Freshwater microbial communities from Lake Fryxell liftoff mats and glacier meltwater in Antarctica - MAT-01 | ecosystem: Environmental > Aquatic > Freshwater > Ice > Liftoff microbial mat | place... | reverse complement strand
TGTGGAGAGTCCCGCGGGAGGCGACTCCGAAGATCGGGCCAGTGACACCCGAGTTGCGGCTGACCCATGTATCGCCATTTGTGGAAGTGAGCAACTTGCCGCTTTGCCCTACCATAATGAATTGAGAGCCCGTGTGGCAGCCATTGTAAAACCTTTGGTTTATGCCAGAGCTACGGGCGACAAGACCTGAGCCATCCGCCGCCGTATTCGACATGATTTTCCCGCCAGACATGCCGACGACTAGTTTTGGAGGGCTCGATGACCATGCCATCGCGGTGACAGCTTGCACATCATTGGCCGGCTGGGTGATCGCTGTGAATGTCCACGCCGCGCCATCGGTGGAACGGCCAATTTTATCGCCTGGGAACCCGGCTGCCAGGAAATGGGTGGAAGATTTTACGGAGGTGATATAGTTGAGGCTGAAATTCGGTGAGCGTAAAGTCCAGGAAGTTCCATTCGGCGATGTCATGATCGTGCCACCCTGCCCGACTACGGCCCACCCACTGCCCCCTTTGATGACCCGGTTGGTGACCGCTTGGCATTGTGGGGTTTGGATTATATTAAAGGTTGCTAGATTCGCAGGATCGGTGGTAAAGACCATGGTTCCGGCTGGGCCGCATATCACGGCATTTGTGGTATCGCCACTGATGCCACTCAGTGTGAAACCTAAGCCACCGCTGATTGCATAGCTGCTCCAAGTCAGGCCATTATCGAGAGATCTCGTAAGAGTCGCATTCGTACCCACAGCGATGATTTTCGTACCTATGATTGCCACATCGACAAGGTATTCCGAGGTCATGGAGTTTCTCGGCGTCCATTCCACTCCGTCGGGCGAAGTCAAAATAGCACCGCCCCCTCCGACTGCTACAAAGATGGTGGAATTGGCGGTGATGGAAGCAAAATCGGTGGAGAAGGGCGTCGTGATTCGCGTCCAATTCACGCCACTATCACTGGAGCGGTAAATGCCGCCACTGTTGCTGACGCCCACGATGATGTTTCCCCGGTAGGCTAATTTGTTAACCACTTCCGGAAAGGCTGAAAATCTTAATGTCCAGTTGCTACCATCGGGCGAAGTCCAGAGACCGTAGCCAGAACCCATGAATTGAGTTCCCGTCCAACGGATATCGGTGAGGTAATCCTTGAGTCCGCTCGTCGTGACTTTGCTCCAGGTCGATAAATTGGTGGATTTGAAAATACCTTCAAGCCCACAGGCCCAATATTCGGTTCCTTTTACCGTAACCCCCAAAAGCGTAAGTGAAGTCAAGGGTGCCACCGGAGCGGTCCAAGTATCCCCCACCAGTGGGACGGCTTGAGTCCTCATGCTGAGCAGACCGCATAGACACAGCCAAAGCGCGAGGAGGCGAAAGCGTGTGATTAGGCGGGAATTCATCAGGGGAAAGTGGCAGGGGCGAGGGGAAATTTTTTTGCATGACGCTGAGACCTTCCATAGAAATTTACAAGACTGGAATTGATACTGCTACGAATTTGCTTTTTGCGTAAGGCTTCTGAAACAGCCGTTCGGCTAGACCGGAGGCCCGGTATCAGGGGGGGGGGGCTTGGAAATAACTTGTCGGGCGGCACGCAGTCGGGCGATGAGCCATAGACTCACGAGCGCGGTGACGATCTGCCAAAAATAGAACGCCCGGGGAACGACGAGGGCGAGATTTTCCGGGAGCTCACTGAGGCTGAGAAGGGTTGACGCTGCGGCAGCGGGGGCGCTCAGGGGAGAAATCCCGGCGATCCAGGTGGCGACGGGGAGCAGGCGGTCGTTGGCCGTGGCGATGATCGCGCTAACCATCAAGGGGACGATCCCGACGCCGATGACCACCAGCAAGACGGTGCGGCCGCCTCTTTCTTCGAGCAGCGCGTGAAATCCGAGTCCCGCAGAAAGCATGATGAGCGTGAAAAAACCGAGCACGCTGAGTGGCACATCATGCCTAGGATACCAATGGGATTCAACGAGCGCCTGGGTGAAAATAAACCATCCCACAGCGCCGGCGATTGCCATGAGAGTGATCCATGGAAAAGCAGTCGCGGCGTCTGATAGAAGCGGAAGGGCGCTGCGACCTTCCTTGCGCGTGCGCCGCCAGCCACGGATTTGAATGTCGGGCGCGGGCGTGATGATCTTGGTGATGATGAACAGGAAAATCAAGGTGACGATTCCGTAGAGGCCAGACATGCCGACGGCTTCGATGGCGGTGGGTGCCCAATCTCCAGCAGCCAACATTCGCCGCATGAATTCACGCGATGGGAAAAGATTTCCCGGTTCAATGAGTGGCAGTGCATTTCCCAGGAGCAGCAGCTGCACCCAGATGAAGAAGCTCGTTGCGCCGATTTTCCCGAGCAGCAAGGACTCCGAGCGGCGCCATTTCCGGCAGAGCATGACGAGGAAAATCAGGATCAATCCGCCTTGGCAAAACAGCGTGAAGATCCCCTCGGGGAGGGCGAGGCCGAAAAATTTCACTTCTGGAGCGAGTCGCTGGCCAGTCGCGACGATGGCTCCTGCGGTCTTGGGAAGCAGTCCCGGCAGGGATTCTTGAAACACCGGGATGATGGTTAGATATTTGAAAAATACCAAGCCGAAACGGGCGACTTGTGGGATCACCGTGTAGAGGTTGAACACGAGGCCAATGGAAATGAGAAAGGCCCACCGGCGGTTTCTAACGACTTTGCCCGTGACCAGTCCGGTCAGGTGGTAAGTGATAGCGGTGGTGAAAAAAATCGCATAAAGCGGTGCCCAAATGTGGAAGCTGACTTGGCCTTTCCATAGCGACCATGCGGTGAACGGAAGAGTCACGAAGACCATGGCATATTCGCGAATTGGCAGTCCAAAAAGGTAGCCTAGCACTTTGGCAATGGGTGACATCGGGATGAGGCGCTGGTAGTCGATCACGCCTTCATCGGTCTCCGCCGTCATGCCGCCGGAGACTTGAGCGGTGCCGAGCACGTAGAGGACCAGCCCTTGGAAAAACAAGATCGGGATGATGGCTCCCCGCGCCGCGTCCACGGGATCAAGTCTGTTAAAACGAGTGCCGAAGGATCCTGCTAGAAAAAAGAGAAAGCCCGCGATGAGTACTGCGATGAGCAGGGCGATGCCAAGGCCGGCAGGACGGAGCCGGGATTGGCAGTAGCGGCGGAAAATCGGATTTTCCCAGCCTCGAAGCGCTTGAATGGTGGGGAGCGGAGGTGGGTTCATGAGAGGCGATTGGTTTCGGCGACTTCAACGAGGATGTCTTCAAAAGACGAACGTTTTTCTTCAAAGGTGCGGACACGTATCCCCTGCTGGATCAGGCCTTCCATGAGGTCTGCCTGCGCGTCGTCATTTCCAGTGAAATCGAATGTCACCCGTTGTTCGGCAAGCAAGAGTTCATGGACCTCGGCCTGGGATTCGAGCCATTTGGCCGCTTCTTGATGACGACCCAGCACGCTGACGGTCAGGGTGCGCTTGTTGCGGCCCAGTTGGTCGCGAACCTGCTCGGCGGTGCCGGAGGCAAGGAGTTTCCCGCGATTCATGACGCACAGGGAAGAGCACATTTCTGCGAGTTCGCTGAGGATGTGCGAGCTGACAAAAACGGTGGCTCCGGTGGTGGCGAGCTTGCGCAAGGCTTGGCGGAGTTCGCGGCGGGCGAGCGGGTCGAGGCCGCTTGCCGGCTCGTCGAGGATGAGCACGCTTGGGCGGTGGAGAAGTGTTTTGGCGAGGACGACGCGTTGCGTTTGGCCGCGTGAAAGCGCCTTGCACCAGGATTCGCGCTGGGCGGTTAGGCCCACTTCTTCAAGGCATTCGGCGACGCGATCTCTGCGTGCCGCACGGCTGCCCAATCCGTAGGCGGCAGCATGAAATTCGAGAAATTCCCACACTTTTAAATCCGAGGGAACTGGCGCGAGATCCGGCATGTAGCCAATCAATCGGCGAGCGGAGGCGATGTCCGTCAGGATGTCCACACCGCAGAGACTCACCTCGCCGTAGGTTGGTTCCATGAGGGTGGTGAGGACCCGGAATGTGCTGGTCTTACCCGCGCCATTTGGCCCTACGAGGCCGAAAACTTCTCCTGCTGGCACACGGAGCGTCAGATCATCGACTGCGACGAAATTTCCGTAATCCACCCGCAAGTCGCGGATGTCGATGGCTGGGATGCTGGTCATGAGCAATATGCGTCTAAAAAATCCTGAGCTGTGCAATCGGCCCGAAGTGTGAGGCCGATGGATTCCATGAAGGAATCGAGTCCCGCGTCAGGCCGGACTTGGGTCGCGGCTTTGGCGATGTCTTCCAGCTTGGTGCCTTTTTTGGAAATGAGGTCGGTGTAGGCCATGGCTTGTTCGATTGCATTTTGGTGGAGCCATGGTTCGAGGGCTGCGAAATTGGGGGGCTGCGGCGAAGAATGGAAGTTTGGGTAAAGCTAAAACGCAGAAAGGAGGAATTCCCCGAAGAACGCCGGACACTGGCTAGGGACGATTGCTGCCGCAAGTTCAATGTGCGCAATCAACACGGAGGCACCACCTGCCACCTCGATGCCATTTCCGACCTCGCAGGATGCCCTCGCGTAGTCATGGATTCTATGGTGGCGGGACTTTCGTTCTTCCCGGTGTGCGGGTCTGGCTTTATAGAATCAGCACGGGAACCATGAAAATTGCAATCTTCAGCACGAAAAACTACGACCGCTCTTTCCTTGAGGCCGCCAATCAGGCTGCCGGCTATCAGCTGGTTTTTCTCGAAGCGCGCCTGTCCTCAGATACCGCCCCACTCGCTGCGGGAGCGGAGGGTGTTTGCGCGTTCGTCAATGATCAGCTAGATGCGGACGTGATCGAAATTCTTGCGAAAGGCGGGACTCGCTTGATCCTGCTGCGCTGCGCGGGTTTTAATCAGGTCGATCTGGATGCCGCCGCCGCTCATGGCATCCAGGTCCGCCGGGTGCCCGCTTATTCGCCGTATGCGGTGGCGGAGTTTACTCTGGGAATGATCCTCACGCTCAACCGCCAATACCACCGGGCGTATAACCGGGTGCGCGAAGGGAATTTCTCGATCGACGGGCTGATGGGGTTCGATCTTCACGGGCGCACGGTCGGGATCATCGGCACGGGAAAAATTGGCTGCTTGACGGCCAAGCCGCTCGCCGCGCTGGGTTGCAAGGTCATCGGTTGTGATCCGTTTGAAAACCCGGAGTTCATCGCGCTCGGTGGCTGCTATGTGGACCGCGCCACCTTGTTAGCAGAATCTGAAATCATCAGCCTGCATTGCCCGCTCACGCCTGAATCCGTCCATCTGATCAACACGGAAACCTTGGCTAACATGCGCGACGGGGTGATGATCATCAACACCAGCCGTGGCGCGCTGATCAACGCGGCGGACATCATCGGTGCGCTCAAGTCCGGTAAGGTCGGCTATCTCGGGATCGATGTGTATGAACAGGAGGGCGATCTTTTCTATCAGGATCTATCCAATGAAATCATCCAGGACGATGTACTCCAACGCCTGCTCACTTTTCCGAACGTCATCGTCACCTCGCACCAGGCCTATTTCACCGACATCGCGTTGCGTAACATCAGCGAGACGACTATCGGTAACATGGATGATTTCCTCGCGGGAAAATCCACGCCTAACGAGGTCCGCGCGGCAACACTCTCCACTGGCGTTTTGTAGAGTGTTGCTTGACTTCATGAAATAGGTCGGTTCGCTTAAAAGGCTTTCTGGCACTCCACACCCTTGCTCGGGGCTTGGCGGCGTTGTTCGTTCCACTTGCCATTGTTTGAATTCTGGATGGTGCCGTTTTGTTGGAAGAGATTTCCTTTGTAATCGACGTCATTTTTTCCCTTTTGCGGCAACGGTTGCTGCGGCTGATTCGGTGCCTTTTCAGATATGCCTAGCCAGGTATTGCCACGGAAGAAGGCGTAGCGTGATTCTCCCTCGCGGGCGATGACGGTGGCCTTGCCGCGCAGGTTGTCGGCGATGAAGAGACCGCGCAGGTCGGTCTCACCGGAGCGGAATTCATTATCGGCGCTGCCGATCGCCTTGACGTGGACGACGGGGCGATAACCGCCTTTCACGGTGTCGAGCACGTTGGCGCGCACGCGTCCGCTCTGGCTGTCTTCCTGCATCTCGATCTTGAGCGGCGTGATGAGCACCATGCCGCTGGCGAAGAGATCGTCGCCGCGGCAAATGACCAGATAGGCGGCCTCTTCTTTCAGGGCGAGCGGAATGGCGCGTTCCTTTTCCACGTAGTCCTTGCCATCGCCGAGCGCGATGGTTTGCTCGGACTCCGGCTTGATCCCTGCAAGCTGCACGCTGGTGATAGCGCTGAGGTTTTTCTGCTGGAGATAGAGTTTCATGAGATCGACCCGATAGATCTGGACGAATGCCTCTTTGATATTGCGGTATTTCAGGGTGAGGGAAACCGGCGCACCGGGTTTGACCACGGTCACCTCTTCCAGACCGATGCTCTTTTTCTCAAAATAGGCGATGGCCTCGGCGGCATCTGGATAGAGTTCTTTCACCTTGCCATACCAGTCGATGGCGTCCACCGGCTTGCTCCCGGCGTGATAGATCTGGCCGAGGATATAGCGGGCGAAGTCGCGGTCCTTGCTTTCACCATCCGCCACCACGCGGGCGGCGGCGAGCGCTTCGGCATACTGTTTCTGCCAGAACAGGCCGAGGGCGGTCATGTATTGGAACCCGGGGGCCAGTTCGCTCTCGGCATGGCGCTCGGAAAACTCGCGGCTGAGGGTCACGACGCGTGGATAATCCTTCAGGTCGAGCATGTCATTGCAGAGGCTGAAGGCGGCATCATCGGCCAGCGGATCATTCGGATAGAGGGCGAGGAAAGAAAGCAGGAGCTCTGCGGTGCGTTTCAGCATCGCGACTTTCTCCGGTTGCGTGCCGTCCTCCTTCGGTAGCTTGTGGGCGTCAGGGGCCTTTTGATAGAGAAGCTGCGACAGCACGAAGTAGCTGGAAACCACCTCCGCCGTGTCCGGATACTCGCGCCAGACGCGTTGTTGGTAGTCGATGGAGCCGAGGAAACGGCCCTCGTCTTCAAGCACGGCGCTGATGCCGGCATCATTGATGAAGCTGGCGGAGATCACCGCCCGATAGACCAGCCAGGCGCGTTCGTGCTCGTTGATGTCGCGGTAGGCCTGGCCGACGACGAGGAGTTTGTCGAACGGGATTTCCAACGTCGGATAGCGTTCGCGCAGGATTTCGAACATCTGCACGATCTTCTTCGCATCGTAGAATCCGGGCTTGGTGTGGATCCACAACAGCATCCGAGCGACTTTGTTTTCGTTGATTTTCGGATTCTCCTTGAAGGCGGCGGAGAGGTATTCGAGAGCCTTGGTATCCTCGCCGTCGTTGAAATAACAGGTGCCGAGTTCCAAACGTTCGTTGTAGTTCATCTCATACGGGTCGGGCGATTTTTCTCCAACAGCGAGCACGGTGAGTTCGGGTGTCGGGCCCACGGAGAGAAAGGCTGGGTTGCCAATTTCACGGATCGTTGCGGGCAGGATACGGAATTTCCCCGGCGCATAACCAGTTAGATCATAGGAGATGGCTGGGCAGCGGTTGTTGAAATGGATGCGGATGGAATCACCGAGAATCTCGTGCCGGAAAGCCGGGCCGACGTCGATGGAGTCTGCGACAAGGCGGGCACCAGCAGGTAGTGGGATGTCGATTACGAACCAGCGATTCGAATGTTGATAGCTTTTAAAATCCCGCACGCTCACATGGACACGCTGGCCGTTTTCGAGATTCTTCACAGGGGAATTGCTTTCCACGATAGGCTTGCCCCGGTATTCAAGCGGAGCGTGTAGATATGCCCAATCCGTGACACCAGGGCGGACGCTGTCTGAGGTGGATTTTGTATCGTTAGAAAATCCGGTCAGCGTAGCGGCATAGGTATAGCGCCCACGACCGCGCATCTTGAACTCGACGAGGTTCTTGCCGGCTTTGAGCGCTTGCGAAGGAACCTCTAACAATGTGAGTCCGGGGGATTTCACCGCTTTCACCACACCGACTTCCGTGCCGTTCACTTGCATGGCGATTTCCAAGTCGGTCGGCTGTTCCTTGCCCTTGGCAAACCATGCGGACAAGGCCGCCACCGCCGGGCCGCGGGCACGATCGGATGGGAAACCAAAGCAGCCGTGGGAATTCAATAGCGACTGGGCAGCCGCATCGGCGCGCGGCGAGTCCGGCTTGGATTCGGCGAGAGCTAACAGAACAAGTGCGGTGGTTTCGGCGGTGTCGTTGAGCCAGGCCGTCTTGTAGCCAGACTCCCAAACGACGGGCTGGCCGGGATCGGCCTTCGCCTTGCCTTCGAGAATGCCTGCAAGTTCCAGCGCGATTTCCTTGCGGTCGATGTTGAAAAACGCGCGGGTCAGGTAGGCGAGTGTTGCGGATCCGAGGCTGTTGCGGTCGCGATAGAGGCGATTGCAGGCGGCGAAGTCGGCCTGCTTGTCGGTGGATAAGGCGTGCAGGATAATGGCCTTGCTGTCGTTGTCGTTGGCGTCGAGTCCTTCGAGTTGTTTGAGTAGAAATGCCGCCGCTTTGCCGGTGCAATCCTTGTGCACGGCGATGCCGACATTTCGAGCGGCGATCAATGCCCAGAAAGACCGTGCCGTGGTGTAGTCGCTGGTGATGCTGCTGTTCCAACTTCCATTGGCGGCCTGGCTGGAAACCAATTCCGCGACCAGTGCCCGGGTTCTGTCGGAAAGTTGGCGCTGATAGATTGTATCCGGGTTGCCGCTGTTCGCGTAGGCCAGTGCGGATGAAACGGCGAGCAGTTCGTTAGATGAATGGCTGCCCCACGATGGCGGCATCAGGCGGGCCATGTCATCGAGTGGGCCGTAATGACTCAGCGCCATGTCGAGCACCGAGGTTCGCACATCCGGGCCGACGGAAAGAGTCATCCATGCGGAACTGTATTCACGTCCTTCCGGCAGGCTGATCACGGTGGCAGTGTCCGCCTCGGTGACGCCACCTGCGTGGGCCACATAAGGCAGGCCCCAGGGCTGGACCGGGACGGTTAGTTCCAGCGCGTCTTTTTGATCACCAGCAGTGCCGGAAAGCTCGAAGAACACATTCAAGGTGTTAGGAATGGTGAAGGGATCGAAGGTGGCCTCGGCACCACCCTTGGCCGGAATTTCCACGGTCTTCTCGCGGGTGGCCAGCACTTTCGATTTGTCCTTGGCATCAAGCACCCGCAGCGTCAGCGGCACCTTGCCAGTGAAGTCCGTGAGGTTGTGAACCCGGGCGACTGCGCGCAATTCGTCGCCTTCCCGCAAGAACGACGGGGTTTTCAATTCCACGAAGAAATCCTTGCGGGTGAGCGTGTTGGCGGTGGCCTGGCCGACGAGGGTTTCCACGCCGCAGCCGCGTGCCGTTAGACGCCATGCGGTGGTGGTTTCCGGCAGCTTGATCGCGACTTCGGCCTTGCCGTTGGCACCGGTGATGATGGATGGCAGCCAACGTCCCTCGCCACGGATTTCCTGGCGCGGCGAGGCGGGTTTGACGGCGGCTAGGTCACCAAGGGCAAGGTTAGCACCAAACGGGTAAGTGCTGTTTAGAGCCAGAGTTCCAGTGGACGTTCCGAAACTGTCTATCTTGTAGCGAACCTGTTCTTCAACGCTGTATCCCTCCTTGTCTTTCCCTCCTTCCCGATTTCGAAGTCCTCCGGCACCTTGGCGACCCGGGGCGTCTAGCGATGGTTGTGCCATGAGCCGGTCCAATGACCCGCGCGCGCTCTCAAGGGCCTTGCTTTCTTCATCGGCAAGAACGAGACGGTTTTTCTCGTCTGATAGTGCCTTGGCGACGGGGCGTGTGATCCCGTCATCACGAAATCCGCAGGTGGCTCCGGTGTGAAACTCGGCGAAGCGCCGCGCGTCCTTTTGGAAGAATTCGAGGATGGGAATCGTCTTGTCCGGCCAGACGGGGTAAAGCGCTTCGTTCACCAGCGTGAGGCTGAGCTCCGCCTCGACCGGCTGGCCGATCTGGTCGGTGACGGCGATCTCGAATTTCCCTTCCTCGCCGGGGAGGTATGCATCCTTGAGTGGCTTCAGCGTGACTTTCAGCTCGCGCTCGACGTTGAAATCCTGCGCTGTCTCGCGCAAACTGCGGTCGTCGATGGCGGCAACCGCGAGGCGGAAATTCGGGAAAAGTTCATGATCCACCTTGAACGCGATGTCGTTGTTATCTTTATGGAGATCGACAATCTGATAGTGCAGGATGGTTTCTCCTTCGTAAGTCAGCAGGGCGAGACCCTTGGTCAAGCGCGAGTGCAAGCGGACTTTCGCGTTCTGGCCGACCTTGAACGTGGCGCTGTCCGCAAAAAGCCGGAGCTTGTTAGCGTCCTCATCATCAGACACTTCGACACTGGTTTCCGTGGAAATGGTTTGGCCGAAGCGATCCGTGCCGGTGACGCGCATTCGATAGATCCCGCCTTTCTCCAATGTTAGCGGTATGCTGGTCTTGCCGGTGACATCGGTTTTCGCATCCAGCTCGGTCACCTTCACCTCGGCAGAAGGTGGTGCCGCCGCCTGCTCCCACGGCAGCAGTCCGAGAATGCGGCTGGTCTTGGGTTTATCGATGCGCAGGACGCTCACCTTGAGCGCTTCCGTACTTGGTTTACCATCTGCGGAGCGAGCCTCTAACATTAGATCGAAAGATTCACCTGCGATGACCAACGGCTGGCTGGGCTTTGCCGAAATCGAGAACCCGAGACGGGCGAGCACGAGCGTCTCGGTGGTGGTCACGTTATCGCCATCCAGAAAAGCCGTGAACCCTAATAGCGATCCCGGTGTCATGCCGGTGGTGTCGAATTCCAGCTTCGCCTTGCCTTCCGCATCGGTGGTGACGAGTTGGCTGCGGCGGTCCGGCAGCACACAGCGCAGCACCCGGTTCGCCAGCGGCTCGCCCCAATAATACGACGCTTGCAGGCTTGCCTCGATTTTCTCACCCCGGAACCACACGCGGCGCGGAAACTCCATGGTCAGCTTGATTTTTTCTAACTTAAACACGCGCACTTCGAAGCTGCCCTGGAAAACCAGCGCTTCCCTGCCCTTGCGCTCTTGGCGGGCGGTCATCACATACGGGCCCACGGCGGCCTTTTCCGGGAGTTCCAGCTTGGCATCGAAGGTGCCGAACTTGCTCAACGTCACCGCTTGCTCGGACAGAAGCCGCCCTTGCGGATCGGTGAATGCGATCTTGAAACTGCTATTTTCCGGCACGGCGTAGGAGCTGTCCTTCACGTCGCGGAGGACGCCGCGCATCGACACCGTTTCACCGGGCAGATAGGCGGGGCGGTCGGTGTAGAGATAGCCCGTCGCCTTGAGCCCGGAGGAAAGCTGGAGTCCGGCGAGCGGCAGGTTGAAAGCGGCGGCATTGCCGGATTTCAGCGCGAAAACGCGGACGTCGTTCAGGTCTTTGAGATTTTCCAGCGTGGTCTTGAACACGCCGTCATCACCCGTCTTGCCGGTGGCAGCAACGGCGCTGCCATTAGAAACGAGCAGTTCTACGTCTGATACAGGCTTGCCGGTGAGCATATTCTGGACGAAAGCAAGCACCTCGCGACGGCTCGATTTTACAACGACTTCCAAATCGGAACGCAGCACCAGCACGGTCGATTCCCAATCGTCGTCGCCCACCGTGACGATATAGGCTCCAGCATCGCTGCCATTGAACGGGATCTCGATGTCCTGCTCGATCGGCTTGTATTTCGCGTAGCCGTCCGGTTTCAAGGTCCATGTCTTGTCCGGCTGGATGAGCGAGACATCGAGCGCATCCACGCCGGTGATGCCATGCATTTTACGGAAATAGGCCTGGAGGTCGATCTTGTAAATCCGCACCTCGCAGGACTCGACGTTGCGCGCCTTCAGGTGGACGGTCGGTTTTTCGTTAGTCCGGAAAACATGGTCCGAGCGGAGCAAGAGCGACTTCTGAGTGAGGCGCGCGATGGCGGTCTGCGCATTGACGTCGCCGCGTTCGTTGGTGAGTTTTTGATAGAGCCTCAGAGCTCGTTCGAAGTCGCCGAGTTTTTCCTCAAGGATGCCGCCGCTCTTGAGCATGGCGGTGCGGGCTTCGGGGCTTTCGGGATACTTGCTGACCAGTTTCGCCCATTCTTCGATGGCCTTGCGATAGCTGGCGGTGATGTCGTCTTTCGGGCCATTTGCATCCGCCAGATCGAGCGCTTTGGCTTCGTGCAGCGCACCGAATAAATAGAGAATTCGCGGCGCGCGCTCGTCGAGCGGATGCGCGCGGAGGAAGGCATCGAAGCGTTGCATCGCGAGTTGCTCCTGCTTGCCTGTTAGCGCGTCGAGGCCCATCTGGAACTCGGCGTTGATGATCGCGTTCTGGCTATCCGCCCACTCGGGGCCGTTCGGATAGATCTTCACATATTCCTGCCAGATGGCGATGGCTTCCTCCTGTTTTTTCTGTTGGCCGAGGATCTGCCCAATCCGATAGAGCGCGCGCATTTTCAAGTTCGCCAGGTGGGTGGCGGGCGCTGCGCGGAGTTCCTCATCCATGGCGGTGGCGGCATCGCCTGCGGGCAGGCGGAAGCCTTTGGTGGCAATAAAATCACGGTAGGCTGCGATGGCGTCATCCGCGCGGCCAGAGGTTTGCAAGGCTTCCGCGATCATCCATGCGACGCGGACGGCACGGCTGCCTTCGGGATGTGCGGTTAGATATTCACGACAGAGCTTGAGGGCTTGATCGAGGTCGCCATTGACGAGAGAGAACAACTGGACATCGCTGGTCGGGAGCCCGCCGGTGTTGCCGATGATGGTTGAGGTGTTAGAGAAGATGGCTTGTTGGCTGATCGTGTTGCGGCTCTTAATGAGCTGCGGTGCAGGCGAGAAATACGTCTGCACTTGCAGCCAGCGGATTTCCGCAGGGAGTTTTTTCCCTTGGTTGGTGGCGAGTTCGGCCTTTAATGCTGTTAGCTCTTCTATAGGTGCATTGATCATTTTCAACAAATCCTCCAACTCCATGCGGGCGGCGTCCCCGCTGCCCGCTTGGTGGAATGTCTCAGCGAGGCGGAAGCGTGCGGCGGCGACGTGTTTGCCGGCAGGCGGCGGGTTTTGCATCGGCAGGCGCTCGGAACCCGAGCCCGCAGCGCCCGTCCACACGGGGTCGTAAGCGGTGAGGTAGGCTTGGAAATCCTGGGTCGCCTGAGCCGGATTGCCCGCCTGTTGGATGGCCCGCGCCTTGCGGAACAGGATGTCATCGCGGAACTCGCGCGACAATTCCATGGTGAGCGCCTTGGTGTAGAGCGAGTAGGATTTCGCGAAGTCCGGCTTCGGCGCGTCCGGCACATCCGGATCGGGCTTGGCTTCCAGTTTTTCCGCGAAGCGCAGGATCGCACCGACCAATTCCTGCTTGCGTTCCGGGGCGAGGATGCGGGCGGATTCTCTCTGATAGATTTCCGCGGCTTCGGCGAATTTCTTCTGCTCGATGAGCGCCTGCGCCTTCAGGAAGACCGCCTTGTAGCGCCAGTCGGATTTGGGGGAATCCTTCATCAGTTGGTCGCTCACCGATACCACATCGGAAAATTTCTTGTCCTGAAACAGCGCCGTCGCCTTGAGAAAGAGCAACTGGTCCGCATTTTCGTCCTTGGCGGCGACGGCCTGATCGACGAGCTCGATGGCTTTGCCAAAATGCCGGTCGCGCATCTCCGCTTGGATCTGCGAGAGCGCTGTGGGCGCGGCTTTGGCGTGTGCTCCGGCGACAGCGAGGGCAATCAGACTGGTAATGAGGTATTTCATGGTGGGTTCCTTTTCCAGGATTTGGAGTCGAGAGGAGTTGGCAAGTTCCCCATAGACGACACGCGAGGTGACGAATCCTTGGAATTTCCCCAAAGTTGGCCTCTTCGAATGCGCTAAAAAGATCCAAGCCCGGCTGTCGCGGGTCAATGCGATATTCCCGATTTACATCGAATTTACAATAACAACGAAGAGCTTGCCAGCAGACTGCGGGACAGGCGGGCATCCGATGGAACAGCAAGATTGGGTCAATGGTGCGCGGCTTGATTTGAGAGCTTTTCAAGCGTTCGGGCATCTGACAGACTCCTGCCATGGAGAGTCATGAAGTTTTGAGGCAAGCGTTGCAGAAAACCAGTCCCAAAGCCGTTGCCGCAGATTTAGGGGTTTCTCTTTCGCTGGTCTATAAATGGGCGGAAAAACCCAATGACGATGGCTCAGGTAGCAAAAATCCTCTGGATCGCCTCCTGCAAATCATCGACCTCAGTGGCGACAATGGCATCGTCGAATGGCTCTGTCGCCAGCAAGGGGGATCCTTTGTGAAAGATCCAGATGTGCGTGGCCATCAGATCGATCACGTGCTTCCCGCCACTCAGGAAATCATTGGTCAGTTTTCAGACCTCCTCAACAAGATTTCCAATGCTGCGGTGGACCACTCGGTCACCAAGGCCGAAGCCGTGGAGATTCGGCAACGGTGGGACAAGCTCAAGAGTTATGCGGAAGCGTTCGTGCGGAGTTGTGAAAATGGTGACTTCAAAAACATGCCACGCCCGCAGGTTCCTCGAAGTGAAAGTTAGATACAGGCCTTGTTGGTCCCCATGAGCATCCCCGCAGCTTGCTGATTCCCGCCTGCGGCGCTCACGACGGCCTGCTGGTAATGCCCACGCGCCAGCGCCTCTACGGCGGCAACCGTCTGCCAACCGGTCGAGACTCCCATGCCCTCGCCTAACAGTGTGCGTGGTGACCAACGGGGCCCGCGCCAGTCCGCCCAAGCCGCTGCTTCCGCGCGGTCGTGGCGGGCGATGCCTGCCCTGCCATCCACTAACAATGTCAGGCCGTCATCATTCGGAGCAAGTTGTGCGCGGATTTTGGCGGCGGCTTCCAACTTGGTATGGAATGACAGGGAAATTCCGTCCGGCAACTTCAGCAGTCCGGCCGGTCCCGTGGCCGCTTCCAGATAGATGGCGGCCGCTCCTTCGGAAGGGATGTAGCTTGGTGAGTAATGCCGGAGCCCCTCCGCGCTCAACCAGTCGATTTCCTCGGCGCAGACCACCAAGCAGCCGTCCACGTCGCCGCGCTCGATCCACTCTGCGGCGAGGTCGATGCCGCTGAGAAAACCGGTGCTGTCGGCGACAAGGGTGTCGTTCGGAGAAGTGCTGCCAATCATGGCGGAGAGATGGCTTGAGGGCGCGTTGAACACCGTTTCAGGAAACAAAATCGGACTTGCGAACGCGGGATCCGCAAGCGCCTCGGCGAAGAAGCGGTTTGAGTAGTTCACGCAGCCGTTGGTCAAGGTGAAGATCACGCCCACTCGCAGGTTTCCGGCGGTGACTTCGGCCAGCCTTGCTCCGCCAAGGGCCTCTGCCACGGCGGCGGCGGCGAATTTTGAAATGGGACTCGCCCGCCTCAGCCGGGCGAACTTGGGCGTCGTCGCGCCTGCGGTGGGGACTCGTAAAACGGGCGTGAGGATCCGGTTCCCTCCGATTTCACGTTCGATCATGGAAGGAGGCGGTTTTTCACCTGTTCGAATAGCACTCATCAGGGCTTCCGCTCCCCAACCAGCGGGCGAAACCGCTCCAGCTCCGGTGATTGCGAGTGGATTTCTCACCGGATTCCCTCCTTGCCGAAAATCAAGGTCGCATTCGCGCCGCCGAAGCCGAAAGAATTGGTGAGAACCCGCCGCACGGATGCCTCGCGCGGTTCTCTAACAAGATCAAAGGTGCACACAGCATCCGCCTCACGGACATTCAAGCTTGCAGGCAGCCATTGTCCTTCCAAGGCCATCAGGCTGATCACCGACTCGACCGCACCGGCACCGCCTAACAGGTGACCGATGGCGGATTTGGTGGAACTGACTTTGATTTTCCCAACCGCTTCGCCT
>Ga0105044_10006715_pt1 | contig 15838 bp, 22 predicted proteins | sample MAT01_FD_78092 | JGI IMG/M metagenome (GOLD analysis project Ga0105044, IMG submission 78092) | Freshwater microbial communities from Lake Fryxell liftoff mats and glacier meltwater in Antarctica - MAT-01 | ecosystem: Environmental > Aquatic > Freshwater > Ice > Liftoff microbial mat | place... | reverse complement strand
GTTGAGCCTCTCGAGATAGTCGACGCGAGACACATCGACGGCCCCCAACCGCCGAAGGTGGTCAGTGGTCCACTGGACATCGAGCAGTCGGGCGGGCTCGCCGTCCTCTCGCAGGAGATCGACCAGCCCGGACAGCGCCACCTTCGATGCGTCGGTGCGGCGATGGAACATCGACTCCCCCGCGAAGAGCCCACCCACCGCGATGCCGTACAGGCCACCGGCTAGGCCGTCCTCGTCCCATGCTTCGACGCTGTGCGCCCAACCGAGGTCGTGCAGTCGGCGGTAGGCCGTACGGACCTCGCCGGTGATCCAGCCGCCGGGACGCTCGTCATCGGCGCATGCGGCGATGACGAGCTCGAAGGCCGTGTCCACCCGCACCTCATAGCGGGCTTGTGACCGCGCCAGCGAACGGCTGACTATGAGGCCGTCGAGCGGCAGGACCCCGCGCGGATCGGGCGACCACCAGCCGATCGGGCTCTCCCGGTCGACCGGCATCGGGAACAGGCCGTGGCGATAGGCGTGGAGCAGCGTGCCGGGTTCGAGGTCGGCACCGACCCCCGCCACGCCATGCCCGTCGGCCTCGGTCGCCGGAGGGAACCGCCATGGTGTCGGCGGCGGTTCCAGTGGCATCCCGCCTTACTTCGTGGTGGCGAGGCCACCGTCGACCGGGATGATCGTGCCGGTGAGGAAGGCTCCCGCCTTGGAGCTGAGGAAGATGGCCGGGCCCGCCATGTCCTCCGGGCGACCGATGCGCTTGAGCGGCATCATCCGCTCCATGCCGTCGCCCGCCGCCTCGAGGGTGGCCTTCATCATCCGGGACTGGAACGGTCCGGGGGCGATCGCGTTCACCGTGACGGTCGGCGCGAGGTGCTTGGCCAGGTGGCGGGTGAGCTGATGCACGGCCGCCTTCGATGCGGCGTAGGCGTAGGTCTCGAAGCCCGGCACCTGGATGCCGTCGACGGAGCCGATGTTGATGATCCGTGCGGGCTCTTCCTCGGTTCCGGCCGCCTGGAGCAGCGGCAGGAGGAACTTCGTGGTGTGGAAGACGCCTTCCACGTTCACGTCCAGCACGCGATGCCAGGACTTGGAGTCCTGGTCGGCCAGCGGCGCTCCCCAGTTCGCCCCGGCGTTGTTGACGAGGATGTCCAGCGAGTCCCATCGCTCGGCCACGGCCGCGCCCAAGCCCCGACACCCGTCCTCGGTGGAGAGGTCGGCCACGATGTACGAGCAGTCGCCCTTGACGGCCAGATCCTCGGCGACCTCCCGCAAGGAGTCCTCTTTGCGGGACGCGATGATCACGCTCACCCCCGCGTCCACGAAGCCAGACGCGATCATCGTGCCGATCCCACTACCTCCACCCGTGACCACGGCCCGCTTGCCCGAGACGTCAAACAACGAAGAACCAGTCATGCCCCAGAACCTAGGCGGCGACGCAGTCCAGTCGAGATCGAATCAGTAGGTGTAGAACCCGGCGCCGGACTTTCGGCCGAGCTGGCCGGCGGTGACCATGCGGCGGAGCAACGGGAGGGCGGCGTAGTTCGGGTCGCGGAACTCGTCGTACAGCGCATCGAGGATCGACAGCGAGGTGTCGAGGCCCACGAGGTCGAGGAGCGCCAGCGGCCCCATCGGGAAGTTGCAGCCGCCCTTCATGGCGGTGTCGATGTCGTCTCGGCTGGCGGTACCCGCCTCGAGCATGCGCACGGCGTTGTTGAGGTAAGGGAAGAGCAGCGCGTTCACGATGAAGCCCGCCCGATCCTTCACCTCGACGACATCCTTGCCGCACGCGGTGGCGAACGCCTTGGCGGTGGTCACCGTGGCCTCGCTGGCGGTGAGGGGAGCGATCACCTCGACCAGGCTCATCATGGGCGCCGGGTTGAAGAAGTGGATGCCGACGACCTGCTCGGGCCGGCCGGTGGTGACCGCCAGCTCCACCACCGAGAGGGTGGAGGTGTTCGTGGCGAGGATGCCCTCCGCCTTGACGACGCCGTCGAGCTGTTGAAACAGCTCCTTCTTCACGGCGAGGTCTTCCACGACCGACTCGAGCACGAGGTCGCAGTCGGCGAGGGCTTGGAGGTCGTCGGTGGCGCTCACGCGGGCGCTGATCTCCTTGGCGGCCTGCTCCTCGAGCTTGCCGCGCGACACCTGCTTGGCGAGCGACTTCTCGAGCGAGGCGAGCATCGCGTCGGCGCTCTCCTGCTGGCGGGAGCGCAGCACCACGTCGACGCCGGCCTTGGCGGCCACCTCGGCGATGCCCGACCCCATGATCCCCGACCCGACGATGCCCAACTTCGAGATGCTCATGGACGGCGACGCTACCGATCGGCAACGAGCGAGGTCCAGAAGGGGCCCGGGTAGCGTGCGCCCATGTCCGGGACCCTCGCCCTGATCGGTGGAGCCGAGTGGCGCGCTGGCTGCGACTTCGACCACGACCTCCTCAGTGCCAGTGGCGGCACCGACGTGCTGGTGCTCGCCACCGCCGCCGCCTACGAGCACCCCGAGCAAGCCGTCAAGGTCGCGGAGCGTTGGTTCGGTGAGCTCGACGCCACCGTGCAGTCACTGCCGGTCCTCACCCGGCGCGATGCGCTCGACGAAGCGCACGTGGCCCCCATCGGTAACGCCCGCTTCATCTACCTCTCCGATGGCTCACCGATGCACCTGCGCTCTGTGCTGAAGGACTCGCCCGTCTGGGACGCCCTCGTGGCGGCTTGGCAAGGTGGCGCCGTGGTGGCCGGCTCCGGATCGGGCGCCATGGTGCTCTGCGACCCGATGGTCGACCCGCGCGGCGGTGCGCTCACGCTCGGCCTCGGCCTGGTGGAGCAGATGGCGGTCATCCCACACCACGACACGTGGAGTGAGGACAAGCAAAAGCGCACGCTCAGGATCGCCCCCAAGGGGATGCCCATCGTCGGCATCGACGAGCGCACCGCGCTCGTGCGTGAGCCGGACGGCACGTGGCACTCAGCGGGCGCAGGTGGCGTGACCGTCTATGTCGACGGGCAGCCGGCCGACCTCTCCGTCCTTCCCTGAAGCCCAAAAATGATTCGCCGTGACCATGGACCCGCCGGGCCCGGACGGAGACGATGGACCTCACGGAGCCGTCTCCGGGAAGGACCATCGGAGTGCACCCCCAACAGGACGAGCAGGACAGCTGGATCGCGCAGGTCAGCCACGAGCTGCGCACGCCGCTCACCCCGATCAAGGGGTACCTCCTGACGCTCCAGCGCCAGGACGAAGCCCTCACCCCCGCCGAGCGTCAGCGCATCTACGAGGTGCTGTTGCGCGAGGAACAGCGACTCGAGGACCTGGTCAGCCACCTCCTGCTCGCGACCACCCTCGACGAAGGAGCCGTGGTGGTGGTGCCCGGGGTGCTCGACTGGTCCGCCATGGTGGCCGATCAGGTCGACTTGTACCGACGCACCGACCCCACTCGCACCATCACCGTCGTCGACACGGGCCAGCCGCGGGTGAGTCAGGTGGTGGCCGACGCCACGCTGAGCGCAAGCGTCCTGGCCAACCTGCTTTCCAACGCGATCAAGTACTCCCCCGAGGGGTCCCCGATCGAGGTGAGCATCACCGTCGACGGCGATTGCGTCGTCACCTCCGTGTCCGACGCCGGATATGGGGTGCCGGTAGGAGATCGTGAGCGGGTGTTCGACCGGTACACGCGCCTGGTCGACCGCGTCCGAGCTCGCCCAGGGGTGGGCCTGGGCCTCCACATCGCTCGCCGCTCGATCGAGGAGATGGGGGGTCAGATCCGCTGTGAGGAGGCCCCCGGAGGGGGTGCCCGATTCACGTTCAGCCTGCCGAGGCACCTGTTCGGTGCGGTCAGCTCTCGGTGATCTGCACCGAGTCGATGGTGACGAGCCTCGTCGGGGCTTCGCCGACCGCGAACGCGTTGATCCCGGCGGACACGTCCTGGCCGGCCGTGATCTTGCCGAACAGGCTGTACGAGCCCGCCCCCGAGAGCGCGCCGTTCTCGTCGCCGATCACCAGGAAGAACTGGCTGCCGCCGGAGTCCGGACCGGCGTTCGCCATGGCCACCGCGCCCGGCGCGTAGGCGGTCGACGGATCGGCAGGGAGCTCATCGGGGATCGAGTAGCCGGGGCCGCCCTCACCCGGGTTGGGCCCGACAGCATCGCCGGCCTGGTTGACGAAGCCCGGCACGATGCGATGGAAGGCCACCCCGTCGAAGTAGTGGTAACGGGCGAGCACAACGAAGTTGTTCGCGGTGAGCGGAGCGTTGACGGCATCGAGCTCGATGGTGATGTTGCCCTCGCTCGTCATCAGCAAGGCCGTGTAGGTCTTGGCCTCGTCGATGCACATCGGCGGCGCCTTCTCGAAGGTCGTCGTGCGCTCCTCGGTCCCGTCAGCGGCCGGGCAGGGAGTGTCGCCGGTGACGCTGGCGCCGGCCGGCGGGATCGGGATGGACACCGCCGAGCCCTCGGCGAGCGTGGTGGTGGTGCCATCGGCGGCGACATCAGCTTCGTCGTCCTCCGACAGGAGCGAGACGGCGAGCGCCACCAAGAGAACGGCACCCACCATCAGACCCACCGTGCGGAACTGACGGGAGCGCTGTGATCGGCTCACCGCGGTGCGTTCGGCCTCGAGGCGGAGCAGTCGCCCCTCGTCTTGTCTCTGTCGCTTGTCGCTCGGCATGGCGGGGAACCCTAGTGGGCGGCCTCATGGGCTCTGTGCCCGCGGGATGGCCGACGACGGCATCGGCACCTGTCCGAATAGGATCGCCGCAGGCGGCGAGGGCGGGTTGAGGATTCTGGGTCATCGATCTGAAGCGGGCCCGACGTCCCAGAGGAGAGCCACTTCATGACGGTCCCCGGAGCCGAACCGAGCGAATCGACCTTCTCGAAGGAGGTGGGCCGGCGCTTGCGGTCCATTCGTCGCGTCCGCGGCCTGTCCCTCGACGATGTCGAGCGCGAGTCGGGCGGAAAGTGGAGCGCATCGGCAGTCGGGGCCTACGAGCGAGGCTTCCGCAACCTCAGCCTTCCCCGACTGCGCGATCTCGCCCGGTTCTACGACGTGCCCATGGGAGTGCTGCTCGGCGAGGACGACGCTCCTGATGGGTCTCGCCCGAGCAGGCTCGTGCTCGACCTCGTGGCCCTGCAAAATGTTCCGGAGGCAGAGTCGGTGCTGCGATACCTCCGGTCGATCATCCTCGAACGGGGTGACTACAACGGCCGGGTGCTGTCGATCCGCCGCGACGACCTCCGGGCCATGTGCTCGCTGTTGCGGTTGGACGAAGCCACCGCGCTCGAAACGCTGCACACGTGGGGTGCGCTGGTCGACCCAACGGCGCCGGAGGCGAGCGGTTCGTGAGCGCGGGCAGACCGGCGATAGCGTCCGTCCTCGTGTCCCATGTGCCCACGCCGGCCGCATCGGTGACGCCACCCGTCCGGGCGCTCGTCGTCCAGAAGTTCGGCGGCACGTCGGTGGCGGATCCCGAGCGAATCCGCGGGGTGGCGGACCACGTGGCGCGCACGAAGCGCCGCGGCGACGACGTTGTCGTCGTCGTCAGCGCCATGGGCAAGGAGACCGACGAGCTGATCCGCCTCGCCGGCGAGGTGTCAAAGGTCCGGCCCGGCCGGGAGATGGACATGCTCATCACCGCCGGCGAACGCAAGGCCACGGCGCTGCTGTGCATGGCACTGCACGACCTCGGCATCCCGGCCGACAGCTTCACGGGCAGCCAAGCCGGCTTCATCACCGACAGCACCCACACGAACGCCAAGATCATCGAGCTCCGACCGGAGCGACTCGAAGCTGCCCTCCGCGAAGGCCGCACTCCTGTGGTGGGGGGTGCCCAGGGGGTGTCGGGCGATCGTGACGTCACCTTTCTCGGACGCGGCGGCTCCGACACCACCGCGGTGGCCCTCGCGCACGCCCTCGGCGCTCATGCATGCGAGCTGTACACCGATGTCCCCGGCGTCTTCACCGCCGACCCGCGCCTTGTGCCCTCGGCCCGACGAATCAGCACCATCAGCTTCGACGAGATGCTCGAGATGGCGGCCTCAGGATGCCCCAAGCCGGCGATGCGGTCCGTCGAGTTCGCCCGCACCTGGGGCGTGAAGCTGCACGTTCGATCCGCGTTCACCTGGGAGCCTGGCACCTGGGTGCAAGAGGAGGAGCCCTCCATGGAACAGGCCATCATCTCGGCCGTCGTGCACGACACGTCGGAGGCCAAGGTCACCGTCAGCGGCGTGCCCGACCAGCCCGGCATTGCCGCCCGGCTGTTCCGACTGCTGGCCGACGCCGATGTCAACGTGGACATGATCGTGCAGAACACGTCTGATCACGGGATCACGGACATCTCCTTCACCGTCCCCCATGAGGACCTGCCCAAGAGCCAGGAGATCACCTCGTCACTCGCAACGGAGATCTCCGCGAGCGGCGTCACGAGCGACGGCGGCATCGCCCGCGTGAGCCTCGTGGGCGCGGGCATGAAGTCGAACCCGGGCGTCGCGGCCCTCACCTTCGAGACGCTGGCCGCCGCCGGCATCAACATCGAGATGATCTCCACCTCCGCGATCCGCATCTCCTGCATCGTGCGCGAAACCCAGGTCGAACAAGCCGTCCAGGAGCTCCACACGGCCTTCGGCTTGGGATGAACCCGTTCTGTGGACGCTCACGGTCGGTATTCGAGCGCGAGCGTCCACAGAACGGGTTAGTAGCCTGACGTCATGCGTGTCGGACTCTTTGGAGCCACCGGTCAGGTCGGTGGCGTCATGCTCAGGATCCTCGACGAACGGGCCTTCCCGGTCGACGAGCTGCGCCTGTTCGCGTCGGCGCGTTCCGCCGGGCGCACGATCACGTGGCGCGGCCAGGACCTCACCGTGGAGGATGCCGACACGGCCGACTTCGCGGGCCTAGACCTCGCCCTGTTCTCCGCCGGCAAGACGGCGTCGCTGGCCCTCGCGCCGAAGGTGGCGGCTACCGGCGCGATCGTGATCGACAACTCGTCGGCGTGGCGCATGGACCCCGACGTACCCCTCGTCGTGCCCGAGGTGAACGCCCACGCGCTGCAGTCGATCCCCAAGGGCATCGTGGCCAACCCGAACTGCACGACCATGGTGGCGATGCCCGTGCTCAAGCCTCTCGACCTCGAGGCCGGCCTGCAGTCCATGGTGGTCAACACGTATCAGGCCGTCTCTGGCGGCGGCCTGGCCGGGGTGGCCGAGCTCGACGAGCAGGTGCAGAAGGCGGCGCCCGACGCGGCCGCCCTCGCCCACGACGGTGCCGCAGTGAGCTTCCCGCCGGCCGTCACGTTCCCCAAGACGATCGCCTTCAACGTGATCCCTCAGGCAGGGAGCTTCATCGACGATGGCCTCGACGAGACCGACGAGGACCAGAAGCTCCGCCAAGAGAGTCGCAAGATCCTGGAGCTCCCCAACCTGCTCGTGTCGGTCCTGTGCGTACGAGTGCCCGTGTTCACCGGGCACTCGATGGCCATCAACGCCACCTTCGAGCGCCCCCTGTCCCCCGCTCGGGCCAAGGAGGTGCTGGCCGGCGCCAACGGCGTAGCGCTCGACGAGGTGCCCACACCGCTCGAGGTCGCCGGCGGCGACCTCATCCACGTCGGCCGCTTCCGCGCCGACCCCACCGTCCCCGACGGCCGCGGGCTCGCGCTGTTCCTTTCGGGCGACAACCTCCGCAAAGGCGCCGCCCTCAACGCCATCCAGATCGCGGAGACGCTGGAGTCCGGCCGCCACCCCTGCTGAACACTCGTTCAGCAGTGGCACGGGAGCGAGTCACACTTGGGGCAGCCGTGGGCATAGCGGGCCACCGCGTGGTCGAGCGAGAGACCGAGCTGCTCAGCGAGCGACGCCAACCAGGCCAGGACGTCGCCGAGCTCGTGCAGCTGCTGCTCCGGGGTTCCCTTGCGAACGGCCTGGGCCAGCTCCCCCAGCTCCTCGGAGAGCCAGGCCACCGTGGCGGGGATGCCCCGCTCCCGATCCTGCTCGCCGTAGGTCGCCGCCATGAGGCGCTGCAGGTCGCCGAGATCCATGGCCGAACCGTACGGGGTCGACGCGGACCGACACCACGCACTACGAGAAGCCTGGCTGGTTCACCCAGCAAGTGTTCAACCCCTTCATCGGGTTCCTCGCCCGCCGGGGGCTGAGCGTCTGGGGCAGCCGGGTGCTCGAGGTGCCCGTGAACCTGCTCGCGTTCGACCGGGCGGAGTACCTCGTCTCGCCTCGCGGTCACGGCCAGCGGGTCCGCAACGTGCGGGCCAACGACGGCCGGCTCGACCTCCTGCTCGGCCGCACGCGCCGGGCCTACGTGGCCACCGAGGTTGCGGATGCCGACAAGGTCGATGTCCTCCGGGCGTACCTCACGCGCTGGAAGTTCGAGGTCGGGCAGTTCTTCGAGGGCGTCGGCCCCGACTCGTCCGACGACGAGCTGGCGGCGATCGCTCCCGACCACCCGGTGTTCCGCCTCGACGCGGCGACCGCCGTGCTGGATGCCGACGGGGCACGTAGTACAGGACCCCGCCGACCGCGTGCTCCAGCTCGAACGTCCGGGCTTGGACCCAAGCGGCCTCATCGGCGCCAACCGCTTCTCGGAACGCATCCCGGCTGCGCCCGTCGAACAACGACCACGCGGGTGCAAGATCCTGCGCGGGATCGGCATAGCCCGCGCTACCCCAGTCGATGATCGCGGTGATACGGCCCCGATCGATCAGAAGATTTCCCGGGATGAGGTCGCCATGAACGAAGCGCGTCAAGACCGGTTCGGTAGAGACCTCGAGCGCTTCGCCAGCCAGACGTCGCACGGCCGACACATCGATGAGCTCTGACGCGTTCCACTCAGGGCCGTCGAGCCACTCGAGCACGGCCCATCGATGAGGAAACACCTCGTGAGGCTGGCCGACGTGACGCACCTTCGGAGTGCGGAGGGCCGATCTCAGTGAGTCTCCGACAGCGCTCCGAGCAGCTCCATCTCCTGCTCGACACGGTCCGCGACGTTGGGTCGCCGGGGCCACCGCCAACACGAGGTCTTCGCCACGATCGAGCCTCACTCGCCACATGGCGTAGTCGGTGCCCGATGCACGGAGGTACTCGATGGGATGCGCAGACCGCTGCGGACACTCGGCCGACAACAGCATGCGAACAGTCAGCTCGCTGGTGTCAGGCTCCTGATCGTGAATGCGTTCCGACACGCGCCAATCCTGGCCGCCCAGCTACGGGGACGCGGAGTCGAGGTAGGCCGTGTAGAGCTCGCGAGGCCAGTAGCGGACCGCCTCAACCGCGTCCGCCTCAACCAGTTCGGCCCTGACTCGGTCGTAGTCGTAGCAGTTGAGCTCGTACTGGTTTCCCCAGGGGTCGAGAAGGTCGAACGCCCAGCACATATCGAAGTCCACGAGATCGGCGAGCGCGAGCGGCTCGCTGTTCGGGCCGTCGATGCCGCAGGGCAATGAGCGGGCGAACAACATGAAGCCGTCAGCGTCGACACTGAACGCAGCACCGGTCTTCTGCGGAACCATCGGGTGACCCTCGCTGACCTCGAACAGCGCCAGCGTTGTGCTGCCGCCATCGGCTGAGATCTGGAGTGGACCACCCTCAAGACCCGTCGCCCAGAAGTCGCAGGCGTCGGCAGGCTCGAAGCCGAGATGCTCCGAGTACCACCGGGCGGCCTCCGCTCGATCCGGTATGCGGATGTGCACATGGTCGAGCCGTCCCATTCGGAATCCTGACCGCGGTGCCTGCGCGTCCCCACAGTAGATGCCCCGTGCCGACCGCCTTCCGACGATGCGGGGAGGTCGCACGCAAGGTCCCAGAAAACCAACCTGGGTGCGAAAAGCTGCGGAAACGAAGCACTTCGCACCCCGGTTCGCGATCGAGACGAACTCGAGGGGTCAGCGACTCCGCCTGCGATGCCGGGAGAACGACCGGCTCGGCCTGAAAAGCGCACCGCAGGCGGATGCCGCCGCTGGGGCAGCCGGTAGATACGCAAGTGCGCAGCGGTCGCAGCTGCCGGCAGCGGCAAGGTCGTCGTCACCACGGTTCGGCTCAATAGTAGTGGCGCCGGCCCCCGATCTCACGGCCGGCCATGCCGAGCAGCGCCAGCACGACTCCGATGATGAAGATGAGCACTCCGAGCGACCAGGCGATCGGGATGTTCAGCAGGAGACCGATGAGCAGCAAGACGATCCCGACGGTGATCACTCGGAGACCGTGTCCTTGAGCTTCGAGGCTGCGTCCTTGCCCTTCTCTCCCACGTCTTTCACCGCGGCCTTGGCTTGGTCGGTCTTGCCCTTGCGTTCGAGCTCCTCGTCGCCGGTCGTCTTGCCGACGGTCTCTTTGACCTTGCCCTTGATGTCCTGCGCCTTGTTCGACGCCTTGTCCTGTGCACCCATCTGCGCTCCTGTTCGTTGTGGCCCGACGAGCCGTCGGGCCTCATGAACGAAGTGTCGCTCGGTCATGGACAGCGCGCTAGAGGCGAAGGTCATCGCGTCCGGGCACATCAGCGTGGCCCCCTCCTTGACGATGTGACGAAGATCCCAGACCGGGGCAGGCGCTCGGGTTAACCTTCGGGACGTCACCGCTATCGGCCACTGTCCCCGGCCCCACGATTCAGTAGATCGGTTCCCATGACTGTTCGCGCCCACCGCTTCTTCCCCCTGCTCGCCGCCGTCGCCCTCGGGCTGTCCGTCACCTTGATGGGCGGCAACCAAGCGACCGCCGCCGAATCGCCGGTGGGTCTCGGCACCGCCGCCAGCTTCGCTGTCCTCGGCGGCTCCACGGTCATCAACACCGGGCCGTCGGTCATCAGCGGCGACGTCGGCCTGAGCCCCGGAACCGCGATCAGCGGCTTCCCGCCCGGCACGGTGAACGGCGGGACCATCCACGCCACCGACGCGGTCGCGGCCCAAGCCCAAGCCGACGTGACCACCGCGTACAACGACGCCGCCGGTCGGTCGACCTCCGCCACCGTGACCGCCGACCTCGGCGGGCAGACCCTCGTGCCCGGCGTGTACACCGGACCCACCCTCGCGCTGACCGGGACGCTCACGCTCGACGCACAAGGCGACCCCAACGCCGTCTTCGTGTTCCAGACCGCCAGCACCCTCACCACCGCATCGGCCAGCGCCGTGAACCTGGTCAACGGCGCCAGCCCCTGCAACGTCTACTGGCAGGTCGGCACCTCAGCGACGCTAGGCACGGACTCGACCTTCGTGGGCACCGTCCTCGCCCTGACCTCCGTGACCGCCGCCACCGACGCCACGATCACCGGCCGGCTCTTCGCCCGCAACGCCGCAGTCACCCTGGACACCAACACCATCGACAGCTCGACCTGCGCCGCCGCGACGACCACCACGGGCCCCGCAGCGCCGTCTCCGGTCGCCGCGACCCCCAACTTCACCGGCTGAGGTCGCAAGTCAGGTCACGCCGGCCCGGACAGCGGCGGTCGCCCGCTATGCGGAGGCCGACCGAGGCGCAGTGAGCCGCCGACCCTCGCCGGACTCGATTCCGTCAGCGATCCCCTCAACCGCAAAGCGGCCTTCGCCTGCTGATCGCGACGGATGAGCTCGCGTAGGTACTCGCTGGTGTTGCCGTACTCCCCGGATCCGACGCGAGCGTCGACTGACCGAGTCGGGAAGGGTGGGTGCTACCTTGGTCCTTCGGGCTTGTTCGATGGCGAACGGATGGCGAACAGCGACCGGCGTCTCGGGAGGTCCCGGATGTTCAAACGACTTGCTTTCCTGGACGATGATGCGACCGTCATCGACCTGCGGGAGAGGCTTGCTCCGTACGGCAACACCGAGCCGACACCGGGCTGGCCACGAGAGCGCTCGGTTCGGAACGCTCGGGAGCCGAGGGCGCCGCGCATGCTCGAGCCCCTGCCCCTCGAACGCCTCCAAGACGACTGGTGGCAGCACGTCGGATCTCCGGTCTTGACCACCACCTCGAGGAACAGGCCAGGTCGGTGGGCAGTCGTATGGGTCGACGATGGGCGCTGACCGAGGCCAGGCCCTCGAGAGGCCCCGTCGCGGGAGGCGCGCGCGGGCACGACGGCGAGAGTGTGGTTGACGGTGCTGGACGAGCTGCGGTTCCAACGGTGAGGCGTGGGTAGCGCCGCCCTCTGGCTCAAGGAAGACCAACCGCCCATCCCGTAATCGGTCCGGTGGCCGTTCGCGAGGCGGGGCTTCCCGAGCGCTTCGGCTTCCACGATCTCCGGCGGGCCAACGCCACCGGGTTGGTGAGCAGCGGCGTCGACGTCCGGACAGCACAAGCTCGGCTGGGCCATGCGGACCTGCGCATGACGCTCGAGATCTACGCCAACGCGACCAACGAGGCCGATCGGCTGGACCAACCGCAGGTCGCGCATGTGGCGCGGGATGGACGCGGGATGGAACCGAGCCGCGGGATGCGATCCAACGGGAGGCCGACACGGAAGAAGCCGCCGGATCCTGATCTGCGACTTCCTTGGTCGGGTGGGGGTTTCAAGAATCGCGCGGGATATCCGCGGGATGGCAGGCACTCGCGCCCGCGTCTCAGAGCCGTCCGTCTGAGGGACGGGCGGTAGCTTGATGCGTGGCCGAGAACGTGCTGCCGATCGCCGATGTCGGCTCCAACCTCAGCGACCTCCTTCACGAGCGCCGGGATCAGACCATGGAGATCGCCCGCCGCCATCACGCCGTGAACGTCCGAGTCTTCGGAAGCATGCGCGAGGCAGAGCACCGCTGGAAGCGACGTCGACTTCCTGGTGGACTTCGAGGCGGGGAGCTCGCTGTTCGACATCTTGCACCTGACCGATGAGCTCCGGGACCTGCTCGGCTGCGAGGTCGACGTGGTGTCAACCGGCCGCCTGAAGCCTCGCGACCGACACATCCGTTCCGAGGCTGCGGCTCTGTGAGCCGATCTGACGACGAACGCATCGCCGGGTCAGACATCATCGGGCTGCGCACCGTGCTCGCCCACCACTACCACCGTGTCGATCCCGACCATGTCTGGGTGATCGCCTCCGAGGAGAGCGCCGCGTAGTCGTCCACAGCCTGGTCAGTCGATGCCCACGCCAATGAGCTCGACGGCACCGTCGGTGAGCAGCAGCCCGTAAACGACGAAGGCCCTGACGACCTCTCCAGTGCCGACAACGACGCGGGCGTCGGTGACACCTTCAACGGCCTCGGGGGGGTCGTCGAACTGCATCGCGAAGCGCTCGACGATCGTCGGCAGGTCGACGACGATGAAGTCCGTCGCTGACGGCTCGCCTGCTGGTCCTCTCACGGCCCCGAGTTGGCTGTCGAGCTGGTCGAAGAAGTCGGTGCTGACGCGGACGACCCTTCGGTCGCTCACTCCTCGGGAGGCAGCGCGATCCCACGCGCCGCTAGCAACTCGCGCCCGCGGCGGCGAATCCGCGCGAGGAACTCCGGCGGCAGCGTCGAGAGGTCGGTGACGATGCTCTCATCGACGACCCGATGTCGCTCGGCGAGAGGAAGCTTCTCAAGCTCCTCGATCGTCCTCACTGGCTTCTCGTCCATGCTGATGACGGTACCTCCCCGTGGTCGTCATCTCCGTCAGGTCGTCATCTCCGTCAGGTCGTCATCAACCAAGCCCAAGACGCCCACCGCCGCGCGCATCGCGAGCCGCCCCCCGGGCTCGAGCCCGTCACGGAGATCCCAGAGATCGACGGCGAGACCCTAGGCCTGCCAGAACTGCCAATCAGTCCGTCCTAGGCTCCCGACGTATGAGCATCGGAGCGCCGGAACTTCTGATCATCCTGGTTGTGCTCGGGATTCCTGCGGTCATCGTCGGCCTCCTGGTCTGGATCGGATTGTCGCGCCGCAAGCGCGACACGCCCTGAGCGCCGGGCTCACAGACCTCAGGTCGCCCACCCGCCCCGGCGCGTTGCCGGCGCTCTGACGCGGCGAGTGCTCTCAGCGGGCGAAGTCGGCGGAGGTGGAGGGAGCGGGCCGGACGAGTCCCAGCCTCTGGTCGTCCGAGACGCACTCGGCCACCGCACGGGAACGCGCCATCATGAGCGAATGCAGATCTTCGACGTCGCCAACACCCTCGATGGACTAAACGATCTGGAGTTCGCCGAGCTGGCATCGTTCAACTCCGGAAGCGTCGGCGCCTACTGGACCAGGCGGTTCTGAGAACGCCGCGGGATCTCCGCGGGATGGAGGGTGGTTCAGGTGCGGGCGAAGCGCTCGAGCGCTTCAAGGTCGTCGGGGTCCCGGTCGGCGCGGCGAAGGGCACCGAGGTACGTCGCACGCAGCTCGCCGGTGGAGACCTCGAGATGTCGCCCCCAGGTGAAGGGCGAATCGCCGACCGCCTCCTGGAGCAGGTCGGCGGCGAAGCGCGCGTGCCGGCCGTTGCCGTTCGGGAAGGGGTGGATAGACACGAGGCGGTGGTGGAACCGCACCGCGACGCGATCGGCGGGCTCGGGGCCACGCACCCACAGAGCCGCGTCGGCCACCAGGTTCCTGACCGCGCTGGCGATCTCGATCGGGTCGATGCCGGGAGTCGTGAGGAGCGTGCGATAGGTGCCGGCCCAGGTCCACACGTCCGAGAACATCGCCCGGTGGAGGTTGCGCAGGTACAGGTCATCGAGGAGCACGTCGACTGTGGGAGTCGGGCGGTCAAGCGCGCGGGTGATGTTGGCCTCCTCCGCTTCGTTCAGCTCGTCCCGGGTCGTGATGTAGGTGAGGCGCAGCCCGTCGACGTCGTCGATCGGCGTGTGCCCTTCGCCCGATGGCAGGAGCGGGTCATGGCTCACTTCCAGAGGTCGCGCCTGGTCGCAAGCTCGCGGGCGAGCTCCTCCAGGTCGCGCGCATCGGCGACGGTCGCCTGGTCCTCGAGCCGCATCGCGTGTGCGGCTCGGTCGCGTCGTTCGAGCGCCTTCGTTCGCGCCTGACGCTGGACGGCGTCGTCGAGAGATCCGTCCATCGGGACGATCGCATACACGAGACGACATCCGAGAGCCGCGGCAGCTCGCTCCAACGTGGAGACCTTGATCTCGCCGGCCGCCTCGGCCCGCTCGATGCTCGCGATCCGCGGTCGAGTGACCCCCATGCGGCGCGCCATGTCGGTCGCGCTCATCCCGAGCGCGTCTCGTATCGCGCGAACCCACCCGGCAGGCGGGCGCGTGCCCACCGTCTCGGGGACGTTCGCAAGTCGTTCGTCGAGTCGCCGCCTGGCGAGGACCCGGCTGGCATCCGAGGCCACGATAGTCACCTTTCTCCATCGACTGACCGGCGAAACGATAGGTATGCATTTCGCTTTCGTCGATAACACGATACCTATCTATATCCCTACGGGCAACCCCGTAGCGGCGATGTGCAGCCCGGTCGCCGCACCATGACCATGCCGGGATGGCTGAGCGAGATCCTCGCCGGCCACCTGCAGCACCGAGGCCTGACGGCCGCCGACGGCGACTCCTGGGTCGTTGCCTGGCCGAGCAGCGGCCACCTCTCCTACACCGCGTGGCGCAAGCACTGGGTGCGGGCCGTCCGCAAGGCGGGGCTGCCCGAGCGCTTCGGGTTCCACGACCTCCGGCGGGCCAACGCCACCGGCCTGGTGAGCAGCGGCGTTGACATCCGCACCGCGCAGGCCCGCCTCGGGCACGCCGATGTGCGCATGACGCTCGAGGTCTACGCCCAGGCGGCCAACGAAGCGGACCGGGTGGCGGCCGAGGTGATCGGGCGGCTGTTCGATCCTGCTCAGCTCGATTGGCCGGTCGTCGCGCACGTGGCGCGGGATGGGCGCGGGATGGAACCGAGCCGCGGGATCTCGCGCGATCGCCGCGGGACGAAGAACAACCGGGGGCCGACACGGAAGAAGCCGCAGGCCGGTGACCTGCGGCTTCCTTGGTCGGGTGG
>Ga0105044_10006713_pt1 | contig 15839 bp, 13 predicted proteins | sample MAT01_FD_78092 | JGI IMG/M metagenome (GOLD analysis project Ga0105044, IMG submission 78092) | Freshwater microbial communities from Lake Fryxell liftoff mats and glacier meltwater in Antarctica - MAT-01 | ecosystem: Environmental > Aquatic > Freshwater > Ice > Liftoff microbial mat | place... | reverse complement strand
TCCCGTGGTCGGACCCAAGGCCAACTGTGTCGCCCCTGAATTCGTCATAATGCCCGTGAGCGAAATCGTCGTCGTTCCTGAATGCACCACCGCGAGCGCCTGGGCGGTGGTGAAGGTGCCGCCGAGATTGACCGACGAACCCGACGTCACGATCGTGCCCGCACCCGAACTACTCCATGCTCCGCCCAACGTCAGGGTGCCGTTATATGCTGTCAGACCACTCGCGGCGGTGTTGCTCCAGACGCCACTGCCAGCCACGGTCATGGTTCCACCGTTCGTGGTGATCGAGCCATTGTTCGTACCAGTACCGCTGTTGCTCATGGTGAATATCGACCCTGAGGTCGCCGACAAAGTTCCATTATTCGTCCACCCCACCCAATTGATGGTGAAGGTGCCGCCACCATCGCTGGCGATGGTGCCCTGGTTAATCAGCACTGAACCAGTGCTGTTCGCATAGAAATATCCGCTGATGCCGTGAATTTTCAACGGCGACGCGATCGTCAAACTGGTGTTGCTGGCCTGAGAGAAACAGCCGTTATTGACGCTTGCACCATACAATATCTCACCGCTTCCGCCCCAGACCGTGGTGGTGGTGTTCCAGTACAACCGACCGTAGGTCGTTCCTCCCGTATTCCCCAGCAGGACGATGCCATTGATCGTCACGGTATTGTTGAGGTAGCACCCCGCACCATCCACCGTCGATAAATCCAAAGTTGTCCCGGCACCAAGCGTCACGCCATCCAAACTGTTGGTCGTAGCCGTGCAGCCGATGGTTCCACTCGTAATGGTCGCTCCATTAATGGTCCCTCCGGCAAGTGTCACCGTACCACTGCTGGCGAGGGAACTGGCCTTGAGCACCTGCGAAACGGTAAGCGTTCCTGCCACCGTAACTGCGCCCAAGATTGGCGTGGCCACATCCAGGGTGACCACTTTCCCGACGGGGATATCGACGGACTTACCGACGGTGGGAATCTGTGCCGGAGACCAATTGCTCGCATTGTTCCAACTGGCGTTACTCGCACCCGTGAAAGTGCAGTCTGCGGAAAATAAGGCGATGGCGCTACCGATAAGCAACCAAACTGTACGAAGCACATGGCACATAAAACTCTCGTCTGCGCAGCGGAAGCTGGCGGCATTGAAAATAAGGACGACGGTCAGAACCCCTAGGCGGTTGGCGGGTACGCTAACGTCATCTCACTCGTGTAAAGCGTTGCCGATGAGGAAACCTGAATTGACTTAGGGGTTCACTGACAGCACGTGGAGCAGAGCTACAACGCGTTATCCGTACGGTCTCGCTTCGGCACCCGGGTAAGGTGCGGATTCCTACGGGAAGAGCCTCCTCACTAAGCACATCGAAACGTCAGTCGCGACGGCATTCTTCACGGTCATCGATCTCACACCTGGCAATCAATCGTGCGGGGTGCTTGGCTTCTAATGCCCTACTTCGAATCCTCCCGACTCCACCCGAGAGCGATCGGCAACGTACGTGTGCGCGGGAGCGACTGATACCAATCAACCATCGTTCACTTCATGGTGATCCATCCGAATCCCGTGATGGAATGGGTTCATTTGTGTCGTGATGGAGTTGCCGCAGTGCGATGCAGGGGTGTCCCTGACGGCAGTGAGCGGCAGTGAGTGAGGGGTAAGAAACGGTTGGTGAAGTGTTTCCCTCGCAAGTCGTCCCAAAGATTCTCGACCGCGCAAGCTGTCCTGAATATCCGCGAGAAGAAAGCTGGGTCGACTTGCGCTCGGTTCACGCATTGGTCTCGCCGAAGAACCTATTTTTCACGATAGGCCGAGCACGGCCAATTCGACGAGGCTAACGGTAAGCGAATCGAATTGGCCCGGTGGGCAACCGCTCCGTGACGTGCACTAGTCAGGATGTCCCGAGAGAAAGTCAAATCAGTTGGCATGATTGCGGTTAGCTGATTTCAGTGAGAGGTGAGGGCACCATCTGGACGGAGCGCTTGGTGCGCGGTGTCGTCGAGCAACTCGGTGTCGATGCGGACATCATCAAAGTGATTGAGATCAGCGAGATGGAGCCGTACGGCGTCGTGTCGATCCACGCCATTGTCGTCGATGAGCACCTGATTCTCGCGGGCGGAATTCCGACCACGGACCAAGTCCAACGGTAGGTGCAACCGCTGCAGGCACCATAGCTGATCAAACGCGTTCTTCGTGAAGCCAGCGATTACCCCGACAAACTGCGACAACGGGAATTCATTCCACACATCATCCGAATGCGGATCGAAGCCTACGAGCGCCTCGGGCACTACCGATGGGGAGCAGCCTGATCACTCAGTGCGGCGACCGAATCCATCGTCGGCTCGGGTGGTAGCGCACGAACCGGGCTACGGTCTTCCTCGACTCAGCCGAGGTAGAGCTGCGCGTAGGTTCCAGCGGTAACCAGCAATGACGCAGGCGCGATTCTAAAACCGGGCGATCATTCCGGGACATTTTCGTGTGGTCGCCCAATTCCCGGAGATCACCTGGATTTTTCCTGCTGATTGCAGGAGGCGCAGGGATCCACCGCGCCATATTGCAGTCCCCCGGCAGAGACGACCGCGCGCTGTTGGCTGGGGTTAGCGGTGGCGGCCGTTTCCACCTCCGCGAGCGATTGGCACCCCATGCGCTCAGAGCGATCTGAGCGCATATGGCCCTGCTTGGAATGCTGGCTTCCAGAGCCATCTGGTCACGCATCTGCGTAGCCAAGCAAGGCTGTGTCCCAGGGCACCGAATTGAACCAACGATCACGTCTTGCTCCTACCTCAAGTCTGCGCCTCGGAAGATTCATCAGTAAATGACCCAACTGCATAAAGAGATTCCCATGAAACCTGCCGAACACACCGTGACTCCAGTATCGTCAAAGGCGGCGACGATGTCGAAGGAAACTCCTCGATCGACCGGGAAGCCGGCGGCAAAGATCGGCTCCGCTACGAGGAAACGAACCACGATCGATGCCATCGATCCCGCGACACGGCAGGTTATCGGTACGGTGCACATCACCCAGGAGTCCCGTATCCCGGAGATGATTGCCCAAGCCAAAACCGCACAGCAAACATGGGGCCGCTTGGCATTCGCGGAACGTGCGAAGTCATTGAGCGTATTGCGAGACCTCATCCGGGCACGGGCCCCGGAGATTGCCGACACCATCACGCTCGGCATGGGCAAGCCCCTGGTCGAGGCACTATCGTTCGACGTGGCCATGGTGGTCGAAGATCTGAGCGGCTACATCGATCATGGTGCTGAATACTTGGCAGATGAACCGGTCGCAATCGCGGCTCATTTTGGCGCGCACAAACGGGCGCTGATCCGCTACGTACCTCGCGGGGTGGTGTGCGTCATTGCGCCGTGGAATTACCCCTTTGAGTTGGCGATGACTCCCGCGATCACTGCGTTGGCGGCGGGCAACGCGGTCATCGTCAAACCTACTTCGGCCGTTCCGCTCCTAGGTGAGCTTATCGAACGGTTGTTTAACGACGCCTTCAAGGACCACCCAGGACTTGCCCAGGTGGTGCATGGACCTGGTGCCCTTGGTTCGGTGGTGGCGACCTCGCCTGGGGTGGATTTCGTCGCCTTTACCGGTTCGACGGCGGTAGGTCGCAAATTGCAGGCTGCGCTCGGGCCTTTGCTGCGCCCGTCGCTCATGGAACTGGGTGGATGTGATCCACTGATCATCTGCGATGACGCCAACCTCGAACGGGCTGCCAACGCCACCGTGTTTGGACGCTTCTCCAACAACGGACAGGTCTGCGCGGCGGTGAAACGCGTCTACGTCCATAAGCGAGTCGCCAAGGAGTATCTTGCCAAGGTCCTTGCCCATGTGCGTGCGCTCAACGTCGGCCCTGGCAAAACACCCTCGTCGGATGTCGGACCGTTGGCGAATGATCGCGCTGACCAGCTCTTGAGAGAGCTCTTGCAGGACGCTCTGGACAAGGGTGCCAAGCTCGAGATCGGAGGACTGCCGAAGTCCGGAGGCGACTGGTATTGGCCGCCAACGGTGTTGACCAAAGTAAATTCCACTATGCGCCTGATGCAGGAGGAGGCCTTTGGTCCGATCCTCCCTATCCAGGTGGTGAAAGATGACGACGAGGCCATCGAGCTGGCCAACGCCTCGGAATACGGTCTGGATGCTTACGTCTTCTCCGCCGACCTCGACCGCGCGAACGCGATCGCCAATCGACTCAAGGCCGGCTCCGTGGACATCAACGAGGTAGTCGTCAATTATACCATGCCGGCACTACCGTTTGGTGGCGTCAAACAATCAGGCATCAACCGCTACCATGGTAAGATCGGGCTGCGGTTGTTCACCGACTACAAGGGCATGGTCATCGACGACGGCACCGCCGACACTGAACCGTACTGGTTCCCGTACACGCAAGCAAAGTTAGATGCGGCTAAGCTGCAGTTTTCCATATCATGAGGGCGGCCTCAGAAGCTGTCTGGAAACGACGAAAAGCACATGGAGAACCGGCAAGCCAGAGACATCCGAGAAGCGGCCGAATGGAGATCATCGGAGGTCCTGCGGCTCTATCCTCCTCCGTTCCTCCGATCCTCCATGTCGATCCCGCCTTTCCAGACAACGTCATAGATATTCGCGCAGGATCACGACGTGCTGCTGGTTCCCGTTCTCGCTCACTGACCGCATTCCAACCAGAATCGATTCCCATATCATGAACTCCACCATCAAGGCGTATGACGCAACTACCAAAGGCTGGCGACTGCAAGCATTCGAGTACCACCCTGGTTCATTGGGTGACGAGCAGGTGGAGATCCGGATCGAGTGCTGCGGCGTGTGCCATAGCGATCTGAGTATGCTCGATGACGAATGGGGGATGACGGTTTATCCCTTGGTTCCCGGTCACGAGGTAGTCGGGCGCGTCGTGGCGGTCGGGCGCGCTGCCGGTGGTCGAGATGTTCCCACTGTCCAAGGTCAATGAGGCCCTCGATCACCTGCGCCCCGGCAAGGCGCTTTATTGTGTGGTCTTGCAAAACTATTTTGTTTGACCGCGGCAAGCGGATTACCAAGCAATTCGACTGGCGATAAATCGACCAGAACAACTACGATCCCCACCTGCTGACCACGCCAACTGACAAGGTCTGAAATCAATGCCCATCATTTCCAGCCAAGAAATCCGCCTCGCCTCCCGCCCTACGGGCGTTCCGACCAAGGGTAATTTCGTTCTCGCCCACACTGTCCTGGAGCCGTTGAAGGATCAGGAGGTGCTGGTTCGCAACCGCTTCATGTCGGTGGATCCCTATATGCGCGGACGCATGAATGCGGTAAAATCATACGTTCCGGCGTTTGAGGTGGGCAAGCCACTCGATGGCGGAGCGGTCGGGGAGGTCCTCGAATCGCGCGCCAAGGAATTCAAACCCGGTGATGTAGTCACCTCCCGTCATGGCTGGCGTGAATACGTCATTGCGTCTGCTCAGGATCTGCAACCGATCGCACATGTGGTCCAACCGCTCTCGCTCTACCTGGGCGTTCTTGGTATGACCGGCCTGACGGCATGGGTTGGTTTGGGCTTGGCGCAGATCAAAGCCGGTGAGGTCATTTATGTCTCTGGCGCGGCCGGTGCGGTCGGCAACATGGCCGGACAATTGGCAAAGATCCGCGGTTGTCGGGTGATTGGATCCGCCGGATCAGCCCAGAAGATCACGGCTTTGACCACGGAATGCGGATACGATGCCGCCTTCAACTACAAGTCGGGCCCCATCGGTGAGCAACTGGACCAGGCAGCCCCAGATGGTATCGACGTGTATTTTGACAATGTCGGCGGCGAGTCACTTGAGGCGGCAATCTCGGCCATGCGTCAGCACGGGCGTATTATCGCGTGCGGCAGCATCTCTGGCTACAATAACGAGGGGAGTCCTCCGCCTGGGCCGACGAATCTCTTTCATATCACCACCAAGCGATTAACCATGCAGGGCATGATCGTCGGTGATTGGTTGGATCGCCAAGCCGAATTCCAGGTCGAGGTTGGTGGGCATTACCGAGCCGGAAGGATCAAGAACTTGGAGACCGTAGTGGATGGGATTGACCATGCAGTCGATGCCTTCATCGGACTCTTTCACGGGGGGAACATCGGCAAGATGGTGGTGAAACTGAGTTAGCGGAGCTCGCGCACCAGCCGACTTCGCCGCTGCTCGGCTCGCATGCTGTGCATCTCAGTCTGCCAAGCGTTCGATCAAGTAGGCCAACTGGCTGACGTACTAGCGGTCGACCTTGTGGATGATCGCCAGCTTTGCCGGTTTTTCTCGTGGTGGGCGAATCAATGGTATGAGGTCACCAGTCTCAGCTCGGTGAATGGTGAAGGTGCGATCGCTCACCTGCAGTGAATTTGAACGAAGCCGCCATAGATTTTCCGACAGAGTTTTTGTTATGAATTGCTACCGTCATAGTCATGACCAACACCACCGACACCCACCTCCCTGCGATCGTCTATATTGAGGACGATGGCGGCGACACCCTGTTGCTTGAGGAAGCGTTGCGGGCCAATGGCCATAAAAGCCAGTTGTTGGTGATCGAGAAGGGGGACACTGCACTGCATTATTTCCAAGTGAAGGAGACCGCCAAAGATGTCCCGCCACCACACTGCATCTAGTTGGATAGCCACCTTCCTGCCGTGAGTGGTATTGCTCTCCTCAAGTTCATTCGCGGGACGCAGGCATTCGAACAGGCGCCGGTTTGCGTTTTCGCTGACATGTCGGTTTATAAGGATGCCGTGAGCGGAGGGCTGGTGTCAGAAAAAGCTTCATCGTGAAGCCGAGCAATTGGTCTGGATTCCTGCAGCTAGCTGATCGCCTTATGAGAAGCGTTGAGATAACCATGTATGAAGGAACACATGGGAAGCCAGAAATACAGTCGCCGAGTGATCTGACTCGGCAGTCATTCAACCAGCGGCCGGATCTTGGGCTCTGCGTCATTTAATGTGGGTCCTTGGCTCACTGGAGATGATGCCTGACAGCGAACAAGATGCAGAGACGAGGAGATCGGAGGAGGCGATAATGGCTTTGCGCCGAGATCCCCTGCTCTTTTGCCCTCATCCGATCTCCGCGTCTCCGCGCCTCCTGTGCGATCCGATCGGTTTTTCGCTCGATGTAGTTGGCCCCGTCGAGCCAACGGCAGAGAAAGGACCCACGCGAAACGCCGCAGAGCCGTTTTTTTTGTTCTGCGTCATTTCGTGCGGGGCCATTCTAATCGGAATGACCGCCAAGCCGCTAACTCAAAAAGTCAAAGAATACTGATCCAATCTGCTAATTTATTGGCATCTTCGAGGCAAATCACAATGGATATGGACAGGTGAAGGTGGTTCTGGCGAACCACTGCGACTCGCAATTCAGAACTCCATCCACAACACCATGAACTTGAAATCCACCACCGGATCGGTGTGTCCGTCGCCCGGAGCTTCTGAGGTCAGCGCACCGCTGGCATCGTACCACCGCCAGGTGCCGACGGCCACGTTCGCCGCGTATTCGCCGACCCACCAGATGTTGCCGGTCTTCTGGTCGTAGCGCCGCCAGACACCCTGCAATTTTCCTTCGACGATGTCCATTTCGCTGTCGACCGTAAGATTGAAGTGGTAGGTCGTCCACCGTCCGGTGAAGCCGCGCTGAGGCGTGATCACCATCGCTCGGTCTTCATTGGTGCGACCGGCGACGTAGGTCTGGAACCAGTAGAGGTACGGGTTGCTTGGCGGCATCAGGCTGAGCGGCACTAACATCATGAGTACGAGGACCGCGGCACCGATCAGCCACCACCAGGGACGACGGCGTGGTCGACTTGTCGAAGCCTGGTCGATGGTGAGTCGTCGAGCGGTCTCAGGCACAGGGGTGTTCATGGCTGAAGCACTGTCGGACGAAGTTTTGTGCACTGCAATCGACTCGCGGCCGGTGGCGATGGAACTTAAGCGATCTTCGCTTAGTGCCAGTGCATGCCCCATGGCCTTGGCGGACAATCGTGCGTTTCGCATTGAAGCATTAGGCGCGATCCGGCTTAACGCAGGAGGCGGTCATCGCAGTGCAGGGCGCGAACATCAGAGTGTTCGGTTCAGTTGAGATTCGGTCCAGGTGGATTGGGCGGATTCCATGGCCACGTCACCATCACGTCGTCGTTGGCCTCAGTGCCGAAGCTGTCATCCCAGCCCGTGGGGTTGGACCGCAAGGCCGTGGGGGAAGCCCTGAGCAGATTCGGGCGCGTTATTCGCTAGGTTCCAGCGGCCCAACGTCGGCCAAGGAGACGAGTGATGCCGAGCGGGTTGACGCAGTGCCGAGTGAATGGTTGCCAGCGTGAAGGCCCATGAGCCCGGTGCCCCAGAACCCGGTGCCAGCAGACGACCGCCCTGACCAGCCAGAGCTAAAGGCTGACCCGTCGGAAACCGTCGCGATGATCTTGCAGGCGCTGAAAGGATCGGCGAAGAAAATCGCTCATGGGTCATCAGCGGACACGGCTGAAGCGGATGGAGAAGCGGGAGGAGAAGCGGGAGGAGTACAAACCAAGTCTGCGAAGGGACGAGCGATCCAGCCGGACCTCATCCCTGGCTACCGCATCGTCCGTCACCTCGGGCGGGGTGGCATGGCCAATGTCTATGAGGCCGTCCATCTGCGCCTGCATCGGACCTTGGCGCTCAAGGTTCTGATTTTTGACGAGGAACGGCGTGAACTCGTGCCGCGGTTCTTGCGCGAAGCACGGGTGATGATGCAGGTGCGGCATCCCAACGTCACCACCATCCACGATCTCGGTAGCGCCGCGGGCGCGGGATTGCACTACATCGCGCTGGAACTCATCACCGGCGGCGATCTGGCGGCACGTATCGACCGTGGTGGGCCAATCCCGATCGATCAGGCGATCGCACTAATGATCGCGTGCAGCGATGGACTCGCGGCTATCCACGCTTGCGGCATGATCCACCGCGACATTAAACCCGCCAATATTTTCCTGACGACTGCGGGGGAACCCAAGATCGGTGACTTCGGTCTGGCGCGGCAGGCTTCTGGTGCCGACCGCATGACGGTCACCGGTGCATGTTGGGGGACACCAAGCTATATGGCGCCGGAACAGATCGTCGGCGAGGCCGATGTTGATGCGCGTGCGGACATCTATGCACTGGGAGCGACGTTTTATACCATGCTCACCGGTCGCGAACCGTTTAGCGGGTCGACGGCCTACCTCACCACGTTCAAGGCGATGACCGAACCGTTCCCGGATCCACGGGCCGTGAATTCACTGATCCCCGCGGCGATTGCCGCCATCATTCGCACTGCCACGGCCCATGAGCGCGACGAAAGGTATTCCTCTGCAGGCCGCCTGCGGGAGGATCTGCTGCGTGCCCAGCGTCAAGACATGCTGTTGCATGCGGGCAGCGTTGCTCCGCTTGCAGATCCGACCCTTCGACCACTCCCCGTCGGCACGCTGCCGCATGGTCCTCGTCCACTCTCTTTACAACCCTCATCGCAAGCGCCATCGCAACCGCGTGGCCGTTCACCCATGTTTGGCTGGCGTGGTGCGCTGGTGGTCGGCGTGGCCGGGGTGGGCGTAGCTTGGTGGTTGGCCGGTGGCTCCACGTCAGCGACCGAGCCGGCGTTTCCCGCATGGGCGACCGGTGGCGGACGTGATGCCGCGGGTCGTTGGGTCGAACTGAGCGTGGGCGAGGCGACCACGCGCTTGCGTCATCGCGCCGCGGGCAGTTTCCGCATGGGCAGTCCGCCGGCAGAAGCCGGTCGTTCAACTGCTGAGGTGGAGCGCCTGGTGACGCTCACCGGCGGGTTCTGGATCCAGGAGACCGAGTGCGACCAAGCGTTTTATGTTGCCGTAACGGGCACCAATCCCAGTCGTCATCGCGGTGCGGATTTGCCGGTCGAGCAGGTGACCTGGGACGCGGCACAGGATTTTTGCGCGCAGTTGGCGGAGCGCGGAGTACCCGCACGTCTGCCTACGGAAGCGGAATGGGAAAACGCCTGTCGTGCCGGAACCACCGACGCCTTCGCGCATGCGGAACCACAACGGATGGGATGGATCGCCGACGGCGCCTTGTTGGCCGTCTGGCGACAGCTCGACGGTGGCGAGATGGCCGCGTATCGCTTCCGCGCGGAACAGGCGGACGACCTAACCGTACGGGCGCATCCAGTCGGACGCTTGCTCCCCAATGCCGCGGGCCTGTTCGACATGCACGGCAATGTGCAGGAGTGGTGCGCTGATCGCGCAGATGCAACCATGCCACCGCCGTCATTATCATCAGCGGGACTGAGCGACCCGCGTTCAGATACCGGAGACTTCGCAATTGCACGCGGTGGCAGTTGGTTCCATCCGCCGGAGCAGGCACGCAGCGCAGCTCGCGTTGCGCTGCCGCCGGACAGCCGTCAGGACCACCTCGGTTTCCGTTTCGTCATCCCTGACGAAACGAAAAATCCAGCTTTGCCCTGAGTACGTCAGGCGTCATTGCGGACCATCCGCGAGCGTGCTGACCATGCGCGTGACCTTGATGCCGCTGGGTGCGAACGGTGGTTTACCGCCGTCGCTGAAGACCCCGAGGTCAGGAATGAAGCGCACATTTGGCGTATTGTAGTCAAGATCAGTGCCCAACGTCGCGCGGCTGTAGCGCATGCGATTGAGCACCACCACGCTGCCATGCACCTGTGCGGTGCGTCCGTTCCAGTTTTCCAGGTAGCGCACCAAGCTGTGCATTCCGCCGCTGCCGCCAGCGTCGACGTTGTCCTCGTCGGTCGGGAGGTTGTTGAGCACCAGTGAGAGATTCAGGATGGTATCAGAGGCCACCGGCAGGGGGCCGTTGTAGTCCGCGTCCTGGTCGTTCTGCGCATCGTTCCAGAGGTTGGACAACAGGGTCAGTGAATCCGCGTAGAGTGCACATGCCGCCAACTTCCCACCGCCGTTCGGTATGGTGTTGAACGAACCTTTCACGTAACAGCCGTCTGGTGTAACGATGGTCAGCCCAGATGAACTGCCGACCGGACGGTTGGCACCCAGGTCGATCGTCTCCGCCTGGTCGATGCGCACGGGAAGGTGGAGTGGGTACAACACCCACGACCCCGGACTCCCAATCGCCGCGATGGCATCCGGCAAGACCGAGCCGACGGCGAGGAATTGATGCACAGTATTCGAAATCGCCGCGGGCGCGTCGGGAGTCGGATCGGATACCGGATTGTAGCGCAGCGGCGCGAGCGGGTCATGGACATCCTCGTTGCCAACCACCTGGCCGAGCCGCGGCGTGCGATGCACATAGAGCAGGCCATTGAATACCGAACCGGGCGGATTGCCGCCATAGGTCGCGCTGTTGCTACGCAGGAAGCTGCAGACTTTCGCCAGATGGAGCGTGAGTGGCTGGGCGCGTAGGGTACGAGCGGAATCCTCTCCGTTCGGCCCCATCTCTGCGGCGGGATCGAAGTATCCGTGCGCCTGCAACCACCGCGCTTCGCGCCGGTTGACGAAACGGTCGTGGCTGGCGACGAGCTGATTGAGGTCACCGATCGCCTCTGCCGTGTCGGCGCCGAAATCGAAGAACTCCTCGGTGATGTCGAGTGGGTTTCCAGAATTCAGGCCAAGGTAGACTACATAGTTGCTCTTGAGCCAGGCAACGTGGGCGCGGACATAGGACGCCACATTGGCGAAGGTACTCGGTACTGGTGGAATCGCGCTGGGAACACCGCTGGCGAGCGCCGCAGTTTCTCCGTCCAGAGCCCAGCGGAAGGCGGTGTTCTGGCGTCCACGTTCGCGGATGGTCAATCCGGTGGCGGAGCCATCGGGTTCACCGAACAATGATTTTTCCAGGTAATAACCCAGTACCACTCCTGGAGCTTTACGCCCGAGCACCACTGGCAGCCACGTGTGCTGACGCTCGGCTGGCGCGACACCGATCGGTGCATTCAGCGGCGGCGAAGCATTGGTGGGTGACAAGACAGTGGACAAAGGCGACGTCGGCTGGTTCGGCCACACGTCTTCGTAGGTCTTGCCGCCACCATCGACGAAACGGAAGAGCGGCATGTCGGTGGCATACACCGGGCGCTCTGCGGCGATGGGATCGGTGGTGAGGTCACCGCTCGCATCGTAAAACAAAAGCCGAGCCGGCACACGTCCGGGATTCACCGTGAACCGCTGATTGTCGATGGTGCGGTAGAGTGGAATCTGCTCGCCGACCAGTCGTTGCGCTTCGAGCGGATACCCGGCGAATTCGCGGATGCCCGCCAGGGTGGTAATGGCGACGCCGCCACTTTTCGCATCCTTGATATACGGGTCGATGCGATTTTCTGGGAGGCTCCAGTCGCTGCGCGAATCGCGGTCGTAGGTGAACTTCTCACCGTTGATCGCAACCTTCTCGTTCGCCGGATTGCCGTCGCCGCCGTTGAGATCAAGGAGTCCACTCATGACACTTCCTTTTTTAGCTTTTTTCACCTTTTTCCCGGGGAGGGGTACTGCAAGTGGCGCTGACAGGGTCGGTTCATCATTGCCGCCGGCCGAGGCGAAGAAAACGTTTGCGGCTTTGCGCAGACGGAAGACCCCCATCACACCCGAGAGTTGCACCTTATCGGATTTGCCACCCATGGTGATCACTCCGCCATCGGACGCCGCCTTCTTATAGTCCTTGGTCTTGAAGCTCGCTCCCGATCCGCCGAGATAAACCGCGCCATTGCTGTGCATCGACGCGTTCATCGTGGTGTTGTCCTCCGGTTCGAACTCCAAGTCGCCAGTCTCGCCATTGGCACCGTAGAAGACCGCATAATCGAAGAGACTGATGAGGTTGAGCTGGACCACGCGTTGGACTTGGACCGATACGGTGTGGCGTCCGGCTTCAGTCCATGGCACTGCGGCAACATCAGTGGGATCCTTGAGGGTGTAGGCCTCGGCGACGATGCGGTAATGGAAGAACGGTGGGTTTCCCGCAAGTAACGTGCCGCCATCGCCAGCACTGCGGGCATCTGCGTCGCGTTGGCCAACCTGCGCCAGATTGCTTTCGCGGTTAACGGTGAAGGTCGCTCCAGGGGCGGTAGAGTTGGCGTTGAGCGCGGACGCGATCTTCACCGGCTCGATACGCCAGCGCACCAAACAGCCGTTAATCCATAAACCGCGTTGGGGCATCATCACCGTCGTCCCGAGGGTATAGGAACAGCCGGCCAGACTCCACCAAGCTGAGGGATCCTCATGGACGTTGGTGGTGAGGTTCTCGACCTCGGCGGCGCGTCCAACCAGCTTCGCCTCGACCAGAGCAGCCACCGATTCTGCCGCCAGCGATGCACGCAGGCGGTCCTCGGACAGGTTGGTCATGATCGATGATGCTCGGGTTCGTTCCGAGGCCATGTACAGCACCGCTACCAGCGCGGTTGTCACCAGCATCGTTACCAGCATCGCCGCGCCGCGATGGCGGTGCGGATTGGTGATGGCGAAGTCGTTCGGGGTGCTCATGGGATGGTTCTCGCGTGGGGAAGAAAAAGGGGGCGGGTTCACTCGGTGAAACCGGAGCGCATGGCGATGACCATCTGCAGGCTGCGCCGTGCACGGGCCTGTCCGGTCTTGAGGTCATCCGCCTGCAAGGACACCGACACCAGGAGTTGATTGGCGTTCAACCACGGCATTTCGCGATTGGTCGCAAAAGTCAGGGACACCAAGTTGTCAGCGATACGCTCGTCTATGATCCACTTACCGATCGTGCCATCGCGGTACTCGCGGAACAATACGCCACGACCGGTCAGCTGCAGATCGGGACGGACCACGTACCGGTAGTGGCGCAACTGCGTTACATCGCGCGCATCGTCGAAGTCGACCGTCGGGGCGACCGATTCCCAGGTGGTGGTGGCGAACTGCGAGGCCACCTCTCCTGGTTTCCACGCAGGATTGAGGATAAGCGAGCGGATCCCGGGTGCGCGGGCATAATCATCCATCGGTGCCGGAGGTGCGCCGGAAAAATCCACCGCACTCACGCGGGCTTCTCCAGGCGTCGCTCCGGCGAGTCGTTCGGTGCGCAGTCGCAGGAACACCAGTTGATCGCCGTAGGTGCCCTTCCCGCCAGGGATCACCGTGGGGTACAGCCGTTCCTGGCGTTTGCTCTTCGCATCGTAGCCGACGAACCACGCGGTATTGGCCAGATCCTGGTGCAGGCGCTGGGAAATCCGCCGGCACTGTTCGTCGAGATCGCCTTGGCGAGCCTGCAGCCCGCTGAACGAACTGACATGGACCATGCTTTCCAAGGTCACCGCGAGCGCGATCGCGAGGATCGCGAGCGCCATACTGAGTTCCACTAAGGTGCTGCCGTGACGCATGGTCATCTGGTCCTGGCGAAGACTATTTCGCGCTGACGGGCACCACCATGTTGCGAGGTCCACGCGACCACCAGACGCACCACCACAGCATCAGCATGTTGGCGCAGATCGATGGGCGGGGTCAGGCGGTAGGCGTTACGGGTGTCCGCCCAGGTCGTGGCCGCGGCCGCGCCATCAACCGGGGTGAAACACAATTCCAACGCCATCGGCCGGTAGTATTCCAGGTGCAGTCGCAGGCCGTCGACACCGGATTTGGTATCACCGAGTATTTGCACGGTAGCGCTGTTGAGCGCATCCGTTGCGCCTTCGAGCATGGGCGGATGATCTCCCGGCAGGAGTGGCCCTTTGCTCTCAGGCCGCTGCCATGACCAAGCACCTTGCAGGGTGGCGTCATCGGTGCGATCGCGACCAAGCCATTCCCAATCGGCGCCCATCATCCGTTCGGCCCACATGTGCATCAGACCGCTGACGATGACATCTTCGTTGGCACCACGTCTGGCGGTGCTGAGGGCAAAGATCCCTCCGCTGACCGAAGCGAGCACAGTGGCGAGGATGGCGAGCGAGATCATCACTTCGAGCAGCGAGAGCCCCTGGCGTGCTAGCACCTGGCCGTCGCGTCGTGCGATACGCACATTGGTGGTCTCGTCGGCATCATTCATCTGCACCGGAAGCAGGATGGAGGATTTATGGCCGATCTGGTTGGCGATCGGAATGGCCTCCGTCGGGGTATAGTCACGGACTTCCGGGCGTCGGCGCATGACCGAGGTGGTCTCCGACGCGGGCACGACTGGGGTTGCTATGCGCACGACCGGGCGCGCTGGCAGCGGTCGCATGACCACGGTGGAATGCTGATCCTTGGCAACTTGTGGTGTTGGTCGAGCAACGGCAGGGGCGGGAGTAAATGGTTGCGTGCGGTAGCGAAATAATTTCCTGGTGGTGACTCGGCCGATGATTTCTGGCTGTTGGGTATCAGCATTACGGATGGTGATGGTGGCGTTGGCGGCGTTGGCAGGTTTGGATTGCTTCGTCGTCACAGAGTCGACCTGGGCGATCCGGACCGCGGTGTGCTTGCGCAGATACGCGCGAATGAACCAAGCGGCGATCAACGAGGTGATCGCCGCATAGACCAGGATCAGCCAGCGTTGTTGTGCCAGAGCATCACGCTGCGTCGCAAGCACATTGCGTTCGATGACCGTAACGGCCAAGGCATCACGCAATTCACCAGAGGGAGCGGTCGTGCCGGCGTCCGCCGAAATGCCGGACTCCCAACGTGCCACCAGTGCATCCTCGGCGGTTGAGGCGGGAGCCGCCAAAGCCAGGAGACCAACCAGGAATGTTGGAATCAGCATGCGAGTTGGACGGTCGAGGGCACGGGACATGAACAGGTATCCTTTGATTGCTCTGATGAGGACAGCGATGAGCAGACGCGGTTGGACCACGACTAGGAAACCCTAGCCGATTCCACCTCACATGAGTGTTGAATCTTGTTCGTGCACAATGCAGCACTGCGCTTGAGGAGATGTAGCGGATTGCAGGAACGGCGGGGCCGTCAGCGACTGGCGCTGAGG
>Ga0105044_10006712_pt1 | contig 15841 bp, 14 predicted proteins | sample MAT01_FD_78092 | JGI IMG/M metagenome (GOLD analysis project Ga0105044, IMG submission 78092) | Freshwater microbial communities from Lake Fryxell liftoff mats and glacier meltwater in Antarctica - MAT-01 | ecosystem: Environmental > Aquatic > Freshwater > Ice > Liftoff microbial mat | place... | reverse complement strand
TCGAGGCGGAAGCGCCGCGCCCGGTTGATCTGCCGGTCGAGGGTGCTGCCAGCCTGAAGGCGGCGGTGATCGCGGTCATCCTGCATTATTCCACGGCCGATCCGCTGGCCTGACCCCCACAGGATAGGAGAACACGATGGCACGAGCCCATGGGGCGCGGGCGCAGATGGCGCTTGCGTTCGAAACCGTCTATGGCACCGCGCCCGCTACCGGCTTTCGCACGGTGCCCTTTGCCAGCACCACGCCGATCGCACGGCCTCGGTGGTGAGCGTTCGCGCAGGCCTCCATCGCCACCATGCACGGTGGCTGCTGCCCAAGGAACTTCAACAGCTGCGCGCGCGACAGCTTGCGACGGACTGCAACAGAACCGTCGGCCCCGGCTCCGTGCGCCTGAAATACGTTCCTGGCCAAATCCAGGCCGGTGGTGCTAACCTCATTCATGGACGCTCTGCCTTGTAGCTTTGCTTCAACACCCGCTACCTTGGCACATTCGATGCCGCCAGGGGGCGTCCACCTCATCGCTGACTGATGTACTCTAACTGTGCAAGGTTATCTTGCAGGCTCCGATCAGATTGGCGAAGCGGGCCCTGTTCCGACCCCTCATCTTGGCTGGCAAAGAGGGCGGTGCGACGGTTGATAGCTAAGCTGCTGATCGCGTTTTCGACCAGATTGGAGTCGACGTCGACGCAACCATCTTCGAGGAACAGACGGAACAAGATCGGTGCGCGAGTTGTGCACCACATCCGCGACATCACCGATCTGACCAAAGTCGCCATAACGAGCCCGATGGTCAGGGCAATTCTCTCGGCGATTCGCCTCTTGCAGGCGCAACCGTCATACGCATGAGCATGAAAGCGCAGGGAATCGAACACAACCTGCCCGTCAGGACTGCCTGTTGTACTCTGAAGTCCGTCAAATCGGTCGTGACAGTGCACGATTGCGCCCCGATATGCGTGCAATCATCTGGTCAGGCGACGTAAGTACACGCGCTACCGATAAAATGGTTGATCAAAATGACGGTTCAGGCGATCTTCCGCTTGACCCATCGGCTTCTTAAGAAGTGCAGGTTGACTCATCTTTGCGTCGCCCGAAGAAACTATAATTTCTGGAGTAGATTGTGCATGAAGTAATCCAGGACCACAAGACAGTGGCGATCATCGGTGCCGGACCTGCTGGCCTTACGGCCGCCTACGAGCTTCAGCGGCGAAGTGACACGCACAGACCTGTGCTGTTCGAGGCAGGCCGGATCGTCGGAGGCATCTCTCGGACAGAAACCCATAACGGCTATCGGTTCGACATCGGCGGCCACCGATTTTTTACCAAAGTCGAAGAAGTCAAGGCCATGTGGCATGATATCCTGAAGGACGACTTCATCACAGTGCCGCGGCTGAGCCGGATCTTCTATCGCGGAAAGTTCTACGACTACCCGCTCAAGATTATGAACGCCCTGCGGAACATCGGGTTATACGAGACATTCCGGATCGTCATCAGCTTTCTGAAATGGCAGGTCCGGCCCCATCCGACCGAGGAAACCTTCGAGCAATGGGTGATCAACCGCTTCGGCGGGCGGCTCTACATGCATTTCTTCCGCAGCTATACCGAGAAGGTCTGGGGGATCGACCCGAAGAATATCCGCGCCGATTGGGCCGCCCAGCGGATCAAGAACCTGTCGCTGTCGAAGGCGGTCTGGAACGCGCTGACCGGTTCCAATGACACCGCCAGCCTGATCGAGGAGTTCCAGTATCCGCGGCTCGGCCCCGGCATGATGTGGGAGCGCTGCGCACAGATCGTGCAGGAGCAGGGCGGCGAGTTGACGATGAACGCCCGCGTCGTTCAGGTGAACCGCGACGGCAACCGCGTCCTGTCCATCGATGTCGAATCCTGGGATCCCGATGCGGCCGACCCGGCGTCGACCACGACGACCCGGCGGGTCGAGGCAGATTCCTTCATTAATTCTATGGCCTTGCGGGACCTGATCGAATGCATGGTTCCGCCACCTCCACCCGATGTGGTCGCCGCTGCAAAACGGCTCAGATACCGCGATTTCCTGATCGTGACGCTGGTGCTCGACGTGAAGGATCCCTTTCCCGACAACTGGATCTACATCCATTCCAACGATATCCGCTGCGGGCGGATCCAGAATTTCCGGGCCTGGTCGCAAGAGATGCTGCCCGATCAGTCGACCTCGTCGATCGGGATGGAGTATTTCTGCCAGATCGACGACGACCTGTGGAAGAGTTCGGATGCGGAACTGACCGAACTGGCCGGGCGGGAGATCGAGAAGCTGGGCCTTGCCAGGGCCTCGGACGTCATCGGCTCTGCGATCATCCGCCAGCCCAAGGCCTATCCGGTCTATGACGGCGACTATCAGGAGGCTCTGGCCATCGTGCGCAGCTGGATGGTCAAACTCGAGAACTTCCAGACCGCCGGGCGCAACGGGCTGCACCGCTACAACAATCAGGACCATTCGATGCTGAGCGCCATGCTGGCCGCGCGCAACATCCTCGGAGAGGATCACGATGTCTGGGGTGTCAACGTCGAGCGGTCCTATCACGAGGAACTCGAGATCCGCAAAAAGGACAAGGCTGTTGAGCTGGTGCCGAGGCAGGCCTGAGTCGCAGGTGCAAAAGGGTGCGGGCGGAACCGGGTGGCTATCCGGTCTCGGTCCCTGCCAGGGATGATGTCGGCGCGTATCGTGCATGGTTATACCGGCCTGTTTTTCTGCGCCATCCTGGCGTTTCTTTCGGGAACCGGGACGCTGTCGGTGTTCTCGGTGGAACTCGACTGGCTTATGCGTGCCGAGATGCGGGTCGCGGCGGACGGGAACAAAGCGCCGGTCGGCCAGTCGCTCGACGCGGCACTGGCGGCCGCCGCGGGTGTGCGGCCGATCGCATTGATGCGCTTTCCCGGCGCGCGCTTTGCCGACCGGGTTCTCGTTGCCTCCGACGATGCGGGGCGTCGGTTCGTCTGGGTCGATCCCTATTCCGGGCAGGTGCGCGGAACCACGCCGACCGCGACGCTGAAAGAGACCTTGCGCGAATTGCACCGCGGGCTCTCGACGAAGGCGCGGCTCGTTCAGGTGGCCGTTGCCGCGCTGAGCCTGCCGCTGGCGCTGTCGGTGATATCCGGACTGGTGCTCTATCGCCGGTTCTGGACCGGTTTCTTCCGGATGCCGCGCCGGACCGGCAGTCGGCGGGCGCTGTTGAGCGACCTGCACCGGCTGACCGCAGTATGGTCGCTGCCGTTTCTGGCCATCGTCGTGATCACCTCGGCGGTGTTTCTCAGCGAGATGGTCGGCTTTGGCCCTCCGATGCGCCCGATGCCCCGGCCCGATCCCATCCGTGCCGAGGCGCTGCCGCCCGGCTTTGGCGGAGCGGATCTGGACCGGGCCGTGGCACAGGCTGCGGCGCTGATCCCGGACTTTCAACTGACGGATGTGCAGTTCCCGACCAGCGGCAACGCTCCGTTGACCATCCGGGGCACCGACGGCACCCTCTTGGTGCGCAGCGATTCCAGTGTCGTGCACCTCGATCCCGTCCGGACGATGACGCAGGGATCCGGCAGCGACAGCGCTGCCGCGGGGGTGTTTGCCGTGCAGCCCGCCGCGGCGATGGGTCCGCGCCTGCGGGTGTTCGAGGCAGTCAGGGTTGTCCACTACGGGACGCTCGCAGGCCTTCCGACGCGCATCCTTTGGTCGGTCTTCGGTCTTGGACTTATGGCCCTGGGAGTGCTGGGTGCGCTGATCTGTGCCGAGCGGCTGCGCAAGGAGTTTCAGGTCCGGGGCCGGATTGCCCGCAGCGGCCTGCGCCATGTGCTGTCGGGGCCCGGCATCGGCAACTGGCCCGGCATCCTGACCATCGCTGTGGCCATCGCGCTGGCAGTCAGGGCCTTTGTATGACGTACCTTGTCCCACGTCCGCCCCTGTCTGGACTCACTGTGACGACACGACTGGAATGAAACCATTTCTCATCAGGTTTGCCGTATCATGACGCAGCGGCTGACGGTCGGCATCGTCGGGTTGGGGGCGGCGGCGCGCGCCATCCATTTGCCGGCGATCCGCAAGATCGCGGCGCTGCGCGTTGTCGGCGGCGTCGATCCGGTCGCCGATGCTGCGGCTTTCGATTTTCCGGTCCATCGCAGCATGGCCGATCTCTGGGCTGCAAACGCTCCCGATATCGTCGTCATCGTGACGCCGCCCGACAGCCACTACGCGCTGATCCGCGAAACCCTGGACCACGGCGCCCATGTGTTCTGCGAAAAGCCCTTCGTTCCGAGCCTTGCGGAAGGCCGGGCCGTGATCGAGGCCGAGGCGCGGGCCGCCCGCCATGTCGTCGTCAACAACGAGTTCCGTTTCATGAACGTGCACGAGGCGGCCCGCCGGGCGATCGGCACTGCGACCTTCGGCGATCTGCTGTTCGTGTCGATGCACCAGTGCTTTCTCGTCACCGGCGAGACCGAGAAGGGCTGGCGCGGACAGGGCAACCGGCGGACCTGTTTCGAATTCGGGACCCATGCGCTCGACCTGTGCCGGTTCTTCTTCGACGAAGACCCGTGGGCGATTTCGGCCCGGATGCCGAAACCGGCCCGCCCGGACGGGCCGGATTACCTCAATCTGATTCAGCTGGAATTTTCGGGCGACCGGCTCGCCCATATCACGCTCGACCGGCTCTCGCGGGGTCCGCACCGATATCTCGACACGCGGCTCGACGGCACCGAGGCCTGTATCGAGACGCGACTCGGCGGCCGGGCCGAGGTGGCCTTCGGGATCCGGGGCGGGTCGAAGCGGCCCTTTGCGCGCCTCGATCTCGCCCCCAGCGCATCAGCCCATCTGCTGCGCGGTGAGCGCCGCGAGAAGCTGGCGACCGACCCGCTCGACCTGTTTGCCCATTCCACCGGCAGGCTGCTTGGGCAGATGGTCGATGCAATCGGGGCGGGCAAGACGCCGCCGAGTTCAGCGGCAGACAATATCCACACCCTCGCACTCATGCTTGCGGCCTACGACTCAAGCGATGCGGGCGGGGCGCAGGTCGCGCTTGCGCCCTATTACCGGGCCGGATTGCCCGAAGAATGAACACGCGGCATCAGTGCACGGGTCGCCGATGCCATTGAAACAATCCAGAATGACGGAGACCGAGGTGTCAGACACAACATACAAGTTGGAGGATTCAGCAAGCTACGACAATGTCACCGTCGCTTTCGATGATCTGGCCAATCGCTATTCCCTCCCGGTCGCCGAGGCTCTGGCCCGGGCGATCGACCCGGCCTCGCGCAACCGCGTCCTCGATATCGGCTGCGGAACCGGCATCGTGTCGCGCACCGTTGCCGGGCTTTGCCGACCCGAGGCGACGGTTCTGGGCATCGATCTGTCGAACGGGATGCTCGCGACCGCCGAAGAGCGGGCAAAGCGCGCCAATCTGCACCATCGGCTGCAGTTTCGCACGGCCGATGCCGAGGCGGTGGACATGGAGGACGGCTGTTTCGACGGCTATGTCTCGCTTTATGCCTACAGCCATTTTCCGAACCCCGACCACGCGGCGCGCGAGGCCTATCGCCTGCTGTCCCCCGGCGGGCGTCTGGCGGTCGCCATCGGCAGCGGTCCTGCGCCATTCTCGTCGCAGGGCGTGTCGCGGGCTTTCTCGCGCCTGCGCAGCGTCATCGCGGAACGGCGCGGGCACGAGCTGAACGCGGTGAGCCATCTGGTGCGACGGGTGCGGGAACATCTGCCGACGACCGACGAGACGATGATCGCCGCCTGGTCGGCCAATCAGCGCTATCCGACGCCGCGCCTGGCCGCGCTGATCCGGGATGCCGGGTTCGTCGGTGTGCGGATCGGCTGGGTGGGGGCCGATTTCGTGATCCCGACGATCGATGCCTTCTGGGTGCTGCAAACCACCCTGTCGACCTGGTCGCGCAAGTTCATGCAGCGCGCCGAAAACGAAGAGATTGACCGGCTAAAACGGGCATTCTGGGACGATTGCCGCGCGGTGCAGGACAGGGGTGGGCGCCTGATGTACCGCGTCGGCGCGGGCATCGTTTCGGCGCGCAGGCCCTGATCCGTGCCACAGTCAGCGGGCGCTACCTCACCAGACGCATCGCCCTGCCCGGGCCGAACCAGTAGCCGATCGCCTCGCCTGTCCCCCAGGACAGGCAGAACGGCACCAGAAGCGGCAGAGCCTGCAGAAGCTTTCGTTTGTGGCGGCCCTTGCGCCAGACCTGGCGGAAGATGCGCAGGACCATGACCGGCGGCAGCGCGACGAGGGCCGCAGCGCCCATGACCGCACACCTGCCGGATCCGAGGCCCTCGCGGCGGGCACCGGCATAGCTGCGCGAATAGAGAAATCGCTGCGACATGTAGAGGCGGAAGGTGTAATGCATCTTGTGACCGACCACGATGTCGGGCCGCATCGTCAGCCTCCCGCCGGCCGCGAGGATGGCATCATGCAACCGGTTTTCCCATTTGCCTTCGTCGAGCACCGAATTGTGGCGGCGCAGCAGGCCGGCGTCATAGACGACGTTGTTGCCGGGAAGCCAGTCTGTGGGTCCGGCGGGCAGGGGCGGCAGGGTCGAGCCGTATTCGCACAGGAAGGCCGACCAGTCGATCCAGCGTTCGGTCGCGGCATTCTCGACCGGGCCGCCGACGGCTTGGCCCGCAAGCGTCTCTGTGTCGGATCGCTGATCCGAAGGCGCCCGACCTTCGTCGAGCGCGCCGAGCATCCGGCGCGCCCAGTCGACCGGGACGATCACATGATCCTCGATGACGGCGACGGCCCGCGCCCGCGCCCGCCGGATCCCGATGGCGCGCATTTGCGGAATGGTCGTGTCGCCCGGAACCGGAACGACGGTCACGTCGGGATGTTCGCGGCGCAGGAAATGCCGCACATAGGGGCCAAGCCGATCCACGACGAGAATCTCGAGCGTGACACCTTCCTGCCCTTCCAGGGCCTTCAGGCAGCCGTCAAGATCATCATAACTGTTGACGGATGGGACGATGACCGACATGTCTGCAGCGGAAGCATGATGCAACGGCAGGGGAGCGGGATGCGTCATCCTGAGCCTCGTGGCGAAAATGAAAGACTGGTCTTCTGTCGCTGAAGATGCTGTGATTGACAAGTCAGACGCTCCATTGGTGCAGGTTTTCGGGCCATGAATTTCAAGACGGTCTTCGTTCATCTCCGGGAATTTGGTCAGGGGCGGGAGCGGGCAAGGTGACGCTGACCTCAAATCCCGGCGGGCACCGTGGCGCGGCAGGCGATCCTGTGACCGCTAATGCCGTCCCTGTCGGATATGTATCCGACACTCCTTCTTGGGGTCCTTCCGCAATGCGCGCGGGCGTGACGGTGCCACGGGTCGCGATCTTGGGCGCGGGACTAATGGGGCGCTGGCACGCCCATGCTGCCCGCGCGGTCGGTGCGCAGGTCGTCGCAGTGGCCGATCCCGACCAGGTTGCCGCGCGCCGTGTGGCCGGTCGCGCGGCAGCGATCCATCCCGGGCTGGAGGCGTTGCTGGAATCCCACCGCCCCGACGTTCTGCACATCTGCAGCCCGAGTGAGACCCACATGCAGGCGCTGTCCGTGGCCCTGGCGCACGGTGTGCCAGTCATGGTCGAGAAGCCGCTCGCCACGACTGCGGCCGAGACGCGCCATCTGTTCGGTCTGGCACAGCAGGCCGGGGTGCCGCTTTGTCCGGTCCACCAATATGCCTTTCAGAGCTGTCTGGCGCCGCTCCGCACCGATCCCGGCCGCTGCGGCACGCTAGAGCGGGTCGAGCTGGTTTTCCATTCGGCCGGTGCCGCCGGAGCCGCCCCCGGCACCTGGCCCGTGATCGCCGCCGATATCCTGCCGCATCCACTCGCGATCCTGCAGCGCCTTTGGCCAGAGGTGGCGCTCGATGAGGTCGACTGGACCGTCACGGCCCTTAGGCCGGGGAGCTGGCGGCTCTCGGCGCCGCTCGGACCTGCACATGCGGCCATCACGATTAGCCTGGCAGCTCGCCCAACACAGGCATCGCTATCGCTCTGGGGGGCGGCGGGTGCCTGGGAGGTCGATCTGTTCCACGGATTTTCCCGGTTCCGGGACGGCACCGCGACGCGGCGCAGCAAGGCGCTGCGCCCGCTCGCCGATGCACTGGGGTTGTTCGGCCATGCGGCAGCCAACCTCGTCGGCCGTGCGATCCGGCGCGAAGCGGCCTATCCCGGACTGCGCACGCTGATCGCACAGTTCTACGGCGCGCTGCGCGGTCAGAATGCGCTGCCGATCCGCCCAAAAGATGCCATCGCAGTGGCCGAGATCCGCGACCGGTTTCTGGCGCGGACCACGGGTAATTCGCTCCAATGACCGGGCGCGACCATCAGGCGGGGGCGCTGCATCTGACAGCCGTTGCCGTTGAATTGCTCGGACCCGCGACGGTGGCCGATCTTGCTGCCCGGCTCGGTGCGAGTGTTGCCATCCCGGGGACCGATATCGCCCGCGCCCACCGCGCCGACCCTGAAGAGACACTTCCCCTTCGGCGGCGGCGCGCCATCGAGGCAGCGGCGGGCGCTGTCGTCTGTCTGGTTGAGGATACGACACGTCTGGCACCCGGCTGGGGTGGCGCGCTCGGCGATGCCTTTCGCGATCCGGCGGTCGCCATCGTCTCGGGAACAGTAACCGTCGACGTTGCCCTGCCTGCGCGGTTCCGGGCACTGGGGCGGCTGGAATACGGCCGCTTCGACGGTACTCAGCCGGGACAGGACCCGGCCGGCAATGCCTTTGCGCTGCGGAAGGACAGTGTCCTGGGGTGCCTTGGCGCCGGGGAAGGGGTCATCGAACATGAGGTAGCCCGGCGCCTGTCGGCACGCGGGATGCGGATACTGCGGGTGGCGGGGGTGCAGGCACACTACTGGTGCCCCGACAACCATGGGGCCGCGCTGACGACACGGTTCGGCCACGGCCGCATTTATGGGGCCGGCCGCGCCGGAAACCGGCTTGCGGGATTGTGTCGCGCCGTGCTGGCCCTGCCGGTGCTGAGCGCGCGCGCGCTGCGGGCGGCGCGCGCCGCGGGGCCGGCACGGCAATGGCTCGCCGAGGTGCCGTGGATCCTCGCCATGTCGGCTGCCTGGTGCGCGGGGGAAATCACCGGGCAGATCCTGGGCCCGGGTGCCTCTGAACGGAGTTGGCGCTGATGCGGATCGCTGTCGATGTGTCCTGTTGGGACAACAACCGCGGCTTCGGTCGCTTTACGCGCGAACTCGTCGGCACGATGAGCCGTGATGATCCGTTGAACGACTATGTCCTGCTTGCCGACGGCCCCATCGCGGTTGCGGGCCTCGGTCCCAGAACCGAGGTCGTGCAGGTCGCCACCGCCCGGCAGGTCATCTCTTCGGCTACCGCCGACGGCCGCCGCGGGATCGGCGACGTGCTGGCCTTTCGCCGCGCCGCCGCCAGGAGCGGAGCCGATATCCTGTTCTATCCGGCGGTCTACTCCTGGTTTCCGCCGCCGCGCCGCATGCCTAACGCGGTAACTTTCCACGACGCCATCGCCGAGCATTTTCCCGAGCTGGTCTTTCCCGGGTGGCGCGCCAGGTCGGCATGGAACCTCAAGACCTGGCTTGCCAAGAAATCGGCCGACCGGATCCTGACGGTTTCGCAGGCCGCAAAGGCAGAGATCGAGCGTTATCTGCGGATCCCCGGCGACAGCATTGATGTGATCTGCGAAGGGTCCGCGCCTGTCTTTGCGCCGGTAATTGAGGCCGCGCGCCTGGCCGCGGCGCGCACGCGCGCGTTCCTGAGCCCCGATGCGCGGTTTCTCGTCTATGTCGGCGGCTTTGCCCCCCACAAGAATTTGGCCCGCCTGTTCATGGCCCTTGATACCGTGCTGAAACAGCCTGCAACCGCCGATCTCTTCCTCGTGATGTCGGGCGATCCCGAGGGCGGCGGCTTTCTTTCGATCTTCGACGAGCTTCAGGCCCTGATGCAGGCCTCGCCCCGTCTCGCGGCGCGGGTGCTGTTTCCGGGCTATCTGTCGGATGCGGATCTGGCCGCGCTCTACTCGCAGACGGTGGCGCTGGTCCTGCCGTCGCTGTCCGAAGGGTTCGGCCTGCCCGCGCTCGAGGCGATGTCCTGCGGCGCGCCGGTTCTGGGGGCCGAGGGCGGCGCGGTTATGGAAGTGGCCGGGTCGGCGGGCCTCGGCTTTGATCCGCTGGACCCCGCATCCATCGCCGGGGCCATCGCGCGGATCGCCGGCGCGCCGGCACTGCGCACCCGCCTCGCCGCGCGGGCAGGCCCGGAAACGGCGCGCAATACATGGAGCCAAGCCGCAGCGTTGACGGTCCGGTCACTCGAAACGAGCCTTGGGCGTCGCCGGGGCGGACAGGGCGCATGACGGGGCAGGAACCCCTCGTTTCCGGAGCCATACCCGGAACTGCGCCTCTGTCAGCAACCGGGCCCTTGCTGAGCCTTGTCATCGCGGTTCAGGGTGCTCAGGCGAACCTGGCCGAAACTCTGGCTGTATTGCCGCCCGATCCGGGCGGCACCGTCGAGGTGCTGATCTGCCATGCCTCCGACGATCCGGTGGCCGCAGGCCTGCCTGCCCGGCCGGATCTGCGGTGGATCGAGGGTCGCGCCGGCGCACTGATACCCGAGTTGTGGCGCGATGGTATTCTAACCGCGCGGGGGGAATGGGTGGCGACGTTGACCCTGCATTGCCCGCCGTGCGGCAACTGGCTGGCCTGCGCACTGAAGCTGATACGCACCGAGGCGAGCCATCGGCTCGCAGGCTTCGGCGGCACGATCCTGTGCGATCCGAAAGCTGACCGCACGACCCGCGCGATCCAATTGCTGCGTTATGCCGATGCGGGAGCCGATCCGGGGATGAGCCGCCGCGTGGTGGCCGACATCTCGGCGGACAATGCACTTTACCGGCGTGCGGCGGTCCTGGCCTGCGCCGATCTTCTGCCCGACGGCTTCTGGGAGCCGAATTACCATCGCCGCTTCGAAGAGGCGGGGCTGATCCTCGAGCAAGTGCCAGATCTCGTCGTTGCGCATCGCAACCGCTATGGCGTCCGCGACTTTGCCCGTCAGCGTCGCCGCCACGGAAGGGTCTTCGGCCGCCACCGCGGCGAGGCAGCCACGCCGGGCTGGCGCGCCCTGATGGTCGCCGCCTCACCCGCGGCCGTAGTGATCTTTGCAGCGAAACAGACCCGCAAGATCCTGTCGCGCCGGGATCTGCGTGCCGGTTTTCCGTCGGCGGCACCGCTGTTCTATCTGTTCATGTTGAACTGGTGCATCGGCGAGGCCGTCGGCTATGTCGACGCAATACGCAGCCGGTCGGGCAGCCGGTCGGGCGGCCAGTCGGGCGGCCAGTCGGGCGGCCAGTCGGGGGCGAATCGATGAGCGTGGCAGGGCTGAAGACGCTGCCCTATGTCTGTCCCGCCTGCCGTGCACCGGTCGCCAGAGAGAGCGTGACCTATTGCTGTGCCGCCTGTGGCCGGTCCTATCCGATCCTTTGCGGCATCGCAGATTTCCGCCTCGCGCCGGACCGCTATCTCTCGCTCGGGGCTGAACGGGCCAAGGCGGCGTACCTGCACAGGTATGCCAAGGACCACAGTTTTGCCCAAACTGTCGGGGAATATTACCGCATCACCGACGATGTCCCGCCCGGGATGGCGCGGCGATATGCGGGCTATGTCTTGTCCGGAGAGGCGCGCGGCGAGACGATGCTGCACCGGCTGGTACCCGCAGCCGTTTCCTTACAGGTTGTCCAGCCCCTGCTCGACGCCGGTTGCGGCGCGGGCGGGCTCGTGGTCGCGGCGGCGCGGGCCGGACATCGGGTCTGCGGCCTCGACATTGCGCTGCGCTGGTTGGTGATCGCAGCCAAACGTCTGGAAGAAGAGGGGCTGACCGCCGATCTCGTCTGTGCCGACATCGCCCATCCACCGTTCGGTGACGCAACCTTCGGCGCCGTTGCCGCCGTCGATCTGTTCGAGCATCTGCCGGACGGGTTCGCCAGTGCGGCCTCGATCCAGCGCCTGCTGCGCACCGGCGGCCGCGTTCTGGCGACCGGGGCCAACCGCCATACGCTCGCCTCCCATCCGGTAGCGGGTCTGTGGGGGGTGGGATTTCTTCCGGCCGCGATGCGTACGCGCTATGTGATCCTGCGGCGCGGCTCCGACACCCTGCGCCACATGACGCTGCTGTCGCCGGGCGCGCTGCAGGGTCTCTTTGCGCGGGCCGGGTTCGACCGGATGCGGCTCGATGCAATGGCCGTTCCTTCCGTGCGCGGCAGACCGGGCCTGCGCCGGCTGGCTGTGACCTGCTACCGCTGCATGCGCTCGACCCCGATCCTGAACCGGCTGTTGCTGCGGATCGGGCCGGTATTCGAACTGACGGCGCACAAGCTTGTTGACCAGACTTCGGACCAGAGGAATGCGATGTGAACTTTGCCATCATCGGGGCGGGCGCCATCGCCCGGTTGCGCAAGACGGCGATCGACGCCATGACCGGATCGGAGGTGACCGGCATCTTCGACCTCGACCCGGACCGCGCCCGCAGCCTGGCCGCTTCGGCGCGGGTCTATGGGGCGCTGGACGACGTTCTGGCCGACGACCGGGTCGAGACAGTCGTGATCTGCACCCCGCCCAATACCCATGAAGAGATCGCCGTGGCGGCGCTGCAGGCGGCGCGCAACGTGATCGTCGAGAAGCCGATGGCCCCCTCGCCGGAGGCCTGCAAGCGGATGATCGCGGCGGCGCGGGCAGCGGGCAGGGTCCTGACGGTGGGGTTCAACCACCGCTATTTCCCGGCCATCAAGGACCTGCGCGCCAGTATCGCCTCGGGGCGGCTGGGCGAGCTGTCGCATGTGCGCGGCTATACCGGCCACGGCGGTCTGGCCGAGTTCAAGGCCGAGTGGATGTATTCCAAGGATGTGATGGGCGGCGGAGCGCTGCTCGACAACGGCATCCACATGATCGACCTCGTGCATTACCTGATGGGACCGGTCGAGGACGTGTACGGGCTCACCCAGGACCGGACGTGGCAACTCGACAGGGTCGAGGACAACGGCATGGCGCTGCTGCGCGGGCGCAACGGAACGGTCGGCAGCATCGGCGCAAGCTGGACCGAGTGGAAGGGCTATCATTTCTACGTCGAAGCCTATGGCAGCAAAGGCATGGCGCGCGCCTACTATGCGCCAATGTCGTTCATGGAGGTAACGATGGACCGTCCCGGCGGCGCGCGGCGCAAGCGGCGCAATTTCTATCTGCCGCTGATATTCGCCGAGAAATTCAGAGGCTGGCAATCCACCGCGGTGCGGACCCTGGTCGATGAGATGACGGATTTCATGGCACTCTGCGCCGGGCACCCGGCGGCGGGCCCCATTGCTTCGGCCGAGGACGGCTTTCGCGCGATCGAGATTGCGCATGCTGTCTATGCTTCTGCCGAAAGCGGCCACCGCGTCACGCTGGACGTGGCCCCTTGAACCGGAAAGCCGGGGACGTCGATCACGGACCTGATCGGGGGAACCCTCCGGGCGACGATCCGGTGCCCGACCTCAGCATCGTTCTGATCGTGCGCCATCCGCAGGAGACCCCGGACGCAGTCCTTGCCGCGCTGGCGGCGGAACCGGGGATCGAGACGGTCGAGGTGATCGTGGTCGATGGCCGACCTGGAGCCACCGGACCCGCCACGGCAGGGCCGCTCCAGGTAGGGACCCTGCTGCGGGCAACCGGGAACATGCCGCGCCTCAAGGCCGAAGGGGCGGCCTGGGCTCTTGGGGCCTCTCTGGCGTTTCTCGAGCCCAAGGCGATCCCCGTCGGCGGCTGGCTCGCGGCGGCGAGGGCGGCGCTGGCCCGGCATCCAGGGGCAGCCTTGGGCGGGGCCGTCAGCCTGGCGGGCGGCGGTGCGGCGGATCGGGCTGCCTACCTGTTCGAATACGGTGCCTTTCCGCCCGAGATCGTGGCGCAGGGCACGACGACCGATCTGCCGGGCAACAACATGATCCTGCCCGCCAAGGCATTGCGCCGGGTCTGCGCGGATATCCTTGGCGAGGAAGGTCTGAACAAGCCCTTCTGCCAAGAGCGGCTTCGCGCCGGTGGCACCGCCATCATCATGGTGCCCGGCATGCAGGTCGGGATGGTGACCTGTCATCGCCTGCCGGCCCTCCTCGCCAGCCGGTACCGTTATGCCCGCTGTTTCGGCGGGACCCGCGCCGCGCTGGCCGGCCGCAGCCAGCGTTGGCGTTACCGGCTTGGCGCCCCGGCGGTGCCGGTGCTTTTGCTGGCGCGCCACCTCGCGCGCGCCATGCGAGGCCGTCGGCCGGGCCTGGCGACCCTGACTGCACTCTCCGCGCTCTGTCTCGCCTGGTCGGTTGGCGAGGCGTTGGGGTCCTGGGCCGGGCCGGGACGCAGCTGCGAACGGCTCTACTAGAATATGCCGGGGTGGGGAGGATCAGTTCAGGGGCGGGTCCGGTTGCTGCATATCGCCTCCGAAGGTCTGAAGCAGGCGCCGCGCCAGATCGTCCAACGATTTGCGCCGTGCAATTCCGGCCAGCGCCGTGCCGTATTGCTCCAGCACCCGCTCTTCGCGCCAATGCCTGTCGAAGGCCGCGAGCGCGGCGCGCGACAGGGTCTGACGCCAAGGCGTATCGTCCTGGATCCGGGCCATTGCGGCCTCGAGCGCCGCCTCGGATCCGAACAGACAGCCGGCACCCGATGCGGCAACGATCTCGGGGAAGGGCCCGAGATCGCGGGCGATGACCGGTGTGCCCTGCCGGAAACTCTCGATCAGGACAGCCCCGAAGGTCTCGTAGCAGATCGAGGGGACGATGCTGGCCAGAGCGGCCGCGTAATAGCGTGCCAGATCCTCGGGCGGAATACGCCCGAGAAACCGGATGCCGGGAGCGCCGTCCGCCAGCCTGCGCAATTCTGCGGCGAAATCGCCGTCGCCTGCGATCACGAGATCGGCCCGGTCCTGGCGCCGGAACACGGGGAAAAGATCCTGGACGCCCTTGATCCGTTCCAGACGCCCGGCAAACAGGAAGAACGGTCGGGGGTGGACGGCGGCGCTGTCTGCGGGCCGGGGCAGATCGGGGTGGCGGTCAGAGTCGGGGCCGGGTCCATCGCGTCCGGCGCGCGGCGGCAGGAACAGCGGCAGGACCTGCATCTCGTGACGAAAGCCGAAGGCGCGGTGCTTGTCGCGGCTGAAGGTGCTCTTGGCGACGATCAGGTCCATCTTGTCGAGCTGCCGGTCGAGATAGCCGGTATGGCGCCATAGCTGCGGCGGACGCCGGTAGGCGATGACACAGCGCAGGCACTGCCGTCCGTCGCAGAGTTCGCGGCCGTGGCGCCAGAGGACATGGGTCGGGCAGACCAGCCAGTGCTCGTGTGCCTCGTAGATCCGCAGAGCCGCCGGAAGGTCGAGCACGCCCGGTGCCCCCATCAGCGAGACATTGTTGTGCCAGATCACATCGGGCCGGAACTCTGCAACAAGCGCCCGCAGCGCCCTGCCGTGTACCAACGCCCGCCCTGTCTGCTGCGCGATCAGCAGCGAGACCGGCCCCAGGCGGCTTTGCAGGCCGACGATCCGGACATTCGGCGATGCGGCATCCTTTGCTGGATCGGGCTCGGCCCCTCCGAGCGCAAGATAGGCATTCCTGTCGTGGACGACCGTTATATCGGCACCACGTGCGGCGAGGGCCTGCACCATCCGTCGCACACTGATCCCATCGCCGCCAAAGGAATAGGGCGGGTAGAAGGTCGTCAGAAAGAGAAACCGCACAGGTGTCATTGCAACCAGCCTGGATCGGGATGGCGCTCGACGGAACCATCATGCACGATCCGCACGCAAAACCGATCGCCAACGTTCTGTTT
>Ga0105044_10006711_pt1 | contig 15842 bp, 9 predicted proteins | sample MAT01_FD_78092 | JGI IMG/M metagenome (GOLD analysis project Ga0105044, IMG submission 78092) | Freshwater microbial communities from Lake Fryxell liftoff mats and glacier meltwater in Antarctica - MAT-01 | ecosystem: Environmental > Aquatic > Freshwater > Ice > Liftoff microbial mat | place... | reverse complement strand
CATGATTCAAGACTGGTAACCGGTTTCATGCTGAGTGGTGTCAAAGCACGGTAAGTCGGGTTCGTAGTTTGGCGCCTTGGCCCAACGCTTTTAATCGGTTGTCGTGGTGCTGATGCATTGTCGCAATTGGTTGTCGGGCCGAGGCGCCGAGTTACGGGATATTATTTAAACGTGTGGCCCAAGGCTTTTAATCGATTGTTGTGGTGCTGATGCATTGTCGCAATTAATTGTCGGGCCGAGGCGCCGACCTACGTTTTTCATATCTTTCGCGGGTGGGGATTTTCTTACAGGCGGATGCGGGGTTGACTGATATACGCCTGTAAAATGCGACGTCAGGCTGCGGGAATGTCAAATTATTGTCGTGCTTGGGTGCCGGGTGGCACTTATTTCTTTACTGTCAATTTACTTGAACGCCAAAAAAATAAGGACGACCCAGTATTGTCCTAGCACTCCGACGCTGACAAGCAAGTTAAGTGATTGCCACTGATAACCGTCATCTTTTTTAATCTACAAGCCCGATTTACCGCGTTAGTTATCCACCTTAGCAATGATGCCCGACATCAGCATACCGGCTAAGGTTTCAGCGACGACTGGTGGGCTGAATAGATAACCCTGGCCTTCCTCGCAATCGCGAACCTGCAAAAATGCGAGTTGAATTTCATTTTCAATTCCTTCGGCGACCACTCTCAGTTTGAGGCTGTTTCCCATGCCAATGACGGCACTCACGATAAATCCATCGTCTGAAATGGAAGTGATTTCACTGACGAATGAGCGATCTATTTTCAGTACGTCAATCGGAAATTTCTGCAAATAGCTAAGACTGGAATAGCCGGTTCCAAAATCATCCACTGCCAGCTGCACCCCGATATTTTTAAGCTTCGACAGGATTTCAGTGCTGGTTTCAGCATCACGCATCAACACACTTTCGGTGATTTCCAATTCGAGCATATGCGGGTCTAGGCCGGTATCGCTGAGTATTTTCTGCACGCCTGCGAAGAAACCCGGCTGGCGAAATTCCAGTGCGGAAATATTCACGGCAATCGTGACGGGCGTTTTTATGGCATCAAGCCATTTTTTTGTTTGTCTGCAAGCTTCCCTAAGAACCCAGCGACCAATAGGCACAATCAAACCGCTTTCCTCGGCGATTGTCAGGAATCTGTCAGGAGAAAGCAGCCCCCACTTTGGATGTTTCCAGCGTAGTAATGCTTCGACACCGGTAATCGCTCCGGTATTGAGGCTGACTTTAGGCTGGTAGTGCAGGACGAATTCGTTTTTTTCGAGTGCCTGCCGCAAACTCGATTCGACATTCTGTCTTTCGACTGCCCGGGTGTTCATGTGGCCGCGGAAGAATTGGTAATTGTTTCGGCCATTGTCTTTCGCATGGTACATCGCAGTATCGGCATTCTTAATAAGCGTCCCGGCATCTGCACCGTCAGCAGGGTACACACTGATACCGATACTTGTCGTGATATGCAATGCACGTCTGGACAGTAGATGCGGCTGCGTCATTGCCGTGATGATTTTTTCGGCGGTCAGGGTTGCATCGGTTTCGTCTTTGGTTTTAGCCAGCAAAATAACGAACTCGTCGCCACCTTGGCGGCTAACGGTGTCCGTGTTCCTCACGCAATCGGTCAGCCTGTTGGTAACCGATTTTAGCAACAGGTCACCGGTAGCATGGCCCAGCGAATCGTTGATGTGCTTGAAATTATCCAGGTCAAGAAATAGCACGGCCAATTGCGTACTATTTCTTTTGGCCAAACTGATGGCCTGCGCAATTCGATCGTTCAACAGCACTCGGTTTGGCAGATTTGTCAGAAAGTCATGATGCGCCAGGTGGGTCATCTTCACTGCCATCGCCTTGCTTTCGCTGATGTCGTGAAATACGACAACCGCACCGGCAAGGTTTCCCGACAAGTCATGAATGGGCGAAGCAGAATCCTCGATCGCCGCTTCGCTACCATCTTGGCGAATAAGAACCGTATTGGCAGGCAGGCCCATGACTTGGTCTTTTTCCAGGACCAACTGCACCGTGTTGGGTGCAGCTTGTCGTGTCTCGCCATCGATAATCCTGAAAATGTCGGCGATGGGCTGGCCCATTGCCTGCGCGGCCGACCAACCGGTTATGTTTTCTGCCGCAACGTTCAAATAATCCACGTTGCCAAGAATGTCAGTGCAGATAACGGCGTCACTGATCGAGTTGAGTACGATTTCCGCACGCGCCTTTTCCTGTAACAGGGTTTCTTCAAGGGCTTTGCGTTGAATCATGTTGCGCAGACCCTGGGGCACAAGATAGTTTTTGAAATGTCCGCGGGTCAAATAACCTTGGGAACCGTATTCCACCATTTCTGCGGCCAGTGGCTCGTCGTCATCGGCGCAGAGCGTCATAATGGGTGTTTGCGGAGCGGCAGCAAAAATCCGGTCAAAGGTTTCTATGCCATCGCTATCAGGTAAAGCCAGATCGGCAAGAATGGCATCGACACCGCCTTTTGCCAGTCGTTCAATGCTGTCGGAAAGGTTTCTAATCCACTCGATCTTGAACGGGCCATCGGTTGCCTTGCAAAGCGCCTCTTGAAGCGTTTTTGCATCAGCTTCGTTGTCGGTTATTACCAGGATTTTATTTGACATTTGCCAATGTTGAACAAGTAAACATTTAAGTTCTGTGCGGTCGGGCACAATGAGATAGCAGCGGTTGGCGGACACTTTAGAACAAAGACAATCTCTGCCGCAGATGTTCAATGAAAAAACCTCACAATCCTTGACGCCCACGATTTGAGACTGATCTGCGGTTTCAAGTTGAGCAGGCCTAGCTTCTCAAAGACAAACGAGAGCGTTAGGTCTGTGTGTTGTCGCACTGATATTTGATTAGCTTTAAGGCATAAATGACCCGCGAATGCCGCCAAAAAAAGGATGAGCTATATGAGCACTAATGATTTTATGGCGAATGTCGCCATTGAAATTAATTCGAGCCGGAGTGAAGTATGGGATGCATTGATCACGCCTTCTGCAATCAAGCAATACATGTTTGGTGCGCAGGCAGAATCGACTTGGCACGAAGGCAGCGATATTACGTGGAAGGGCGAATTTAATGGTAAACAGTACGAAGATAAAGGCGTGATCTTGCAGATGGAAGCGGGAAAAATGTTGAAGTACACGCACTTCAGCGCTTTATCTGGCAAGCCCGACGAACCCGATAATTACCAGATTGTAACGATTTATCTAGCAGACGGAGCCGACAAGACCGGAGTTTCACTTACCCAGGAAAATAATATTGACGAAGACACTCGTTTGGAATCCGAGAAAAACTGGGGCGCAATGCTTGATGGTTTAAAAAAATACCTAGAAAAGTCTTGAGCAATTATCGGAAGCGGCAAATCTAATTAAAATGGATGCATGCAATGGCAAAAGACTGCTAGCAATTGCTAAAATCGGAAGTAATCTGATACAGATAAAAGCATGAGGGGTCTTGATGTCGGTTTCAATAGGAACACTCGTTGTTGCTTTTCTGGTCTGCGTGAGCTTATTAGTTATCGGACTGGAAGCCTATAAACAAAATCGTCCGCTCTTCCACGCATTACGGTCTGGCACTCGAGACCTTAAGTCAATGTTCGGGCATGCATTTTTTGTGTGGAGCCCGATGCTTGTCGTTATTGTGGTCTTGCTTGCTGTCGCCAACCTAATATCTTGGGGCATCACTGAACTGACCTATCGTTACACCACGCTTGATGAATTTTGTGAAGTGCAGGGGCTGGGTGCCACGGTGTATGTGGCATGCACTGAGACAGGTGAAAAGTTGGCTTTCGATAAAGTGCGGCAGCTAGAGCCTACTGAAGACATACAACGCCAGTTATTTCGACAGTACCGTGATTCACGGACACAGTTGCTGCTTACGCCGCTGAACACATTACGCGAGCAGGCGAAGAATCAAAAAAAATTCAAACAAAGTTTTACGCCGGCTGCAGTGCTTGAATTACCTTCAAGTAGCGAAGACGATCCTTTGCTTTCACAGCTTATTACTCAGAGACGCTGGGTAGTCGAAAGCCCGGTTGCCAACCCGATGAACCTTACCGAAGTCCTGAGCTACCGACAATCGGTTGATACCCGAAATCGTACATTGCTGGACCTAAGCAGCAAAATTCAAGCTCGCAGAAATGCCCTATATACAGCTCAATATGGCCACTTAGGACCAGAACAGAAATTATTACTTCAGCGAAGAAACCGCATTTTATTATTTCTAAAACGCTCGGATGCAACTATTGATCCTGCCATTTACGCAAGCTTGTTGGTAGCTGCGAACGGTACGCCCGATACAAGCATAGACTACGTCAGGAAAGGGCTTGTGCGCTCGCTCGCACACAGCGAAAGCAATGCTTGGAAAATACTGTCCCCCGAGATCGACACGTCCGATAAGGCTGACGTTGTTTATGAGCTGTTGGGCCTGACGCCGGAATGCACGGTCGCTAAAGAAAATACAAGGGTGCGAATTTACTCAAGCGACTTCGAGATCAGGCAGAGTAATGATGGCGAGGTCGATGCGGCAGGGTTCACAACAGACAATGCAGGTAGCTTCCCGTGTTTTAAAAAGCCTGATGCGACCAATACCTTGAAATTGACTTCTGTTGGCTTTCGCAAGAGCGTGCTGCTCTCGATTGACCGAATGCGTGACGATGCCGAATTTGATGCATTCAAAAAGCTCGCCGCACTTGAAAAAAATGCAGCGAGAGGTGCAATAGACGCTAAAACGGCCGCGCAAGAAGCCGCCAATGTTGTGCCCACTGTCATTCACCTTGGCCGACAAGACTGTGGCCTTTTTCATCCGGTCAATTGTGTAATGAATGCTCTCGCATATTCGGCAGAGACTGTATATGCCAACGCGCGCAACGAGTTGGTGAAACGATACACCGAAGCCACCGATGCGAAAGTTGATACTGCTGCTTTGACGATCCAGCAAAGAGTTGATCATGCCCGCGTTACTGCTGATGCCGATGTTAAGCAGATGCATGCTGCCGGTTATATGGCGGCTGAATCCTTGTTCAAATTTAATGACGTGCTTAGGGTGTTGGGCTCGATTGCATTATTGCTGATCGCGCTCAGAAGCTTCTTGTATGTGTTGGCATTAGAACTATTCGACCGCGATGGCGAATTGAGGATTTCGTTCGAGCTTGAAAACCCCGTACAAGGCAATTATGTTTGTGGTTCTGAAATCAGCATTGATCGCGATTTTCCGTTTCCGATCATAAACAGAGGTAGCCTGACCAATACTTTGGCAGATATTAAATTCGCTCCATGGAAATGGTCGGCGCCGTTTACTCGCATTGTGCATGGACGCTACTTCTTTTTTAACTGGAGTGTGTTCAGTCCGCCCAATCTGTCAGAACGTGTTGAGCCGGTGAAAGGAATGGAAGCCTCGGCACGAAGTGGTTATTCGATAGTCGAATGGCGGATGCAACCGGGGGAAGAAGTTATTTTTAATTACAAGGATTTTTACGGAGCGAGTGTGAATGTGCAATTGAAGACTGATATTAGTCTGCGGCTCTCGACATTGTTGCTGGGAAAAGTTTTCTTTCACTATGCTCGTTGTGTGGGCGCCGAAGGTAGATTGCTACTGGAAGCAAGAATTCATAACACACCAAACGAAGGTATATCGTCTATCAAACCAACGCGATTACTCGCTTGGAATCGCCATTCACAATTTAGCGCCGACAGCCATCGACAGCCGTGGAAGACTTTCATTAATCCATACACGATTGTCAGGGAGTCAAGGCCCGGACTTGCCAAGGGCTTGGTAATCATCGCCCCGGAAAGTGAATCTGCGCAGTTTTTCGGAATGGGGCTGCGCTCATTGAAGCGCATTTTTTCAAAGATTTTTTAATTACCAAACTGCGTAAGCGCGTACTCTACATTAGTGACTTAGCTTTCACGCTAAAGGAGAAATCATGGCATCAAAAGAACTTGCAAAGATTGAGCAGCCAATATCTGAAGCCCCTAAGATCGCTACGGCTATTCTCAAATTCGTGTCAAAAATTCCAGCATCCCAAGAGCTGGAGAGTAAGACCCCGGCAGAGGTTGCCCGTAGAAAAGCCAACCAAGCTGCAGCAAAGGCTGCGCTTGCTTCAGGAGCCATTGCATTGCCGCCTGGCCCTATTGCTTGGTTGACAATACTGCCGGAGCTTGTAGCCGTTTGGAAAATCCAGTCACAGATGGTTGCAGATATTTCGGCTATTTATGGAAAGCGGGCGTCACTGACGCAAGAGCAGATGGTCTATTGTTTGTTTAGGCACACTGCAGCTCAATTATTTCGCGACTTGGTCGTGCGTGTCGGGGAGCGTGTGGTGGTTCGGCGTGCATCGCTAAGGGTTATGCAATCGATTGCAAAGAAAATCGGACTGAAGGTAACGCAACAGGCACTCGGAAAAGGCTTGTCACGATGGATTCCTGTTATAGGAGCCATCGGTATTGGTGCTTATGCCTACTATGACACGGCCCAAGTAGCGGCAACGGCGATTGATCTATTCGAACGCGATATCGAGTTGGAAAGTGACAAGCAGGATTGACTTCCTTAAAAAGCCTTAGCTCGGGCGTACGCATCGCATTGTGTGTAAAATCAGTAGGCGATTCTGGAGTACGAAAATGTCGGATTTACCTCACAATGATCAGCGTCGAGTGATCTGTTTTTCCGGCATGGTTCTATTTGCTTTTGCATCTCCGAATTTACAGGCACAGTCTGAGTCTGATGATGCAGTCGCACTCGATGCAGTCGAAGTCATCGCAGCACGAAGACCCTTGTCAAATTTTCCCGGTTCGGTCTCTGTCGTCGATGCTGCGACGCTGCGCCAGGGCCAGCGAAAAGTCAGTTTGTCTGAATCTCTGGCGCGGGTGCCTGGAATCACCGTATTGGATCGACAAAACTACGCGCAAGATTTGCAAGTGCAAAGCCGTGGTTTCGGTGCGCGTTCAAGCTTTGGCATTCGTGGCATAAAGTTGATCGCCGATGGTATTCCATACTCCGCAGCAGATGGTCAGGGACAAGCGGGAAGTTTTCCGCTCGACGCGCTTGATCGAATTGAAGTGCTGCGTGGTCCACTCGCACTGCAATATGGAAACGCTGCTGGCGGTGCAATTGTCGCGTACACCGATTTAGAAAGTGCACGAGGCACGCGCGTTGATTTTTGGGCTGGCAGCCACGACAGTTACCGAGCTTCGGCTGGTGTTGACGGTGCCAGCGAAAATGCGTCTTGGCGATGGCGCCTAGATGCAAACCGTTTTGTCACTGGCGGTGAACGTATGCAAAGCGCGGCCGAGCGTTCGCTATTAAATGCCGCAGTGCAATGGGCTCCGCGTGAAGGCGAAAGTATCAAACTCGTTGTTAACGCATTGTCGCAACCGCAAACCCAAGATCCTTTGGGTCTGACACGTCAAGCTTTGCATGACGACCCCTACGGCACGGATGCAGCCGCATTGACATTCAATACGCGCAAGAGCATCGAGAATCACCAGTTCGGTCTGCAATGGGAGCGTGATTACGCGCCCGGACGTCGTGCCTGGCTGAATACTTATCATATCGAACGCGATGTAGTGCAGTTTCTCGCTTTGCCAGTCGGCGCGCAAATTCCCGCAAGCAGCGCCGGTGGTGTGATCGATCTAACTCGGCGCACAAGTGGAATTGGATTGGGGCATCAGTGGGCTGGAGTCCAAGGCCAATTGACGCTAGGTTTCCAGCGTGGTGATTTGAAAGAGACAAGACGTGGCTACGAGAATTTTATCGGCAATCGAGTGGGTGTGCGTGGTGGTTTGCGTCGCGATGAACTAAACAGTGTTGTGAGCAACGAGCTCTACGCTATCGGCGATTGGCGTCCGGCCAACGCTTGGAGTGTACTTGGCGCGGCACGATATTCACGTATTCGTTTTGAATCCGATGATCATTTTTTCGCGCTCAACAACGGCGATGACAGCGGGCGAGTAAATTACAACGAATACTCGGCTTCGCTGGGCGTGGCGCGAGCCTTTAGCCAAGGCGAATTATTTGCAAGTGTGGGGCGTGGCTTTGAAACGCCCACCGTTACCGAACTGGCTTATCGGCCGGACGGCGGTGCGGGATTCAACTTCAGTTTGAGGCCTGCGCATTTTATTTCCGGCGAAATAGGTGCGCGTTGGCGTGACAAAGACACTCAAGCAAGTGTGACGTTTTATCGTATCAACGGTAATGAAGAAATCGTGCCAGCCGATAGCCGTGGTGGCCGTGCCAGCTTCTCAAATGCTGGCCGCACAGGCCGAATGGGTATCGAGTTAGGGTGGTCAGGCAAACTTCGTAGCCAATGGACTTACGCGCTGGCGGCTAATTGGATTCAAGCTCATTTCGACCAAGACTTCAGTTATCGCGTTTTTGTAAATGGTATTAACCAGATTCGTACAGTGGATTCTGGCAATCGTATTCCCGGAATTCCACGAGCTGACGCTTACGCTGAACTGAAGTGGCGCTCACATGCAGATACTTTTGGTGCAGCACTCGAGGCGAGAGTCAGCGATAGTATTGCTACTGATGATCGTAATATGGATTACGCCAGCGCTTACGCACGGTTCGCAGTGCGAATGGAATGGCGTCCAAGCAAGGCAAATGGCTGGAATGGATTTGTGCGTATCGACAACCTGTTTAATCGACAGCATGTGGGCTCGGTGATCGTCAACGAAGGTAATAGCCGTTTTTTTGAACCTGGCGCAGGTCGTTCATTTACTATGGGTGTTGGCTGGAATGCAAAGGACTAGGACTGCAAAAGACAATAAAAGACAAGAATAAAAGTCAAGGACAGCCACTAAACCCACATCGCCTGACACAAGATTAAGACTTTCCCAAGTTGAACTAGGCAAGTCGAGCAATAAAAATAGCGACAAGCAAGGATTTCACCAGCTCTCAGTCAAGCTGGAGTTAGCCACCCCTTATTTTGCTGCAGCAACAATGAGCAATAATTCAAGATTTAACCAATTCACTCAGCACTGAGTGGATTCGCAATGGCGGTGGTGTCCCAGGGCAACAGCCGTGTATATTCCGAGCGCATGGTCTCGTAACATTCGCAGGATAAGGCTTCCAGCTTGGCACGATCCAGTACCGTGATACGACCACGTTGATAACTGATAACGCCTATTTTTTGAAGTTTACCGGCCGCCGATGTAACGCCTTCTCGCCGCACGCCCAACATATTGGCGATCAGCTCTTGGGTCATACTCAAGTCATTGCCGGGTAAGCGATCAATGCTCGTCAACAACCAGCGGCATAGTTGCTGGTCCAGATTATGATGACGATTGCACACTGCCGTTTGTCCGATCAGGATCATCAATGCCTGGCTATAACGCAACAGTATTTGCTGTGCGGGTCCACCGCGTTCGAATTCCGCACGTAGATTTTTTGCAGGCATCCGAAACGCGAAACCTGCTGCTTGCACGGTCGCACGGTGCGGCGAACGACTGCCACCGGTAATCACCGGCATGCCGACCAGTCCATCGTTACCAACAATCGCTACTTCCGCAGTATCGCCATTTTCGAGTACATACAACAGCGACACAATGCAATCGATTGGAAAATAAACATAGGTTTGTGGGGCGCCGGTTTCATGGATCACTTCGCCCAGCGGCATCTGCACCCGCTCGATAACAAGCGCCAGCCGCGCTCTTTCGTCCGGCTGCATCGTATCCAGAATGTGATTTGATTTTTTGCCATCAATAAACATTAGAAATATTACCCCGCATGGCACAGCACTGGAAGCGTAGGCGTAATCATCTGCTTTTCCTGCGTTCAACTCTGTACGGTAACGAACCGAAGGAAAGTCAAGAACTCAAATGGCAAGAGATACCAAAAAAGCGGCAGGGTGGACTAGCCCTGAGCGTTTTTCATTGCCTACGGTTTTTTTATGGCTCGTAACGCAAAAAAACTTCAGCCCTTGCAATCAGTGGATTCCGGTTTTAAGAATCTTTTCTCGAACTCATCACTCGGAACCGCTTTGCTGAAAAGGAAGCCCTGCATTTCTTCGCATTTCAATGATTTTAGCAGGAGCTTCTGCTCTTCAGTTTCAACGCCTTCCGCGACAATATTTAGTTTGAATGATTGGCCAAGATTAATAATGGTGGATACCAACGAGAGGCCTTCCGGCGAAATCGTCATTTCGGTAATGAATGAGCGATCAATCTTCAAGGTATCCACAGGCAATTTCGAGAGATAGCTTAATGAGGAGAATCCAGTGCCGAAGTCGTCAATCGCAATCTTCACTCCCATGTCTCGTATTGCCTTCAAACTGGCGATGCTGTGTTTCACATCTTCCATGATAAGACTTTCGGTAATTTCTAATTCCAAACATTCCGCTGCGTTGGGATCGAAACTAAGTGCGGTCCTTATTCTGGAAACAAAGTCGCGATGACGTAATTGCAATGGCGAAACATTCACCGCAATACGAGTTGCAGGAAGACCTTTATTGCGCCAACGCAAGTGCGTATTGAGCGCGTCACGAAAGGCCCAACGGCCGACTTCATAAATCAATCCGGTTTCTTCGAGGATGGAAATGAACTGACCTGGCGGCACCAATCCGGTTCTAGGATCATTCCACCGGATCAAGGCTTCCGCACCGGTAAGTTTGCCGCTTTCCAGGCTTATCTTTGGTTGATAATGTAAAACGAATTCATCGTTTTCCAATGCCTGTCTTAGCTGATTCTCCATGGTTAGCCGGCCTGCCACTTTCTCTGTCATACCCGGCTGATAAAACAGATAACGATCACCTCGGGCCTTGGCTTTCTTGAGCGCGGCTTCTGCGTTCTTGAATAAAATGCCTGCCTCTAACCCATCTTCAGGAAAAACTGCAATTCCGCCCTTGAACGCAATCTTGAACACGCCATCATTGAGTTGAAATGGATGATTGATCAGCGCCTCGAACTGTTTGTTCAACAATCGCTCTACATTTCCACCCTTCACGACAACCGGAATGACCATGGCAAAATGATCGGCACCCAAGTGCGCAACAAGATTGTCACCGCCAAGGTTCTGCGCCAACCATTGGGCAATCTGCTTTAGCAACGCATCGCCTGCCGCATGGCCCAGACTGTCGTTGATATTCTTGAATCGCTCCAGATCGATCAAGCCTACTGCAAGCTGGTGCCCCGCGCTTTCGGCGCTCCGCATATACAGCGCAACACGTTCAATAAACAAACGACGATTTGCTAAACCCGTAACATCGTCGTAGTAAGCGAGGTAATCGAGTCGCTCCTGCTTTTTGATGTGGTCCATTGCAAATGAAATGTTCCCGGCCAGAGTGTTCAACAAGGCTAATTCATCCTCATGAAAGAAATCACTCTCATCGGCATAGAGTGCAAGCACACCAACCCCTTGGTCGGCCACAATCAGCGGCAACACGGCTAATGAGCGAATTCCGGAATCGACATAACGTTGACCAAGTAACACCATGGGATCGTTTTGCGGATCATTGGACACAATAGCCCTTTTTTCCTTGACCGCCTGTACGCCCATAGTGGCACCGGTTTTGGGGTCACCGCGCGAGGCCAGTTCCTGTTCAATCGCCGCGAAAAGTCCGTGGTCTAGACCTGCCGATGCCACTGGAACAAACTTCATTGCAGCGGTATCTATCATGCCGATAAGGGCCATGTGGAAACCACCCGCTTCCACTGCAATTGTGCAAGCTTCTCTAAACAGCTCATCGCGATCGCTCGACCGAAGGATTAGCGAATTGATGCTGCTAAGGACTATGTGAATACGATTGAGCTGGGCAATTCTTTTGAAAGCCTGTTGTCGTTCCGTTATGTCTTCGCCAATGCTGGCGGTTCCAATGACTTCGCCAGCGCCGGATCGCAGCACTGAATTATTCCACCGGAAAAGTCGGTTCTCACCCGAACGCGTAACAATTTCATTCTCGCGATGCTTGGCGTCCGGCTCGTCCTTTAGCAGCTCATCAAAAACTGCTTTTATATTGCCGCGTTCTTTCGGCATAAAGGTCTCGAACCAATCCAAGCCGATCACTTCTTCCTGCTTCCAGCCAGTCATCTGAAGTAGATATTCATTGCAATAAGTGATTTTTGCATCTAGATCGAGCATTACGGAAGCGAGTTGAACATTAGCCAACATGTCACTAAAGCGACGTTCGCTTTCAAGTAATTCCTGGCTTGCGATTTTTTGTTGGGTAATGTTGGTATGCATCACCACAGCGCCAGTTTGACGGCCATAAATCATGGGCGTAACTGTCAAGCAGAACCAGTGTTGTTCGGTGGAAGAATGACACGGATATTCGACTGAGAAATGCTTCAGCCCGTCGTTCAGTACGGACCGTATGCCTGTTGCAACTTGTCGAGCTTCGCCGCTATCGTCACCGCTGGCACTGTCACATATCCATAGGTAATTCACGCCTATGCCTTGGCCAGGTCCTTGCAGTAGGTTTCCCAGTGAAAATTTCCGCCAGGCATCGTTGACCTGAATAATGCGTCCCTGGTGATCGAGCAAGGCAATGTGTGCCGACAAGGCATTCAATATTGCTGCCTGTTTGGCCGCTTCGTTGTAATGCAGTTGATCTTTCGCTAGCCGCATCAAATTCTCCCCAGACTCGGCGCTGAGTCCGGCACGCGCTTCAAACACCTTTAGTTCCTGCAGTCGCTGCATATTTGCGCGTAATGCTTCGGTGAGTGATGCCACTTCCTCGCTGACCTGGACGTTCGCTGGCAGCGTCGTGGGTTTCATAAGAAGTACCCGTCAGTTATGGCGCATATCCGGGCTGTCGGGCTTAGGGAAAAAATCGCTATTTGCTTTTGCGGAAAGCAAAAAGAGGGGCCGAAATAGGTCATGTGCTTCTCCGGAACAATTAATAAGGTATCCGCCTCTAGAACATACGCATCTATAAATGAACAGGACCCGATTTAAGGAATATCGGCGATATTTCGATCTTCGTCTGTGCCGTAACTAACAAACGATACTAATATGGCTAACAATAACCCCCAAAACGGCAGAATTAACCAAACTGAATTGAAATATTCAGCTAGATAAACAGGCTGCGGTGCATTAATGCATTAGATATTTGGAGGCAAGAAGTGATTATTCTGGAATACGCGCGACGTTTTTCGATTACGCCAGCCGATTCTGCGATTTCAAATAATCCGGCTTGACCAGTTTGTCCCGCACAAACTGCATGTTAGACGAAACGTTTTTTGTTGCTCAGGATAAATTCTTCGATTGATTTTGGCTCTCTTCCCAATATTGTTCTAATTGAACACACGATTTCTGGCTCCTTTTGAAGCCTTGGAAGAAAGTGAAGCATGAAAGTGACGAAAATCATGCCTGTCTTCATCCCCGCCTTTTTCTTCAGCCGGTAATAGCCAACTGGCCCGATACTTCGGTATGCGATATTTGTTGAACAGATCCGATTGATCTTTTCGACAACGCGAGAAAAATTCAGGTTCTCTTTCCCTGAAATTACCAATGCTTTGTTTCGATGTGATTCAAAGCTACTCATTAGTTCGGCGGCAATTTCCCCGATGTCGTTAACGTCCACCCAGTTGAATTTCGCTCGTCCTGAAGGAAGCGTAATTGTCCGCTCATTATCAATCTCGCTTTTCAGGGTGGTCGTGAGATTCTGCATGAAATAGCTTGGCCGCAAGAAAATGTAGTTAAGCCCAGATTCTTGAATCAAAAGTTCGATTTTTCTGTGAGGGATTATCTTAGACTGTTCGGCTCCTTGAACCGATAAGAACACGATCTTTGTAATTCCTTTCCCTGCAATCAATCTAATCAAGGGCGCAAAGTATCGATCGACATCTGACAAGTGGGGCGGCCGCAGCAGAAAAACAATATCGATGTCATTTAGGGCTTCGTCGAAGCTACTTTCATTCTCAAAGTCAAATAGACGCAGCTCAATATCTGCAAGAGCAGCAAAACACGCTCGAGCTTTCTCTAAGTTTCTTACACCTGCAATGATGGATATTGTAGGCCGGAACTTGCTGAGTTTTTCAATAACTGAAAAACCCACATTTCCGGTAGCGCCTGTAATCAAGGCATTCATGATGTACTCCAAATATCTCTACGTCTTAGCTAGCCATATGGAACGAGTAGTTAGCATTGGCTCGGGTTACGGATCGTTGTCGCCTGTCAATTTTGAGGGCGTCTTATGCCCTTAAAGTGCAAAAAACAATAACGACGAGAATCTAGTTAGCTCTCCGGCACTTTGAAGTTTGATGAGCTGTTGCCGTTGAACGTTTTTGTCAAAAAGTATCGCCATTTCGTGATGCGTTGTTGTTTTGCGGAATCCAGTAAAAACAATTAAGGAAACCGATCAAGCAGTCAGGTCGGGGTCCGCGGCAATTCCGCGTTCAACAAAGGGTGTTGTCTGCCCTAGGCGGGCAGCTTGGCGGGCCTGCGCAAGAGGCAGCCAGATCTCGTTACGGCGCATGAACCAGGGCGTGAATGGAGGGTTGTAGCGCGCGTAGGCGGGCTCCCCGGTCCATGCCAAGTTGGCAGCACGCAACGCGGAGTGCAGCTTGGCTAGGTGTTTGTCGTAGTTCGATTCCGTTGACAGGCCCGAGTAACGGATGACGGCCACTTTTGCGGGCACCACATCACGCAGTTGAACGCGCGCGTCTAGGGGTTCGGGTGCATTGGCTGCGGTGACGCCCTTAGGCAAAACGAATTGCACCATGAGGCCGCCGTCTATTGCCCGCTGGGTTACCGGCGCTGTCATTGCCAGTTTTATCGGAGCAATCTGCTGTGTCGCAGGCGCCGTCATCGCTAACTTGCGCTCGCCTTTGTTCTTGCCGAAGATGTAGCCGGCCAAGATCGGGAACGCCTGATTGCCTGCTTTGTCCGCTGGGCCGGCCACCTTGACCTCGGCGACCGCGTAGCCCGCGTATTGGCGCACCTCAATGACCTCAAGCTGGTGCACTACTTTGTAGTCAGGTTCTTGCGTGGCTTGACTCCACATGTCGATGATTTACTCCCATTAAATTAGCTACGTGCAGCGGGGTAGGGCGGAGTTGTGAGGCTTGCGTAAAGGATGGAATTTCTCTAGTCACGGTCGCACTAACGACACGTTCCGTCTGTCGTTTGTCACACATAGGCTGGATGGCCTGCTGAGTGAGCAGGGCACTGTTTAAAAAAGTGGGCAGGTTCGTTTTTTAGCTCTAGCTAAGTTCTTTATATGAACCTGAACCTTTTTTTACTTTTTTATCGCTACTTGCCACTTCCAGCGCTCGGTCCAGCGCGTCCATAAACTCGTTCACCCTGATCGGCTTGGTGAGGTAGTCGAAGAACCCCGCGTTCAGTCCTACCTTGATGTCCCTTGGCATTGCATTCGCGCTGATAGCGATCACCGGAATGTGGGCCGTGGCTGGGTCAGCGGCCAGCATCTCTAGCGCGGTGATACCGCTGATGCCCGGCAGGTTGATGTCCATCAGGATCACATCGGGTTGAGTAGCTTGCGCCAGCTCAACACCGCTGCGGCCGTCCATTGCACTAAGCATGCATATCTCGGGTCGTCGGGCCAGCAGCTCAGTGATCAGCATAAGATTGGCCGGATTGTCTTCGACGTAGAGCACTGAGCGCAGTGGCAAATTGCTGATGGTTTCAAGCGCCGCGGCAGGCGCGGGTGCCATGGCAACGTAATCCAGTTCGATGGCTTCGGTCACTTTCAAATCAATCCAGAACACGCTGCCAACACCGACCGTGCTCTCCACGCCAATTAAGCCGCCCATCAGCTCGACCAATTGCTTGCTGACGACTAAGCCGATACCGGTGCCTTCTTCAACGCCGGTTTCTTGGCCGAGCCGGTTGAATGGCTGAAACAGTTGCGCCAATTTATCCCGGCTCAAGCCTT
>Ga0105044_10006706_pt1 | contig 15845 bp, 11 predicted proteins | sample MAT01_FD_78092 | JGI IMG/M metagenome (GOLD analysis project Ga0105044, IMG submission 78092) | Freshwater microbial communities from Lake Fryxell liftoff mats and glacier meltwater in Antarctica - MAT-01 | ecosystem: Environmental > Aquatic > Freshwater > Ice > Liftoff microbial mat | place... | reverse complement strand
TGGTAGTCCACCGTCGGCAGGATCAGCGGGCTCTCGCCCTGCAGTGCGCCCAGCTCGGTCTGTACCGTCTTCAGCTCGGCCAGCAGTTTGGCGCGTTCTTCTGCGCTCATGCCAGGCGTACCCAGTGGCGCACTGGCTGGGGCACCTGCTGGTGAACCTGTTGGCGCACTCCCTGACGCCCCGGCAGCTGAATCAGCGGCCTTGGCCTCGGCCGACTTCTCAGCCACGACCTGCGCCGACTGCTCCAGGCCGCTGCCGGTGCCCTCGACCGGCTGTATCGCACCGCGCAGCTGAGCGCGCAGGGCCAACAGCCGATCCACCAGCAGCTTCTCAGCCTGCCAGCGGGTGTTCAAGGCCTCCAGTCGGGCCTGTTCGTCGGCCAGCATCGCCTTGACCGAGGCTTCACGCTCGAGCGTGTCGATGCCGATGGCGGCCTCACGGCCAATAATGCCGGCTTCGGTCTGCAGCGCTTCGATGCGCTTGCTGCAATCGTCCACCTCCGCCGGCGTGGCGTGCAGGCTCACGGCCACCCGCGCGCAGGCCGTGTCGAGCAGGCTGACACTCTTGTCGGGCAGTTGGCGCGCCGGGATGTAGCGGTGGCTGAGCTTGACAGCGGCTTCCAGCGCCTCGTCCAGGATCTGCACACGGTGGTGTTTTTCCATCGTGCTGGCCACGCCGCGCATCATCAAGATCGCCTTGGGCTCGTCAGGCTCGTCGACCGTGATGCTCTGGAAGCGCCGGGTCAATGCCGGGTCCTTCTCGATGTGTTTCTTGTACTCCGCAAAGGTGGTGGCACCGATGGTGCGCAACAACCCGCGCGCCAAAGCCGGCTTGAGCAGGTTGGCGGCGTCGCCCGTGCCCGCTGCACCGCCTGCGCCCACCAGCGTGTGGGTCTCGTCAACAAACAGGATGATCGGCTTCTCGCTGGCCTGGACTTCGTCGATCACCGAGCGCAGGCGCTGCTCGAATTCACCTTTCATGCTGGCACCCGCCTGCAACAGGCCCACATCCAGCACTTTCAAAGACACCTCCTTCAACGCCGGAGGCACATCGCCGCGCGCGATGCGCTGGGCAAAACCTTCGACCACTGCGGTCTTGCCCACACCCGCCTCACCCACCAGGATCGGGTTGTTCTGGCGGCGGCGCATCAGGATGTCCACGACCTGGCGGATTTCGTCGTCGCGGCCGACGATCGGGTCCATCTTGCCGCCGCGGGCCTGCTCGGTCAGATCGGTGGTGAAGCGCTTCAGTGCTTCCTGCTTGCCCATCACGGCAGGTGCGATGGCGTCGCTGGCTTCGCCTGGCGCAGCACCCGAGTCGCTGGGCGCTGCGCCTTGCTCGGGTGAGTCTTTCACCAGGGTTGCAAACTTGCTGCACAAGTCGTCCAGCGGAATCTTTTCGAACTGCCGCGTGATGCTGCCCAAAGCCCCGCGCAGTGGTGCTGTCTTGAGCATGCCCACCAGCAGATGCCCTGTTCGCACCTGGTACTCGCCAAACATCAGCGAGCCGTAAATCCAGCCGCGCTCGACGGCTGTGTCCACCAGGCTGGAGATGTCGCTGATCGACGAAGCGCCGCGTGGCAAGCGGTCCAGGCTCTGAGTCAGGTCGCGCGCAATCGCCGCTGTGTCGAGCTCATAGTGGCGGATGATGCGGTGCAGGTCGCTGTCAGGCGTGTTGAGGATCTGGCTGAGCCAGTGCTGCAACTCCACCATCGGGTTGCCCCGCATCTTGCAAAACACGGTGGCACCTTCGATGGCCTTGTAAGCCAGCGAATTGAGTTTGCCAAAAGAGGCAGTACGCGAGATTTCAGCCATGCAGGGCTCCAGGTCGGCGGATCATGAAATTGGTGGTGGGCCGCAGCCGTAAATGGCTGGCCACGGCGGTGGGGTGTTGGCCCGGCAGCGGTTTGCCAGGCTGCTTGGAAGCGGATGCAGCAACTTCACTGCCGGGCTGGTTGCGAACAGCTGAGCGCGGCGGCGCGAGCAACCAACCGGTCAGCCCCAAGCGCACATGTCGGCCCAGCCGAGGGGTGGGTTTCTCAGCCGGCTTCAACTGCAGTTCGAGGTCCCAGCGCTGGCTGGGCCCTGCCAGCAATCGCACCCACTCTTGCAAAGCAGACCAGCCGCTGCCGCCCGGCACAAAAGCCAGGTATTGCTGGATCGACAACGGGCCCAGCCGCAGCCTGAACTTGTACTGGCGGTCCCACAGCTTGCTGCCGGCGCTGACACTTTGACCCAACAGCGCAGGCGGCTGGGCGCTGCGCTCGGGCCGATTGGGGGCATGGCCCAGGCGCGAACGGTCGTCGCGATGGATCGGCAACCACTGCCCGACATGTGATTGCCACGACACCGGCACGTCAAAGTAAGACTTCAAGACTTTGCACAGGGCCTCGGGGTTGCGTGTGCGGGCCGCCAATTGCCCCGCATGAAAGGCCAGGGCCGACAACGGCAACACGCCCTGCCCGGTGGTGGGCAACCCCGCGCATGCCGCCAGCCAATGGGTATAGCGGTCATCGGCGGGTCGGTCCAGGTGCACGGTGGGCTGGGCTTGCGCCCAGGCGCGGTAAAACAGGCTCAGCACCCGGTGGTGGAACAGGTTCAGAAAGTGTGCGAGTGTCGGATCGTTGTGCTGGCGCAGCCGCTCACGCACATACTCGGTAAAGTGCAACGGCATCGGCCCGTGCGGGCCCAGCAGCCCCAGAAAGCGTACGCCCAGGCGTGGCGGCAGGTCCGCTCGCACTTCAAAACTGGCCAGCGCAGCGGGCGCGAAGTTCAACTCGGGCACCTGGCCCAAGCGCAGCGCCTCTTGCGCTGGCCGACGCGCCTGGCCCCAGCGCGGCTGCTGCGGGCGCAGCGCATCGATCCTGCGCAGCAGGGCAAAGAAATCATGGGCCCAGGGCTCGAGCTGGACGGCTGCAAACAGGTTGTCCAGCGCAGCGACTCGCTCTTCTGCGACTGAAGACACCGCAGGCGTCACGGCGGCTTCAGGCTGCAGCGGGGTCAAAGGCTGGATGGGTGAGACCATGTTCAAGCAAAGGTCGCTGCGGCTTGCGTCTCAGATCGTCTGCTGCAAGCCGATGCGCGGCGCCCACGACTTGATCAAACCACGCTGCTGACTTCTGAGCGTGAATTGGGTGAAGCTGTTGATGGCCGCCTGGCGCGAGAAAAAGCACTCCAGAACGCTGCCCAACAAGAACGCCGAACTGCCCTGAAAGCTGTTTTCGTCGACCTCCAGCGTCAGCGCAGTGCCGGTGCCGAAACTCAAGGGGCCAGAAAAAGGCAGCCTGCGCACCGTCGATTCGGCCTTGAGGCCGCGCAGGCCATCGGCCTGGTGCGCCCACGACACGTCATTGGGCGGCCCGTACAGCCGCAGGCTTTCGCGCAACGCGGCGGCGGCCACTGCGGGGTCGTCGCCCAGGGCCAGGTGGCTTTGGGTCAGTTGGCTGACGAGTTTCCAACCCACCTCGCCCACCGGCTGCCTTGAAACCGGCCGGGTGGGCCCGCGCAGGCATTGCACGCCGGTGACCGGGCCAGGCAGATCGAGCTGCCAGATCTTTTCACCGCTCTGCCCGCCAGGGGGCAACAACGCCGGCAAGTCGCGGTTGGTGACCCAGGCGTGCACCGAAAGCTGGCGCAGATGCTCGCGGTAGGGGCCGTGCCCAGCATCGACCAGCGACAGGAAAACTTCTTCACCCAGATATGAAGGCACACGTGCCCCTTGTACGCGTTGCCGGTCCGAGGGCCGGCGCGGCTCGCGCCTGACGGTGTAAAAACCATGTGCCGTGGCGTCGTGGCCGTGGTGGGTGGCATACATGGGCTTGAAGTCGCGGGTGTTTTCGCTGTTGTCAGCTCGTGCAGCAGCGCGCGGGCTGGCGTGGCCCACCACCGATTCGACGCCGTGCACTTCAAGATCCATCGGCCGCGTGCGGTCAGGCACCAGGTGGTACTCCCAGTTGCCTGGGCCCAGCGTCACGCGGTCCAGGCGCCGACTGAAGAGGTTGATCGCCGGCGTGCAGAACAGCGACACACAGTTGGCATCGACCATCGACTCCAGCGAAGCGTCGCCACGCCCGAACAGCACCACCAGGTCGACCTCGGTACCGCCCACAGCCTTCAGGCGGCTTTGCAGCTCGGTCAACTCGAAAGACAGCAGCCGCTGCGGCAGCGCCGCTGCCTCTTGCAACACACGGTGGCCTGAAAAGGCGCGCAAACTCTCCGGCAACAGCGCCTCGTTCTCGGCATAGCCCACCGGCTGCACCGAGCCGGGGCCGCGCCAGAGTTGGCCAACATCCGGGCTGCCGGGCGCATTGGCCGGCACGGCAAACACCATCGAGCCGAGCGCGGTGCCCAGCACCAGTTCATGCAGCCTGAAGGCCACATCGTCGGTGGCGCTGATGAAGAAACACAGCTGCTTGATGTCCAGCTGCTCGAAGCGCAGGCCACCGCCACAACGCAGACGGATGCGCAAGCCACCCTTCATCGGCCGCGCTTGCGGCAAGCGGGTCAGCGGCAGATCGGGGGCGTAGCTGAAATACTGCGCCTGCACCAATTCAACCGGCCACAACGTCACTTCTTGCGCGGTGCGGAATTCGCAGCGCGTGTTCTGCCCCCTGGGCAGCAGCGAGATGATGGCCGTGCCCCGGGGCACCTTGTAGCCGCTGGCCAGGTTGGGATCGGTCACATCCACCGCCAGCTGCATGATCGCCATCGACGGCACCGGCGCCAGAAAGTTGGGGTACATGGCGTCCAGCAACTGCGCGATCAGGCGGGGCTGCTCGGCCTCCAGCTTGAGCTGAACACGGGCGGTCAGAAAAGCAAACCCCTCCAGCAGGCGCTCGACATAGGGGTCGGCAACCTCCATGCCTTCCATGCCCAGGCGGCTGGCGATCTTGGGGTGCTCACGCGCAAACTCACGCCCCATCTCGCGCAGATGGGTCAACTCATCCTGGTACAGGCGCGTCAGCCGGGGGTCCATGTGCGCGGTGGCTCAATGCTGGATGGAAGGGCTTGGCGCGGGCCTTGCGTCGTCATCGGCATCAGTCTTCACGCCCGGTGCGGGTAGCGCCCGCCGCATCTCTGACCTGCACCTGCCCGGCCTCCAGGTCCAGCTTGGTTCGCAGCAGTATCTCCAGCGGCACGGGCTGCGCCCACAGGTGGCCGCGAATCTCGAAGTCGATCATGTTGTGGGTGTCGAGCACGCTGGCTGTCTCAAGCGCCTTGACGACCAGGGTCTCCGGCAGGATGCGTGGCTCAAAATCAAGGATGGCGCGCCGGATGTCTCGCTCCAGCTGCGTGATGTCCAGCTTGGACACCCGTTGGCCCGACAGCGCCGGCAAACCGAAGTTGAGCACGCTGCTGGCCAGCATCGGCCACTCCGCGGCCCACTCGCCACGAGGCTGGGTCGAGTTGAACAGCCAGCTCAAATCACGCAGCACGGCCTGGCGCAAGCGTTGTTTGGACATCACGCGATGCTCGTCGGCTTCGCGCGGGTTGTCGGGCGTCAGATCGGTCAGCCGATCCAGCAGGGCCGGCTGCAGGCGGTCGCGGAGCTCCTGGGTGGCCATAGTCAGAGGCGACGCTGCTGCGGTTGCGCGCTCAGGCCTTGCCAGCAGGCGCATCAGGGGCCGAATCGCCCCCGGGCTGGGCAACAGGCCCGGCCGGCAACTCGTCCAGCACCACTTTGCGCATTTGCAGCAAACCCAGTTCAGCCCGGTCCGTGGCGATCAGGCGCTGGCCCAGGCCACGGTACTGCGGTTGTTCGCCCTCCACGAGCGGCAGCCAGTCGGTCTGGCGTGCCATCAACAGCCCCGCATCCGCCTGGGCTTGCGGGCTGCCCACTGTGCCGTCGTAACGCACCGGCACCAGGGCCACCGTATCGCCCCCGTTGATGAATTCCACATGCGCTGGCGCCCACACCAGGTCGCGCAAATCAACCACCGGCTCGATGTCCAGCTTGCGCAAGTGCACCCACGGCAACCAGCCGTAGCGGCCATTGATCAGCACTTCCAGCACCGGGCCCAAGCGCGAGTCGGCGTCGGCGATCCAGGCAAAGCGCTGGCCGTCAACTTCTCCAGCGCTGGCAGGGGCTTCATCAAAGGCCTGGGCCCGCAAGCCAGCGGCCTTTTCAGGGTGACCTTGCGCATCGAGCTGCAAGGCCTGCACCAGCAGCGCCACCCAAGGCATCGGCGGGCCAAACACATGCGGTGTGCTGCGGCCGGCAAACACGGCTTCTCGCACCGCTTCGCATTGAATCGCGGCACGATAGGTGTTGACCATGGCCAGCGTGGCCGCATCGAGCTCGCCGCAAACCTTGAGCTGATCCTGAGCGCGCTTCCACTGCCCAAGCACGCACAAGAGCTGAAACAGGAAGACCCGCAGCTTCAGGTCGCCCGCCTGGCTGCGCACTTGCTGCTGCAATGCCTTCAAGGCCCCGGCCGGGTCACCCGCGCGGACGAGCTCCTGCGCTTGCTCAAGGGCAGGCGTCATTCGTTCAAATCCGAAATAGCGTACTGGAATGACGTCGATCCAGCGCGCAAACCCGTCCCTTTCTGCGGCCAGTACTCGGCTTCGGCTTTCCGGAACACGATGACCACCGTTTCTATCGGATGGCCATCTGCGCCCACGTCGTGGCTGACGGCTTCAATGCGGGCATCGGTGAGCGTGATCAGGAAGTAGGTCTCCTGCCCGTCGCCGGGCCGGCGCAGACTGAGTCGCGCTTCTTTGACGAGGTCATTCTGACTCGCCATGTTCATCAAAGCGGTGGAGGCCCGGTCGATCAGCTTCTTGATCGTCAGCGAAGTCATCGAGGCCTGCCCCCTGACGCGCGCCGCAGCCACCGCGTGGGTGCTTTTGATGCCCCAGGACCATCCGTTCACGATGATCTGGTCTTCATGGCCCTCAGCAGTTGATTCGCCTTTGACTACGCCCTTTTGTCCATGTACGTACAGGTAAGCATCCACCGGGTCTTGGGTGGCAGCACGCTTCACAGGAATCAAGGCCATGCGGTTTACCTCTCTAGGATGTAAGACATGAATCCGGGGTACGACCCCCGGATTCATGAAACTTCACCAGCGGATCAGGCCGTCTTGGTGGTCTTCAGGTCGTAGGACGCCTTGACTTCGCCGCCCAGACCGCCCTTTGCGTCCTGTGGCTTGTAAGCGTGCTCAATGAAGCCATAGGACATGGTGATGTTTTCCATCATTTCGCCGCCTGAACTGCAACTGACGCTGATCGAATCGATGAAGGCTTCCTTGAACACTATGGTGTGGAAAGTCTGCTGGCCGTCACCGGACTTGCGGCTGTGCAACTCGACTTTGTCAAAGTGCATGCCCGAGGTCAGCTTCTTGGCGAAGACAGTCGAGGACTTGGAGTACAGCTTGGTGAAAGAGAGGGGCCCCATATCAGCCTTGCCCTTGCCGCTGCCACCGCCGGTAACTTGACCCGCATTGGAGGCGCTCCAACTCCAGGCAAGGATGTCGGACCACTTTTCGTGGCCGTCAGCCTTGGATTCGTCCTCGACGCCGTCAAACTGGATATATGTGTCTACTGCCATGATAAATAGCTCCTGTGGGTGAAAAAACAAAAAGAGGTTTTAGAAGGTCCAGCGAGATCAAACGAGACAACAAAAATGGTCCTATTGCTTTTGCGAGGGCAGTTTGGACACCAGACGCAGCGACACCGTCAGACCTTCGAGTTGATAGTGCGGCCGCAGGAAAAACTTGCTTCGGTAATAACCCGGGTTGCTGGGGTCTTCTTCAACCACCACTTCAGCAGCTGCCAGGGGCTTTTGGGCCTTGGTGGTCTCTGAAGAGTTGACGGGATCGCCATCCACGTAGTTCATGATCCAGCGGTTGAGAAACTTCTCCATGTCCGCGCGCTCTTTGAAAGAGCCGATCTTGTCGCGCACGATGCACTTCAGGTAGTGCGCGAAGCGGTTGCAGGCAAAGAGGTAAGGCAGGCGCGCGGCCAGGTTGGCGTTGGCGGTGGCATCCGGATCGTCGTACTCGGCCGGCTTTTGCAGCGATTGCGCGCCGATGAAAGCAGCAAAGTCGCTGTTCTTGCGGTGCACCAGCGGCATGAAGCCGTTCTTGGCCAGTTCGGCCTCGCGCCGGTCTGAGATGGCGATCTCGGTCGGGCACTTCATGTCCACGCCGCCATCGTCGGTCGGGAAGGTGTGCGCAGGCAAGCCTTCGACTGCGCCGCCGCTTTCCACTCCCCGGATCGAGGTGCCCCAGCCGTACAACTTGTGCGAACGGTTGATGTTGACCGCCATCGCGTAAGCCGCGTTGGCCCAGGTGTACTTGCTGTGGTCGCCACCGCCGGTTTCTTCTTCGAAATTGAACTGCTCCACCGGGTTGGTCTTGGCGCCGTAAGGCAGGCGTGACAAGAAACGCGGCATCGCCAGCCCCAGATAACGCGCGTCCTCAGACTCGCGCAGGCTGCGCCAGGCAGCGTACTCGGGCGTGGTGAAAACCTTTGTCAGGTCGCGGGGGTTGGCCAGTTCCTGCCACGAACCCATCTGCATCAGACTGGGGCTGGCAGCCGTGATGAAGGGGGCATGCGAGGCGGCGGCGATCTTGGACATCTCACCCAGCATCTCGACATCGGGCGCGGATTGATCGAAGTAGTAATCGCCCACCAGGCAACCAAAAGGATGTCCGCCAAACTGGTCGTACTCTTCGGTGTAGATCTTTTTGAACAGCGGGCTCTGATCCCAGGAGGTACCTTTGAAACGCTTCAGCGTCTTGGCGGCTTCGTTCTTGGAAATATTGAAGACGCGGATCTTCAGGTTTTCGTCGGATTCGGTGTTGTTGACGAGGTAATGCAAACCGCGCCATGCGCTTTCAAGTTGCTGGAACTCGTCGTTGTGCAGGATGATGTTGAGCTGCTGCGTCATCTTCTTGTCGATCTCGGCAATCATCGCCTCGATCGACAGCAACACATCGCTGCCGATCAGGTTGGAGCCTGCCAGTGCTTGCTGCGCCAGCGTCTGGACGGCCTGCTCGACGGCAGACTTGGCTTCGTCAGACTTGGGCTTGAACTCTTTGTTCAGCAGCGACGCCAGGTCACTGCCTTCAAATTCGACGCCTTGCAGCGCGCTGCTGGATTGGGTGGTGGATTCGGCCATGTTGATTCGTTGCTCCGCAAAATGTGCCACGGCACAGGGGATAGAGGGGGCTTCAGCTTAGGGATTGCCAAAGATTTGCCAAGGTCGTTTCAAGGTCGTGCCAAAGATCGGGCGTGGGCCTCAACCTTCGCTTGGCGGCGCCTTTGCTGCTGCCAAGGACTTCAGCAAAGCCTCGTCCTTGATGACTTTGGAGATCAATTCTTCGGCCCCCGTCTTGCCGTCCATGTAGGTCACCAGATTGGCCAGTTGCTGGCGTGCTTCCAGCAACTGCTTCAGGCCGTCCACCTTGGCGGCAACGGCGGCCGGTGAAAAGTCTTCCATCGTATCGAAAGTAATGTCGACTGCGAGGTTGCCTTCGCCAGTCAGCGAGTTGGGCACCTGGAAAGCCACACGCGGTTTGATGGCCTTCATACGGGCGTCAAAATTGTCCACGTCGACTTCGAGAAACTTGCGGTCGGCCACCGGCGCCAAGGGGTCTGCCGGCTTGCCCGACAGATCGGACATCACCCCCATCACAAAGGGCAGCTGAACTTTCTTTTCTGCGCCATAGAGCTCAACGTCGTACTCGATCTGCACGCGCGGGGCGCGGTTGCGGGCAATGAATTTCTGACTGCTGGTGGCCATGAGGGGCTCCTGTGTAGAAGGGTGTAGGGATCAGGATCAAAGTGACTTTGGCGATGAAGGGAGTGTCCATATCTGCAAGGCAACCGAAGGACAGGCTCAACGCCCATCTTCCTCAGGCCCTGCCAGGTTTTGCACTTGCGACAAACCGTCCGGCGCCAAGTTGCGCATGATGTCCATGAATGACATATTCATCAAGCGCTGCGCGCGGCGCAACAGGATCGGCGCAGGGTTGGCAGGCTCGTTGCGCTCCATCCAGTCGCAAATGCGCTGCAATTCACGCACGGCATCGGCTCGACTGTTGATGCTGCCCGCCGCAGACCGTGCGGCCGGGCCCGAAGCGCCTGCAACGGCTGCGGCGCCGTCGCCACCTTGCTCAGCTTCAGATTCGACCTCGGCCGGCTTGGGCTTGACTGTCTTGATCGCAACGCCGAGCACCGCCAGCAGCTTCAGCGCCGGGCCCAAGTCCACCGAATGGCTGTAGCCCAGTTGCTGGTCCAGCCAGCCGGACATTGACTGGACGGCGGCGACTGCATCTGCAGCGCGTTGTTCGATATCTGGGTGTGCCTGCAGCAACTCACGCAGGGCCTGCAAGGCACCAGCCTCGGTGGGCACAGTTTCGTCGGCCAGGGGTTCGGCCTTGCCCAGGCCCAGCTCAAGCTGCCTGAGCGTCAAGCTGTTGCGCACGGGGGCCAGCGCCACACTGCGCAGGTCGGCCAGACCTGCTTCCTGCGCCGACAGTGGCGCCAGCGCGTTGAGACGGATTGTCGGGTCGTTGTTGTCGCTGGCGTCGAGTTGCGGGTGCACGCTGTCCCACAGCTGCAGCAACATCCCGCTGACCAGGCGCAATCCGGCTGCGGCACCTTGCAGCCCATGCATTCTGCAACTGCTGCGCATCAGCCACACCGCCACCCGCAGGTCGCGGGTCGTCTGGGCCAGCGACAGGGCTTGCTCATGCACCGTGGGCCAATCCGGCGCTTCGGCCGGATACACGGTGTCACCGTATTGCCGCTCGGGTTTGCCTGCACCTGACTGCTCGAGCTCGGCAAATGCCGGCTCGTACTCCAGGTCCCGGCCACTGGGCAACTCGGCCGACAGCGGCAGGGTCAACAGGTCGGGGTCAATTAAGTCGGAAGCCATGCAGCGGCAGTTTTTCTTGATTGAGTGGGGCGGAGATCAAATCCTGCAACGGCGAACGGCGAACCTCGGAAGGCGGTAGGCGGTAGGCGGTAAGCGGACGGCGAGCAATCAATGTCCCGGCCTCAATGTTGGACGGTGACGGCACTCTAGAGTCCGTGGCAGCAGACTTCAGCGTCCGAAAGTCACCTTGGCGGGCAGCGATGACCAGCAAACCCCTTCATTCTTGGGGGGTGCGCTGTTTTTGCGGCAGAAAGTCATGCCAACAACGCCACAGTTGGCGCATGTTGGGTGGCCGACCGCGAGCCTGCCGGGTTCAGCAACCCCTCTCAGCCCAGCACCGAGCGCATGGCGTCAAACAGCCGGCGCGGCTGTACAGGCTTGAAGAGCACCGGGTCGCCACGCTCTGCCAAAGCCTTCAACAAGGCTGGCGAAGTGTCGCCTGTGACGATCAGCGCAGGCACCGAGAAGCCGACGATCCTGCGCACCGTGTCGATGACTGTCAAGCCACCGACTTGCCCAGGTATATGGCTGAGCTGGACATCGCTGAGCACCAGGTCGACCTTGCCCTCCAGCGCCATCACCGCCTGCTCGGCTTCTTCGGCATCCGCCGCCGTCACGGTCTGGTAGCCCCATTCCTGCAGCAGCCCGCGCAAGCCTTCGCGGATCGCCTCTTCGTCTTCGACGATCAGCACCATCTGCGGCGTATCCACCGTCATGGGTCGCGTATCTTCAGGCGCCACCACTTCAAGCGCATCACCGGTTTGTTCGATCGCCACGCCAACCCTGAACAAGCTGCCGCGCCCTGGCAGCGAAGACACCTCCAGCCGATGGCCGAGCAACTGGGCCAGGCGCTTCACGATGGCCAGACCCATGCCCATGCCGTGGCTGCGACCCCGCTTGCCGGGGGCCAGCTGATAGAACTCTTGAAACACCCGCGGCAGGTCCTGCGCAAGAATGCCGGGGCCGGTATCCCAGACCTCGATATTGACGTGCGACCGGGTGCTCCTGGCGACCACCACCACGCCACCGCGCGTGGTGTACTTCAAGGCGTTTTGCACCAGGTTGCCGACCAGGCGTTCCAGCAATTGCGGGTCGCTGGTGACTGACTTGCCGCCGGTGGAAAACCGCAACCCCAAACCCGCCAATTCAGCATGGCCGGCGTATTGCATCTGCAAGCGTCTGAACAAGTCACGCAGCGCAAAGGTCTGCAGCAAAGGGGCCGTGCTGCCGGCATCCAGCCTCGACACATCCAGCATCGAGCTGAAAGAGTGCTCCAGGTCGTCCACCGCGCGCAGAAAGTTGCGCACCAGGGCTTCGTGGGGCGTGTTCAGCAAACGCTTTTGCAAGGTGGCGGCAAAGAGTCCCAGGGCGTGCACGGGCTGGCGCAGGTCGTGGCTGGCAATGGCCACAAAGCGGCTCTTTTCCATCTCGTTGCGACGTGCCTGATCGCGCTCGGCTTCCAGCGCCAGCAGCTGGGCCTCCATCGTCAGCAGGCGGCGCGCGTTGCGTCGCCAAGCCTTGTGACGAAGCTGTACGCTGCCCCAGACCCCAAAGCTGCAGACCAAACCCGCCGCCAGCCACAAGCCGCGCTGCGCCGTCTGCAGATCGTAGGCCGCGCCGATGGCTGCCAACAACGGAACGGTGACCAATGCAAAACCCAGGGGTCGCCAAGGGGCCAGTGCGCCAGCAGCCACCAGAGACCAGGCCATCGCCAGCAGTGCCATCACGGGGCGCAGCGGCGCGGGCGCCAACCAAGGCAGCAGCAGCACAACCAGCGTGCTGAGCCCGACCACGGCACCCCACCTGGCCGAATGCCGAATCTGTCGCCGCGAGGGCTTGCGAGGCAGCCAGAGCATCCCGAGCGCCATCGGCAGAGTCAACGCGCACCAACCGGCGGCCAGGACAACCCCCTGCTGCAGCAGCGACCAGCCGCCAAGCGGCCAGATCGCCAGCAGCAAAGCCCCCAACAGAGGCAGTGCACCGGTGGCGGCCAGCCGTCCGGCCTCACTGAGTTGGTTGCGCGTGGGTCCGCGGTCAGCAGAGTTGCCCCTGTCCGCGCGCCCTGGGCTGTGCCCTTCAACGACGACCAGCCGGTGCCCGACGGCAGGCTGGGCATCATCCATGACCATGCTGCCCACCTTTGCTGTCAACGAAACAGCGTGATCAGATGCGCTCTGGAACGTACATCCAGCGCCAACAACAGCGCCGAGACGTAGTTCTTGACCGTGCCCAGGGACAGGCGGGTGGACTTGCTGATTTCCTGATTCGTGCACCCAGAAAGCACCAGCTCGAGAATCTCCAGATGGCGCGGGCCCAATTCAGCCACCCGGTCGTACATCGCCGAGGGCTGCATGCGCGGAAACAGACCGACCGCCGGGCCACGCACCCCCGCAGCCCCGCTGGGCCACAACAAGCTGACCATCGTGTCGCGCAACTGGGCTGCCATCGCTGCTTTGCCAATATAGCCAGCCGCCCCCATGGCGCGCGCCTGACGCACCACAAACTCATCCTGCGTGCCACTGAACACAGCCACCTTGGCATGTGGGTGCGAGTGCAAAAACGAACGCAGCCCCTGCAGACCCTTGCAGTCGGCCAGGTTGAGATCAAGCAACACCGCGTCGATGTCAGGCGTCTGGCTGTAGATGCGCACCGCATCCTGCAGGGTCTCAGCTTCCAGCCATTCAATCGGCATGCTGAACAATTCGCTGCAAGAGGACTTGACGCCCAGCCGGACCAACTCGTGATCATCAACGAGCAGGACTTTGCGGGAAGACGATGTCATGGCTGAACCTGTTGGTGGCTTCAAAGCAGAGGCCGTGGAAGAAAAGGACGGCAGTTCACCGCGAACGGCCCGGCCGCTGACAGGGAACGACAACCGCCCTGCGCAAATCACCATCGCCACAGTGCGCACTGGCCATTCAATGGTACGGGCTGCCATCCAGCCTGACTACCCTGATTTGTGCTGCTCTCGCCATGCGGTCATGCTGGCGCAACTATTTGCGTGGCAGCAGCACGCTTGCGCCCCTCACTTCGAAACGCACCGTCTGCAGCGCCCGCCCGTCTGCAGCCATCAGCATCAAGGTGTGCTTGCCAGGCCAGGGCGCCCAGTTGATGGCTGGGCCGTGACCCAGCGGCCGCCCATCCAGCATCCAGGTGCCGGCCTCACCCTCGAAGCGGATGCGCTGCGCTCCGGGCGGGATGTCGGGGTCCAGCGCAAAGATGCTGCCGTCCACTGGGCTGTGGATGCCGAAACGACTTTGGGTGCTGGGGTGGGTGCTGATTTTGGTGCTGCGTTCGCTGCCGAGTGCGGTGCCGACTTGTGTGCCGACACGCTGCAAGCTCTGCTCAGTACCGCGGACGAACAACTCGCGCCGGCGCGGCTCGGGTACGCCTTCAAAAGTCACTTCTGTGGCCACGACCGATGGCGGCACATGCGGCGCGCGTGAGGGCTGGCCTGCATGCAGATGCTGCACCAACGTGCGCCAGATGGGCGCTGCGCCGCTGATGCCGCTGACATCGTGCATGGGCTGGCCACTGGCGTTGCCTATCCACACGCCGATGGTGTAGCGGTCGGTGTAGCCCAGGCACCAGTTGTCGCGCATGTCTTTGCTGGTGCCGGTCTTGACCGCCGCAAAACCGCGCGTGGCCAGGGCGCTGTTGAGGCCAAAGGTGCTGACCCGCGCGTTGTTGTCGGCCAGGATGTCGGTGACCAGGTGGACGGCGGCTGCGGCTGCCACGCCGTGTGGCGCGTTTTTGGCTGGCAAGGTGGAGGCTGGCACGGTGTTGACTGGTCCCGGCTTGGCTGGCATTGTTTTGGCTGACACAGCATTGACGGACAGCTTTGTACTCGCCACCGGCGGAACAAAAGAGAGGTCTGACCACACCCCGCCATTGGCCAGCGTGCGGTAGGCGTTGGCCAATGCCAAGAGCGTGACCTCAGCCCCGCCCAGCGCCAGCGAGTGGCCATAGAAGCCCGCACTTTCAGGCAGCGCCAGCCCGAAGGCGTTGAAGCGCTCGTACACCGCATCCTGCCCCAGCATCTTGGCCAGCCGCACGGCAGGCACGTTCAGGCTGGCGCCTAAGGCCAAACGCGCACTGACCCAGCCACGAAAACTGCGGTCGTAGTTTTGCGGCAGGTACAACGCACCGCCGGTGCTGATCTGCGCGGGCGAATCGTCCAGCAGACTGGCGGGCGTGATCAGCCGCCGCTCAAAGGCCAGCGCGTACACCAGCGGCTTGAGCGTGGAGCCCGGCTGGCGCCTGGCCAGCACGGCATCCACCGCAGGCGCGTCGCTGAGGCTGCCGCTGGAGCCGACCCAGGCCAGCACCTCGCCGCTGCGGTTGTCCAGCACGATGATGGCGCCGTCTTCGACGTTGCGGCCACTCAACTCGGCCAGGTGATGCCGGAGCGCAGCCAGGGCCACGCGCTGCAGGCCCGCATCCAGCGTGCTGCGCTGCGCTGTGGCGCCATCCGGCTGCAGCACCTGGCGCGCGAAGTGTGGTGCCAGTTGCTCGCCCAGCGGCATGGCGCCGCGCCGGCTCAGCGCCACTTCAACCAAGCCTTCCAAGCCCTGGCAGCTGCGCTGTTGCAACTGCAGCACGGCACAGGCCCGCTCGGTCACACGGCGCGCTGGCGCGTTGGGCGCGCGCACCAATACAGCGGCGATGGCTGACTCTTGCGCATCGAGCCCGCTGGGGTGCTTGGCGAACAACGTTTGCGACATCGCGTTGATGCCTTCCAGCTCGCCCCTGAAAGCCACACGGTTGAGGTAGGCCTCGACGATCTCGCTCTTCTTCCAGCGCGCCTCAAGCTGCAGCGCGGTCAGCGCCTGGTCGATCTTCTGCGGCACGCTGCGGCCCCCTGCGGGGCGCGCCAGATCGGCGTCGATCAGGCCAGCGAGCTGCATCGTCAAGGTCGATGCGCCGCGGGTGCGGGTGTTGAGCGCATTGGCCCATGA
>Ga0105044_10006704_pt1 | contig 15848 bp, 14 predicted proteins | sample MAT01_FD_78092 | JGI IMG/M metagenome (GOLD analysis project Ga0105044, IMG submission 78092) | Freshwater microbial communities from Lake Fryxell liftoff mats and glacier meltwater in Antarctica - MAT-01 | ecosystem: Environmental > Aquatic > Freshwater > Ice > Liftoff microbial mat | place... | reverse complement strand
GTGCCAATTATAACTAAATTAAAAATTTTAAAATGACTCAAATAACTGGAAAAAAATCAAGTAAATCTAGCATTCGCATTGTAATCACCGAAGAGATGAAAATAGCTTTCGAAAGGTTGCGCGCCTCTAGATATTCATTTATGAAAGAAGACGAGATTATTAAACTAGCTTTTTCAAAACTCTATTCCCAAGAATATTCCCCAGTAAGTAGGCAAACAAGTTTGGATGTGATCTTAACTAAACTGCGAGAAAAAATACCAAATTTTGGTGAAAAATGGATGAAAGACAATGACCGTCACGAAAGAGAATTAACTGTAGATATCTTCTGCGAAATGATTGCCGATTCGGTTAAAAATCCACAAAATTAAACGGCAAAAATGTATTTACAGCTCATTAATTTGTTTACTAATAACTTTAAAAAAGAAAGTGGCGATTAAATCACCACTCGCGATACCGAAAATTTTAAGTTTACTTTAATCAGTAACTAAATATCATGCCGGTACTATTGCCCTGCTTTTTTTGAAAAGAATGAGAAATGAATATAGAAAAGAATTTTTGTAAATAAATCTAAGGCTAGGTAAAGAGCTGCAGCTAATGGGTTTTCAATTAGTCCATACCCTTCAAAAGATAAAAGAAAAACTACTGGAAACACGCTCCATCCAAAAATCATGTAAGGGGAGATTCTGGAAAGTTCAGTGGATTTAGCAGTAAACACAGAATATAATACTTTAGCAAAAGCCGCACAACTAATTATGAAAAAAGCTAATTTGAAGTTTCCACTAGAAACCGAGGACAGAACTCCCGTTACCATTACAAGGGCTGTAAGAAATATATTTGTGAAGTTTTGCTTGATATTTAAGCCTAATTGGTTTGAAATTTCGTAGATTAAAAGCGGACAGCTAAGACCGTAAAAAACCCATCGAGTCCAGTACAAACCTGTATCAGGACTACCTACTAAAAATCTACCCTCAAGCATTATGATATAGGAAACTAAAGTGGTGATACTTACTAAAAAAGAGGAATTGAAGCCTGCCTTTGGTTTAATAAGAAAATAAAGAGAAGAGAGAGAAAATAAAGCGATACCTAGAGTTAAAATTAAAGACATATATGTTTTGTTAGAATATTATTATACAGAGAAAAATTTATTTTGTAAATATTTAATTCAATCTGGTTGAACTTATTAATTAAATTGAAGTATTTCTATTAAAAACTTTTTCAAAGATTATTTTACTTGTTTTTAAGTATTCCTGTCAACCTGCTACTTTACAAACTTCGATATCCTAATTTATGATATTGAAATGACTTTTCTATTTCTAATTTTACTTTTGGTTAGTTTTTATACTCTATCCAAAGGTTCAGATTTTTTGGTGGATGGCGCTTCTAGTGTAGCCAAAAAATTTGGGATTTCCCCCTTAGTAATTGGTCTGACAATTGTGTCTTTTGGTACCAGTGCCCCTGAATTAATTGTTTCGTTATCTTCAACAATTGGCGGTAGTGGGCAAATTGCGGTTGCAAATGTACTTGGTTCAAATATTATTAATATTCTTTTGATCTTGGGTGTTTGCGCATGCATAAAACCCTTGGTTATAAAATCATCAACGGTTTGGAAAGAAATTCCTATAGCCTTTGCGGCCTCTCTTTCTGTTCTATTTTTAGGTTTTGCAAATATTTTTAAAACACCAGATTTATCAAAATTAAATAGCCTAAAGGCTGCTGATATTTCTGGCTATCTATCATTTTCTCAAGGAGTGATTTTTTTAATATTTTTTGTAATTTATTTGTATTACAATTATGGTATTGCTAAAAATAGTTATAATCTGGGGGAGGAAGCTGAAAATGATCCGAGACTAGCTACTTCTAAATCTACTTGGTATATTATTGCTGGCTTGGTTTTACTCATCGTGGGTGGGCAAGTTGCTGTATATGCCGCTGTAGAAATTGCTAAATCTTTTGGAATATCAGAAAGAATTATTGGACTAACAATCATAGCAATTGGCACCTCCTTACCCGAGCTCGTAACCTCTGTAAAAGCCACATTAAAAGGGGAAGTGGATATTGCAATTGGTAATTCAGTTGGATCTAACATTTTTAATGTATTTTTAATTCTTGGTATCAGTAGTCTTTTTGGAGTACTAAAATTATCAAGTGGTGAATTGATTGATAGTTTGGTAGGAATAGCAGCTACTTTAATTTTATTTGTCGCCACATTTGTCATTAAAAAAAGCCAAATCGGGAGGGTCGAGGGTGCTTTTATGATTCTTACGTATTTAACTTATTTAAGCTATTTATTGTATTCTTAAATTAGGGTTGTGTTGTTAATGTAGCCGTGCTTTGTCACTAGGTTTGGCCGAAGTAGTTGGAATAAAAATTGATCTCATATAGCTCTCGAGTTGCTGGCCGAGAGCACTCATTAATACTGAAGAAACAATTTGATTCAAGCTTTGATTTTGGAAAGATTCTATTATGGCACGGGATGTAGGAATCGGACCTACGCCTAAGGTTTTGGAGACCTCTATTCTACCATTGAACTAATCCCGTAAACTTATTCAAATTCTTTTAAATGGGCACTTTTGTCAAGACTAACCTAGAAATATATTCTATAAGGGTATATTTTGATTCTAAAGATTAAGAACCTACAAACCCCCTTTTCCTTGCTCGATAGCTTTCCACTACCCAGTTTAGCCAGTATTTCCAGTTCAAAACATAATCCTGAGCGTGTAGCAATTCCACATCTTTGCCAGCAAAACCTCTCTTAAAAACACTAATTTTAGCCCATGGATGTGCTGGATTATCTAGAGGCGAAACGCCCCAAAAATCATAACTAATACAGCCCAATTCTCTAGCTAGCTTAATACCCGTCCACTGACATAGATAAGAAGCGGGAATTTCTTTGTTCAATATGTTTGCGCCTTGATGATAGAATGCTCTCTTTTCAGTAAATAGAACCATAGCCCAGGACAAAATCTGGCCCCGATACCGAACTGCAAATAGCTTTACTTTTGAGCCTCCCAACTTGGAATTCAAACCAGCAAAACTTTCGTATTCGTCTTCTAGATATTTATCAGAATACCCTACGAATTTCCCGCGACTTCCAGTAGATTTGTAGACTTCAAAAAGCTCTGGAGTGATTTTATCAAAGAATTCTAGCTCTACTTTTTTTTCTTGAACCAGTAGCTCAGACCTGCGAATCATTTGCCTGGTGGTTTTCCTCATTTTCATTAGCACTTCCTCCAATGGACATGTAATATCCAGAACCGTACTCAATTCCGTGTGCATGTGAATCGGGGCTGGTCTGAAACCAGCATTTTTAAACACCAGTTGATTTTCAGTATTCTTTTGGGCGATTGGCTGAATCCTAAAGAAACTACAATTTTCGTGCTTAGCTAATTTAGATAAATACTTTTTCCACTCAGCAAGTTCCTTTTCACACTCTTTCAGATTTTCATTATTCTGGCTTTGGGGACCATGAGGACAAAACAAAAAAGTTCCACGCCTAGCAGTAATTTTGAGTATCAAAGCAACTGAAATCAATTCATTTGAATCATTATAAAGTCCTAACTGCCAAAACGGGTGCTCCTGGAGTTTGTTGAATTCAATCCATTGAAGTGAATGTAAAAAAGTATTTAGATTTAATTTGTATACGAAGTTCTGCCAAGCATTTTGATCAGTGATTGTCTCAATTTTCATAAGTTGCTAATCACCAATATTGTAAGTCGGGCCTTTGAAAAAACCACTTTTTTCTGGTGGCAAAATCCTATAAAACTCCTTACCGGTGATGTCTGCTTTGATAACCTTTCCAAAAATTCTAGAATCAGTACTACCTTTTCGATTATCTCCCAGCACAAAATACTCGTCTTTACCCAGCAACGGTTCTTCAAACTCTTCAGTACCTGAAACCACTCTTTTAAAGGTTTTTTCTTCAGGTTTTAGATAGTTTTTTTCGTCCAATTCCACACCCTCTGGATAATCACTATTTTTAATAAATACTTGACCACCCTTGATTATGACACTCTCCCCGGGAAGTCCAATAATTCGTTTTATATAAAGATCACGCTTATTGTCTATTTTTTTGGGTGAGAGCAAAACCACCACATCTCCCCTTTTATAATCACTAAAATTAGGAGAAAACTGATCGATATAAATAGCATCTCTATCATCATAAGAAGGAAACATAGACTTTCCGCTAATACCAATTACATCAAAAATACTAGTTCTAACAAATATATAGACTAAAACGACTATCAAAAAAACTCTCAAAAAATACCAGGCGTATTCCTTAAACTCTTGCAAGAAGGTAGGGTGTATCTGCCTTTGTATCTGTTTTTGCTTAGGTAAATTTTCAAAAATAACTCCAGACGACATCAGTTAAAGCAAATTAATTCAAGTACTATAAAAGGGATTTTTGGTTAAAATTATTTTCGTGTCAAGCAAAGAGATCCTTTGAACTTGTCCAAAAACCTACTTTTTCAGGCGGTAGGTAGGCAAATACTTTGGGCTTTGCAATCCATGCAAGCTTTTGATTTTCCCAGTTCACGTTAAGCTCGCCGCTACCTGTGTACTCTAGCAAACTTAAATAATTCTGATTAGATTTATAAATAGCTCCCTGTCCTAAAAATCTATAAAATGAAATGGTAAGGAACTCCTCGCTTATTTCAGTTGGTTTTTCTATCCACGCAAAGTCATTTTTCCCAAGTCCTGTCTCCTCTTCTATTTCCCGCAAACTTGCAAGAGCTATGTCCTCAGCTTTTTCTGCTCCACCTTGAACAAATGCCCAGCCCACATCCCCAGGCACCCAATTCTTTCTTTTAGCAAGTAAAAATTCATTTGTACCTTTTTTGGAAATAATACTCACAGCTGTTTTTCTAGATGTTCCAGTATTTACGAAACTCTGAAGTGTAGTCCACCACCACAGACTGAAAATAGAATCCAATACTCGTAGTCGCCTATAAGGCTGTGTCAGAAACCTATGAAACCATTCCAGCCCAGAATCCAACATCCATTTAGGAGCCACGGTTTGGCTAGCTCCACTACCCAGGTGATCTAAAGCTGCCCCCACCCCAGCAGCTAATGTAAAACTAATATCATCATCATTTTTCAGATTATCTATAAAAAATTCCTGTTTTCCACTTTTACCACCTAAACAAACCACTAACAAATCTGGTTTTTGAGATTTTACATAATTTTTAGCTTCGCTCAGACCTGGAAAAGCATTTAAGAGGTTTTGAGAATTTAAAATAAGCTCAGGGTACTTGTAAGTATTAGCTTCTTCAAACCAATTTTCTTCATAAATATTTTTGTAATTTTGACCTAGTTCTGGCTCAATTTTTAGAATATCTTTCATTAGACATGAGTCACTAGGCTTGCTCCAAATTTCTAAATTTAACTTCGTATAACGCTTACATAATTTAGTTTTAATTTCAAAATCATTTGCTGGATTACCCCCTATTATCAATGTTTTCCAGTGTTTTTGCTCAGCAATATCTAGTATATCATAAATATAATCCCGACCTAAAATTAATTCATTGTGTGTAACTTTACTAAAGTTTATTTTGGTAATAGCGATAGTTACAAATGCCAAAAAAAGATTTTTTATAAGTTCAATTAGATATAAAAATATAAACGAACAAACCCTAAAAATAAAAGGGAGTTTGATCAAATATTGACCATAAAATCCAGCCAGTTTTGAGCCCCCGATAGTTTGCCACATTGCCCACTGCAGACCTTTTCCATCAATTGCTGTGATATCTGCCCGATTTAAAACTTGCTTATACCAGGGATTTCTATTTGCTCGAAGTAAAAACTCACTATAAAAAAAATAAAGTGAATTCTTTGAATTAATTTCTAAGCTATTAATTTTGTTTGTTAATTCAGTTTTAGAAATTTGTGGTAATTTTACGCCGAAAAGTACTGGTTTCATAATCTGAAATAAATGTTAGAAATAATAATGACAAACTTATTTAATTATGCTATAATGCTTCAGTTAAATACGAGTAAAAATCATTAGATCTTATCTTAAAAATTAATTGACAAAAGGGTTTATTTTCTCGTTCATGAATAAATTCCTATTTCACTACTATTTTAAACAATCATAACCAAACAAAAAACTAAGTTTTAGGCAAGCAAACACTATTATGGCTACTGGCTTATTTAACACAGTATTGAAAAATAAATTTGACTTAAAAATATTATTTAACCCTTTCAAAAAAACAAACTCTGCCACAAAAACTCTAATAGATATTAAAAATCTAAGAAATATACAGTGGAAACAATACAAAAAACCATATTTACAGTTTCGCTCAAACCTAAATATTTCTGCCAAAGAAATTCTTGGACAAAGTCTAAAATTAGTTAATTTATCATCATTTGGGAGAAACTCAAAAATCACTGACATTCAAAATATAATTTTAGTCCCTGAAAAAACTAGGCTAGCTGAAATGTCGTGTATTGATGAAGCTACACAAGGTGGAGATTTCGTAGATGAGAAAAACCTAAATGGTGACCCCCTTGGAACTATTTCTGACCCCAATGCAGCTAGATATATATTGGATATTCCTGGCTCTGGAGCATTGAACTATGAATGTAACAAAATTGATAATACTGAATTGAGTCTTGAGGAGCTGGTGCAAATAGAAAATGAAAGACTGGATAAACTCGCCAGAAGAATCGTGAATTGGTCTCAAAAACGCAATATTTTCAAATTCACTGTTACGTATCACTGCAATTGTGGGGCCGTTCGCAAGAGAGTGCTTAGCTTTCCACAACTTTGTAACGGAAACGAGCTAAAAGTAGCCCAAGATTGTGCTAATGCAACTGCTAGAAAAATTAGAATAAAAGCCCTAGAAGTAGGTTATGACTTGGAAGTTACAACAGCTTTCATTGGTGACAAGCAAATGTGCAAACTTCGACCTCTAGAAATGCACAATGCCATTGGGACCATTGGAACACTGGACTCTAGAGTGCTCGCAAATAAACTTGATGATTTAGCTCAAAGTAATTTTTTTGATGTGTTTGTACACAGTGAATTTCAATATGAAGAAGAAAACCCAGAGGTTATAAAAACTATTGTGAGTGAAGCTAGTAGAAATATTTTATTGACGATCAATATCGCAACTGGAGACAATGGCTGGGGTAAAAATCACTTTTCTAAAGATAATCCTTATTTGATAATTTTATTTGCCTCTGGAGAAAGCCAGCAAACTGAAGGTGGTCTAATAGCTGAAGAAATTAAGTTAAATTTGGATCAAAAAGATCAAGAAAAATTAGATTTTTATATAGTCAGAACAGATTTGTAATTTCCCAAAGAAACAAGTATTCATTAATTCCAAAAGCTTTTATAAATTTATCCAAAAAAATGGTGCCGGCTTCTTTCTTACTTCAATCGGTAGATTTGGATTGTCTTCGGAAAAAAGATTAAAGTCTTTATTTTTATCGATTGGTTGAAGTTCAATTCTCTGGATTGATTTTACACTAGTATCTGAAAATGACTGTTCCAAAATTTTGGAAAATTGCCCAGAGCGTGAATTATTTTTAGGAGCGTCAAAACTCAGTTCACCCACAATCTCGTATTCATAATCCAAGCCATCCACAGTTCTTCTAGCCAAAGCTACATTGAGTTTACTAGGTATTGCTTTTTCTAATTTATTACTACTTTTGGTTTGTTTTACACTATTTGGAATATCTTTTAAAGAAATTAAAATTTGAGTTTTTTTCTCTTCAACTATGAACAGCATTTCTCCATAGGTAGCAATTTTTTCTGAATTTAAAAGCCCTGAAACATCTTTTTTCTGAATTTGAGTAATAAAATTCTGGTTAGCACCGTTTGGACCAATTAAGGTAATTTCGTCTTTTTCGCTATTAATATTTTCTCTGATTCCAAATAAAAAACCAAAATAAAAAACCACCATCACGAGTGATATTAAAACGATTATATACCAAAACCTTTGTAAATTTGTCACAACAAAAATATTCTAATTTAGAACCAATCTAAAGCAGATTCTTTAGTATTAATTTTTTTAGCAAGATTTTCCATTTTTTTATGCCACTTTTCGATTTCAGAATCTGGAACAGATCTAAAGTTACCAAATACAAAAATTTTACTTTTCACACCACAATATCCCAAAACTACTTTTTGCCAAAAATTTTCTAAAATATTCCCGTAAATATACCGAAGCTGCCAAACTGGCTGTTCACTAGTTGCTACAACTATAGCCTGTTTATCTTCAAGCAGTCCCTGAACAACTTTGTTTGAGTAGCGGTATCCGAATCCAGAAATTAGGACTTTATCAAGGAATCCCTTCAAAAGAGCTGGCACACTCTGCCACCAAACTGGGTGAAAAAACACTATCATCTGAGCTTTTCTAAGTCGTATTTGATACTCTAAAACTTTAGTATCTCTCTCATCTAAATTATGAACTGGGTCAAACTCTTCGTCTTTGTAAAGATCTAGAAAATCGACTTCTAGGCCTGTATTTTGACAAGCTTCTGAGTAGGTTTTGCAAAGATTATTAATTAAATTAGACCTCTGATCAGTCTCACTTGCAGGATTTGCCAGGATTACCATTACTCTACTAATCGTTTCAGCCATTAGATACCAATCAGAATCTTAGCCTAGTCTTTTGTCAAATCTAAAGCCCCATCAAAATTACTCCTGCCATCCAAAGTGACCAGCGCGGTTCTGGGATGTCATTAGAATTAAGCCAGGATTGAGAAAGGTCCAGCTGATTTTCTTGGTCTAAAACTTTCTTACACAGATCTAAATTCATTGCGGGACTCATTTCACTTTTGATTTTAGCAAAATTTTCTAGGAGTATTTTTTTATCAAAATTTCTAGATACTATTATGCAAGGGACAGAACTGGCATTGTGTTCTGTATCAGTGACTGCTTTACCACCCTGCTTGTAATCACCTACAAATTCTATATTACCATGATCTGCAATAATAACCATCTGGTGGCCCTCAGATTCAATTTTTTCCACAAGTTTACCTAGTTGCAAATCCAAAAATTCCATAGATTTTATTCCAGCTTCTATATCCCCAGTGTGGCCTACCATGTCAGGATTAGCGTAATTTACAATAATATAATCATATTTACTTAGGCCATTATCTAAAATATAATCTGTTACTTCAAGTGCTTTCATTTCAGGTTTTTCAGCGTGACTTGCAACCTTGTTTGAAGGAATTACACTCCAGTCTTCGCCAGGCCATTTTTTATCCTGACCACCGTTAAAAAAATAGGTTACATGGTTGTATTTTTCAGTTTCAGCGATGTGAAGCTGGGTTTTATTTTGCTCACTGATTCTCTGAGCTAGAGTTTCTTGAACGGGCTGGTTTTTGAAAACGGGATAATAACCACTTTCCGTTTTTTGCCTTTTAATCTCCAGATTTTCGTCGAGGTATAGCTCTGAGTTAAAACAATAATCATTCATTGAAAGAATTGTCAGGTTCAAATCAAATTCCCGGTTAATTTCAGTCAGCATTTTCCCAAACTGTTTCATTCTATCGGTGCGAAAGTTAAGTAGCCAAACTGTATCAGTCGGCATAATTTGCTCGAAAGGTCTTGTTTCCTGCCCAATGGGTAAATAATAAAAAGTTGTTGGGGGCAAAAACTCATCATAAATCTCTTTTTCATACCATTTTTCAGTGTAATATTTTAGCATCCATTCAATATCGGTTTTTAGTGGGCCTAGTTCTTCTCTGTTTTGACGGTCTTGACTGTTAAAGAATTGATGTTCATGTGTGCTTTCAAAGAAATAATTTGGTCCTGGTCCACCATCCTCAGCCTTGTCATGAATATCCCATTTTTGAGACTCATCATCTAAAATCTTTTTCAAATCCACCTCATATTTTTCTTTAAAAAATTTCAATAATGGTTTGTTATCACATTGATCTGAAGCATCAATGGCTTTATAGCTAATCATGGGCATGATTCCGCGTGCCACTCTATCCCAGTTGTTATCCCTATCCATAGAGTAGAAACGTCCACCTAAAGAACCAAGGAAAACTTTATTTTCAAAGGGTTTTAGTTTAGTTTCAAAAGTTTTTATAAAATACTCCCAGGTTTCTACTAGACTTTTTCTATCTGAATCTCGTCCATCGGAAATAATATGTAGAACTATTTTTTCAGCTCCGCTTTTTCCAGCAACCTGTATCGCCCCAGCCCAGTGTCGTAAATCTGAGTGAATTTTACCTTTGGAAAAAAGACCAACTAGATGAACAATTTTAGATTTTTCTGGCTGGTTAAAAGTTTTTTGAAGGAGTTTTTTAGGGTCAAAAAGCTGATCTGGAGATAATTCTTTTTTTAGATCAAAACTATTTTCGCTAGATTTAGTAATCTGATAGCTTAGCTGGGGAACTAGTTTCAAACCACCAATATTCATATGTCCGACTTCACTATTTCCAACTAATCCGGTTTCCTGGCCAACCTCTTCACCATCTGCATTTAGAGTAGTCCACCAGTAATCTTTCAAAAGTCTGTGAAAATTTGGCATTTTTGCCATAGATATACAATTATTTTCGGAATCAGGTAGCAAACCAAAACCATCAAGAATACATAAAACTTTAGACATATAGAATTATTTAGGCTGATTTTAGCCCACATTTTAAGTTTCAACAAGTAATATCATTTCAGTCAATCAATTTCCAGAAACAACCACTCCATAAATTTCTATTTCAGGATATTCTTGCTTAATGGTTTTTGCACATTCCAAGAGGGTAGTCCCAGTAGTCACCAGATCATCGACGATCCAAATGGTTTTGGCTTTTTCTAGATTTTGAATTTCTGGACTATTAATTTTAAATTTATTTTCTAAGTTTTTCAGCCTTTCTTCTCTGTCTAATAGGGTTTGCTGGGCTGTGTTTTTAGTTTTTACTAAAATAGTTGATACTTCAGTTTTTAAAAACTTCGCTAAATCCTTAGCTATCAATTCTGGAATATGGTAGCCCCGCTGAACTCGCCGCCCAGGATCAAATGGCACAGGAACGATTAGATCAGGTTTGGGCATTTCGGTGGTTTTGGAAAATAGTAGTTTTGCAAAGTCGTAAGTAATTGCAATTTCACCATAAAACTTCGCTCTTTCAATTAAATCCTGAATCAAATTACTAGAATACTCGCTAGCGATTAGAACCTGGTTTAAATATTGTTTTTGACCTACTTCAAGGTTTTTTAACCTAGGTATCTGTGTGTCGATTTCAGCCTGACTGAGATAACTATGAATACTGCTAAAATTAGCATTTTGTCTGGGTACAAACAAGTCTAAAACAAACTCAAATGGATTGAGATTCATGAAAAATTTTAATTAATTCTAGAAAATGTTTAATTCAAAAACTAAGCAGCTTTTTTTGGTTTAATTATGCAAAAATCGCTATCACCTAGTAGCTTTGGTTCGTTTTCAAAACTGTATTCAAATGTCACTAGTTCCAAAAACTTCTTCATCGTTTCCTGGGCAACTTCAGGGAATTGTTTTTCTCGACCACGCATTTGAACTTGAAGCTTTACTTTAATATCTTTAGAAAGGAATTCGTCAGCTTTTTTGGCTTGAACTAGCAAATCATGTACACTAATACGCACTGAAACTCTAAGAATTTTAATTTCGTTAACTAGTTTAGGTTTAGTTTTTTCAGCTTTATCTTGCTGGTATTTAAACTTCGTATATTCAATTAGTTTAACAATTGGAGGCAGGGCTTTTGGATTAATTTCAATCAAATCTAGCTCTTTCTCTTCAGCCATTTTTAAAGCTTCTTTAGTGTCAAAAACCCCGAGCATATTTCCTTGATCATCTATGATTCTCACCTGACTAGAACTAATGGATCTGTTGATGTTGAATTGCTTAGTTGGAACTTTATTATAATTACTACTTTTTTTACGCCTATAATTTGTCATCCGTCCTTTTAAAATCAATTAATCAGGCTTTGTCAAGGTTGACATCTTTGGAAAAAAAGGCTATCTTGGGGTTATCAAATATTAGATTTTTAATGGATTTATTACAATTTTTTGTCGGGATTATTTTTGGCTTGTTTCAGGTCCTACTTTATGGTGGGATAGTGATTATAGGAGTAAAAGCCTATGAGTGGTACGATGATAAATTTTTGGAGAAGAAAAAGACAGGGTATTTTAGCAAACAGAAATTTGGAACTGTGAGATTTATTGTACCTCCTGAAACCTATATACCGATTTCAGAAATGGAGGCTTTTTTTGTAGATGCCACAAGCATCAGTGGGGGTAGATCTATCTCAGAAATATATGCTGAGGGGAAATGGTTTTTCAATCTTGTTTTTGAAATTGTGGCAAAAGGTGGTGAAATTAATACTTACCTAACAGCTGAATCTGGGAGGTTGGAACTAGCTCTCACCTTTCTCAAAACTCATTATCCAGGAATCGAATCTGTTCGCTGCGATCATCCATTTAAAAATTGGCCTGAAAACTGGTGGGATGAAGATGGAGTAGAGGGCCTAAAAGGCTATAGAGGGGCTGATGTAGTCCTTGGGAAAAATGATGTACATCCTATTAAAAGCTGGAAACATTTTTATAGAGATGGTGTTCTGATTAGTGATCCAATGGCGCTACTTATCAATTTTTTAAAAACTACCCCACCCGATGCTTATGTAGTTCTGCAGTACATATTTAGACCTTTTGATGCTAGAAATAGAATTCCCGGCTGGAAAAAAGAAGTTCAAAGACTCAGAAACGAATTCACTTCAAATGGAGATTTTGAAACTGACTCTAGAGGTTTTCAGAGACTCACAAAAGAGGAAGAGAGTATACTCAGCACGGCGCAAGCCTCAATCAACAAACCCAGATATCGTTTGAAATTTCGATGGGTCACTATCTACGATAAAAACAACAAAAATATTGACGAAGGGAATATAAAAAAAGGTATTTTTGCATACCTAAACGAGTACACTACAAACACGCAAAAATTTACCCAGTCTGGACCTACTAATACAGATGAATCCTATGGTGGTGGTCACTTTGGACCACTGGACGGTAAGGCAGGCAAATGGTTAAATAGAATATATTACAAATCTTCTGAAAAACTATACCGAATGAAGAGATTCTATAAGGGTTTAATAGGCAAAGAAATTGACTTTGGGACTGATTCTAATGAACTTTTTTTGGACTGTGAGAGCTGCGCAAGTTTATTCCACTTCCCAGAAATCAAGATACAAACAGCAATTAGCTCAATTTATGGTAATTATAAGCAAGCTCAACCTACACCAAATAGTGAATCGCCTGTAGTTATTCAGCAGTATCAGCCAGCTTTTTACCTCCAAAACGACGGTTCACAGACAAATGTAGAAAATCCTAGTTCCCCTCAAGAGTATGAATCTCAGTATAACCAAGACCATTCGAGAGCGAGTCAACAAAACCAGTTTCCCCGAAACTCTAATTATACCCCTCCGCAGTACCAGTCAGCAAATCAAAACCAGTCTTTCAATCCAAACCCAAATCAAAATTATCCGAATTCTCAACAACCTCCACAATCCCAACCACACTTCGCTCCGCAGCAATACCCACAAGGATTTCCACAAACCTACAAAAACCCAAACCCCAGCCAGTCAGCAGTTAATCACGAACCTCCTAGTGATTTACCCACCTAAACTTCGGAATTTAGTTCTAATTTTGGAAATAAAACTTTAGCTTTCGTGATTTTTTCAGCCGTTAGTGATTCAGCAATCTGACTTCCAGTTTCAGGTAGAAATATTGACAGGGCTTCTGCAATTTTAAGAAGAGCAAGGGCAGATTTAGTGAGAATTTCAACGAACTTATTTCTGGATTCGCCGTTCTCAAAATCTTTCACTAATTGCCAGGGTTTAGTTTCTTCCAAATACTGATTAATCTTGGCTGTTTGGCTAAATATTTTTTGCAAAGCAGTCTGAGAATTGAAAGCTTTTAAACTAGTATAAACCTCACTTAAATTTACTAAATCTTGATCTATATTTGTCTCGAGTAAATCGATTTTTCCATCCAAATTTTTATCAATTAGATTTGTAATTCTAATCAGTAAATTTCCTAGATTATCAGCCAAATTAGAATTATGACTTTCTATTGCCCTACCCCAATGGAAGTTTGTATCTCCGACAGAATTCACATCATGCAGAATAAAAAACCTCACCCCTTCCTTTCCTACTTTTGCTAAAAAATCAACTAGTTCTACTCCGTTACCCAGAGATTTAGCGAATTTTCGGCCCAGATGATCGTTAATCATTCCATGGATTATGACAGTTTCAATTGCTGGTAAATCTAATCCAAACAAAATTGCAGAATAAATAATCAAATGGAATTTAGAATTATCTCGACCAATTATTTGCAGATTCTGAGGCAGTTTTTCTTTCAAAGTTTCCCAAACTTCCCCTTCAATTTGAGCTTTAATGTCATTATCACCTTCTTGCCACTGCTCGTACAGATCATCGTCTAGAAGAGGTGTGAGGTAGGTAAGAAGAGCCTCAAACCAGACATACATTAGACTTTTTGGATCACTCCATACTGGAATTCCCCAATCCATACTAAGCCTAGAACGGTCTCTAGAAATAGAAATATCCTCAAGTTTTTCAGTAAAATTCTGCATCTCGAGAATTACGCTTTTGTCAGGGACTTTTACCTTTCCTAGATAATCCAAGATCTGCTCTTTGAAACTAGATAATTTATAAAAATAATTTTCTTCATCTACTTTTTGAATTTGCAGGTTTGAGTGAATTGGACAATGGCCATCAATTAATTGGCTTTCTGAATAAAAATCCTCGCACCCAGTGCAGTATAACCCATGGTAATTTTTTTTATAGATTAATCCTTTAGCTTTTAGCTTTTCCCAAACCAGGTTCGCAAGCCAGTAGTGTTTCGGTTCCGAGCTTTGAATGAAATTATCTGAAAGAATATCCAAATTTTCAAAAGCTGATTTGAACTCCTTATATTTTTTGTCTACAAATTCTTTGGGAGTTGTACTTAATTCCTTTGCTTTATCAACGATTTTGAAGCTGTGCTCATCAGTACCCATGCTAAAATAAGTCAAGCCTTCCCCTACCCTTTTAAAAAATCTACTGTAGGTGTCGCCATAAATCGCGTCAATCATAGTTCCCAGATGAGGATTGGAATTGGTGTAAGGCCTAGAAGTGGTAATATAAAACATATTCTTTCCAAAAAAAACCAAGACTCAAAGTTTTGGTCAAGAATGAATTTAAGACTGATTATTATGGTTAATCATTGTAAATGGCTATCGACAAGTCGGTTTAGGTTTAGTGATAAATAACTTTACTGAACTTTTAGCTACGATTTCTTCGTCTTTTAAATTATTTACGGTCACAATATTGTTTAATAATACTTCAAATATACTAATCAAAATGTGACAAGTTTTAAAAACTTAGGTATTTCTTATCTATACTATGGAAACATGGGCATTAAAAATACGAGAAACCAGGCGACAAGAAACCAGGCGACAAGAAATAATTAAGACTATTTCTGAAATCAAAGAAGGCTATATTGAGCTTAGTGCCGCTATAAAACATTCACAGAATCTGGATTATTTAAATTCAAGAGATTGCGAAATGCTGTTGAAAAATAGTATTACTAAATGCAAGGAGGTTACTGCAAAACTTGCTAATTCTCTTGTTCACTTAAATACTCTAAGTAAAAATTATACAAGCAGACAAAAAGAGGTTTTGCATATTTTGATACATTCTATTAAGAATTTACTGGGGCATTTTTACGGAATTTTAGAGTTCATGGATGACGCTGATAATAGAGGTTTTGCAATTGATATTTTACTACAAATAGAGCCTGATTGTTATTTTTATGAATCAATCCAGCTTTACTCTGCATTTAAAATTGAAGTTCCGGTTGAAGTTTTCAAAGATCT
>Ga0105044_10006703_pt1 | contig 15849 bp, 11 predicted proteins | sample MAT01_FD_78092 | JGI IMG/M metagenome (GOLD analysis project Ga0105044, IMG submission 78092) | Freshwater microbial communities from Lake Fryxell liftoff mats and glacier meltwater in Antarctica - MAT-01 | ecosystem: Environmental > Aquatic > Freshwater > Ice > Liftoff microbial mat | place... | reverse complement strand
CCGGCACCTGCGAGCGCCGCGCACACGGCGTCGCCCTCCGGTGCGCTCCAAATCGCTCCCTGGTGTCGCGATTTGCTAACGCCATCCGGGCGTTAGCAAGCCGTCATTGCTCACAGCCCGCCCCGGCTGTGAGCAATGACGGCTTGCGAGACGCTGAGGGGAAATTTTGAACAGGAATTAGTTACTAGCGAGAAGCTCTTTAAAACCCGCCTCATCAAGCACCGGCACACCAAGCTCATTCGCCTTAACAAGCTTTGACCCGGCTTCCGTGCCTGCCACGACATAACTGGTCTTTTTACTCACCGACCCTGAAACCTTTCCGCCCCGGTCCATGATAAGAGTCTCGGCATCCTTTCGGGATAGCGTCGGCAATGTCCCTGTAAGAACAAAAGTCTTGCCAGCCAGCGCGTTACTCGTCGGCTGCGCAGCCTCCTGAACCTCAACTCCACGCGCCACCAATCGATGAACGACGGCAACTTCATCTGGATTTGAAAGAAAAGCCGCAAGCGACTTTGCAATCTCCTCGCCTACTTCATCAACCGTAAGTAGCTCTTCTTCGCTTAGAGCCAAGAAACGCTGGAGACTTCCGGCCCGCTTAGCAAGCAGCGTCGCCGTGCGTTCTCCAACGTGGCGAATTCCAAGCGCGTAGATAAATTTATCTAGAGGGGGCTTACGGCTCTTCTCAATTGCGCTGAGCAGATTCTCGCTTGAGAGCTCTCCCATTCTCGGAAGCTCTGTCAGCTTGTCCGCGGGGAGTTCGTACAGACTAGCGAGATCGGTAATAAGTTTATGCTCAAGGAGCAGCTCAACAAGCTTCCCCCCAAGTCCTTCAATGTCCACACCGTTTCGGGAGGCGTAATGCAGCACCCGCTCAAGAAGTTTTGCTGGACAAGAAGCGTTAGGGCAGCGCGCTACTGCTTCATCTGCTTCGCGCACCGAAGAAGTTCCGCAGCGAGGACACTCCTTTGGGAAGATGAATTCGCGTTCTTTGCCTGTGCGTTTCGCAGCAATCGGTGCAACCACGGCAGGAATTACATCTCCCTGGCGGCGTACGATTACCGTATCGCCGATAAGCAGCCCCTTTCGCTTAATCTCATCCTCATTGTGAAGCGTGGCCCGTGCCACAACGACCCCGCCAACACGCACGGGGGTGAGGACGGCGACAGGAGTAAGCGCCCCCGTGCGGCCCACTTGAATAATGATATCTTCAAGGATAGTCGTTTCCTCTATCGGCGGAAACTTGGCCGCAATTGCCCAGCGCGGAGAACGCTGACGGAAACCAAGCACACTCTGGAGCGCAAGTGAATTAACTTTGATAACCATGCCGTCCACTTCGAACGGTAAATCTGCACGCTGAGTGTGCGCAGTCCCATAAAGAGCGCAGAGGTCCTCCGCCGAAAGTGCCCGTGCAAAGAAAGGGGAGGTTCGAAATCCCAAACTGGCAGCATACTCGATGCCAGCAGCTTGAGAACTCGGGAGCGCCCTACCTTCGATTGCTCCGAAGCCGTATGCAAAAAAAGTAAGCGGCCGCTTAGCGGTTTCGCGCGGGTCGAGTTGCCGAAGACTTCCTGAAGCGGCGTTCCGGGGATTGGCAAAGGGCTCATCTCCCCCGGACTCGATCTCACGGTTAAGAGCGGTAAAATCGTCCTTAAGAAAAAGCACCTCGCCGCGTATTTCAATTAAACGGGGCTTGACCTCATCCTTCCCAAAAACCTGTCTAAGACTAAGCGGAATGGACTTTACGGTCCTAAGATTTGCCGTAACATCCTCTCCCACCTGGCCGTCCCCGCGCGTTGCCCCTTGAATAAGGACGCCATTCTCATAGGTGAGGGTAACAGCAACGCCATCAAATTTATGCTCGACAACATACTCAACTGAGCTGACGTCGGGGGCCTCTTTGGCGAGAAAGCGTTTTACCTGAGCGTCGAACTCGGAGATTTCCTCTTGGTCCATGGCATTGTTGAGCGACAACATCGCCACTCGGTGCTGCACCTGGGTAAAGCCTTCCTGTGGACTTGCGCCCACTCGTCTTGTTGGAGAATCGGGGCGGACTGCATCAGGAAACTTTACCTCTATGGCTTCAAGCTCACGGAAAAGGCGATCGTATTCTGCATCGCTTATGATTGGCTTTGAAAGCACATAGTAGCGATAGGAGTGATCGTTCAGTTCGTCGATCAGTTTCTTTATAGCAAGAGCAGCGTCGCTGGGTTTCATTGAGGGAACCTTTCCGACCTTATACCGAATTCACCCGTGGACTGGTAGGGCGTCCTGTCCCAGGGCGCCGGTCAAATCTTACGCGTTACCTGCAAATGCTCGGTTGATAGATCATTCGGCGCCGTGAGGACACGGCGCCCTACCTGGGGTGAGAGTTGCTTCTTCAATGGGCTCCTCAAATATCTCCCCCACCACCGCTTCGAAGCGCCTAAGAACCTCAGCCCAGTCATACTTAGACCGGACGTAAGCAGCTCCGCCGTCGGCGAGCCGAGTTCGAAGGCCTTTATCCTGGCCCGTCGAAGAGTTTCGCAGCAACTCAGAAAGAACCGATGCGAACTCAGAAGCATCTCCAAAGTAAAGTCCCCCTCCGGCCTGAATGGTGTGCTCTCTCGTAACCGGACACCCTGCGTGTACAAGAACAGGAGTACCGAGGAGCCAGGCTTCCATCAGCACAATCGAGAACGACTCGTTGGTGGAAGGCTGGCAAAGGACAACGGCATTTCTTACCAAACGATGCTTATCACGCTCTGACACGTGAGCGAGGTCAATAATATCCTGGCGCGTAAGAGCTTCCGGACGAAGGAGGTCCGAGAAGGATCCCCCACCGACGATTACCAATTTTAGTTCTTTTTCAGGAGCGTCCTCAGGAAGGCTGTCCTTATAGTCAATAAAGTAATCGAGCAGCAGATGCGCATTCTTTCCGGTCTCTTTTCGGCCTAGATAGAGCAGATAAGGAAAGGACTCGTCGAAGTAAGGGCTAAGCTCTCGCACATAGTCAGGGGCGAACGGCTCGAATCCCATTCCGACCTCTCCCCCACGTAGCGGTCCATAAAGTCCACGCGCCAAATCCATCTCGGGCACAGCATTGAAAAGACAGCCGCGGGTAAGCCTAAACATGCTCTGTATTACATCTACATACGCGTAGTGCTCGTCGTGCAAACAAGGAATGAGCACTGAGCGACTAGGCTCTACGAGAGAACCAAAAAAAGTTGTCCCAAAAAGATAGGGCGCAAAGAAACAGGCATCGAACTGAGTGGCGCGCCGTTTCAGCTCAGCATATAGCGCACCTGAATTTACGCCATTCTCTAGCCAAGCAAGCTGCTCATCGGTAGTTAAAAGCATCCCTTCAGAAATACGAATCTGCAAGGGAACCCACACGTCAAGATTACGAGCATCAACGGGGAAGCGCTGGACTCTGACTTTCCCCTCAGTAGTCGCTCCTGGAGGGAGCACATTGTCCCAGGTGCGGTTATCTAAAGCGCAGGTTGCAAACACCTCGATGCAGTCCCCCCTTTCGGCAAGGCGTTCTGCCAGTTCTCGAACGAGTGTTTCAGCGCCTCCGCCGACTTTCTCGCCGTACCGCGGCACAACAAATAAGTAGCGCTTACCCATTAGAGCCGCCCCCAACCAAATTCCTTAAAGGGCGCACGAAGAACGAGATCGCGTTCATTGTCGAACCAACTTTGAGCCGGCGGGGCAACTTCACGAATAAGCGCCTGAGCAGCTTCGCCCTCGAGCGCATTCCAACGAGTTTGAATGCGCTCAAGTGCGGGACCTGAGAGTCGCATCGCGCAAAGAAGCTGATCGGCTATTTGCCGAGCATCGTGGCGCTCCGTTGCGACAGACTGAGCGCGCCGAGCGTCGACGACCAGGCGCCCGGTCCTTAGACCGTCAATTACCGCTGCTATCTCCTGGACCTCCCCTGCCCCTGGACGAATCTTAAGAACGACATCGTCGGGGAGGAAATCACTTCCTCCAAAATCACTCACAAGAGTTGGTAAGCCCTTCGCTAAAGAAAGCGCGAGCGCTGGGCCAGGTTGGCCGTACACACTAAAGTGCAGATGTAGCGCCACATCAATTCCATCAAGCGCGTTCTCCCAAGCATAAGGCCCGCGCCCGAAAGGCAGACCGTCCGGTCCGCCGCTTGTGGTACAAAGGTCCTGCACTCCAAAATCCTTGAGCATGCTCTCTGCAATCTCGCGCTCCTTCGCATTATCAAGCAGCCAAAGGAGACGACACTTATTGGTTGAGGCCAGGCGAGGGCCTGAGGAAACCCGCCGCAGTGCTTCTAGTATCGCCGGCACGCGGCCTTCGATTCCAGGAGGGACGCAGAGCCCAAGGACGAACTCGTTGCCAGTCGCCCGCTTAGAAGATTCCAACTTTGGCCCGAGCACTGGATAGGGCAAAAGAAAGCCAAGCGGATCATGAGACGGCGTTGAAATTACCTCTGAGTATGGATGCTCAAAGGCGAGCCCTTTCTCTTTTCCCATTCGAGCAGCGAGCAAGTGGTACTCCTTAAGATCTTTTTCAGAGGAAAAGATCGGAATTCCACCGATGCCAACTTCTCGTACCGCATGGGGGCGCGGGCGCTTGAACTCTTCCCCACGCTCTGGCCATGGAGTTCCAGCCTTTTGAAACTTTTGGACGACTCTTTCCCAAGCGCTGTTAAGAATTGGCTCGGGACCATCGTCCGTGAGCAGAAGATCGTGGAACCACACCAGCCCGGGCTTCAGCGCCAAGTGCATGCGGGCAAACGCAGTACGTCTGTGGTCCTCGAGGTGATAGAAAAAAATATCAAATGGATTATTTCGGTGCCGATCCCAAGCGGTGAGATAGTGAAAGGTCGGGTAGCCTTCAAGAGAATCAAAGCTGTCGTGAAAGAGCTCGAGCTCACAGCGCTCTTTAATGAGCGGGAGCAGTACGCTTGAGACATACGCCGAGGGGGACGGAGACTCAAAAGCATCCTGCGATAGGCGAAGCGGCGAGAACCACGCTACGCGCAGCGGCTTCTTATCGCTCCCCTTAGGCTCGCCCTTTCTATTTTGGCTGTGCTCCACAATCCGGACCTATTTAATTCCCAGACCTATCTGATTCACTGTCAGGGATGAGACGGACGCCCTTCAACTCCCTGCTGGGCAGATGGGGTTTCCGTTTCAGAAGAGTTCTCAAACGCGAGAGGCGAAAGGAGGCGATCAATCACATGATCCCATCCGGTGTGATTCAAGCCGCTCTCTTCAATGAAGCGCAGCCCTGCCTTCCCGAGGCGCTCAGCCAATGCGCGGTCCTCAACCAAGCGATTGATTCCGTGCCCGATTGCATCACTCGTAGGATCAAGAATTAACCCATTCTCGCCATCCTTCACGAACTCAAGAACTCCCCCGCTGTCATGCGCTGTAATGACAGGCTTAGCAGACGCCATGGCCTCTAAGGTCACATAACCGTAGTCCTCATTGTGAGGCGCGTAGTAAACCGCGAGACTTTGGGCGTAAAGCGATAGGAGCTCTTCATCGGACACGCGCCCCAGAAACTGCACGCGTTCCCAAAGATGGTGCTTATCAATCTCGTTATTGAGGTAGTCCATGATGCCTGGCTCGTCTGCCGTGCCAGCAACTTTCAATTTCACGAAGGGGTGAATAATCGGTAGCGCTTTGAGCATCATGTCGACGCGCTTAATTGAGCAGATACGCCCCACCGAGAGAATATAGGGCGCATTACCCACGGGCTCCGAGCGATACTTTCCTGCAAGCGGGAGGGGCGGATAGAGGGCTTCGGCCGAGAGTCCATTATAGTTCTGAAGGCGCGTAACTACGTTCTTTGAAATACCTGACCTAAATGCACACTCGCCAATGACTCTCGTATCCCCATCAATCAGCATGCGCCGAAGCGCCTCATCACGCGGGTCGTCTGAAATATCTGAGTACCTCGTCCCATAGAGGTCATAGAGTGGCCGCTGCTGGTGAACGAGCCACAGGCTCTTACGAGGATGCCGTGCGTAATAGCTTGGGAACTTGGTCGCAATGACAAGGTCGACAGGCTTTCCAGAGAAACTGGAAAGGTCCTGCGCCCGCCACATTGCTGCCTGCGTTAAGAGCTTTTCTTTTGGAGAGGGAGTAAAGGGCAGCTCGACGAGATCTACTTCATGATCGCGCGCTCTCAGTTCCTTCATGAGGCTTTGAACGAGCACCTCTTGGCCCCCTGTCGTGAAGGGCACCTTGACGCCAAGAACAAGAATCGAGGCCATTAGCGCGCCTCCGCTATGACGGCATAATCTTGGTGGCCATAGAGCAATTGATTGAGCTGTTCAATATTGCGGTTAAATACTCCCACCGTCTCCATCCAGCGCGGCGTCATGTACTCGGAAACTGGAACAGATTTAAGCTGCGCAGCCGGCGAGACCGGGGAAAGCAAGCGTACTTCTTTAATGTCGAGAGTTGCGAGCGTCATCATGTAGGAAAGCGTATCGGGATGAAGCGGCCAGACGTGCGTGGGATCTCTAAAGTAGTTAGACGAGAGAGCCGTAATCGACTGCGGATTGATAGTCTCGAAAACAATCCTTCCGCCCGCGACAACTTTCCTACTGCAGAGCTCCATAAGCGAGTGAAGCTGGGTCCTGGTTAAATGCTCTACGACTTGAATAGCAATTACGCCTCCTAGAGAACGATCAGGAACCTGTGCAAGGTGCTGCAGTCCATCGCCAAGGCGCGCGTCTACACCGTGTTCCTTGGCGCACTCGACCATCGCCTCGTCCATGTCGACGCCGTAAGAGGGAACGCCTGCTCCCCTAAAGAGCATTTGAAGCTCGCCTCGACCGGGGCCAATTTCCAGGACGGGAAGCTTGGCGCGAGAAAAAATCGGCGGGTAAACCTCGAGGCGCTGCGAGATCTCCTGCTCACTTCCGCGAAAGCGGTTCTCCAGCATGAGGTACGACTGGTCGGGAACACTCTCTATCATCGCGGACGAGGACTGCATTGCTGAGCCCGGCGCAGCCGAAACAGCTGAGCCCGGCGCAGCCGAAACAGCAGAGCCCGGCGCAGCTGTAGAGGTTGCTGCCGCCGAGGACGCACGCGAAAGCCGCGCCAGGGCACCTTCCAGACCACGCGCCACACTTTCAACTGTCTTGAGCCCGACTTCTTGCTTTTCAGAGCTACCTTGCAGCTTGGTGAGGTGACCGTTCACTTCTGACAAGGAGCGATAGAGTTCCTCAAACACCTGCCGCTCACTCGAGCGCAGAGACGCCATGTGCTCATCGCTGATGCGCTCGATACGTTCCATTGACTTGGTAGTATCCACGTCGATTTTTCGAATGAGCTCCCAAAAATTTGAAGCGTCACGAGCGTCAACGTATTTACTTACGTCGTTAAGAAAGCGAACGATGTTGGCATTAAAGTCTCGCTCAGCAGCGAAGTAGTCTTTGAGCAGAGAATCAAAAATGATGCGAACAAGCTTGCGCTTAGCAGCGACAATCGCTCGCCCGAGAAACCCGGGCCTATGGCTCGCGAGAGAATCAAAGCTGAGCTTTGAACTAAAGGCGTAGTTCGAATTGAGATGACGGAGTTCCTCAGAGTGCAGGAGCTCTCCAGCCTTGCGGGATGCTTGGGTGTTACTATCAGCTTGGTAGAGCGTAAGCGGCGCACGGTCCCTTGAGCCTAGTTCAAGGTCCTTTTTCACCTTCTCGCGGATCTCAGCCATGAGCGCGCGGACATCGACGGGCTTGGCATCGATAGCCCCTCCACCCACTTTGGGTGCTAAGACTCCGTCAGCTTCAGGAACTGCGGTCGAGTGGTCGTTGGCGTCGTTTTCTGCTGGCATACCCATAGGCAAAGATTTGGAGATTAGCTTAGGGGGCGGGAATATCACAGGGGGCGTCAGAGTGGCAGCTAGCTGAATCAATCAGAATGCAGCGCTGCAAAGGGGTAGCAGCGGCGCAACCTCACCATCCGTATAAGCATCTATACTTCTTAGGTTTTTGGGTTCCTCGCCAATAAGTGTGGGTGAAATGGGATAGATTTAACCCTGCACATGCACCCGAACTTCCTCCTAGGCTTATGCGTATCCCTAACCCTGAGTTTTGAGTGACAGCCTGGAAAGCCTAGGTGGAGGGGTAGGGCTAGCCGTCATTCTATAGCCCTTTGGAACGACGGCTCAGCTTGTAAGAACAATCGGCCTCCGAACGACCACCGGCTTAAGCCTCATTGACTCTGAAATGCGAGTCTGGGGCAAATTCCATGGATCTTCACGGCAGTTAGTCAGGCCAAAATCGACCCTTGGATTCTCGGACAAAACGTAGCTGGGATTCTGCTTTGCACCGCGCAGCTCGCGCTCTATACTCTCCTCCCTCCAAAGTCGAAACTCACCACCGCAAGGGTCATAGAAGTCACCGCACTCACAGGGCTCGCAGCCGTCTCCTCCCAGCTTCTTCGAAATCGGGTGCAAAATATTGCTGTTTTTTACGACGTGCTTCCTGTCGCCATCTCCGTTCTCGCCTTGACAGCTGGGAATCTTCATCAACATAAGTAGAATAAGGCCCTAGGCCACACGAAGGCGTTGTCATTCCAGCGCACTGCCGCTTTCACCGCAGCCAATGTCGCCTGGGCAACCTATGGCGGTGCGAAATGGGCAGTTAAGGGCCCCTCAGGCGCCTGGCCACTCGTCGCTGTTGCCGTTCTCGGCACGGTCATGAATACCAGAGTACTCATAGACATCATTAAAAGTCGGCGGGCCGAAAGGCGCGCTGCGGACTTAGCCACGAATGCATCTGACGACCCGAAATAGGCCCCACAAACACCAGAGGTAAAAATTACCCGCGGAATCCGTTCATTCTGACCCATCCTGCCACCTCTATGGGCCGCAGACCGTTGATATCCACAATTAACAAGCAATACTCGCGCCCCACTCAGGCAATTTTCCTAGGGATCGCTCAGTAAATTAGTCACCTAAAAATCCACATCCTGCCTATGAATCGAGAGTTCGAATCTGACGATTTAAGGAGGTGAGAGCAGCGCAGGGCGTTCAAGGGTGAACTTAGGAAGCTCTAAGCGTAACAAGGAATATTTGGACTTTTTTAGGAGTATCAGGCAATGACCAGCACCAAACACCCAATGCTATTGACCGTCAAGGAGGTAGCTACCTTGCTTCGAATTCATCGCCCGAAGGTCTATGACCTGATTCGAGAGGGCACCGTCCAGGGATTTAAGCTTGGTTCTGACTGGCGCATCAAGCGCGACTCTGTCGAGAAATTAGTTGGCGCAATTCCCGATGATTTTTTTAAGCGCTCGTCTGCAAACGGCGCAGCTGACGTTGAGGGCCGCGAGCTTTCACTGAGAATTTCGTCCTAATTTGAGGTAGCTGGTAGAGCACTGGAAATAGAGTGCTGAGAATAGAGCCTCGTCGCTTGAGTAAGCTCTTGGTGATGGTAGTGTTCATTGAGTTTACTTCTTAGCGCACTTAGCCTTTATTGCTCACGGGATCCCTATCGGGCCCATGAGCATGAGCTTAAAATCCGCCATCCGGGCGGATTTTGAGCGTAGTCTCACGGACCCGAGTAGGGATCCCGTGAGACATGACGGCTCGCTACCATCAATCAAATCCCAGGGGTTGAGCATGAGGTATCAGGCGAGGCCGGCGCGCCCCGCAGCGTGCGTGGATGCTTGAGCACTTTCACCGTCTGGCGTCACGTCTCTAAGGGTAGCGCTCCTGCGGTGAGCAGCCTAAGATTTGGACCACTGACGCCTTCCCGATGGTAGGCGCCATTTTCACCACAGTGGGTATGATTATGCGAACCAACGCAGTTCAGCTGCTTTTATCCCTATCATCCCTTTTCATATTCTCAATGCCGCTCAGCGCACAGCCACAATCTGCAGCTGTTCAGACCAGCCTTGTAAACGATCTTGCCTACAAGAATCTCGCCAAGCGCGTTGCTGCCGATCCTGCTGACTACGTGTCTGAAACGGCCCTCATTAAATTTGAGCTACTGAAAGTTAGGGAATCGGGGAACCTAAAACAAGTTCCTCACTTCCGGGAACGACTAGACGCCATCCTGAAGGACGTTCCGCACTATTCCCCTGCATCCAGCACACTGTCCTCGGTACTACTGACTTTACATGAGTTCTCAACGGCAAAGGAAATAGCAATTCGAGAACTCGAACGGGCGCCTCAAGATGCAAGTCTACGAACGACTCTCTTTGATGCGGAGTTCGAAATAGGCGATCTTACTTCAGCAGGAAACGAGCTCCTAAAACTTAAAAAGCTATCCTCAAATGAACCATCAACCCTTGTCCGTGAAGCGCGGATCTTAACATCGAAGGGAGATCTTCTCGGAGCACAGAAACTTCTAACGCGAGCAGCGACTGCCGCATCACAGGATTCCAGGCTCTCAAAAATTGATACCTCCTGGTACTACCTCACTCTGGGGCAATACTATTTTACTAGGGGCCAATTTCCAGAAGCCGAGAAGCAGTATCTCAAAGCCGAAGCGGCATTCCCAGGCTGGTGGGCGGTTGACGCACATTTTGGAGAACTCCTAGCCGCTAAAAGGTCATTTGATGAAGCGGTTGAGCGCTTCAAAAAAGCAGCGAGCGAATCTGAGCGCCCCGAATCGTGGCAGGCTATTGGTGAGGTCCTGACGCTAGCGGGAAAGGCGAACGAAGCGTCGTCCTGGTTTAGAAAGGCGGAGCTCGGCTACCAAGAGGCCGAAGCAGGAGGACTCCTTCTCTTCCTTCACCACCAGGCGCATTTTTACTCAGATCCGCAGCCAAACGCGTCCAAAGCCCTCGCACTTTCGGAACGTGATGCCGCCTTACGCACAACACAGTCAACCCTAGACCAGCTGGCATGGGCAAACTACCGTGCTGGGAATTTTGAAATGGCACTTGAAATAAGCAAGCGAGCTCTTGCTCTTCAAGCCCCGACTGCCCACGTTCTTTACCACGCTTCAATGATCTTTGGCGCCGCGGGGAAGCTAAAGGAAAGTAAGGATTTTCTTGCCCTCGCTGGGAAGTACAACCCGAAGTTCCTTGAGTTCCATTCGCATCATTAAAAGGCTTATGAAAGCCCGGCTTCCTAAATAAGACACCACAACTTAGCAACCTACATATGAATTCTTTCCCACGATCCTTCTCTATTTCCCTTCTTAGTCTGGGCACCGTTCTCCTTTCAGCCCTCGGTATCCCTGCAACCTGCATCGCTCACCCTCTTACTCAAGGAGCAATAACTATCTCGAGCAGTTCTGTTGAGGAGAAATGCCAAATCTCGCTCACCATGAAGGCCGCGATTGAACAGGTAACCGTTGAACAAGCTGCACATTTCAATCCTGATTCCAATGAAGAGGGGGAATCGCTTGAAATGCAATGGGCTGCCCATGCAAGCTACCTACTTAATCATATCAAAATTCATGGTGCGGGCAGCGAGTACTCCATGGTGCTTAACACTGCGGTTCCAATCACCCGCGCGGGAACCTTTGTTCAGTTCCCATTTCTTGCCGTCTCACCATCCCCTTGCGCGAAGGAGATCACCCTTTACCAAGATATTCTAAGGGAAGTTCTATTCGCGCCTGGCAATCCTTGGGAAGCAAGTTACGTTGTCTCGGTTACGGTTCCCGGCATCGCCCAAGGAGAACCATATCTCCTCACTTCCGCTCGCCCGCTTGAGCTTCTTCTCGAAGCTGATACGAAGTCCTCTCGTGAAGGCCAATATGGGCTCTTCAAAGATTTCGCCCATCACGGGATCTGGCATATCCTGGAAGGCTACGACCATCTCTTATTTGCATCGGCCCTGGCGCTTAGCACTTTTATCTTATGGGACGTCGTAAGAATTTTAGGAGCCTTTACCCTCGCCCACACGATTACTCTCACTCTGGCAGCGCTTGGACTTGTGAGGATGCCATCCTCCATCGTCGAACCCCTCATCGCACTTAGCATTGTCGTAGCAGGACTTGTAAATCTTCTTCCAAAACAGAAGGGCAAGTCATTTGCCCGAAGTCTCTACGTGGCTTTTTTCTTTGGACTCTTTCACGGACTTGGCTTCGCTGGAGGACTGATTGAAGCGATGCAGGGGCTTCCAAGTCTAGACTTCTGGACAGCGATTGCTGGATTTTCACTAGGCGTCGAAGCCGGACATCAATTGATCGTCCTCCCGCTTCTTCTCCTCATGTACGCCTCACGGCGCCTAGATCTTTCCCAGACTTGGTCCCTGACACCTAAGCTTGTAAGAGCCCTGTCCCTACTAATCGCCCTCGGTGGAGCGCATTTTCTCATCGCAGCACTTGCCCACAACTAGGACACCCAAACTCCTCACTTCATTGCTCGAACGACGCCCCCTTCTAACCGTCTGAGTGGGAATGTGCGGTCGTAGCCCGCACAGGAAGGCACGCCTGACGCAGCGCGGGACGGTCACGGGCAGACTCCTCTCGGTAAAACTTATGGGAGTCTTATCGAGAGGTGGCAGGAAAAGTTTCCGGGGGTAGAAGAATCTTTGGGTGTCCTAATTGAAGAGAAGAGAGCAATAGCACAAAAAACCCGCCGATACTGCTCCATAGTGAGCAGCACCGGCGGGTCCTCATTTAACTCACTCAGGAACTAGTTCCGAGTGTTGTCGTCCGTCGCACCATTCGCGAATGGCTGCTGCGGAGTCGCGAAGAATGGGAAGGTGTTCGCTGGAGCGACATCGCTCGCATTCACCCCATCACCGAAGGTTGTCCCGTTGGCTACAACCGTAAGGAAAGTGTCAACGACATCGTCCTTAAGGCGTCTGCCATTGGGGAAAGCGGCTGCTAGATTGTCGCCGCCTGCATTTCCCGTGTTGGCCACGGCAGTATCTACACGAAGGAAATCCCCCTTCGCGATGTAGATACCGGCGAGAGTATTGATGCTGTCGCTGTTGGCGCCAAGCGCTTGAAGGACTGCAACTACATCGTCAGCAAACTTTCCGTTCTCGTCATCGGCAGGAGTCGCAAAGTTGTACTCCGTCTTACGGGCAAATGGGATTACCAATACGTTTAGGCCGGGATTTCCTGACCTATCTATCACCTTGAAGCGCCCGGTGCTCCTAACCCCGGTTCGGGAGAAGGTAGTCACAGGCCGACGCTCCGCAGTTGCGTTCACCCCAAGTTTAGTACCAGTAGGGTTTCCGGCCGCCGTCTTAAGGCCAAGAAGCGAAACGGGAACAGAAAGTGCGATGGCACTAATGTTGTACCCAGCGAAAGAATCTCGGGCACGGTTGAACTGAGTTGGGTCTGCTGCGCCATTCGTTACGGATCTCACAAAACGTCCAAATGCAGGAATGTCAAAAAAGAAAGGATCGTCCACCTGTCCCGCAAAGAACTTCGCACCTGAAACGCTGTCGGTGGTCACCACCTGTGCGTTTGCAGTTGCACCTAGTGTTGGAAGGGTCACCGGCGCGGTGAATTTTCTTCCATTAGGTAGTGTAATTGAAGCGGTCTGCGCAACTGTGGTCGAGGTTCGCTTCGAAAACGTTACTGTTATGAACTTATCTGGCTTCGAGGTGCCATTCGTATCAAGCTGAAATCGATAACGGACGAGGTTGTCGAAAAAGCCGAAATTCACGGCCTCGCCTGGAACGATGAATCCACGGAACGTCATCCCAAGAATCATCTGGGTGTTATCATTCGGATCAAGAAACGCATAGGTGTCGCCGAGATCGACGGCTTGGTCATTGGAGGGAAGAGGACCATCCCCGTGATCTGCTGCCTTGGCCACGGGGGCCAAAACTAATGCGCCAAGCACCAATGCACTTAACGCCGGAATGCTCCGACCTAAAAGCCGAGACAAAAATTTATACATGCGAGACTCCTTTAAAGTTATAGCAAAGTGACCGCACTGTGCCCCGGCGGATTCTCGTTTGCTTTATTCGACATGGCAATAGGGGTGGGGGGCATGGCCCCTAAAGGAACGTCGTTATAGAAGGGTTGCTCTTCTTTAACGAACGCGGCGAAGCTTAAAGAGCGCCTCCGCGAGTATGGCGAACTCATCGATTGAAAAACTCTCCGCTCGCCTTGTTGAGTCGAACCCTGTCACCCTAAGGGCCTCCGCAGCCTCCTCCTCGGTGAACACCCCGCTCCCCGATAAACTATTTGCGATCTTCTTTCTTCGGCGCATAAAAGCGGCACGAACGACCTTTTCGAAAAACTCCAAATCGCTCACCTCGGCAAGCGGTGCGGACCGCATGGTAAGCTGAAGCAGCCGGGATTCGACCTTGGTAGGCGGATGGAAACAGTCTCCGGCGATAATCGGACCAAGGTACGTTTCGGCGTATACCTGAACAGCCACCGATAAACTTCCATACGCCTTACCGCCGGGGTCGGCGGCGACGCGCTCGGCAAACTCTCGCTGCAGCATAATGACCGCTCGCTTTACTGAAGCGCGGTTCTTAAGCAGATGAAAGATGATGTCGGTTGAAAATGAGTAGGGCAAATTTCCGAAGACAGTAAGATCAGAACCAATCGACGCAAAATCGACCTTGCGCACGTCGGATTGGATGACCTTAAGCGAGGGGAACTTACTTGCGAGCTCTGCACAAAAACGGGCCTCAATTTCCACAATGGTGAGCGGAGCTACGGCCACAAGAGCGCCTGTCAGAGCACCAAGTCCGGGCCCAATTTCGACCAAGTTTTCATGCGGCTGCGGGGCGCCGAACTGCACGATCTGCTCAACCACGAACGGATTAATAATAAAATTCTGCCCGCGCTCTTTGGAGGGCGTCACGGCAAGCGTTGAGAGCTCATCTTTTGCGCGGGATTTCATCTTGGCTCATTTTTCTTCAAAGTTTGCACGCGCTCAGAGTTCCCCTGGGACGATACAGTTGCAAGCAGGGCTCCCGGTGGGAGACAAAGCTCTACCGGCCAACGACTTAGGATCTGAGGGCTATACGACGCTATGGCCCCACCACTAAATCGCAGAGCAGCAGCGTACGCTATCATTGCTGCGTTATCGACACAGTGCCCAAGCGCCGGAAAGAATGCCCTCGCCCCCTTAATTTCCTGAACACGGCGGCGGAGTTCCGAGTTTGCAGCGACTCCTCCGGTCACCACCAAGCGCTTAGGACTACCGTGCCCCGGTCCAATCTTCCTAAGAGCGAGAGCGACCTTCTCGATCAGAGCTCCAACGATAGCGTCCTGAATCGCCGCCGCGAGCGCTGGTCTATATTTCGCGTCGTTTGCTAAGTTTTGCGCTTGCCTCCTCACGAGGAGCGCAATAGCGGTCTTCAAGCCGGAGAAACTAAATCCCTCGGAGTCCCGCATCACCTTCGGCAACTCTCGAAAGAGCGCCTTCTGAAGTTCTGGGTCGGCTCCCTCAGCAAGGCGAGAGAGCTGCGGGCCCCCCGGATAAGGTAGCCCCAATAGATGCGCTGACTTGTCGAAGGCCTCCCCCGCCGCATCATCGATGGTCCGGGCGAGAATGGTGTACTCTCCAAGTTTCCGAACCTCCACAAGTTCTGTGTGGCCCCCAGAAACCACTAGGGCAAGAAACGGAAATGAAAGATCTGGATGTTCAAGCTGGGCCGCGAGGAGATGTCCCTCAATATGATTGACTCCAAGTAGAGGGAGTCCGCGTGCCATGGCTAGCCCGCGGGCAAATCCCACGCCGATCAAAAGGCAGCCCTTAAGTCCCGGACCACACGTAACGCCTACATGAGTGAGGTCTTCGACTCCAACGCCCGCATCGCGCAGTACCTGATCTACCACGAGAGGAAAGTTGCTTAGATGCTCTCGGGAAGCGAGCTCGGGGACGACCCCGCCGTACTTGGCATGCAGGTCAATTTGGGAGGAAACTACCTCTGCCAGAAGCCTCCACCCGCAGTTGGGCCCTGAAGCACCTGACTCTAGAGTTATGAGCGCGGCTG
>Ga0105044_10006697_pt1 | contig 15855 bp, 13 predicted proteins | sample MAT01_FD_78092 | JGI IMG/M metagenome (GOLD analysis project Ga0105044, IMG submission 78092) | Freshwater microbial communities from Lake Fryxell liftoff mats and glacier meltwater in Antarctica - MAT-01 | ecosystem: Environmental > Aquatic > Freshwater > Ice > Liftoff microbial mat | place... | reverse complement strand
TGGTGCGTACGACCAAACTGACGCCACTGAACGAAGAAGATCTGGACGAAGATGACGACTTCTGGGAGGTGACGTTAACGGCTGAAGAGGGTATCCAAACGGCAGGTATGCCCGAGAATTACGAAAAATGGCAGTATTTGATTCAGGAGTTGATGCAGGCCACCTACGAAGCCGCCGGTCGGGAACGGCCGTTTATCCTGACCTATCTGGAGTCCAAACGGGATGGCGACTATGAGGTGAACCTCACGGCTTCATTTGTGGAACGGACTGTGAAAGTCGAGACCATCAATAATCGCCGGTCTCAGTTAAAAACCTTGCCCTGGAAACAGCTACAGCCAATTATGAGTACTGTTTACGACATTGATTTCGAACAGCAAGAAGCGGAACTCAAACGCCCCAGGCGCGATGGTGCCTGGCTTAATCTGGGTACGGAGGAGTGGCACGATGTGGGTCAGTACGAAGATATTGTTGATCTGTTTAGGAAGATTGTTTAAAGAGCGCCGACTGAATCATACCGTTGAGGGCAGCTTGTTGAGCAACCAAATGGAGCCGGGTTTTTAAAAGAGGCATCCAGTCGGATAAGCGGTGCGATTGAATGCCGGCAGTTACCTGAAAAAAAAGTTGCATGGTTTTTACTAAAAGGCGGTGCCACCAAACCGTTGTAGGGACAAAGTCTGTAACCAGCCAAAAGCCACTAGGTTTTAGGGTCTTAAGCAGACAGGGAATCATCTGATTGTGCAACCAGTCCTCCGTAAATAAATCGAGTACAAAGGGGGTCAGAATTACATCGAATGAATCGGCTTCGGTGAGGGCTGTTTCGGTGCCCAATCGAAACTCGATTTTGGTTAAAAATGCCTGATTGTCAATTCTTTTTCGGGCTAATTCGAGCATTCGCTCAGAAGCCTCAAGATACAAAACGGTTGTGGGTCCACAGTAATTCAGAACCTGCTCCAGGAGCCATCCCGTACCTCCCCCTACCAATAACCAGTTTCCACCGGTGGAAAAACGACCCAGCAAGGCTAGTTGCGCCCGTTCGAGTGTTCGGCCAAAGACCAGATGGGCCAGTCGGTCGTAGAAAGGAGCAACATAGTTGAAGGTCATCGTAAGTAGCCAAAAAAATCCAATACTCTGCTTTTTGCGTTGTTGTTAGGATAATGGATTTGTAATCCGCCACAAGTCAAGACGGCGGATCGCAAATCTGCCGTACATACAACAACGTTATGAAAAAAGGATGGATAATAGCGCTACTGCTCCTGTTAGTGGGTGGTATTGGCGCTTATGTTTGGTATAGTCGGTTGCGCAATGAAGCCGATTCTGAGGGTGGAGCCTACGATGGAACCCTCAAGCCTCGGGTCGAGCTAAGCCGGTTCGATTTTACCGATTTCAGTGACGAAACTATTTCGATGAACATGTACTTGCTGATCGACAATCCCTTGCCAATTGAATTTAAGGCCCGAAAAGTCAACTATTCGTTTTATGTCAATGGTCAGGAGCTGGTAAGCGATTCATACGAGAAGGTGGTGAGCCTGAAATCAAAGGACAGCACAACCATTGCTCTTCCGGCCAAATTAAAAGCCACTAAGATGACAGAAGTACTGAAAGATCTCGAACAGCGGGGTGTTGACAGTACCAACTACCGGCTCCGTACGACATTTGATCTTGATGTACCAATTCTGGGCGAACGCACGTTCACCGTTGACAAAACTCTCCGATTGCCAACCTACCATATTCCCCAGTTTAAAGTTGACGAAATTGATTACGGAAAACTTAGCCTGAAGGCAATGGACGTGGCCGCTAAAGTCAACATCATTAACAAAAACAAGTTTCCGTATAACATCACGGACACCCATTACACAATTACTATTGATGGCAAACAAATTGCTGAAGGTGATCAGCCGGAGCCAATTTTGATTAAGAAACAGAGCACCACACCCGTTGTGTTTCCGGTAATGGTGAAGCCAGGTCAGGCGATTGGTTTGTTGCCCAAGGCGTTGTTTGATAAAAAAGATACACCCATCGAGATCGCCTTTCGGTGTAAGATTCTGGATAAAAACAATAACCCGATGTTTCAACACAGCAAATTTGTGACAACCATTCGGGGTACACTGGCTGACTTTACGAAGAAGAAATGAAAAAGTACGATATCATTGTTATTGGAGCCGGTTCGGCAGGGCTGGGTGTGGGTATTGCCATGAAGCGACTGGGCTTTTCGGTGATGATGGTGGAGAAAAACGACCACCGTATTGGGGGCGATTGCCTAAACGACGGCTGCGTACCGAGCAAGGCGCTTATACACGTGAGCCGACAGGTGCACCATGCCCGAAGCGTTTCTCGGTTTGGGGTTCAGGCCGAAGGAGACGTAAATATGGCCGAGGTGATGAACTATGTTCGGGAGCGGCAGGACGTAATTCGTGCCCACGAAAATGCCCAGTATCTGCGCGATACGGAGGGTATTGATGTGGTTCTGGGACTAGCAGCGTTTGTGGACGATACAGAAATCGAGGTCACGTTGACCGACGGGACAACCACGCGGGCGAGCGCCAAAAACATCGTTTTATGCACAGGGTCATTACCCCAACAGCTCCAGGCTGAGGGTATCGAAGCCGTAAAAGCCACGCCGGGGCGCGTCCATACACATCAGACTATTTTCTCGCTTGAAACCTTACCCAAACGACTGTTGGTAGTAGGAGCGGGGCCAATCGGCATTGAAATGGCGCAGGCCTTTGCACGCTTAGGAAGCAAGGTAACGGTGGTTGGCTCCGGTGATCGGGTGTTGAGTAACGAGTTGCCCGAAGTATCTACTCTGTTACAGCAACGGCTCGAAGGAGAGGGGATTACGTTTAAACTGAGCTATAAAGTTGCTCGGTTTCCAGACATCCAAACGGCCGAAATCAAACCCGAAACTGGTCCGGTAGAATCGGTCCCTTTCGATGTGGTGCTGGTGGCTATTGGTCGGACATTTAACTTCGACGCGATGAACTTGTCCGCTGCCAGCATCGAGCTGGACGACAAAGGCCAACTAAAAATCAATGACTATCTCCAAACGACGAACAAGCATGTTTTTGTAGCGGGTGACGCTGCTGCTGGTGCTCCGGCTGGAACCCGCTATTTTTCGCACGGTGCCGAAGTTCATGCCTCCATGCTTGTTACGAACTTTATTACGCCTGGCGTTTTTGAGAAGAAACTGAGTTATGATAATTTCTCCTGGGTGACCTTCACCGACCCTGAAGTAGCCACGTTTGGTTGCTCGGAACAGGACCTCAAAAAACGCAACCAGGACTATGAGCGTATCGACTACGACTTTGCGCACGATGACCGGGCTGTGATCGAAGACTACGAATACGCCCGCCTAATTCTGTTTGTCAGTCCAGCGGGCATCAATCCGTTTAGCCCCAAAATTCTGGGTGGAACAATCATTGCTCCTAATGCGGGCGAACTGGTTCAGGAACTGATTATGGCTCAACAGAAAGGACTCACAGCGGGCGATTTCTTCAACAAAATTTACCCCTATCCCACGGCAAGCCGCGTCAACAAATCCGTTTGGGTCGATAAGATTGGTGGAAACCTGCCCGTTTTTGTGAAGAAAGGGGTTCATTGGTTGTACTAAAAAGAAAAGCCCCACAGTTTGGCTGTGGGGCTTTGTCAAACCTGGAGGGTAATTGGGCCCTTGGTTTTAGGAGTTACAACTGCGGCTGCTGCGCTACGGCTGATTCATTGACGTGGGCTGGGCGTTTGTTGCGCATATAGAACCACAAGCCTGCGAAGGCCACAATCAGAATGATGGGGAATGTAGTCATTCGGGCCAGTGTAGCCTGCCCCGCAGCCAGTTCCAGTGCATCTCCAGCGTTTCCGGCAGCAGCCTGAACAGTCCGCTCAGCATCAATCCAGCCACCAATGATTGGCTGGAAAATAGACGTTGAGAACATACCAACCCCACCAACAAGCGACATGCCCAGGGCTCCGCTCAATGGTATTCGCTCTGCCACAAACCCGAGCATGGTTGGCCAGAAATAGCAAACACCAAGCGCAAAGAAGATAGCAGCAACATAGGCCATAGCCCCGGTTTGAGTGCTAAACAGATAAATACCAATAGTTGCAAAAACGGCTGAACCCAACAACACACCCGTTTGGTCGAACCGATGAATGATTGGCCCACCAAAATAACGACCTATGGCCATCAGACCCGTTACTAAGGCCAGAATCAACATGGGAGTGGCTCCGCTCTTGCTCATGATTAGGCCCACCCACTGTTGCGGGCCAAATTCCGAGATGGCGGTCAGCGCCATACAAGCGAAAATAAACAGGAACAGCGGAGTCAACATTGCCTGAAAATTGCTGGCCAATGAGGTAGCCCCTGCCACTTTCGATGTTGGAAAAGCCTGACCGAAAAACAGAAATGCATACGTAATAGTTGGAATCATGATCATCCAAATCTGAGCCTGCCAGGGTAAACCTGCATTGGTCATAAATAAGGAAATCAAGCTACCAAGTACAATGCCGCCGGGGAACCACATGTGGAATCGGTTCAGCATTTTGTTCATCGTTGAGCCAGAGTACATGTCCGCGATCATCGGATTACAGGCAGCTTCGGTACAGCCATTGCCCAAACCAATCAGCAGCGTTGAGATCAGCAGCCCCGTGTAGCCACCAGAATAAATGGTGAGCAGAATTCCCAGCGTATGCGCCACGAACGCGAACGTCATAATCAGTTTTGGCCCAACGGTATGGTATACCAAACCACCGATAATCATGGAGATGGGAAAGCCCAAAAACCACATGGAATTGATGAAGCCTAACTGTTCGGCTGAAAGACTGAGCTCAGTACCCAACTGAGCCAAAATACCAGCCCGGATACTGAAAGAAAAGGCCGTGGTGATGAGCGCGAGACAACTAGCGTTGAAAAGTCGCGATTGATTGACAGTTTGGTTCATTTTGTAGACAATAGGGGGTTTAGATTTGAGAAAGTACAATTAATCCGAAAAGTCGGCCTAAGGGCAAGATTACCCACATTTCACGACTTATTCGCCCAAAATTTTATAAAAAAGCAGATTAGCCCTAATTTTCGCCCGGAAATTATTCAATCGCTGAAACGGGTAAAGGCATTCGTCAGGCCACTTTACCAGTAACAGCCTATCTGGCAGGTCGTCCGATGTTTGCATTCGGTTTCTGCCACATCAACGCAAAACATCAATCAAGTATGCACCGCAAATTACGTATGGGCCAAATCGGGGGTAGCCTCGACGCTTTTATTGGAGCCGTTCACCGCCGGGCCGCCGGTTTCGATAACGAGATCGAACTCGTCTGTGGCGTGTTCAGCCAATCGCCCGACAAATCGAAAGCCACCGGGAAAGCGCTTTATCTGCCCGATAATCGTGTTTATGAGAGTTTTGAGGATATGATTCTCCGCGAAAAAGAACTGCCCGACGGCGAACGAATGGACTTTGTCAGCATCGTCACGCCCAATCACATGCACTTTCCGCCGGCTAAAATGGCCCTTGAAAACGGGTTTCACGTTATTTGCGATAAGCCAATGACACTGAACCTTCCCGAAGCGAAAGAACTCGCGGCCATCGTAGAGTCAACGGGACTCGTGTTTGGGCTGACGCACAACTACACGGGCTACCCAATGGTGAAAGAAGCCCGCGATATGGTTCGCAACGGCAAACTGGGCAAGCTTCGCAAAGTAGTTGTCGAGTATCCGCAAGGCTGGTTGTCGAAATACGAAGAAGGTAACAACTACAAACAGGCAATCTGGCGCACCGACCCCACCAAATCGGGGGCAGCCGGGGCAATGGGCGATATTGGCACCCACGCCGAGAACCTCGCTGAATATGTAACGGGCCTGAAAATCGAGGCCTTATGCGCCGACCTCAGCACCTTTGTGCCGGGCCGCCTGCTCGACGATGATGGCAACGTATTACTCCGATTTGAGGGCGGTGCCAAAGGCGTTCTGCACGCCAGTCAGATCTCGAATGGCGAAGAGAACTCCCTGAAAATCTACGTCTATGGTGAACTGGGGGGCATCGAGTGGCATCAGATGGAGCCAAACACTCTGCACTACAAAACGCAGGAGGGCCACCGTTTGCTCCGCCCGGCCGTGGGCGATCTGTCGGCCTCAGCCAAAGCGCACTGGCGGATGCCAGCGGGGCACCCCGAAGGTTTTTTTGAGGCTTTCGCCAATATTTACCGCAACTTTGCCTTTGCTGTAAAAGCTCACATGAAAGGCGAGCAGCGTGATCCCCTGTACGATTTTCCGTCGGCACAGGACGGTGTTCGGGGGCTTGCTTTCATCGACACGGTGTTGGCCTCCAATAAATCAAGTGAAAAGTGGACGAAGTTTATTGATTGAGCTAAAACACAGAGTTACGCGGAGACACATGGAGTTACACAGAGAATAAATAAAATCTTTGTGTAACTCCATGTGTCTCCGCGTAACTCTGTGTTTTAGCTATTTTACATCCTAAAAATCAAATCAATGCAAAAAATCCAGGTTGGTGTGGTTGGCACCGGGTTCATAGGCCCCGCCCACATCGAAGCCCTCCGTCGCTTACCCAATGTTGAGGTTGTCGCCCTGTGCGAAGTAACCCAGGAACTGGCCGAGGCCAAAGCGGCTCAGTTGGGCATTGCCCGCGCCTACACCTTTGATGAACTCATCAAGCAGGCCGACATTCAGTGCATTCACATTTGCACGCCTAACTTCCTGCACTACAGTCAGTCGAAGGCAGCTTTGCTGGCGGGGAAGCATGTGGTGTGCGAGAAACCGCTGGCCAAAGACCTGCACGAAGCCGAAGAACTGGTGGCCCTTGCCAAAGAAACTGGGCTGGTTAATGCTGTTCACTTCAACCTGCGGTATTATCCGCTCGTCCGGCAGATGAAGGTGATGCGGGAAAAAGACGAACTGGGCGATGTGTATAGTATTATGGGGTCGTATCTCCAGGATTGGCTCTTTTACAACACCGATTACAACTGGCGACTGGAACCCGATAAATCGGGTGATTCGCGGGCTATTGCCGATATTGGCTCTCACCTGATGGACATTATCGAGTACATCACCGGCCTAAAAACAACCGCTGTCATGGCTGACTTTAACACGATTCACAAGTCGCGCAAGAAGCCGCTGAAGCCCGTTGAGACGTATTCTGGTAAGATGCTTCAGCCAGAAGATTACGCCGATGTCCCCATCAGCACTGAAGACCATGCCAACGTACTGCTCCGGTTCGACAATGGGAACCGGGGTGTGATCACAGTATCGCAAGTGTCGGCAGGACGTAAAAACCAGTTGAAAATTGAGATTTCAGGGTCTAAAAAAACCTTTGCTTTCGACTCAGAATCACCCAATCAGCTTTGGCTTGGTAATCGCGATGGCTATAACCAGACCATGACCGATGATCCGTCGCTGGTTCATGCCGAAGTTCGGTCGGTGATCGGTTTTCCCGGTGGCCACAACGAGGGTTTCCCTGATACCTCGAAGCAGTTGTTCAAAGAGGTTTATGATGCGGTTGCCGCTGGTAAGCAGCCGGACAACCCAACGTATCCGACCTTTGCCGATGGCTACCGCGAACTGCTCATCTGCGAGCGGATTCTGGAATCAAGCAGGAAGCAGGCTTGGGTGGACGTGTAAGAAATCTGTAACTTGCAGATGGATTCAAAACAGATAAAACTATGGACGCCTACCGAAAACTTATTTCAATAAACCCGGAAATCCGATTTGGCAAACCCTGCATTGTAGGAACCAGAATTTCGGTAGGCGACGTATTGGGCTGGTTAGGAGCAGGCATGAGTTATGATGAGGTAATGGAAGGCTTCCCAGAATTAACTAAAGAGCAAATTCTGGCTTGTCTGGCTTTTGCTGCTGACCGGGAACGTAATGTTAAAATCGTTATGATAGCGGTATGAAACTCTTACTGGATGAAAATGTATCATATATTGGGTCTGCAAGAAATTGTCGGCCCGATTTGTTGATTGCCAGGCTGCCAACCGACTACGCTTACTGGCAAAGAAAGACCAACTACTTTGGGAATATGCCAAAGACAACGGTTTTACCATTATCACGTTCGATGAAGATTTTGAAGTGTTGAGCCAGGCTCGCGGCTATCCTCCCAAAGTCATTTTATTACGTCCCGGTACGTTGAGTGCAAGTTAAACAACCAATTTACTGGAATTGAATTTTGAGACGATCTGCGAATTTTTGAAGGAATCCAACACGTTAGGTGTACTCAAATTAGTTCGGATTGGCACCTGAATAGCTAAGACAAAACCACTCTCAGATGAAAACAATGAAAGGTCCGGGCATATTTTTGGCCCAGTTTATGGGCGACCAAGCCCCGTTTAATTCGCTCGATACCATCGCCAACTACATGGCCGATCTGGGTTATAAGGGCATCCAACTCCCCACCTGGGACCCCCGCGTGATTGACCTGCAACAGGCTGCTGACAGCAAAACCTATTGCGACGATCTTAAAGGTAAGCTGGGCGATATTGGCGTCGAAATCACCGAGTTGTCGACCCACTTGCAGGGACAATTGGTGGCGGTTCATCCGGCCTACGGAGCGATGTTCGATGGCTTCGGCCCGCCAGAGTTGGCCGGAAAACCGAAAGATCAGCAAGCCTGGGCCACCAATCAGTTGATGCTGGCGGCTAAAGCCTCGCAAAACCTCGGTCTCACCTCACACGTATCGTTTACGGGGGCGTTGCTGTGGCCGTTTGTCTATCCGTGGCCCCAACGTCCGGCTGGTTTGGTCGAGACGGGTTTCACGGAGTTGGGTAACCGTTGGCTACCCATTCTGAATGCGTTCGACGAAGCCGGTGTCAACATCGGCTACGAGCTGCACCCCGGCGAAGATGTTCACGATGGTGTGACGTTCGAGATGTTCCTCGACAAAGTGGGTAACCACATCCGGGCGGGTATCAACTACGACCCGAGCCACTTTGTATTGCAATGTCTCGACTATCTTGATTTTATTGATATTTATCACGAGCGCATCTATGCCTTCCACGTGAAAGATGCTGAGTTTAACCCAACGGGTCGACAGGGCGTGTATGGTGGTTTCCAGGGCTGGGTTGAGCGGGCGGGGCGTTTCCGCTCGTTGGGCGACGGTCAGGTTGATTTCGGTAGTATTTTCTCTAAACTAGCGCAGTACAACTACGATGGATGGGCAGTGCTGGAATGGGAGTGTGCCCTGAAACACCCCGAACAGGGTGCCGCCGAAGGCGCTCCTTTCATCGACAGCCACATTATCCGCGTCACCGAACGGGCGTTCGATGATTTCGCCGGGACTGGCGCTGACGAGAATTTCAATAAGAAGGTGTTAGGGTTGCAAAGGGATCAAATAGAAAAATAAACACAGAGGGGGTTCCTGACATCAGGAACCCCCTCTGTGTTTATTCTAAAGCTTACTCCGCTAAAATTCAATTCCCTCTTCCGTCAGCAGCCCGGCCAGATTCAGTACGACATTATCCAGAACAGGTACGTCGGCATCCCAGTTTTGGGTGAGCCAGGGAGCAGTTTGAGTAGCTAAAAATATTTTCTTCGGCTGGGTTGTAATCCAGATAACCCGCTCCACACCAAAGTCGAGCAGGCGCTGGGTTTTCTCATATTTTGGGGTTCTGTTATTGTTACTATGGACATGCGTTTCGTTGAGGTTTTGGGTTGAAGCTACGTATTTCACTCCTTAATCGCAACCACCTCAACTTCAATAATCACGTCCTTATTTACCTGAAGCGAGACGTTTTTTATTTCGGATAGCGACGGCGAATCGACTTTGTTTTGGCCAAAATACTGACTGGCTACTGTATTGATAACCTGCTCGTTATCGCTATTAGATTTCTGTCCAGAATCAATAACCCGGTATGAAATCTGACGAATATTACCCGCATTCATACCCACCGCACCCAGGGTTTTGGTTATGTTAGCAAACACGAGTGTCAGTTGAGCGTTGAGGTCGCCTTTAGACACAACCTGCCCCTGTAAGTCAACGGGGCGCTGCCCGCATATATAAATTTTCTTGTTTGGTACCGAGGTCTCAACCGGGTACAGATACCCCGGCAGTAGTTTGGACGTTGGCGTGGTTTGAGCGAATGCGCCAACGCCAGAAATAGTTAGCGCAGTGGCTAACAGAAATGATTTTATTGGATTGTTCATCGTCCTTTCATAGCGTTACCGCTTCGTCTTTTTCCTCGTAGAACAGATAATTCAGGTAATCACAATAGGGTTTTATCAACTGGCAACCCTTGGTCAGTTCGTCGGCAAAACCAGGTTTCAGCACTTCTTTGTCGGTGTAGCGGTGCATGAAAAACAACTCCTTACGCCGAAGCAGGTCAATATTCGGATGATCGGCGGTATAGCCTCTGGGCGCTGTTTTCATACTTTCGCCCGAGATTTCGGGGAAGTAGGCCCGAAAATCGGGAGCCTCGATAATGTTGGTCAGCGACTCGACATTGTAATCAATTTCCTGCCGAAACTTGGCGAGGTGTTCGGGTGCAGGTTGCCACATACCCGCCCCGAGAAACGTTTCGTTGCCGGGTTGAACATGAATGTAATAGTCAATTCGGCCGGAGTGCCGCCCGCCGGGACCGATAGCCGCTGCGAGATTTTGCTTGTAAGGAGCCTTGTTCTTCGAAAACCGAATATCGCGGTTGATTCGAAAAATGCAGTCTTTTGGATCGGTATTGGGCAATGCGTCAAAAGCACTCACGTTTTTCAAGACCTGTCCTACGAAAGCCGTAAACTCTACTTTGGCGGTTTCGTAGCGTTTGCGGTTGGCCTGAAACCAATCGCGGTTGTTATTTTGCGCCAGGTCGCGCGTAAAATCGAGCGTGGAGGCCGTCAAGGCGGCTTTTGTTACGGATTTAGTAGCCATACGTCCAAAGTTACGTCATTTTGAACGGATGAGAACACCGGTTGTAGGGATAGAAGAGGTTGGTATGGATTTTAATAACCAATTAGCTGTTGTACAGAACAATCGACTGGATAGGTTAAGTCTGTTACAAGTTTTGTAGTTTTATCGCATGGAGGAAAGTTGTTTGGTGAGGTTGCTAGTAAGTCTGATCGTTTTTTATTTCTTGCCTGGGATGGCTCAAACGGAGGGCCAGTCCTCGGCAGGTCGAACCCGCATGTCCCCGGCGCTTATTGCTCCCGACCAGCCTGTTTCGCTAACGCAAACCAAAGCACGAACCTCATCCACTTCCCCGAAAGACCCACTGCCCCGCCTGAACAACTCGGCTATTACTCTGAGCCAGGGTAATAAAAATGGCCCAGCTCTGTCGCTGTTTGAGCGCGTTCGACAAGCCCGTCCTTCAGATACAATTGCCTATAACCGCGCACTCGTGCTGGTCAAACTAAAGCGGTTCCATGAAGCAGCCGCAGCGCTTATTGAACAACCCTCGTTTGGTCATGCCCAACTGAACCTTGCTGCCTTGCAATGCCGGATGGGCAACTGGGAAACTGGTCTCAAAATGCTCCAATCGGCTCCGGCAACGGCAGAATGGGCCGACGAAAAAGCCGTTAATACTGCGCTGGTTCTTTACCAGCTTGGCAACTATGACGCAGCCGCTACCGCACTCAGTGGGGCGGGTGCCGGTTCGACAGCGCAGATTTTGCAGGGTGATCTAGACCTGGTGCAAGGGCGATATACTGGTGCATTGAAACGATATAAAACACTGGAAAATGATGAAACATACGGTCGCATCATACCCGTCAGAATTGGAAATGCGTTGCTTGGTCTACGCCAGTTTGCCGAAGCCGCCGAACGGTTTGAATCGTATATGAAAAGTGGAGACCGCCTTGCTTATGCGTCTGCCCGATTGGGCCTGGCCAATGCGTTGTATGGCCAGCAGGAGTATAGCAAGGCGATGGCCGAGTACCGCGCCGCGGTGCAATTAATGCCTAAATCGGCAGCGGCCCGAACGGGGCTGGCCAATGCGTTGGCCAGTAATCACGACTACCGAGGTGCCCGAACGAATTACGAAACAGCCTTAAAACAGCAACCCGACAATCCTAACGCCACCCTTGGCCTTGGCGTAGTAGCGTACCGACAGGGAAAGTTTGATGAAGCCGCCGGGCATTTCGGACAGATCGACAAGATGCTCGAACCCACCAACCCCGACCATGCCGATGCGTTTTTGCACCAGGGATTGATGGCTCTCAGCAACAGTCGGTACGATACCGCCCGGCAAGCGCTGGAAATAGCCACGCGGCTTCGGCCGGGCGACCCCTCGGCCTTCTCGGGAATGAGCGAGGTGTTCCGGCGGCAGGAGCGGTATGGACAGGCACTTGGTATGCTCCAGGAATCCATTACCAAAACGGCCAATCATCACTGGCCGGGAGCCACGGCACCAACGCCCGAAATGTCGGCGAAGACCCGCGCCCGGATGCTGGCCAACCGGGGAAGTTTGCTGCTCAAACTGAATAGGCTGGATCAGGCGTATCCACTATTTAAAGAGGCTCTAAAAGATGATCCACGTAATATTAATGCGCTCAATGGCCTGGCGGTGAGTTTGCTGGAAACGGATCAGCTCGAAAAGGCTAGTAGCTTGTACGACAGCATACTCAGTAGGGGTAACCACAAGGCATTTCTGCACAACAACCGAGGTATTGTGCGGGCCTATGCGGCTATGCGGTTAGATAAGAAAAAGCAACCGGAACAAGCTCGCCAACTGTATTTGAAGGCGAAAATCGACTACGAAAGAGCGCAGGAAATAGATACGACACGTCGATTTTATCAGAACAACCTCGGCAACGTATTGAAGAATCTTGAACAGTATGAGGATGCCATAAAAAGCTACCAGGCGTATTTGAGTAAGAGTGCGATTAACAACATGGGGGTTTTGTATGTGGCCAGCGGTAAGCCCGATTTTGCGCGCTATTACCTCAATCTGGCTATTGAATTAGACTCTACGAACCTGATTTACCAGTACAACCGAGTGAAGTTATATCGTCAGGCTTTTGCCGATTCGCTTACTCGTAAACCCGATTTGCTAGCAGCAGAACGCCGACTCCCCACCAACTCGATTAGTGCCAAGTACAGTCGGGATGGGTATATCAATATTTACCTGTACGATTACGATTTCGATGCGTACGATTACCCCGCCGACCACCATTTTCCCGTCAAGCCAGAAAAACCACAGGTTCCCGATCTGTTGCCTGTTGACGATTTTATGACGATGCCGGAACCTGTGCCAACAGCACCCGTGGCCACTCCTTCGGTCGCTTTTGCCCGTGCGTTGGCAGTAACACCAATTACTACCGCATCGGTTACTGGTTCGGTAGCATCTTCGTCCGCTCCTCATAAACGTGCCCGGATGCCCAAGCCCGCCCGACCCCGTCGGTCATCACATTGGGGAAGCACCCGCTGCCCAACGTTTTGAGGAGACTGCTGCCATTGGTTTTTCTGCTTTATCACCTCTTAAAAGTAGCCTTCAAATCGTCAAAATCAAGCTTTAATACCGGCTAATGCGCTATCCTGGTAATCCTTGCTTATCTTAGTATATCATTTTCGTACATAAACTCAATGAAACATATTTTACTTACTGCTCTCTGCTGCATAACATTTAACTCGTTCGCTCAAACTGATACAACCCGTTTGCCTATCGATCTGGACGAAGTAAACATTGTAGCTCAGAAATTTCTGAGTAAAACCACTACAGGTAGTCAAATTCAACTCATAACAAATACCCAGATTGCCCAGCGCAACCCGATGAATGCGGCTGATATGTTACTGCAAACGGGCAATGTGTTTGTGCAAAAAAGCCAGGGTGGGGGAGGTAGCCCGGTATTGCGTGGGTTCGAGTCGAGTCGGGTGCTGATTGTGGTCGATGGTGTACGGATGAACAACGCCATTTACCGGGCGGGACACCTTCAGAATGTGCTCCGCATCGACCCGTCGATGCTGGAACGGGCAGAGGTGATATTCGGACCATCATCGCTCATTTATGGAAGTGATGCACTCGGAGGGGTCATGTATTTTCAGAGCCGAAACCCCGAACTATCGGGAGCGAAAAACTGGGTGGTGAAGCCCGCAGCCTATGTGCGTTATGGTTCCGCAACAGGCGAACGAACCGCTCACGTGGATGTGAGCGCAGGCAATCGCCGGCTCGGTTTCCTGACGAGTGTAACCTATGGTAGCTTTGGTGACATTGTTCAGGGCAATCGTCGCCGGGATTCGTATCCAACTTTTGGCAAGCTGATGCAATATGTTGAACGGGCTAACAACGAGGATGTTGTTGTGAATAATGCCAATCCGAACCGCCAGGTTGGATCAGCGTATCACCAATTGGATCTGCTACAAAAGGTCCTGTTCCGCCCCTCCGATGGTGTTCAGCATACACTCAATGTACAATACTCAACAACGGGAAACGTGCCGCGCTACGACCGGCTGACGGAGGTAGCCTCTGGAAAACCCCGCTTTGCGGAGTGGTACTACGGCCCTGAAAGTCGCTTATTGACTTCGTACAACCTCACGCTTTCGCGACCCACAACAGTGTATGACCGAGCCATGCTCACGGTTGCCTATCAGGACATCACCGAAAGCCGGAATAGCCGACGATTGGCAGCCGCCAACCGGAGTGAACAGCTTGAGCGGGTTGGCGTATGGTCTCTCAATGCCGATTTACAAAAGCAGGCCGGTAAACACCTGATTCAATATGGGTTAGAAGCAACGTATAATAAAGTAAATTCGACGGCTCAAAACGTGAATGCTACCACCGGGGCCATTAGTCCATTCAATTCCCGCTACCCCGATGGAGGCAGCACGCTCCAAACGGCTGGTGTATACGTAAGCGATCAACTGACACTGAGTAAACAGGTTACGCTTAATGCCGGCCTGCGTTATAGCTTGTCAGAACTAAAGGCCACGTTTACCGATAAAACGTTCTTTCCGTTTCCGTTCACTGATATTCAACAACAACCCAGCGCCCTTACCGGCAATCTAGGCCTGTTGTATCGCCCTTCCGACCGAACCCGCATAGCACTGTTGGGGTCAACCGGGTATAGGGCTCCCAACGTAGATGATCTGACAAAGGTGTTTGATTCCAGAGCAGGTTCGCTTGTTGTACCCAACCCGAATATCAAACCTGAATACACCTATAATGGCGAACTATCGGTGAGCCGGTGGATTGGCAACGTCCTGCGACTGGATGGCACCTATTTTTATACGCTGTTCAATAACGCAATTGTCGTTGATGCCTTTACGCTGAATGGGCAGAGTCAGGTGCAGTATGCTGGTCAGTTGAGTCAGGTGCTGGCTGCTCAGAACAAGCGAAAAGCCATCATAAATGGTTGGAATGTGGCGGCTTTGGTGCGTCTGACCAATCAACTTACGTTGACCAGTACCCTGAATGGGACAAACGGGCAGATCAAAAATGCTGCAAAAACACCGCTCGACCACATTCCACCTACATTTGGCCGTACAGCTCTGATGTATCAGAGCCGGAAGCTACAGGCCGAAGTATGGGCACTCTATAACGGATGGAAACGGATTGCCGATTATAACCCCGAAGGTGAAGACAATGCCCAGTACGCCACTCCCGCCGGAATGCCCGCGTGGACAACCTTAAACGCCAGACTTTCTGTTAAAATCGGCATATACCTAACCGTTCAGGGAGCGGTAGAAAACATCATGGATGTAAATTACCGGTACTTTGCCAGCGGTATCAGCGCACCGGGGCGGAATGTGGTGTTAACACTACGTGGTAGCTTATAACAGTTGACAGTAAACAACGAGCAGTTTAGTTAACAGTGATTTTTGGACCCAATTGCTCACTGTTCGTTGTTCACTGATACCTGTTCACTGTTCGTTGTTCACTGCTCATAGCCACTGCTTCGAAAGTTCTTTGGTAAGTTCAACTAATTTGCTGTAT